>Ga0265339_10002898_pt1 | contig 12146 bp, 9 predicted proteins | sample 4CB219metaG_FD_202085 | JGI IMG/M metagenome (GOLD analysis project Ga0265339, IMG submission 202085) | Rhizosphere microbial communities from Carex aquatilis grown in University of Washington, Seatle, WA, United States - 4-CB2-19 metaG | ecosystem: Host-associated > Plants > Roots > Rhizosphere...
AGCGGGTGGTGTCATGGCGACCGAGTATGAAATGATCGGGCTGTTCAAGGACGAGCTTGAGCTCTGTGCGGTGAAGCCGCACGAGACGGTGATCGTTTTCACGGAAGGGGAAACCCGCGCCGACTATGCGCGGGCCTTCCTGATTGCCGCGCGCGAGCTCGGTGCCAGCACCTTTCAGGTCGGCGTGCTGCCGCGCAGCGTGCGCGATTCGAAGAACCATACCGGTCAGACGCCAATCACTGGCAATCGGGCGGTGGTCGAGGCGCTGAAAGGCGCCGACATGGTGATTGATCTGGTCGGTCTGCTCTTCTCGCCTGAACAGAGCGAGATAACCGCCGCGGGCGCGCGCATGCTGATGGTGCGCGAGCCGTTCGAAATCCTTCGCCAGATGTTTCCGGATCGCGACCTCAGGCGCCGCGTCGAATATGGCGAGCGGCTTCTCGCCAAGGGGCGCACCATGCACATCACCTCGCCAGGCGGGACCGACGTCACTTACATCCTCGGCGACTATCCGGTGCTCACCCAGTACGGCTACGTCGACACGCCCGGCCGCTGGGACCATTTCGCTACCGGGCAGGTGCTGAGCCAAGCCTGCGACGGTCAGGTCAACGGACGCATCGTGATCATGCCGGGCGATCTCATCACCGACTTCCGCCGCTACATCGAATCGCCGGTCACGCTCGACATCGAAGGCGGCTACGTGCGCCGCATCAGCGGACCGGGAATGGATGCCGAACTGCTCCGCGACTACATGAACAGCTTCGACGATCCGCGCGCATTCGCCATTTCACACATTGGCTGGGGCCTGCACCGGCAGGCGAAGTGGTTCCACAACGCGGTGACGCGCACGCGTGACGCCGAGGTCGGCGTCAATTCGCTGTCGTTCTACGGCAACGTGCTGTTCTCGACCGGGCCGAACACGGAACTCGGGGGCAACAACGATACGCCCTGCCACATCGATGTGCCGCTCCGGAACGCCACCCTGGTGCTCGATGGCCTTACCGTGGTCAAGGACGGCGATATTGCCGTCCCTGAAATGCGCGCGTCCTAAAGATCAGGGCTGGCGTGCCAGCGTTGCCGGCGCGCCTGCGCGGTAGTCTCAGAGCACTTCGCGCGCTGCGGCGAGGATATCCTCGACCTGCGGAATGGAAAGCGGCTCGAGCGCCGGGCTGAACGGCTTCGGCACGCTCGGCGAGCAGACGCGCTTCACCGGTGCGTCGAGAAAGAAGAAGCCCTGGTCGGAAACCGTCGCCGCGATCTCGGAGGCAACCGAGCAGGTCATTGTCGATTCGTCGCAGACGACCAGCCGCGAGGTCTTCTCGACGGACTGCAGGATCGTGTCCATGTCGAGCGGCGCCACCGTGCGGGGGTCGATCACTTCGGCTGATACGCCCTCCTGGCTGAGGCGCTCGGCCGCGTCCAGCGCCTTCAGCACCATGTGACCGGTGGCAACGATGGTGAGATCGGTGCCGGCGCGGTGCGTGCGGGCCGAACCAAAGGGAACGAGCAGGTCGGGATCGGAGGAAACCGGGCCCTTGATCGGATAGAGCTTCTTGTATTCCAGGAAGACCACCGGGTCCTGCCCGCGGATGGCGGTCTTGAGCAGGCCCTTGGCGTCGGCCGGGGTCGAGGGAACGACGACCTTCAGGCCGGGAACATGGGCAAACCACGCCTCGACGCACTGCGTGTGCTGGGCGCCGACGCCAAGCCCCATGCCGCACGGCGCGCGGATGGTGAGCGGCACGTTGGCCTGGCCGCCGCTCATGTAGCGCATCTTGGCGGCCTGGTTGACGATTTCGTCCATGCAGCAGGTGATGAAGTCGGAAAACATGATCTCGGCGACGACCGCGCCACCATTCAGCGCGACGCCGACGGCGGTGCCGACGATGGCGGCCTCCGAGATCGGGGTCTGCATGAAGCGGTCGCTGTAATCGGCTTCCAGCCCGGCGTGGACGCCGAAGACGCCGCCTTGCGGCAACAGGTCTTCGCCCATCACAAACAGATCGGGGTTGCGCGCGAATTCCTCGGCCAGCGCTTCCTTCAGCGCCTCGCGAAAGGTGATCTCTCGCATCTCGGTCTTGGCCAACCCGCGCTCGCGTGTCTCGACGTTCATCGTTGCGGCTTTCTCTCTTACGCGTTGGCGACAGGGGCGAAGACGTCTTCCGTCAACTGGTCCGGGGACGGCAGCGGGCTGTTCAGCGCAAACGCCACGGATTCCTCGACCTCGGCGTCGATCTCCTTAAGGAGTTCGGCAAGCTTGGCCTCGTCGACCACGCCGGCGCGCAGGATCTCTTTCTCGAAACGCGCGATCGGGTCGGTGTCGGCGCGCAAGCGGGCAATGTCTGCCTTGGTACGGTAGACCTGCATGTCGGCGCTGTTGTGGCCATAGTAGCGCTGGGTATCGAAGACGAGGAGCGAGGGACCTTCGCCGGCGCGGGCGCGCTCCACCGCCTGACGCGTGGCGAGGTAGACCGCGCGCACATCCTGCCCATCGACGTTGGTGCCCGGGACGCCATGCGGCTCGGCGAGGCTGGCAATATCGGCCGCGGCGACATTCTGTTGTACTGGCACCCACTGCGACCACTTGTTGTTCTCGCAGATGAAGAGGAGCGGCAACTTGTAGAGCGCTGCCATGTTGAGCACTTCGTGAAAGGTGCCGCGCGAGACCGCTCCCTCGCCGAAGAAGCAGGCGGCGACCTGGTCGGTGCCCTTGCGCTTGGCGCGCAGCGCTGCGCCGGCGGCAAGACCGTACCCGGCACCGACGATGCCATTGGCGCCCAGCATGCCGATGTCGAAATCGGCAATGTGCTGAGAGCCGCCCTTGCCGCGGCAGTAGCCGTCCTCGCGTCCGAAGAGTTCGGCCATCATGCGGTTCATGCTGGCGCCCTTCGCGATCGAATGACCATGGCCGCGGTGGGTGGAGGCGATCGCGTCGTCCTTGCGCAGGTTGGCGCAGACGCCGATCCCCACAGCCTCCTGACCGATGTATGCGTGGACGCCGCCGTAAACGTTGTTCAGCGTCGTCTGATAGAGCGCCATTTCTTCAAACCGGCGAATGCGCATCATCCCGACCCAAAGGTCGATCATCTGCTCGTTGCTAAGGTCATTCTTGGAGCGTGCCATGGTTTGTCCTTGCGACTCAGGCCGGCATTCCGGGGCGTTGGAGCTGGTCCGGGTCCGCGCTCAGCCTGGCGAAATCCTGCAGCAGCCGCGCCCCGTCCGCCCCGTCGACCGCGCGGTGGTCGAAGGTCAGTGAGACGTGCAATTCGCTGCGGAATCCGAATCCGGTTGCTGTTTCGCGCATGACGCGTTCGACGGCGCCGACGCCCAGCACGCAGATCTGCGGCGGCGTCAGGATGGGGGTGAAGGTCGAGATGCCAAAACCGCCGAGATTGGAGAGGGAGGCGGTGGCGCCGGCAGTGTCAGCGCCGGCGAGGCGTCCAGCACGTGCCTGATAAATCAGGTTGGCCAGTTCGGCATCGACAAGGGCGACGGGCTTCGCTTCGACCTTGGTGAGGACAGGGGCGATCAGGCCATCGTCAAGGGCGACGGCGATTGCAAGGTTGACCGCTGCGCTGAGCTGGATGCCCTCCTGATCGATCGTCCCGTTCAGGCGCGGGTGCTGCGCGAGGCAGCGCCCGAAGATTGTCGCCAGAATGCCGGTGATGGTCGCCGGCTGCTTCATCCGGTTCCGCCACTCCATCAGGCCAGTGACATCGACCGTGCGAGACAGCGTGACCATCGGCTGGTTGCGCCACGCCTCGAGCATGCGGCGCGAGATGGCGCGGCGCATCTGGCTGAGCCCCGCGGGCAGGCCCTGCGCCGGCGTGGGTTCCGGGGGCGCCGGTGGTGATTTCGCCTGCAGCGCCGGCTCGGCCGCAGCAGTGGCCTGACGACGCGCGATTTCGGTGAGCACGTCGTCCTTGCGCACCTCGCCATGCCGGCCAGTGCTCGGCACCGCCGCGATGTCGACGCCGTTGTCGCGGGCAATGCGGCGGGCGAGCGGCGTGGACCGCACGCTGTACGACTTGCCGTTTGCGGTCGAGCGCGGCGCCTCGGGTGCCGGCGCGGCGACTGGACCTGCGGCAGCGGTCTTCGGCGGCGTTTCCGATTTTTCCGAGGGCCGCAATGCGACCTTCGCGGAGGTCGCTGGTGCCGCGCCCTGGCTGATGCGGCCCAGCGTGGTCCCGGTCGGCACTTCCGATCCGGGATTCACATCGATCGCGATCAGAACGCCGTCGGCCGGCGCCTCGATTTCGAGACTGACCTTGTCGCTTTCAACGACGACGATTGGCTCGGCGCGTTTGACCTGATCGCCGACCTTCTTCAACCATTCGCGAACAGTTCCGCCTTCCGCGGTGTGGCCAAGGGCTGGCAGGCCTACGATCCATTCCATCGCTGCTAGTCTCCCGCCCGAAGTGCCGTCATCGCCGCTCAGCTCTGCACCGCCGCCAGCGTGCCGTGCAGGCTGTCGAGATAGGCGATCACCTCGCCTTCGCGGACCACGTCGGCGTACTTGGCGTTCATGTCGAAGAGGTTGGCCTCATGCGGAGACGGGTGCCGGTCGCCGCAGGCATCGGCGACGACGATCGTGCGGAACCCATGCGACATGGCGTCGATGCACGATGCCCGGATGCATCCACTCGTGGTGACGCCGGTCAGCAGCACGCTGTCGATCCCGAGATACGTCAGGGTTGAGGCGAGCGAGGTGCCGAAAAATGCGCTCGGGTACTGCTTGCCGATCAGCAGTTCGTCCGGCTGCGGGTCGATGCCCTCGGCGAGATCGCCCATGGCGTTGCCCTGATAGAAATGGCGGAGCGGCAAGACCTTCTCATGAAACCAGCCGCCATTTCCAAACTTGGCGTGCAGGTCCATGCGGGTGAAAATCACAGGAACCCCGGCGGCGCGCGCCGCACTGCGAATACGCAGCGCCGATTCCAGACTGTCTTCGACTTCAGCATAAAGCTCGCAGGCCGGATCGGAATAGCCTCTGACAAAGTCGATCAGCAGCAGGGCGGGCCGTCGGCCAAATCCGAGCCGGACACCGTACGCGCGCTTGTAGTTCTCCTGAAGATCTCTTTCCATACAAGGGAGCCCGATGATCTACCGCGTTCTCTGTACTTTCATCCAGCCATCAAATAATTCTTGGCATCAAATCTGCGATATTTATCGACCGACGCACCTTTTCGTTGAAATTTCTCGCGCCGTATCTTCGATCTATTTGTTTGTGCATACGTATCATCACTAAGTAAATCCTGTCAGTGTCGAGGTGTCAATGTGTATCGTCGGGAAATGTGCGAAGATGAAGCGGCTGCATAAGTTACAATGGTCCTCTGTCGCTGCTTGCAATGTACGCATACCTATGCATTGATGTGCGGAGCAGCGTTTTCCCTCATGCGGCTTCGCAGCGTCGCGGTCGCGTGGGGTGGGCTTGTTCTTCGCGTAGCGGGGCCATGAAAGCATGAGACTGGGCATCGATGTGGGGGGCACGTTCACCGACCTCCTCCTCTATGACGATAAGGCCGGAAGCGTCTTCAGGGCAAAAACTCCATCGACACCGCAGGATCAGTCGATCGGCATCATGACCGGCATCGACCTGATCGCGAAGACCGCGGGCATCTCGCCCAACGACATCGAAGTCATCCTGCACGGAACCACGGTCGCCACGAATGCGGTGCTCGAGGGCAAGGGCGCGCGCGTCGGTCTGCTGGCGACCGACGGATTCGAATACACGCTGCACCTCGCCAAGTCGTGGACGCCGGGACCGCTGTTCGGCTGGATCATCATGGAAAAGCCGGATCCACTGGCCTCGCTCGACGATACCCGGGCGATCCGTGAGCGCATGGATGCGCGGGGGCATGTCGTCGTGCCGCTCGATGTCGAGCACGCGAAGACCGTCATCGACGAATTGTGCAGCTCGGGCATCGAGGCGCTGACGATTTCGCTGATGCATTCGTACGCCAATCCCGAGCACGAACAGAAACTGAAGGCGCTGGTGAACGAGCGCTTCCCTGACCTGCCGGTATCGTTGTCGTCGGAGATCCTGCCGGAGTTCCGCGAATACGACCGCATGATCACGACCGTGATCAACGATTACGTTCGGCCGGTGATGCGCCGCTACATCTCGCGCCTGGAGAACCGGCTGCGCGATGCCGGCAGCGGCAGCCACCTGCATATCGTCCGCTCCGATGGCGGCCTGATGAGCGCGAAGGCGGCGTCGGAGCGCCCGGTGCACACCGTCCTGTCGGGGCCCGCCGGTGGCGTTGTCAGCACCGCCATGCTCGGCCGGCAGACCGGCCGGCACCGTCTGCTCGCCTTTGACATGGGCGGCACCTCGACGGACGTGTCAGTCATCCTCGACGGCCAGCCGACGATTTCGCGCTCGACCGAGGTCGGGCCGTTCCCGGCGAAGGTTCCCGCGCTCGACGTGCGCAGCGTCGGCGCCGGCGGCGGTTCCATCGCCGACCTCTCCGAGCTGACCAAGTCGCTGCGCGTCGGTCCGCGCAGCGCCGGTGCGGTGCCCGGCCCGGCGTGCTACGGACGCGGCGGCAGCGAGCCAACGGTGAGCGACGCCAACGTCGTGCTTGGCTACCTTCCGCAGAAGCTTCTCGGCGGGGCCATGGCGCTCGATGTCGAGGCCGCCCGGCGCGCGGTCGAGACGGTCGCCAGGCCGCTCGGCCTCTCCACCGAGGTTGCTGCCCAGGGCATCCTGCATATCGCCAACGAGGTGATGCTGGGCGCGCTGCGCGTGATCACCGTGCAGCGCGGCCTTGATCCGCGCGATTTCGGCATCGTCGCATTCGGCGGCGCCGGACCGCTCCATGCCAATGCGATGGCGCAGGTGCTCGGCTGCTATCCGGTGGTCGTGCCGCAGAGCCCCGGCGTGTTCTCGGCGCTCGGCTTCCTGCAGTCGGAGTTCAAGAACGAGTTCGTGCGCACGCTGATCGGATCGATTGCCGATCTCAAGCCGGGGGCTGTTGCCGGCATCTTCAAGAGCCTGCGCGAGCAGGCGGTGGCGTGGCTCGACCGCGAGGAGATTGCGGAGAGCGATCGCCGCGTGCGCTTCAGTCTCGATATGCGCTACGAGCAGCAGGGATTCGAGGTAACCGTCGAGGCGCCGGAAACGGTGATCGACGACGGCGTGCTCGATACCGCCATCGCTCAGTTTCACGCCATGCACGAGCGGCTCTACGGCGTCACCTTCGAGGTGCCGGTCGAACTCGTTGCGCTGCGCGTCATTGCCACCGGCGCTACCCGCGAGGTTCTGCCGACAAAGGCCAACGGCGGGGCGGGCACTGTTGCCGATGCCGTCATCGCCCACGAGCCGGCGTTCTTCGACGGCGCCTGGTCCGACATCCCTCACTACGATCGCGACCGGCTGCCGGCGGGGGCGGCGATCGTTGGTCCCGCCATCATCCGCCAATACGATACGACGACGGTCCTTCTGCCCCGACATCGGGCCGAGGTCGATCCGCTCGGCAATATCCTGATCTGGCCCATCGAGAAGGTGCACTGAATGGCCGCCAAGACCGTCGATCCGATTACGCTCGACATCATCGAGAACGCGCTCAAGAACGCGCGTTACGAGATGGACAGCATCGTCTGCCGCATTTCGCTGTCACCGGTCATCCGTGAGCAGCACGACGAATACCCGATGATCTGCGACGCCAAAGGGCGCATGATCGTCGGCCAGTTCGGCTCGTATATTCCGGGCGTCATCGAGAAATACGGCACCGACATCAACGAAGGCGACATCTTCGTCTGGAACGATCCCTATACCTGTGCCGGGTCGGTCTCGCACCTCAACGACTGGTGCGTGATGCTGCCGATCTTCTATCACGGCGACCTGATCGGCTTCTCCTCGATCTTCGGTCACATGATCGATGTCGGCGGCAAGGTGCCGGGCTCCATGCCCGGCGACGCGCGCACGATCTGGGAAGAGGGGCTGCGCATCCCGCCAGTCAAGATTTACGAAAAGGGTGTCCTGAATCGCGGGGTTCACGACATCATGCTGAACAACACGCGCACGCCCGACATGAACCGTTCGGACCTCACCGCGCTGATCGCCGGCTGCAAGACGGCCGCGACGCGCGTGCGCGAACTCTGCGACCGCTTCGGCATCGATACCTACCAGCAGGCGTGCGAGCAGCTTTTCGATCGCACGCGCGACGCGATGCAGCAGCTGATCTTCAAGTACATTCCCGAGGAGCCGGTCTCGTTCACCGACTACATCGACGACGACGGCCGCGGCAACGGTCCGTTCAAGCTGCACCTGTCGATCCACCGGCGGGGCAACATCGCGGTGTTCGACTGGACCGGAACCGACGCGCAGGCCGACGGCCCGGTGAACTTCCATATCCATGAAGGGCTCTGCAAGCTCTTCTTCGGCGTCTACATGATCATGGCCTTCGATCCGAACATCCTGTTCAACGAGGGCTTCTACGACATCTTCGAAGTGATCATGCCGGAAGGAACGCTGCTCAATCCGCGCTTCCCCGCGGCGCTCAGCAACCGGTTGAACACCCATACGCGCTTCTTCGATTGCCAGGCGGGCGCGCTCGGGCAGCGGGCGCCGCAGCTGTCGATGGCGGCCGGTTATGGCACCAGCCCGCACTTCATCTTCACGGGGCACGACAAGGGCGGAAAGTGGTTCCAGGTCATGGAGCTCCTGTTCGGCGGCGTACCGGGCCGGCCGAAGGGCGACGGCCTCGACGGGCACGCCTGGTGGCCGCTGTTTTCGGCCACGCCGATCGAATATATCGAGAATTACTATCCGATCCGCGTCGAGAGCTACCGGCCGGTGCGCGACACCGGCGGCGCCGGCCTGCATCGCGGCGGCTGCGGCATCGAGAAGATCTACGTCATGCTCGAGCCCGGCGAAATTTCCATCCACGACGATCGCGAGACGGTGGCGCCGTGGGGCATCAACGGCGGCCTGCACGGCGGCACGTCGAGCAAGTGGGTCGTGCGCAAGGGGCAGAGCGAACCGGAACGGATTCCCTCCAAGATCGACGCCTTCAAGGTCGCGGCCGGGGACCGGATCATCTTCAGGACCGCCGGTTCGGGCGGGTGGGGCGATCCTCTGCTCCGCGATCCAGAATTCGTGGCGCGCGACGTCAGGTATGGCGTCGTCTCAGCGGAGGCGGCACGCGCCGGCTATGGCGTGGTGCTTAATACCGCAGGTCGGGTCGAGGCGGCTGCGACCAAGACCCTGCGCGCGGAGACGAGCGCGCGCCGCGGTCCGGCGCCGACGTTCGACCTCAGCCCCTACATGCAGCAGCTGATGGACGCCGCCGAATAACCCGGCGGCGCCGGCGGCTTCAGGGTCCGTCAGCGATGCGACGTGGCAGGCGCGCCCAGCGGTTCCCGTTCGTGGCGCCGCGGATGGGTGGATTCGCGGACCGTCAGGCTGCCCTTGAAAAAGAATTCGCCGCTCGAGAGGCGGTCGGGACGGCGATCGGAGGCGACGATGTCGACGGTTTCGGCGATCATCTGCGTTACCGGCTGCTGGACGGTCGAAAGGCCGTATCCGGGACGGGCGCCGTCGGCGATGCCGTCGAAGCCGATGATGCTGAGGTCCTCCGGAATGCGCAGCCCAAACTCGTTGCGCGCCGCTTCCATGACGCCCAGCGCCATCACGTCGTTGGTGCAGAACAGGCCCTCCGGGCGGTTCGGTCCACCGAGCAGGTGCGTCGCCGCCGCATAGCCGCCGGCAAAGGTGGTGTAGCCGCAGATCTGGGGGATCGCGCCGGTCTCGAAGCCCTGCGCCCGCAAACGCTCCTTGAAGCCGACGATGCGGTCGTTGTTCACCTGTCCCTGCTCGCCGTAGACGATGCCGAAGGTTCTGGCGCCCGACTGGACGAGGCCGTCGGCGGCCTGACTGCCGCCGTCGACATTGTCGCAACAGACGGTGTGGGCGTGTAGGCCGGGGATGTGCCGGTTGAAGATGACGATCGGAATCTGGCGGCTGCGGCAGGTCATGGCGAACTGCATGGAGATCGAGGCTGCCGTGATGACGATGCCGTCAACCTGATAGGGCAGCACCTTGAGCAGCACCGCATCGGCCTCGGATGCGCGGGGGACGCTGAGGACGACAGCCTGGTAGCCCGCTTCCTGAAAGCGGTGGACGAACTCGTCGAGGATCGAGGTGTAGAAGGGGTTCTTCATGTCACCGAGGACGATCGCCACCAGGTTCGATTTGCGCGTTATCAGGCTGCGCGCAATCGAATTGGGCACGTAATTCAGGCGGCGCGCCGTCTCGAGGACGAGGTTGCGTGTCTCGCTCGAAATGTTGCTGTGCGGGTCAAAGGCGCGGCTGACCGTCGACTGCGAAACGCCGGCGATGCGCGCCACGTCCACCGACGTCACCTTGACGTCGCTCCCGTCCGCCCCGGCAGCGGGCGGCCGACGCCCGGTCCCGGGGGAAACTCGTCCAATGATCGTGGATGGGCGTTTCACGTGCGATGCTCCCTGCCGCCGCGGCGGTTGCCCGTCCGTTGGCGCGCTGCGGCGCCAATCGACGTGGCCGTCATTCTGTCTCGCATCTCTGGTGCGCGTCCATGTTTACGACGGCGGCAGCGATCATGAACCCAATAATCTTCCAAATAGAGCGCGACGACTGGGTGCCATCACGAAATCCCCAATCCGACGTGCGCCCGAATGCCCGAGGGCGCTCTCCCGACAGGACATTCAACTGAAAAGCCGGGATGGCATCCGGGGAGAAAGCGTAGCGCGTGTTGAAGGGCTCGAGAGTGCGTCGAGACATGGACGTGTCACCGACGTTATTTGAAAGACGATTTCGATGCTCTCCGTCATAGCATACGTATGCTACTTCAATACCATTCATAATGTCTCGATGTTGTTGAGCTAATTCTACAATTCTTCGGGGCCGATAGCCCATAAATTCACTCTGGACAGAGGACGGCTCAGCATATTGACTATGCATACGACGCCGGGACGCTGACCATATGAAGGACATCGGCAACGGGATCGGCGCTTCTTGCTTTCAGTGGGGCCGTAGCCAAGGCAGCATGACGCAACGAGGGAGGCGCCTTGACGAGCGCGTGGCCATCGTCACCGGCGGCGCGAGCGGGATCGGCAGGGGAATCGCGGAACGGCTGGCGGCCGATGGCGCGCGCGTGTGCGTCGCCGACCTGCAGCACGATGCCGCCGCGACTGTAGCCGCGGACATCGGCGATCGCGCTATCGCCTGTGCGGTGGACGTGACCGACGAGGCATCGGTGGACCGGCTTGTTGCCGCAACCGTGGAGCGGTTCGGTGGCCTCGACATCATGGTCAACAACGCCGGCACGATCGCGATCTCGCCGCTTGTCGATACCAGCCTCGAAACCTGGCAGCGGCTCTTCCGGGTCAATGTGGACGGTGTTTTTCTCGGTGCCCGGGCAGCCGCGCGGCAGATGATCGCGCAGGGCCGCGGCGGCGTCATCATCAACGCATCATCAGGTGCCGGCCGTCGCGGAGGCCGCTTCGTTTCGCACTACTGCGCCACCAAGGCGGCGGTCATGCTGATGACGCAGTCGCTGGCGCTCGAACTCGCGCCCCACCGGATTCGCGCCAACTGCTACGCGCCCGGACACATCGAGACGCCAATGTGGGACACCATCGCCGCGCGTATCGGTGCGCTCAGCGGCAAGGAGCCGTCTGCCGTTCTTGCCGAGGTCGAGGCGTCGGTGCCGTGGGGCCGCTTCGGCACGTCCGGTGACGTTGCCGCCACGGTCAGCTTTCTGGCAAGCGACGATGCCGAATACATCACGGGACAGACGATCGGAATGAATGGCGGGGAACTGCTCGCCTGACGGAGGTGCAGGCGGCCGCTGTCCGCTGTGCTGAACGGGAGGAATTACCCTGGACGAGAGTGACAATCTCAACGGACGCGTGGCTATCGTGACCGGCGCGACGAGCCTCATCGGGCTCGGCCACGCGGTGGCGCGCGTCCTCGCCGAGCAAGGCGCTACCGTTGTCGTGCACGACGTAGTGGCGCCTGATGAATCGGTTGCCGCGCTGACGTCGGCGGGGCTGAAGGCGGTGAGCTTCGTCTCCGACCTCGCCACGCAAGAGGGGATGGCTGACCTCGTCGCGTTCGCGGCAGAGCGCTTCGGGCGCGTCGACATTCTGGTCAACAACGC
>Ga0265339_10002903_pt1 | contig 12132 bp, 10 predicted proteins | sample 4CB219metaG_FD_202085 | JGI IMG/M metagenome (GOLD analysis project Ga0265339, IMG submission 202085) | Rhizosphere microbial communities from Carex aquatilis grown in University of Washington, Seatle, WA, United States - 4-CB2-19 metaG | ecosystem: Host-associated > Plants > Roots >...
TTGATCTCCCAGGGCGCGCAGAGGCTCGAAGTCATCGGACCACCAATGGGGCGGCAGCCGGTCTGGCTCCAGGCGTTTCGCCGGCTCTCCTTTGGGCAGCGACGCGGCAATTGCAACCAAATCGTCCGGCTGCTGAGTTGGTTCCAGATGCACGAACAACTCTATGGCCGCCAAGGCGAGCGAAGTGGACGCATAGACCATGGGAACGCCGGGCGAGTTCCACCGGCCGCCGAAGCGGCGCGCACCGGAGCCGGAAAATGCCTCGGGGGCAAAACGCGCGCGGCAGATGCGCCAGACTTGCATCAGCTATAGACGCCGTACGCGATGCGGCCCAGCACGTCCTCAACCTCGCGGACTCCGGGGTCGGTATCTAACTGGTCAAGCGGGCGGCCGCCGCGCAGGGCGCGATTGGGCGTCTTGAGCCATGCCGCCGCCTTGTCTCCATCGCCCAGCGTCTCCGCCGCAGTGGCATAAACCTGCGCCAGGCGAACAGCGCGATCCGACTCCGCAGCCGTGAGACGGGAGTGCTGCGTGAGCCGGCGGGTAAGCGTGCGCTGGGGGATGCCGATCTTTTCCGATATCTCGGCCTGGCGCATGTCCAGCCGCTCGGCGAGAAGAAGCAGGGCCTTCGCGGGCAGGCCTTCGCGGACAAGCTCGGCCAGGGCGCCGCGCTTTCTTGCAGGCTTGCCGAGAACGGCTTCGCCGCCGAGGAGTTCGGGAACGGAATGGGTGGCCATGGGGCGCCTCCGTTCTCAGGATACGCCATTTGGCTAAAACTGGTACGTCATATTGCCACGCTTATGTGGGAGTAAGATGGACCTGAAGTGGCAAGGGTTTTAAGAATCTACCTGGATTCCTGCGCGATCAATCGTCTTACGGACGATCCGAGCCAGACGCGCGTTCGTTTGGAAGCCGATGCAATCGAGCTCGTATTCCGCCATATCCGGGCTGGCAGGGTTCATTGGATTGCAAGCTCTATTCTGGAGGCGGAACTTCGGAGAAATCCAGACTCACGGCAACGGAGTGACGCGCTTGCGATGCTGCTCTATGCAACGGAATACCGCCGTCTCCGTCCGGATGTAACGGACAGAGCCAAAGTTTTGAAACTGCTCGGATATGGCGAATTCGACGCATTGCATTTGGCACTTGCCGAGAACTCGACAGCCGATCTGCTTCTTACCACTGACGACAGATTCCTTCGCCAAGCGCTACGCGGTCTCGGAGGACCTTCAATCCGGGTTGCAAATCCGCTAGACTATGCGAAGGAGGTGGCGCCATGATTCCATTGGAAGAGATGACCGATGAACAATTTGAACTTCATACGCTCAAATTGCTCCAAAAAGAACTTGGCGCTTATGGGCTGGCTCGTTTCCTCCGTACATATCGGACTGGGACCGGCGACTATACGCGTGACCGTCACAAATGGCTGGACGGGTTGACGATGGACGAAATCCTGAAGGATATAAGGGACGTCGAAAGCCGAGCTGAATTGCCGCCCACCCCACCATCACAACTTTAGCCCACTCGTCCAGTCAGACGACGAGGCGGACCGGCCGCGCGGACATAGGAACCGAGCCGCTGATGCGGATCTGCTAACGGAGAGGGAAGTTGGCTCTATCTGTCTCAAATCCCCCTATTCAATAATCGCGACCTTTTGAGCCTTGCCAACCTTCACGTTGATGCGGTGTGGTCGAGATGGCACAGGGAGAATCCGTGCTGCTATCCTCACGCCATCGACTGTGATCCCCGCATCTGCCTGGCGCTCACCTTGCGTCCGTGACTCGCAAATACCTAAGGCAACGAGCAGCTTAGCGATGTTGATGTGAGACTGCTCCTTCGGCGTTGAGCGGAGCCTGACCAGACTCACGGCATCTGCGACAACAAGCCGCTCCCAGTCAAGATGGACCTCATCGGTTATGGCGCTCAGATCATTCTGTTGGTGGATGCGCGTCCAGTTTTCCGCGGCCTGACCGGCCTCAGTCTCGCCGTGGAATCCGGCTACGATGGTGCGCGCCAGGTTCTTCTTGGCTTCCATGGGATGCAGCCCGCCCGCCTCAACTTGCGCGCGCATCGCATCCACTTCGCTCTGCCTGAGGTCGGTCAAAAAGATCCAATACTTCCACATCAGATCGTCGGAGATGCTCATCAGCTTGCCGTACATCTCCGCCGGCGGCTCGTTGATGCCGATGGCGTTGTTTAGAGACTTCGACATCTTCTGCACGCCATCCAGGCCTTCAAGGATGGGCGTCATCAGGATGATCTGTGGCTTCTGGCCGTAGTCGCGCTGCAGCTCGCGGCCTGCGCCCAGATTGAAGCGCTGGTCGGTGCCGCCGAGTTCCACGTCGCACTCGAGAGCTACGGAGTCATAGCCCTGCATGAGCGGATAGAGGAGTTCGTGCAGGCCGATGGACTGTTCGGCCTGAAAGCGCTTGTGGAACTCGTCGCGCTCAATCATTTGCGAAACGGTGAAATGCGAAGCGAGCCGGATGGTGCCCTCGTATCCGAGCTTGCTCAGCCACTCGGAGTTGTAGCGCACCTCGGTGACTTTCTCATCGAGGATCTTGAAGACCTGCTGCTTGTAGGTTTCGGCATTGGCGTCAATTTGCTCGCGCGTGAGCGGCTTGCGCGTAACGTTGCGGCCGGTGGGGTCGCCGATGAGCGAGGTGAAATCGCCGATGAGGAAGATGACTGTGTGGACGAGCTGCTGGAAGTGGCGCAGCTTGCGCATCAGCACGGTGTGGCCCAGGTGAAGGTCGGGCGCGGTGGGGTCAAAGCCGGCCTTCACGCGCAGCGGGCGGCCGGTCTTGCGGCTCTCTTCCAGGCGCTCGCGCAGATCGCTCACGCGGATAATTTCAGCCGCGCCCTTTTCAAGGAGATCGAGTTGTTCGTCTACCGGTGGAAACGTGCTCATGCCGTCTTTCAGTATACGGTCGGACATGCGACGCGGCGGGGTCGCACGGCACATCACCTTTTGGTAGTTGCAACACTCTGGTCTCCCGGCCCGCCACGACCGTGCTAACCTGAGTGCGTTCCAGGCTCAACCGCATCATGGACCGCGTCACGACCGGAGGTCCAGCGCACAGCGCTTGTGGGCGGCGAGCGGTTCCGGAAGGACGAAAATGACCCATCGCGCGCCCCTTCTTGCGTTCGCTTCCCTGTCAGTCCTGGCTACGCTTGCCCTGCCAGGCAGCGCGATGGCGCAGTCTGCTCCCTCCACGGATTTCCGCACCTCCGCCCACTGCGCCACGTGCCACAGCAGCATGAAGACGGCTAAAGGCGAGCCCGCATCGATTGCCGGCGACTGGCGCGCCGGCATCATGGCCAACGCCGCGCGCGATCCCTACTGGCAGGGCAGCGTGCGCCGCGAGGCCCTCGACCATCCCCAGGCGAGCGCCGCCATCCAGACAGAATGTGCGACGTGCCATATGCCGCTCCAGTTCCTTCAGGACAAAGCGCAGGGCCACGCGACAGAAGTCTTCAAACGGCTTCCTCTCCATCCTGCCGATCCAGATGACGCCGCGGCCGACGGAGTCTCCTGCACGGTGTGCCACCAGATTCAATCCGCAGGCCTGGGCACGCTCGCCACTTATAGTGGGAACTTCAACGTGGCCGAGCCGGGAACGCAGCCTCGGCCGCTCTTCGGCCCGTTCGACACATCCGCCCAAATAGCGAAGATCCACACTGTCTCAACCGGCTACGCAACCGTTCAGTCCGCTCACGTCCGCGATGCAGGCCTGTGCGGAAGCTGCCACACGCTCTACACCAACACGCTGGGACCGGACGGCAAACCGGCCGGCCGGTTCCCGGAGCAGATGCCATATCTCGAGTGGCAGCATAGCGACTATCACGACAAGCAGACCTGCCAGCAGTGCCACATGCCGGCAGTGGATGGGCAGGCGCCGATCGCGTCCCTCATGGCGCAGCCGCGCGATGGCGTCCGCCTGCACACTTTTGTCGGCGCCAACTTTGTGGTGGAGAACATGCTGGAATCGCATCACGACGATCTGGCCGTCTCCGCCGATCCTGCCGCATTGAAATCCGCGGCCGCGCAGACGACCTCGTTCCTTCAGTCGCAGGCCGCGCAGGTTGAAATTGCCCCTGCGCAGTCCGGCAATGGCGAGTTCACGTTCGCCGTGCGTGTAAAGAATCTGACCGGCCACAAGCTTCCTACCGCGTACCCCTCGCGCCGCGCGTGGCTTCACGTCACAGTGACTGGGCCCGATGGCAAGGTTGTGTTTGAATCTGGGAAGCTGAACCCGGACGGGTCCATCGCCGGCAATGCCAACGACGCCGACGCCGCGCGCTATTCGCCGCATTACTCACTCATCACAACGGCCGACGAGGTGGAAATCTTCGAGCCGATCCTGGGCGATGCTCAGGGCCACGTGACCACCGCCCTGCTCTCCACCACGCAATACTTGAAGGACAATCGCATCCTCCCCGCCGGTTTTGACAAAAAGACCGCCTCGGAAGACATCGCGGTGCGCGGCGAGGCGGCGGGCGATCCCGATTTCACCGGCGGCTCCAGCGTGACGAATTACAAGATTGCCACCAGCGCCGGCGGCCCGTTCCATATTGCAGCCGAGCTGCTGTATCAGCCCATCGGCTTCCGCTGGGCGCGGAATCTGGCTCCGTACAAGGCCGATGAAACGCAGCGGTTCGCTCACTACTACGATGAGGCCGCCGCGCACTCTGCCGTGGTTCTGGCGCATGCTGAGGCAAGCGGCGGAAGCCATTAACAGCCGGTTCCGGCCTGCTCCAGCGCCTTCTTCAGCCCGGCAAAGCTCACCCGCGTTGAAGCCTCCGGCGTTCCCGCGCCGCGCCAGTGCGTCTCCAGGCTCACGGCGAAGCGGTAGCCATCGCGCTTGAGCGCGCGCAACTGCCCGGCCCAATCCACAGCGCCCTCGCCCACCGGCGCCCACTCCCACTTCCCGTCCGGCTTGCGTGTCACGCTCTTCGCGTGGCAGTGCCCAATGCGCTTTTTCGGCAGCAGATCGTAGCCCTTGGGAAACGGCATCGTGTCTGGGAACGTGGCCGCATTGCCCGGGTCCCAGTTCAGCATGAAGTTGGCTTCGCGCACTTCGCTCAGCGTAGCCGCGGCCTCCGCGCCCGTGGCCGTATTGCAGCTCATTTCGTTCTCCAGCAGCAACACTATTCCGTCCTTCGCGCAGCGGCGCGCCGCTGTGCGCAACTTGTCGTTGATGGCCGCGCGGTACGGCTTCACATCGTCCAGCCGCCAGAAATCGAAGCACCGGATGCGGTCCGTCCCAAACATCTTCGCCAGCTCAATGCAGTGCTCCAGCAGCGTGTCCTGTCGCTTGAAGTCTTCCTCGGCGTGGAACTGGTCGCGCCGCTCGCTCTGTTTTGAAACCGGCGCGCCGGGCCAATCCACCTTGAACAGCGGGCTGCCGATGTCCGTCACCTTCAGGTTGTACTTCGCCAGGATCCGCTTGGCCTCGGCCAGCTCGTTCGCATCCATGGTAGTCAGGTTCTTGTTCCACATGCCGCGCAGCTCAATCCACTGGAGCCCGAAATCCCTTGCCACCACCGAGCATGCATGGTCAAAGTCCTGCGAGATCTCGTCATTGATGACCGCCACGCGAAACGGACACGAAGCCGCAAATGCCCGCGCCATTCGCGGCGTAAGCGCAATCGCGGCGCCGGCCGCCGCACCCGCAACAAACTCCCGACGAGACATCCGCATAGAGACAACTCCTCAATCTCGCGCAACTTCAAATTTGGCAACAATCGAGCTAGAGGCTAGAAGCTAGTAGCTGGAAGCCGAGTACGTTTTCGTCTTTCCCGTCCGCGAGTTCGTTACGCTGAAGCTGCCATCCTCCCGCGCCACCACCTTCAAGTACTGCCCATCGGGCGCGGTCGATCCCTTGGGATTTGCGATCAGTTCCTCCGCAGAGTTGTGCGCAGCATCGGACCCCTCCGCCGTGTGCAGCATCCACAAATCCTCAAGCCCAGGGCTGGTACGCACCGTCTCCCAGGCAACGGGGCTGCCACCCTTGTGTGCGCCGTTGTTCATGATCGCCACCCGCGGCGCAATGGCCCAAACCAATGCTTTCGAACTCGATTGATCCAACCCATGATGGCTCACGAGGTACAAATCCACGCGCCCGATCCGGTTGTCCGGGCACACCAGCGGAATCTCTTTCGCCTTGGTCAGATCGCCCAGGTCAAGAAAGCGGAATTTGCCGTAGCGCACCAGGATCCCCGCTGAGCGCGGATTCTCGCTCGGGTCCAGCTCCCACTTCGGCTCGCTTGCGCAATACGAGTTCGGCTTTGGCGAGACGCCAGGCACTTTATCGATGTGCTCCCCGTCCGCGGCCAGCACCACCACGCTCAGTCCCGGCAGGTCGATCGCGTCTCCCGGCTTCACCGCTCGCCGCGGCGTATCGCCGATCGCCTTCACGTACGCCGCATAGTCTTGCCGCGTAATGTCGCTGTCCTCGCGGTTCGGGCCGTGGTCAAGGAACTCGCCCACCTTGACGCGCTTCACCAACTCCGGCACGCCGCCCACGTGATCCACGTGGTAATGCGTGATCAGCACCTTGTCCAACTTCGCAATCCCCGCATCCTTCATCGCCGCTACAATCCGCTCGGCATCCAGCCCATGCGTGTTCCCAAAGTCGCGCCAGCCAGTATCCACCAGCAGCGATGCGCCCGTGGGCGACACCAGCAGCGTGGACTGTCCCCCATCCACGTCAATCGAGTAGATCAGCAATCCATGTTTCGGCGGCGGCTCCGCATGCCCCAGGCGCGCAGCGCAGAAGAGCAGCAGCACACAGGCAGTGAGCAACAACATCCGGATCGGAGAACGAGGTTCGCGACGAAGAATGGAGTGGTTTCGCATGCGCCAGTCAGTGTACTGCACCGCGCGCTGAGGCGCGAACAGCGCCGCTGAGCACGTTCCAACTTCTCCATCTCTAGAACCGGAACAAATACGACGCCTTCACAAAGATCTGCTTCCCATCATTCAAATAATTCGGGCCGCGCGGAATCGTCGTGTTGTCCGGATCGCATCCTCCCCCGGGCATCCGGTAGCACAGCGTGCGGTCAATGTTCTGCAAATCGTTGTTGTACCCGATGTACACCGCGGTCCCCGGATGCGGCAGCCACGTCAACAGCGCCTGCGTGCCAATCTGTTTTGTCCTCAGCAGAGTCGTCTGGGCAGGATTGGCCAGCGTCGAGTCATACTCCACAATCACGCGGGCAGAGAACGCGCGCGTGAACTGGTAGTTGAGCTTGGTGCGGAACGTCTGGCTCTCATACACAAACGCTCCGTTTGAAGCCGCAAAGTCGCGGTCAAGCAGATACGTGTTGTCTGCCGTAAGCGGACGCAGCGGCTGCAGCGTGAACAGGAATTGAACCGTTTGCTGATTCAGCAGAGAGGGCAGACTGCCCGCAACCGGGTTGTAGTTCACATTCCCGCCGCGAATCGTCACCAGGTTGTAGTTCAGTTGCGGCGCCGGCTCGCCCCGCGTAACAAATCCGAAAAAGTTTTCGGTAAAGTTGCGATTGGCTTGAAATCCATATCCATTCTGCGGGCCAAGCGTATCGGAATTCTCGCCGATAAGCGGTGCAATCACCACGTTTCGCGGCAACAGCAAGAACGGGTCCAGAGTGGTGTAGTGGTAAACACGGTTCGCGTTGTGATCCCAGGCCACGTTCAGGTTTTCTTCCAGGCCCCAGCTCTGCAGCCTGCTGTGCTTGGGAAACCACTGGTAATTGGAATGAATGTGTTCGTTGCGGATATTTGAAGTCTGAATGAATCCGAGCTGCGTTTGGAAACCCGCGCTGATGTCCTGATACTCGGAATAGATATTGAGGGAGTGGCCGTTGCGCTGCACCTGGATGTCGGCCGCGGGGCCGGCGGCATACGTGCGCGGTGTCCCGCTGTCGCGGTCGCCCATGGTAGAGCTCTCCACCAATTGCGCAAGTACTGTCCAGTTGTCGTTGATGCGCGCGGAAAAGTCCGCGCCTCCAATCCGATTCCAACCGTCGCCAAACTCCTCGTCGGTGTAAATCAGCCCGGCGCTGGAACCTTTTCCAAGGTCCTGGTCCACGCGGCCCACGGCCGTTATCGCCCGCTTCAGGTAGAGCGGATCGTTCGGCGCAACCGTCTCGCCCGGCTCCCGGTCGTCAATCGTAAACAGGCCCAGATTCGTCTTGTTCACCTTGCCGGTCACGCGGCCGCCATACTCGGGATGCACAATGTTGCGCGTGTACACCAGCGTCAGCGGCGTGGTGAAGTAGTTGGCGTTCTCCAGAAAGAACGGACGCAACTCCGGAAAGTAGACCGGGTAGCGCCGGTTCACCGTAAACTGCGGCTGGTCTGACTCCACGGTGCTGAAATCGGGATTGATGGTACCGTCCAGCACAATCGAGTCCCTCAGGATCGCCTTTGCCTCGCCGCCCACTGTGCCCTCCAACCGGCGCTGGCTAAAGTAGGGATTGAGCGGATCGATGTCGATCAGCGTTCGCTCATTCTGTGAGAGCGCGTAGGGATTCAACTGGAAATCGTGCGAGCCGGTCAGACCCTCCAGCCCCGTCAGCGTGGCCTCCTGGCTCAGCACGCCGGAGATGTTGGCGGCCACGCGCGGCCAGAAATCCGACTCGCTGTTGCGGGGAAGATTGCGCATGAACACCACGCCCCAGTTGCTTGCCAGCGGCCGGAAGCGAATGCTGCGAAACGGAATGGCGATCAGCGCCATCCAGCCCTGGCTGGTCTCGCGGCCCTCTGAATCCCACACCTGGTCGTAGCTGTAGTCCGTCCCAAAGTTCTCCGTCCAGGTAGCGTCGGCCTGCACGCCCGCGGGATTTACCCCGAACACAACACCCTTGCGACGGTCCTCGAACGGGTCCAGCAGAACCTGGACGTAGTCGTCCATCAGGATGTTTTCGCGCCGCGCCAGGTGGCCACGGACCTGCCCCGGATGCGCATCGAAACAGAGGAAGACAAAGTAGAGATGGGTCTTGGTGTGCGCCATCCACACCTCGGTCTTCTCCGTGGCCGGCTTTCCGTCGTTCGGCGTGTTCTGGATGAAATCCGCAACCTCGCCCAGCTTGTCGCGCAGCTCCGCGCGCGGCGCCATGCCCGCAAAGTCGCTCAGCCGCAACGGATCGGCAATCAGCGGCACAGCCACCCTCATCGGCGCCGCGGGCACCTGCGGAGCAGCCATAGGCTGCGCGGTCTTGCCGCTCTGCGCCAGCGAAGACAACGGAAGGATCGATGAAATAAGACCAGCAACAAAATGTCGAAGATTCAAGCCGTTACCATGCGAGCGTTACAAGACTGCTTGCAGCATTCTATTTGGTATCCGCAGTGAGGGACGTGCGAGGACGCGGAAAGTGAGATTCCGGCCGGCTCATGCAACAGAAGTACGCCGCCGGCTACCCCGCGGTTCCTGTTTTTGCCTGACCTGGTTATCGTCAGCGAACCTGGGCGCCATCAATTTCGCGCTTTTTGTGAGATGGGTGGAAAACGACACTGCCGGCTGAAGCCGCAACCGAATAGCCCCCGCTTACAAGCGCAGCCAGTTCTCAATCCGGAGCCCTTCCACACGCTTGAACTCGCGCACATTGTCAGTCACCAGGACCGCATCCACCGCAAGAACATGAGCTGCGATCAACAGATCGTTGGCCCCGATCACGGTTCCCGCTTTTTCAAGCCTTGCCCGGATGACACCGTAGTGCCGGTCCGCGTCGGCCTCGAACGGCAGAACGTCGATCGCGCTCAGCAATTGTTCCACGCGCCCTGTCAGCGCCGCAGATCCTCTTTTGACCGCTCCGTACCTAAGCTCCGCGGCGACGATGATGCTTGTCGCGAGCGAATCTCGATCCTCGGCGCTGAGCGATGCGATCTTGCGCGCAACTCTTCCCGCGGGATCGTTCAAAAGGTCGGAGAGGATATTGGTGTCGAGAATGTGCCGGCGCGCCATCAGAGCTTCACCGGCTCGGCGGGCCGGTCCTCGATCGCGGGCAGTCGATCCTTCGCTTCAAGAGGCTTCCAGCTTTCCAGCAGATCCAGGAGCCTCGGCCGGGGCATCGCCTCCAGGATCAATCGGCCGCGCCCATCCCGGCGCAGGATCGCCTCTTTGCCGGGCAACTCGAACTCGCGAGGAATCCGCACCGCCTGGCTGCGGCCGTTCTTGAATAGGCGTACTTGGCGTGCTGGTTGGCTGGCAGGCATTGGACCCCCTCCTATATCAGCATATGCCAAGGCATATGCCGATGCAAGCCCCACGATCCTGATCCAAACTTGTCATCCTGAGCGCAGCGAAGGATCCGCGGCCGCCTTTCAAAGCCAGGGCCAGTTTCTCAACTGCTACAATGGAATCTGCCGCACTGTGCGCCGGCTTCGTTTAATGCCGCGCACCAACGCCCCGCGCATCGAACCAAACATGGCCTGAAACCTGCGGCCCGCGCGACCCAACCAAGAGCAAGGAACCAGCACTCCCAGTGACCCAGACGATACGCAATATCGCCATCATCGCGCACGTAGACCACGGCAAGACCACGCTCGTAGACGCCATGCTCCGCCAGTCCGGCACCTTCCGCGCCAATGAGCAGGTGGCTGATCGCGTCATGGACTCGAACGAACTGGAGCGCGAGCGCGGCATCACCATCCTGGCGAAAAACACCGCCATCAACTTTGCCGGCGGAAAAATCAACATCGTTGACACCCCCGGCCACGCCGACTTTGGGGGTGAAGTGGAGCGCGCACTCGAAATGGTCGATGGCGTGATGCTCCTCGTCGATGCCGCCGAAGGCCCCCTGCCGCAGACGCGCTACGTGCTCTCCAAGGCCCTTGAAGCCAAGCTGCCGCCGATCGTGGTGATCAACAAAATCGACCGCCCCGATGCGCGCCCGCAGGAAGTGCTGAACGAGATCTACGACCTGTTCATCGATCTCGATGCCGACGAGTCGCAGCTCGAGTTTCCCGTCCTCTACGCCGTCTCAAAGGACGGCACCGCCAGTACCGATCCAGCCAAGCCGGGCACGGACCTCCAGCCGCTGTTTGAGGCAATCGTCAACACCATCCCCGAGGCCACCGGCGACTCTGAAGGTTCGCTGCAAATCCTGGTCACCAACCTCGATTACTCTGACTACTTTGGCCGCATCGCCATCTGCCGCGTCTTCCAGGGCACCCTGCACCTCGGCGATGATGTCTCCATCTCCAAGCGCGACGGCTCGCTCCAGAAGACCCGCATCACCAAGCTCTTCACCTTCTCCGGCCTCAAGCGCATTGAGACCACGCAGACCACTATGGGTGACATCGTCGCCGTCGCCGGCGTTGAAGGCATCACCATCGGCGAGACCATCACCAGCGCCGTGGACCCCACGCCGCTCCCGCTCATCGTCATCGACGAGCCCACCATCGCCATCCAGTTCAGCGTCAACACGTCGCCCTTCGCCGGCCGCGAAGGTCACTACGTCACCAGCCGCAACCTCCGCGAGCGCCTGGAAAAGGAGCTGCTCACCAACGTCTCCATCCGCGTGGAGGAGACCGGCTCGCCGGACGCGTTCAAAGTCCTTGGCCGCGGCGAGCTGCAGCTGGCTATCCTGATTGAAATGATGCGCCGCGAAGGCTACGAGCTCATGGCTGGCCGCCCTGAGATCGTCACCAAGGTGGTTGACGGCGTGCGCATGGAGCCTGTCGAGCACCTGACAATCGATGTTCCTGAACAACATACCGGCGTTGTCATCGAAAAGCTGGGGCCGCGCAAGGGCGAGATGACCAAGATGCACAACCACGGCTCCGGCCGCGTGCGCATGGAGTTCCGTGTGCCCAGCCGCGGGCTGATCGGCCTGCGCTCAGAGATGCTTACCGAGACGCGGGGGACCATCGTGATGAACTCGCTTTTCGACGGCTATATCCCTTACCAGGGCGAGATTCCGCAGCGGCCCACCGGCGCTCTGATCGCCGACCGTCTGGGCGCCACAACTGCCTACTCGCTCAACGGGTTACAGGAGCGCGGCATCCTCTTCATCGGCACCGGGGTCGAGGTCTACGAGGGGATGATTGTCGGGGAGCACTCCAGGGACAACGATTTGGATGTGAACGTGGTGCGGGAGAAGAAGCTGACCAACATGCGCGCCTCCACCGCCGATGAAGCGGTT
>Ga0265339_10002907_pt1 | contig 12125 bp, 8 predicted proteins | sample 4CB219metaG_FD_202085 | JGI IMG/M metagenome (GOLD analysis project Ga0265339, IMG submission 202085) | Rhizosphere microbial communities from Carex aquatilis grown in University of Washington, Seatle, WA, United States - 4-CB2-19 metaG | ecosystem: Host-associated > Plants > Roots > Rhizosphere...
ACCGTTCGGGGAAGATCGAGCCGCTGGGCACCTTTTTTGCAGCCCCCGGCACGAGTGATGAAGTGATGTATACTTTCTTGGCCACGGAGCTTGTGCCCGGCAGTCAGGGGCTGGAGCCCCACGAGCAGATCACCGTGGAGCTTCGGCCGGACGCGGAGGTTCGCGACATGGTGGTCCGTGGCGAGATTTGCGACGCAAAGACCGTTGCGGCGCTGGCGCAGTACTGGTTGAGAAAATCGGCGCTGAAGATAGGATGACAGGTACCCATGGGACTGCACAGTCGAAATTATTGGAAAGAAGGCGACGATGGCTCAGCCGGCCTGGGCCGGGGAGGCATGCCCTCGTTGGGTCACGTCGTCAAGTACCTGGTAATCATAAATGTAGTGGTGTTCGTACTGCAGATCTTCCTGGACAGACCGGGGTCTGGCTTACTCAGCAGCACTCTGGGCGTGACGTTCAATGCGTGGTGGCAGCCGTGGCGGTATTTGACGTTCCAATTCCTGCACGCCGACCCGATGCACATATTGTTCAATATGCTTGGCCTATGGTTCCTGGGCGCGCCCCTGGAACGTCTCTGGGGCGGCAAAAAGTTCCTGGCCTTTTACTTGACCTGCGGTGCGATGGCCGGCGTGTCTTATATCGCGCTCATTGGCTTCTTGATGCATGGGATGGGGGGAAACGTTCCACTGATCGGCGCCAGCGGCGGCGTGTACGGCCTGATCCTGGCGGCGGCCGTCCTGATGCCCCACGTACAGTTGATCTTCTTGTTCTTCCCCGTCCCCATTCGTCTGGCCGCCGCGATTATTTTCGCGCTGATGATCGGTGCGATTCTATACGGAATCGGCCGCGGTGCGGAGGCCAACACGTTCAGCCAGTCTGCACACTTTGGTGGCGTAGTCATGGGTGCGGTATGGCTGTTCGCGGGTCCCGCGGTCGGCAGGGCCCGCGAGCGTAGTATCCGCGTACACCCCAGTCGCGGACGGTGGCAGCGGAGGATGGCCAAGCTGCAGGCCGAGCAGAACGAAGTTGACCGCATCCTGCTGAAGATCGCTCACGAGGGGATCAACAGCCTCTCCCGCCACGAAAAGAAGGTCCTGCACGACGCGACGAAACATCAGAAGGAACAAGAGCAGGAACTGCACCGACTGTAGTGTTTTTCGTGATCATCCCCCTCCGATGCCAAGCGGAGAATCGAACGCCTTGTTCCCAGCGAGTGCCCGCTAAACCGCAAGCGGGGGGAACAATTGAGGGAACAATCGCACAGTCTCTGAGTTCTCTGCGCCCTCAGTGGCCGTCGTTTTCCTCCCCAGACATCACCGCGTAATTGCGAAGATCGCCAGGTCCGCGTTCAGGTTGGGGTCGTCGTGGATTTCCTTGCCGGCCTCGGTGTCCAGGGCAATGCGACGCTGGACGTGGATGTCCTTTTCGCGGCAGAAGTCTTCGAAGTCCGATATCGTGAAGAAGCGGATGTTCGGGGTGTTGTACCACTTGAACCGCAGGATGCCAGCCGACTCCGGCGCACGGCCGGCCGATAACATCATCTGCCGCAGCTTGCGGTAGCCGAAGTTCGGGAAGCTAACGATGCACTGGTGGCCGATGCGGAGCATTTCATTGACGACGCCCGGGACATCGCGGACGGCCTGCAGGGTCTGGCTGAGGACGACCACATCGAACTGTCCGTTTGCGAACTGCGGCAGCGGCTGGTTGAGGTCGGCCTGGATGACGTTTAACCCGCGGTGCACGCAGGCGATGATGGATCGCTCGTCGAGCTCGACGCCCACGAGGTTCGCATGCCCGCGCCGTGCCAGCCGCCCCAGCAGCCCGCCAGCCCCGCAACCAAGGTCCAGCACGCTGCTGGTGGGGGGGATGAGCTCCAGTATCCGCTCGTAGTCAAGCCGCCGCGAAGTAAAGATGTTCGTCGGGCTGTCTGGCGCAGTGGGATTCGGTGTGCCCACGCCCACGGAAAGCGTTCCGTGGGCGTTCTCCGCGGGTGCTGGGGTCGCGGTCCTGTGCGCGTTATCCGCGTGCGCGGATGCGGTCCTGTGCGCGTTATCCGCGTGCGCGGATGCGGTCTTGTGGGCGTTGTCCACGTGACCCAGGAACGAACCGATCATCGTGCCGTAGCTGTCCACCTCGTTGGGCAGCAAGAACGCGTCGTGGCCGCAGGCGCTGGCCACGTTGCAGTAGCTCACAGGCTTGTTGCATGCCAAAAGGGCCGACACGATGTCCTGAGACTGCGACGGGGGGAACAGCCAGTCGCTGGTGAAAGAGAGCACCAGCCAGCGGCAAGAGGCCTGGCACAGCCGCTCGCGCAACTGCTGCTGAGTCGAGCCCAGGTCAAACAAGTCCATCGCCATCGTGATGGCCAGGTAACTGTTGGCGTCAAACAACTCCACGAACTTGTCGCCCTGGTAGCCCAGGTACGACCCGATCGAGAACTTCTTCTCGAACTCCGTCGCCACGTCGCGCGGGCGGTAGCGGTCGGCCTCGAACTTTTCCTGCATCGCCTCCGGTGAGAGGTAGGTGATGTGGCCAATCATGCGTGCGATGGCCAAGCCGATGCCGGGGACCGTGCCGTGGTCGAAGTACGCGCCGCCATGGAAATTGGGATCGCGCTGGATGACGTTGCGCCCGACGACGTCGAACGCCAGAGACTGGCTGGACAGACGCGGGGCCGTCGCGATGGGGATCGCTCCGCGCAACATGTGCCCGTGCCGCACGGCCCAGGCCAGCACCTGCATGCCGCCCATGGACCCGCCGATCGCCGCCAGCAGCGACTTTATGCCCAAGTGTTCCACCAGGCGCTTCTGGACGTCGGCCATGTCGTTGATCGTGATCGTGGGGAAGTCCCGCCCGTAGCGTTTGCCGGTGGAGGGGTTGATGCTGTCGGGCCCGGTGGTGCCGCGGCAGCCTCCCAGGATGTTCGGACAGATCACGAAGTACTTATTGGTATCAACGGGCCTGCCGGGACCTACAAGCCCCCCCAGGTCCCACCAGCCAGGGTCGTCCGCGGAGTCATGCCTGGCCACGTGACTGTCGCCCGACAGCGCGTGGCAGATCAGCACCGCGTTGTCCTTGGCGGCATTGAGCGTGCCGTAGGTCTCGTAGCAGACGGTGATCTCGCGCAGGCGTGCCCCCATCTCCAACTCCACCGGCCCGAGGTTGGCGTACTGTGCATACTTCAGCGGCCTGCCGCTGCGGATACTGTCAGAACTTTGAAAAGTCTCGGTCATATGTTAGTCCATACGTCGACAAAGGTCATTCACCACGAATGTCACGAATGACGGCCGAATGACACGAATAGTCTCCAATCACTAAACCGGACGCCTGCCGTGGTCCAACGACGCTGAAAGGCAAGCCGGCGTGCATATCTTGCCGAACTTGGATGTCGGCTTGCCTTTCAGCGTCGTTCGCAATGAACAGAATCTACGGCACAGCAAACCACGATTCGCCGCCTCTGCACGGCCGCGCCAAACGACGGCTTAGCCGTGGCACCCTTGTCTTGCCGCATTCAATGTCTTCGTTTCTCTCTGCGGCCTCTGCGTTCTCTGCGGTGAATCTGCGGTGAATCTACTTCTGCGCCGCCAGGAGGGCCTGGTCGAGGTCCGCCTTGATATCTTCTACGTCTTCGATGCCTACACACAGGCGGATGAACTCGGGGTTCACGCCGGCGGCTCGTTGTTCGGCCTCGGACAATTGCTGGTGCGTCGTGCTGGCGGGGTGGATCACCAGCGTCTTGGCGTCGCCGATGTTGGCCAGGTGGCTGGCGAGCTTGACGTTATTGATGAACTTCACGCCCGCGTCGCGCCCGCCCTTGATGCCAAACCCGATGATCGCGCCCGCACCGGTGGGCAGGTACTTCTTGGCCAGGTCATAGTGCTTGTGGCCTGGCAGGCCGGCGTAGTTAACCCACTCAACCGCCGGGTGCGACTGCAGGAACTTGGCGACGGCCAGTGCGTTCTCGCAGTGCCTTGGCATGCGGACGTGGAGCGTCTCGAGCCCCAGCAGGAACAGGAACGCCGCAAACGGGCTCATGCAGGCCCCGGTGTCACGCAGCCAGTGGGTGCGGATGTGCATGATGTACGCGATGTTGCCGATGGGCTTGAGGGCCTCAGTGAAGATCGCGCCGTGGTATGCGGGGTCGGGCTTGGCGAACTCCGGCCAGCGGTCGGGGTTGGCGTCCCAGTTGAATGTTCCGCCGTCGACGATCGCGCCGCCGACATGCACGCCGTGCCCGCCGATGTACTTGGTGGTCGAGTACACCACGATGTCGGCGCCGTGCTCGATCGGGCGCAGCAGCCACGGCGTGGTCACGGTGTTGTCCACGATCAGGGGCACACCGATGGCGTGTGCGGCGTCGGCGGTCTTGCGGAAGTCCGGCACGTCGCCCTTGGGGTTGCCCATGCTCTCGACGTATACGCAGCGCGTGTTGGCGTCGGCGAGTGTGGCGATCTGCTCGGGATGGTCTGGGTCATAAAAGCGGACCTCGACGCCCAGCTTCTTGAACGTCTGCGTGAACAGCGTGACCGTACCGCCGTAAAGGCTGGTCGAACTAATGATGTTCTGCCCGCTGTGCGCGATGGTCAGCACCGCCGCCGTGACGGCCGCCATTCCGCTCGCCAGTGCCAGCCCGCCAAGCCCGCCGTCCAGGGCGGCCAATCTCTTCTCCAGCACGTCGCAGGTGGGGTTCATCAGCCGCGAGTAGATGTTGCCAAACTCCTTGAGGGCAAAGAGGTCGGCGGCATAGTCGGTGGATGGGAAGTTGTACGCCGCGGTGGCGTATATGGGCACGGCGCGGGCGTGCGTGGTGGGGTCATCCACCTGCCCGGCGTGCAAGGCCAGCGTTCCCAGACGGTGCTTGTTATTGCTCATTTCTTACTCCTTCAAATTTGCGAAATCGCAAGCGGTTCATGTGTACCGCGGGCCCGGAGGGGACGGATGGGAGAGTGGCGATCAGGCAGGTCGGTCGCCACGTTGCCTGTCGCACCTGCACCTCGCAAGACTCCGCGTACTACTACAGCATCGTAGTCTTGCCATGGCAGGCCTGACATCAGGCCACATCGGTCCCTTTTCGGGCTGGCTGCGGCACCTTGTCCCGCGGCGATACTAAACGCCTGCAGTCAGGTTGCCGTGCGGTCATAGGGCCAGTACCCTCGCGCACTCTTGATGGCGAAGAGAAATGTATCCTGTCGGGGAGGGACGGTCAAGGGGGAATTCGATGTCGGGAATCCGATGACGGGAATCAGATCGTGTCTGGGCACGAAACGGAGTCCGCATTCTTGCCCCTTTGTTCGCGTCGCAGGATGAGAATCGGCTCTGCCTTTTTGCGTCGTTCGCCACTGACGAACAACGCAAAAAGGCAAGCCCGTTCTTGATCAAGGCGCGTGCGCGTAGCGACGAATATCTCGGGGTCTCCAACCGTTTTTGACACTTTTGGTTTCGTGGACCCAAAGTACCTCGGCCGGGAGATCGTCGATCCTGGTGTCACTGGCCATGGTCGTTTTGCGGCCATAACGCGCGGCTGGGCCGTCGATTACACGCGTTTTTATCGGACTTTGCGAAAATACAGGACTTATGAACGTTTTTGGACTCCGACTTTTCCGATTTCGAGGTCAAAAACGTCAAAATCGAGTCAAAATCGATTTTAAAGGGCTCGGACGTGAAAAGTGCTATATCACATTGTGATCAGGGTTGCGCGCCCTGACACCGATCAGGCTTGCCTGTCGCCGCTGTTCGAGCACGCCAAGATGGGCATGGCCGCCTTGGCTGTCGGCGCTGTTCGAACGCGCCTGGATGCGATACGGGCTCCGCCTTTTTGATCTTTTTTCGTGGAACGTCAAAACCAAAGCCAATCACCAGACATATTCACTGAACCGAGCACGCCATGGAACGCGGGCGAGACGCCCGCGCCACAGGGATGTCTCTGAGTTCTCTGTGTCCTCAGTGGCGGTCGCTTTGTGTGGCGGCTGTCTATATCAGCGTCGGCAGCAGGGCCTTGACCCAGTCCCATTCGGCCTGCGGGAAGCCCGATTTCATAAGCGACTGGCCCAGGGCGGACAGGTCGTCGGTGGACAACTGTCCCAGCCATGTGCCGGCGCTGGTCAGGTATGCCTCAGCCACCAATTGCGTAATGTTGACGCGGGTTGGCTCGTCGGGGTTGCCCGTCAGCCCAAGACCGGTTCGCAGCCGGCAGATCTGAGGCAGTTGCAGCCCAGCGGCCACGTACGACGCGATCCGCAGGAAGATGGCGGGTCCCAGGTTGGCAGCCGGCACCGACAGGTGCGAGGCGTAGATGCCCAGGATGAGCTTGGGCACGGCCTCGGGCAGGCCGGTGACCAGCGGCAAAAGTGCCTGCTGAAACTGGGCGGCGTTGATGGCGGGAATGGGAACGCGTGCGAATCGACGCGAGAGTGCATGACCGAAGGAGAAGACCTTTGACGCATCCTGTGCGTTGTACGTGCCCAACAGTCGCCAGTCCATGCCAGCCAGCAGGCGGATTGGCTCGGGGGTCATGATCCGCTCGCTCTCGAGCAGTTCCAGGCGGACGGCCTCGGACTGGGGCTTGTTGTTCCAGTCCAGGACCACGCTGGGGGAGTAGGTGTCGCTGGAGGCTCGCCCCAGGTCCACCGGCTGGTCGCTCAGCCAAGTCAGCAGCGGCCCGAAGATGCGGTCCATGTTCGCGCGGTTGGCCTCGTCCAGGATCAGCCAGCGGTCCTGGCGAATGGCCTCCAGTACGTGCCCGAGCCTGAATCGTAGGCGGCCTTTTTCGTCGGGGCAGTGGCCGCCGATGAGGTCCATGGAGGTCCAGCTCTCTGCGGGCGTGACCCACTTGGGGTCCTTTGGCGACTTGGCCAGTCCGAACGCCTGCGGGCTGTATGCAATCTCCTGGAGCAGTTCCTTTATGAGCGTGGTCTTGCCCGTTCCCGGCGGGCCCACCAGTATGACCGCCGACGACGACGCCACGGCCAGGCGGAGCATCCGCAGCACGCGGTCCTCCATGATCAGTTGCGTGGCGGGCACGTAGGCGGCGGGCCCGCGGACGGCGGCGGCAGGGGCGGCCACTATTTCGTGCATGATGCCCGATGGGGAAATAGTCTCGTGGATCCGCATTGCCAGCGGGTCCTGCGGCCGCGAGACGATGGCGGCGATGTACCACTCGCCATATCGCGACAGCACGCAAATGGCAGCGACCTCGATGCGGTGGTCGCGCGAGAGGTGCTGCGACACAGTGCGGACTGCCGGCTCGAGCTCCTCGGGCTGCAGGAGCATGCCCAATAGCAGGCGGTGCTTGCGATCCGCAAGCTTATCGCGTAGCAGCGGTCCGATGACCGGCGCGGATGGGAACAATGCCGGCGTCACGTCGGTGGCCTGTAGTTCCAGCACCTCAGCCAGCCAGCGGCTTATCGGCTCGAATTCCTGGGAAGAGGGATGCGTCAAGTCGACCTCGCGCAGAACCCTCGAAAACTGTTTTTCCAGGCTATCTTTCTTCGATGTAACGCCCAATGCCATTGATTGACCCTCTATCAGGGCGCACTACGCGCCTGTCACGCACGGTGTGCCCATAGAGATGTCGGCCAAGTCTGACTGCGAGTGAAGGAAGAATGACATCCTTGTTGCCTTAAACTAATCAGCAAATCTTGACGGTTCGATAGGGCAGTCAGAAAACTCAGGTCGATGAGCCCCCCTCGGCTGTTTGGCCTCACATACCTAATCTCTACGCAGATTCGTGAAATTCGAGTAATTCGTGTCATTCGTGTTCCTTCACCCAATGGAGTTGGGAGCTCGATACTCCTCTGCCTTTCGTGTCAGAAAACACAAATTGCACGAATTACTCGAATTGCACGAATGGACCCCGAAGGTTCGGACCTTGGCAGCTTCGGACGGGCACGCAGCCGGTACATCTCTCACATCTCTGGCCTTTATCCTCTAATCCCCGTTGAATCCGCTGAATCGCGCTCTCCTGTTTGATGCCCGTGTTTCCCGAACACTGGTAAATTCCCCGCGCGTTCATACAATGGCTTGTCCGATATCTTGGTAGTAGAAAGGTCCGTATGAACAAGCATCCAAGTGCCAATCTCGACCACATGACCGACGCGACGCTCAAGAGCTATGAGGCCCTGGAGGGCATGCACCGCATCGGCCATGCGTTCCTGCCCTCGCGATCGGGGATCGTGGAAATCCTCGACCTGTCCAGGCAACTGCTGTTTCCTGGGTATTTCGGGAGCAAGGGCCTGACGCAGGAAAACATCCGCTTCCACGTGGGCAGCCTGATCAACAAGCTCGGCGTCCTGTTGGCCGAGCAGATCAACCACTGCCTGTGCACCGACCGCCAGTGCCCCGACTGCGAGGACCACTCACCCTGCAAGCAGGAGTCGCACCGGATGGCCCAGGAGTTCCTGACGCGGATACCAAAGATCCGCGAGGTTCTCGCGCTGGACGCCCAGGCCGCCTTCGACGGCGACCCCGCCGCCAAGAGCATCGCGGAGATCGTCTACTGCTACCCGGGCTACTACGCCGTCACGGTGCACCGTATCGCACACGAACTGCTTCTCTTGGGCGTGCCCCTGATGCCGCGGATTATGTCGGAGCACGCGCACAGCCTGACCGGTTGCGATATCCATCCCGGCGCGACGATCGGGCGGAGCTTCTTCATTGACCACGCCACCGGCGTCGTCATTGGCGAGACGAGCAAGATCGGCGAGAACGTCAAGATCTACCAGGGCGTGACGCTTGGTGCCTTGAGCTTTCCCAAGGACGAGCGAGGCCGCGTAATCAAGGGCCTGCAGCGCCATCCGACGATCGAGGACAATGTAACGATCTACGCCAACGCGACAATCCTGGGCGGCGACCGCGTAGTGGGCAAGGGCTCGACGATCGGCGGCAACACGTTCGTCACTGAGACGATTCCGCAAGACAGCTTCGTCATGCAAGGCGAAAGCAAACTAGAGGTTAAGAGCAAGCGAAAGAAGTGACAAAGACAAGAGCCACAAGCCACTAGCCACAAGCCACAAGGGTCAGACGCATCATACGAGCCCGGTGCGGAAGCGACGGGTCGAAAGCTGGACGGGCACCCCATGGCCGACGAGCGGCCCTTTGGCTTGCTCTTCGCAAAAGCAGCGAGTGCGTTTCTTCGACCGGGTTCCCCGCCTCCGCTCCACGTCTGCACGCGAAGAAGAAAACAACGGCCACCCAGAGTACGGAGCTCACAGAACAAAGAAGAGTATGCATTTTCTTCTCTGAGTCCTCTGTGTCCTCAGTGGCTGTCTTTCTACCGGCCTGCGGGGGTGCTGCGTCGTAACCTTCTGGCCCAAAGAGACAGCCAGATCGCAATGAAGATCCCAATCCACAGGATGACCTTGAAGACGAAAATGCCCATCAGCCAGACCCTCTGCATGTGGTGCCAGGACATATCAGGGCCCCAGGCGCAGAGAACCCAATTGGGCCTGTGGGACATGACGAACATATACGCCAGCCACTGGAGGGTCACCACAATGGCACCGATCAAGATCGTCCACCACGCCGCAATTGCAGCGGTCCGAATGCGATGAGTAAGTTCTTCGTTCATGGCTAACTAACCTCCCCTATTAGAGATACGTCCCAAAGGGCGGGAAGGTTTTCTGCGTTTTTAGCAGGATGAAAGGGATTAAAAGGAAAAGACAAGCCTGAATGCACGCATTGTTCTATCCCTCCTGTAATCCCTCGCCCTGCTCAAAGTGAGCAAAAAAGAAAAGCCCGCGGCGCATGCCGCAGGCTCATGGAGTGGCTACGATTGCGAACTATCTATACTTCCACTACCTCATGCTGCAACGTCTCGGGGACGAAATTATTGAGGGCGGCCATATAGCCGCGGATGGCCTCATCGATCTTATCTTGAGCCTCTTCGCGGCTGTGACCATATCCCTTGCAGCCTGGCAGGGTCGGGCACGTCGCCATCCAGACGCCGTCTTGTGTTTGCACGACACGTATACTTAGTCTCATTTTGCACCTCCCCGCCGGCAAGAACGTTGCCGCGGTCTGCTATTAAATACTAGGACGCCGGACCAGCGGTTTGATCAGTAACCTGAAAAAAACACGCAATCCCAGCTAGGTAAGACGGTACTTGGGTACTGCAACGGAAGTCGGAATAAAGCCCCGGCGGCTGGCGACCCTGTGAAAGAATGCCAACTGCCGGGGGATGATACAGCGGTAGTCTCGGTTTGGCAAGAGGTAAAGAACTGCGGAATGCGGAATGCGGGGGGCACGCGAATCCATAGGTAGGAGGGTGCCACGGCTAAGTCTGTCGTTGTGCGCGGCCGTGTTTGGCCCAGCCGCGGCCCGCACGGCCGCGCGAGCCAACAACGCTCGCTTAACCGTGGCACCCTACCCTCTGAGCCCTCGGTGCCCTCTGTGGCGGTTGTTCTCTTGGGGCTGCCATGCCACTTGCGTTTGTCCGCCGGGCCGCGGATACTAGCCCTCATGACCGAACGTACTACATCCTGGCAGGCCCTGCGGGGACAGTTTATCGTACTTGACGGGCCCGACGGGGCCGGCAAAAGCACGCAACTGGCCCTGCTGGCTGAGGTTTTACGCGGCGCAGGGCTGGAGGTAGTCACCGTCCGCGACCCGGGCGGGACCGCGATCGGCGACCGCATTCGGGCGATCCTCCTGGACAAGACGCACATGGAGATGGCCGTCGCCTGTGAACTTATGCTCTATATGGCCAGTCGGGCCCAGTTGGTAGCCCAGGAGATCCGCCCGGCCCTGAAACGCGGGGCGTGCGTCCTGTGCGACCGCTACATCTCCTCGACAATAGCCTACCAGGGAGCGGGCGGGGCCGACGTCGCCGCCATCCGCTCGGTTGGCAACGTGGCGGTGGGGGGCCTGTGGCCGGCATTGACGATTATCCTGGACCTGCCCGCCGACGTGGGACTCACCCGCGTGGGCAAACGTGGCACGCCCGGGACGTTCGAACAGGCGCCCGCCGATTCGGCCGAAGCCAACACACCAGCCGGCGAGGCCAACGCCAACATGGATCGTATGGAACTCAAGGGCCTGGAATTCCACCGTCGCGTGCGGGACGGCTTTCTCGCCCAGGCCGCAGCCCAGGCGGATAGATTTGCCGTGGTCGACGCCACCAGCGAACCCAGCCAGGTGCACAAGGCGATTGTGGAGAACGTGGCCAGGCTGGCGGGAAGCCAACAGGACCCCTGATACGGGTGCCACGGCTAAGTCCGTCGTTTGGGCGCGGCCGTGCGAGCGCGGAGAGTCGCACTGCCGCGAGGCAAACGACGCCCGCTTAGCAGTAGCACCCAGTGACCTAATCCAAATAAATGGTTAATCTCTTAGACATCGTGGGACAGGACGCCGCCGTGGCGCAGTTGTTTAAGGCCTTAGGCGGCGTGCGGCGGCCTCATGCGTATATCTTTGCCGGGCCCGCAGGCGTGGGGCGGCGAACGGCTGCCTTGGCCCTGGCCCGTACGCTCCTGTGCAGCCAGCCGCTGACCAAGCCCAACGCCGGACGCTACGCCGATCTGGCGGAGGACTTCCCGCTTCGCTACGCCTGCGGCCAATGCCCAGACTGCCACTCAATGTCCGAAACCGGCGTCCACGCCGACCTGCACATGGTCTACAAGGAGTTGGCCGCCTACCATGACGACCCCGCCGTCCGCAGCCGCGTGATGCAGGAACTCTCCATCGACGTCATCCGCAGCTTCCTCATTGACCCGGCCTGGCGGTCCAGCAGTCGCGGGCGTGGCAAGGTGTTCATCGTTCGCGAGTCCGAGCTGATGAGCGACGCCGCCCAGAATTCCCTGCTCAAGACCCTGGAGGAACCCCCGCCGGGCGTGACGATCATTCTGCTGGCCGAGCAACCCGAGCAACTGCTGCCCACCACGCTCTCGCGGTGCCGCGTGCTTCGCTTTGGCCTGCTGCCGCTGGATTTCGTCCGCGGCAAGCTGCTCGAGCAGAAACTGCCGCAGGAGGAGGCCGCCTTCTGGGCCGCGTTCACCGATGGCGCTATAGGCAAGGCCATGCGCTACCACAGCCTGGAGCTCTACCCGGTGAAACGCGAGTTGCTGGAACACGTGGCCGCCATGAACCGCGCCGGCGACGCGGAACTGGGCGAGCAGTTGGCCAAGCTCAGCGAG
>Ga0265339_10002915_pt1 | contig 12100 bp, 11 predicted proteins | sample 4CB219metaG_FD_202085 | JGI IMG/M metagenome (GOLD analysis project Ga0265339, IMG submission 202085) | Rhizosphere microbial communities from Carex aquatilis grown in University of Washington, Seatle, WA, United States - 4-CB2-19 metaG | ecosystem: Host-associated > Plants > Roots >...
AGGCGCAGCGCCGTCGGTGGGTGGCACTGCTGATGGACAGCGCCGACGAGGTCGGGTTGCCGGATGATCCGGAGTTTCGTTCGGCGTTCGCCGCCAAGATCGAGTGGGGCACGCGCATCGCGGTCATGAATTCGGGGCTCGTCGAAAACCCGGTTGGCCCAAACGATCACATCCCGCGCTTTGGCTGGGGCAGCGTCGAAGGACCATTCGAGTCCACGGGCGGCATCTGCTCCTTCCCGGTAGAGGACGAGAAGATCATCCCCTGACGTTGCGTGAACGTGAACATGGAAGTGAGACATCTGCATCTGGCCTCGCGTGATCACGCAGTGAGCCTCCGTTTCTACGAGGCCTACTTCGGCTTTCGCTTCGACAGCGAATTTCCACGGAGTGGTCAGCCATCGGCGACCATCATTCGTTCGTCCGGCTTCCAGATCTACCTCGAAGGCCCGAGCGCGGAGCGACTCCCGACGTGGTTTCACTTCGGGTTCCTCGTCGAGTCAGACGCCGCCTGCCGGAATATGCACGATCGCATGCGGCAAGATCAGGTGCCGATCGTGCGGCCGCTCGTCTCCGAACCTTTCACCAACTATTTCTGCACGGATCCAGACGGTCACCTCGTGCAGGTTTACTTCGACCCCCACGCAACCTAGGGACTGCATGCTGCCGCTCCGCGACTACCTGCCAACCCGCTCCAGAGCGGTCGTCAACTACGTCCTCATCGCCGTCAATATCCTGGTCTTCGCTCTGGAGGCGTCAGGCACCATCGCCGTGTCGGCCGATGGAACGTCGATACCCGGAGCACTGGTGCCCGCGGAGCTCGTGGCGCATCCCTCCGCAAACCTCCCGAGGCTGATCAGCTACATGTTCCTGCACGGGGGGATCGAGCACATCGCCGGCAACATGCTCTTCCTCTGGATCTTTGGTGACAACGTCGAGGACGCCCTCGGCCACGGCCGTTACCTGCTGATGTACTTCGCGTGCGGGATCGCAGCGGCGCTGCTGCAGGTGGCGCTCGGCCCGCACTCGACCGTCCCCATGATCGGTGCATCCGGCGCCATCTCGGGCGTGCTCGCAGCGTATCTCTTGCTGTACCCCACTTCCCCCATCCTGGTCGTAAACCCGATCCCGCTGCTGTGGCTGTTCTGGGGCCTCTTCATGTCGCTGCCGGCGTGGTTCGTGATCATCGAGTGGTTTGCGCTCAACCTCTGGAACGTGTTGCGGCCGTCCACGGGCCAGGGCGCCGGCGGCGTCGCGTTCGCAGCGCACGTCGGCGGCTTCGTGGCGGGATTGATCCTCTCCCGGCTCCTCCGTACGCGGGCGCGGCTGGAATACCAGCCCTGGCGGCGTCTGCTCCCCGAGAGACGACGGCGCTGACTAAAACTCCTCGCGCTCGTGGGCGTGCCCGATGGCCGCCTTCAACTTCGGCTCGAGCTTCTTGCAGTCGAACGTCACCTTCTCCGACTGCACGGAGACGACGGCGCTCATCGGGACCACGAAGTCTCCCGCGTTCTCAACGTAAACCGTCAGATCGCGTCCGTCGTGAGCGACCGCCCGCACGGCTCCGAACTCCTCTTGGCCGTCCGACACGAAGGTCTGGAAGCCGACTCTGATCTTCTCAGTCATCCCGCAACTCCTCTCGAGGGATCCAATACCACGCTTCGCCCCGTCCTGGGTCGCGTCTGGTGCGAGCGGGCTCACGATCGAGAAGCGACGCTATGCGCAGCGGGTTTGAAGCTCTCCGACGCATCGTCCGGGCATCCCGATGTTAGTGTTCCGGCGATGCCACTGCTGCTGGTGGGGGCCGCCGCGCTCGCGTTGGCGGTCGTCGCAACGGCGATCGCGATCGCGGGTGCGCGGCGCCGGCCGCGGCGACGGCGATCTCGCAAATGGTTGTCGGCGGGCGGTCTGGTGATCGACGGCCGCGGTCGCATCGCGCTGGTGCGCCAGCGCAACCGCCGCGGGCGCTGGCACTGGACGCTGCCCAAGGGGCGCATCGATCGCGGTGAGACTGTAGAGGTGGCCGCGCTGCGCGAGGTCTACGAGGAGAGCGGGCTGCGCGCGCGCATCGTGCGGCCGATCGTGCTGCACGAAGGGCGGCTGCACTTCACCCAGTTCTTCGAGATGACGCTGGAACGCGACGACGGCCAGCACGACAGCGAGACCAAGGAGATGCGCATGGTGACGTTCGCCGAAGCAGCCGGCATGCTGCGCCGGCGCCGCGACCTGCGCGTGCTACAGCGACTGGTCGAGATGAGGACCCGCGTGGTCTCGATCACCGCTCACGACCAGGACTAAGGTAGCGCCGGTGTCACCGTGAAGGCTGCCGAAGCTCCGACCGCCTTCGCGGTCCCATCGGCGTCCTTCACGAACAGCAGCACCTGATACGCCGTTCCGGGCGTCAGCTCCGAGGCGTAGGCTTCGGCCTCGCCGCAGGGGTCGGGCTCTCCCCCGCCGCCCGGGGTCTTGAGCCAAAAGCCGATCACGTTGGCGTTGTCCTGGGTCATCTGGTCGGCCGGCGTGCCCGCCTCGAAGACGCCGATCCAGCTGTCTGCCGCCGCCGGGCCGCGCGGGCGGCAGTAGCGCACGATCGGGTTCGATCCCTCTCGCAGGCTGACGGGGGCCGACCCGGCGGGCGCGCCGACGATCTCGACGCCAGGGTGGGCCGGGCTGACCAGCGCACGCGGCAGGATCGTCGCCATCATCGGAGCGAGATGGGGTGGCTCGCCGCCGCGCCTCAGCCAAGCGCCGTAGACACCCGGCGCCAGGTGACTGGTCGGGATCGACACGGATACCTTGTCGTTGCTGAAAAAGTACGACGTCGAGGACGCGTTCGGCACTCGACCCAGCGGTTCGAGATTGACGACGGTGCCGCGTTCGACGCCCGCGGGCACGACGAGCGTGAGTGGCTGGCCCTGGTCCACGGCGGCCGGCGTGGTGGCGGTGCCGAACGTGTCGTCGATGCTGCCGCGAGTCGCCACCGCCTCCGTAGGCCAGAGCCGGTCGGCCCCGCCCGCGGCGCCGGAGCGCGCGCGGCTGGAAGCGAAGGCGAAATTGAGCGGCTGGGCGAATTTGTCGAACGTCTCGAGACTGCCCACCCGCAGGCCGCCTTCGATCGTGCGCAGCAAGTCGTAGCCGTTGACCTGGTCGTACGCGACGCTGCCCGCCCGCAGCAGCCCCGGGGACCCCACCAGAATGGTCGGCACATGGTTATCTGGCCAGCCCCAGCCATCGGCTTCATCCCAGGTGACAATCAACAGCGACCGCGAGTTTTGCCATTGCGCGGACTCGACCAACGGCTGGAGCGTCGACTCGAGAAACTGGTCCTGCATGGCGTTGGAGAAGCCGACATCGTAGGCCTCGTACCAGGCGTTCTCGCCGTCCCACCAGTTATCCGCGGCGACCCAGGAAAAATCGGGAAGCGTGTTGCCCGTGATCGCCGATTCGAAGTCCGTCAGGTCACGGACGTGCGCGGCGCACCGCCGGTCGTTGGCGATCACGTCGTGGAAATGCACGAACGGCTCATCGTCGGGCGAAAAGGAGAACTGGTCGTCTCCCATCGATACAGGGTCACAGGGCGTCCCCATGTACTGGACGTATCCCGCCCAGCTCTTGCCCTGCGCGCTCAACAGATCGCCGAGATGCGGGACCGGAAGGTCGTAGTCCGGGTAGTAGACCGGCCCATACTTGAAGGTGTCACCCGCGACCATGGCGACATAGTTCTGGTCGCTGGGATGATACGTCTGCCAGGTGTTGGTCAGAATCACGCCGCGGCTTGCCAGCGAGGCGAAATATGGCATCCGCGAATCGATCGCCACTACGTTCCCGGTGGTGCGCACCACGTCCGCGTAGTTGGTGTTCTCCATCATCACGATGACGACGTGGTCGAGTGCCGGAATCTCCGAGAGAGGCGGCACGACCGCGGCGGGGGCGAGCCCTTTCACGTCGCTCCCCAACGTCAGGCTCAGATTGTCGGCGTACGCATTATGAAAGGACGTCATCCCGCTCAGGAATTGCACGCTGACGACGATCCTGCGGGTCGCCGGCGGCACAAGCCCGGCGGATTCGCGCTCGACGAAACCGGTCGAATTGCGCCGCGCCCGCGCGTCGACATCGCCGATCATGACCGGGGTGCCGGTCGAATGGCCGCTCGAATCGAGGAATACCGCGGTCAGCGTGGCGCTTTCCGGCCGATCGCGCCAACCACCGAGCCAGCCGGAGAGTCTGAATCCGATCGTACCGCCGTCGATCGCCGCACTGGCCGCGCCGACATCGACGATCTGTTCCATTGCGGTGTCGGCGCCGGGAGCAGCGAAGAGCGCCCGGCCGGATGCCGCGTTCGACGGCAGCACCGGAACGTCTCCCGCATGGTTGAAAGCGGAATAGCACAGCACGCTCGCTGCGCCGCGCACCACCCGCCAGCCCGGAACCGAGCTCTGAGCGGTCCAATCATCCGTACAGCGATGCAACTCCGCGTCGCCGTTGATCAGGAGATTCTTCGAGGTGACCGGGCTTCCCGCCGCCGCCAGCGCCGGTACGACCAGGAGGCCGGCAGTCAGTGCGATCGCGTTTTTCACGATTGGGGCTGTTGCAACCACCAGGCCGACGCGAGGCGGCCGAGATCGCGTCTTTTTGCCCGACGGCCGTGAACGCTTTCCGGACACTGCCTCCGAATTCCGAAGGACACCGTGGCGGTTGCTTTTTGATGGCTGGGGCATCAGGTTTTCATTCCATGGACACCAGCGGACTTCGAAGAACCCTGATTGGCGCGGCGTGTCTTCTCGCGTCGACCTCGCTGGTCGCGTGCAAGCGCGCGTCGGGCGACACGTCGAACGGACCGACGGGGCGCGCAGACAATACCGTCGGCAACGATGTGAAAGGCGTGGGCAAGGCGACCGAGAAGACAGCGAAAGACATCGGCCAGAACCTGGAGGAGGCGACGAACAAGGCTGGCAACAGCGCGCAGGACGGCTGGATCACGACCAAGGTCAAGACCGAGCTGACCGGCGCGGGCCTCGACCCGCTCCACCTTCACGTCGATACGGACGACAAAGTCGTGACGCTCTCCGGAACGGTCGACTCGGCGGCGGATGCGCACAAGGCGGTGAGCGCGGCCAAGGCCGTGACCGGCGTGCGCGCGGTCCAGGACCACATCTTCGTGAAGCCGGGCCAGCGCTAGAAGTCGAGCCTTCCGCCCGTCACTTCTTGTGCTGCAGGATCCGCTCGATCTCGTCCATGGTGGCGTTCATCTCGGCGATGGCGGAGTCGAACGGCGCCGACGTGGTCATGTCGACGCCGGCGTCCTTCAGCAGATCGATGGCGTACTTCGAGCTGCCCGCCGCGAGCATCTTCAAGTAGGCGTCGCGCCGCGCGGTCTTGCCGGCCTTCGCCTCGTCGCGTACGGCGCGCGCGAGCGACGTCGAGGCGACCATGCTGGTGGCGTACTGGTAGACATAGAAGTTGTAATAAAAGTGGGGCACGTAGGCCCACTCGGTCGCGAGCACCTCGTCGACCTGGCAGATCTTTTGCGCGTGGCCGTAGTAGACGCGCGTGAGGTCGAGATAGCGCTTTGAGAGATTCTCACCGGTCAGCGGCTCGCCGCGCTCGGCCTGCTCGTGAAACCCGAGCTCGAACTCGGCGAACTGGGTCTGGCGAAACAACGTCGTGCGCAGCCCGTCGAGCAGCGTCCCCAGCAGGAACAGGCGGGTCGCATCGTCCTTCGCGTGATCGAGCATGTAGTGAATCAGTAGATTTTCATTGAAGGTCGAGGCGACCTCGGCGACGAAGATCGGGTAGTCAGCGGTCGCGTACGGCTGCGCGCCATGCGACAGGAACGTGTGCATCGAGTGCCCCGACTCGTGCGCCAGGGTAGTCAGATCTTCATAGCGGCCGTTGAAGTTGAGCAGCTGAAACGGGTGCACGCCGTAGACACCGGTCGAATACGCGCCCGAGCGCTTGCCGGTCGACGGCAGGTAATCGGTCCAGCGGCTTTCGAAGCCCTTCCCCAGCGCCTCCGTGTATGCCGCGCCCAGCGGCGCCAGCGCCTCGAGCGTGATCGCGCGCGCCTCGTCGGGGCCGAAGCGCATGTCGACGCTCGCCACGAGCGGCACGTACAGGTCCTGGTAGCGGAGCTCTCCGAGCCCCAGCATGCGCTTGCGCAGCGCCAGATAGCGGTGCAACGTCGGCAGGCTTCGGTGAACGTCGGCGAGCAACTGCTTGTAGACGGCGACCGGGATGTTGTCCGAAAAGAGCGCCGCCTCGAGCGCGGTGCCGAAGTGGCGGATGCGCATCTCGAAAAGGTGCGCCTTCACCGCGGACGCCAGCGTCGCGCCCATGGTGCGCTCGTACGTCTTGAGCGCGCCGAAGAACGCAGCGAAGACTTTGTCGCGGTCGGCGCGGTCGCGGTCCTGGCGGTACAGCGTGAACGCCGCCGGGTCCAGGCGCACCGACTCGCCGGTCGACAGCTTGATGGTCGGGTACGGCAGGTCGGCGTTGGACAGGATGCCGTGCACCTCGCCTCCGGCGCGCTCCATCTCGCCCGCCTCGGCGGCGATCTTCTCCTCGGCCGCGGTCAGCGTGTGCGCCTTGCGCCGTAGTGTCTCCTCGAGATAGACGCGGTAGGGACCAAGCTTGGGCTCCTCGGCGAGGAGCTTGTGCACGCGCGCAGGGTCCATCGCCAGGATTTCCGGCCGGACCCACGAGGTGGCCGCGCTGAACGCCGTCGCGAGCTCCTCCGCGCTCTGCTTCATCTCGCGCGGCCGCGCCTCGCGCACGTCCTCGTCGGAGCGGCTGTTGGCGTAGACCATGAGGCGCGACAGGTCACGGTCCAGATCGAACATCAGCTGCAACCCCGCCAGCAGGTCCTTGGCCGACTTCCCGAGATGGCCCCGATGCTTGGCGAGCTCGGGCAGCCGCTTCTGGAGCGCTTCCTTGGCCGAGGTCCAGGCCGCCTCCGACGGATAGAGATCCGCCAGGTTCCACTTGTACTTGTCCGGAATATCCGCGCGCTGCGCGGCCGCTATCGCTGCTGTCGTCATGCCGATGACTCCCAGAAACACCAGTATCGCTCGTCGACGGGCCATCTGTCCGACCGAAACTAGCGGGAGACGGCCGAGCGATCAATCCGGTGAGAGTGTCACCCCCGAACGGACTCCAATGCATGACAGGAGGACAACTGACGATGATGCAGTCGAGGTTCCGTCTATTTGCGCTCGGTCCGGCCCTGGGTTTTGCTCTTCTTCCGGCTCTTCTTCCGGCTCTTCTTCCGGCTCTTCTTGCCGCTCTTCTTGGAAGCTCATGCGGAGACTCCTCGCCCCCGGTCGGGCAGGTCGTCCAATCGGCCTTGACCGCCGACCAGCGCCTGGCGGCGTGCGACCAGGATCCCCGCGTGGTCGCGAAGCTGGTCAGTCGCGACATCTGCGCCGGCGCCGACATCTTTTTTCGCGAGACGTTCAACGGCAATGGACGTACCTGCGGCACCTGCCACCCCGCCCAGAACAACTTCACCATCGACGCGGCGTTCATCTCGACGCTCCCCCCCAGCGATCCGCTCTTCGTCTTCGAGCAGGACCCGACGAATCTCGGGACGCTCGAGACGCCGTTCCTGCGAGGCAACGGCGGCGTGCTGGAGAACGTGGACGGCTTCGAAGATCTGACCAACAAGTTCGTCGTCCGCAGTGTCCCGCACCTCTTGTCGATGGCGACGAGCATCGCGCCCGATACCGGCGACCTGACCACCAATCCGCCGGTGCAGCGCACTGGATGGAGCGGCGACGGCGCGCCGGGCGATGGTTCGCTGCGCAGCTTCCTCACCGGCGCCGTGATCCAGCACTACCCGAAGACGCTGGCCCGCCAAGCGGGAGTCGACTTTCGGCTTCCGACGTCGCAAGAGCTCGACCTGACGCTGGCCTTCCAGATGAACCTGGGCCGCCTGAACGAGCTCAATATTCAGCAGGTCAACATGTTCGACGCCAGCGCCAACGAAGGCCGGCTGGCTTTCATCGATCCGGCGCGCGGGCGATGCAACGAATGCCATGCCAACGCCGGCGCGAATTCGTTGCCCACCGGTAACAACCGGAACTTCGATACGCGCACGCGGATGGTCAACACCTTTGGCTCCGTCCCCGCCGTGTTCGACGGTGGCTTTGGCGGCAAGGGTTTGACTCAACCCAACTTCGACGCCGTCGGCGCCGGCTTCCTGAACTCGTTCGGAAACGGAACGTTCAACACGCCGCCCCTCATCGAGTCGGTCGACACCATGCCGTCGTTCCACACCAACACGTTCACCAACATCGAGGGCGTCGCGGGCTTTTACCGCAACTTCCCGTTCTCGGGCTCGCCGGCCGACATCGATCTCACGGCGAAGTTCGGGACGCCGACCAGCTTCAGCAACGACGACGCGAACCTGATTGCGCGGTTCCTGCGCGGCCTCAACGTCGCGTTCAATCTGGACATGGCCAAGCAGCGACTGGTCGCCGCGCAGACGCTGCTGAACAAATTCCACGATTCCGGGCTCGCCATCCAGATCGGGCTCGTCAACCTGGCGACCGCCGAGATCGACGACGCGCTGCAAGTCCTGACCGATCAGGCGACGCCGCAGCCTTTCTATCCGGTTTCCGTCGATCGCCTGAACACGGCCAAGTCCGAGATCGCCACGGTGCTGGCCGCTCCCACGTTCGTCCAGCGCCAGGGGCCTCTGTCGAACGCGATTTCCCGTGTGCAAAATGCGCGCGACCAGATCGGCGCAAACATCACCTTCCGGCTCGGCACCGCGAACTTGATGTTCTGACCGGTTCTCGTTCGAGATCGGGCGCCCGCGCCGTGCTCACGGTGGCGCGGGCCCCCGAGGATCCGTAGAGGAGGTCCGCGCCCATCGCTCCGACGCCGCAGGGGTCATTCCTTACTTGCGTCGAAGCGATTGGGCCGCAGCCTGAAACTGGGGGTGGGGAAATGGGTGACGGAGCGTTTTTCCGAGTTGGGGAGGCGTTGACCGGACCGACTTCCGTCGGGGCGCGGGACGCCGGCGAGTCGATGCGAATCGAGCCGGCGCTGCAAAGGGCGCTGCGCGAGGGTCGGCCGCCAGCGGTGGTCGCCGCCGAATTGTCGCTCGTGCGGCCGCTGGGATGGGCGGATATCCCCGTGGTGTCGGTGACTACAGACCCGAAGGGGTCGGTGTTGCGTTCGCGCTACGTCGACGGTCATTGCTTGGTGCCCGGATACTTGCCGCAACATGACGCCATCACGGTGAGCACACTGCTTCGCCTCGGGGAGCGGCTCACCGACAGGCTCGGCGAACGGGTACCGTTTTTTTATGGGCAGGACAGCCAGCTCGAGATGCTGTATCGCCACCGATCACAGCTCGAGCAGCACTATCTGTTCACGTTGAACACCGATCCGCTCGCCTGGGCGATGCACGACAAGGGCCTCTTCTTTCCGCTTTGTGTGAGCGCCGGTATTCGCGTCCCGTGCACCGTGGTGGCGTCTCCCGGCGAGGACATCGCGCAGGCGCTCCACCAGCTGCGACCGCCACTGGTCGTCAAACCCCGCACCAAGTCCGACTGGAAGACGATCCAGCGTGCGCTTCTCGAAAGCCAGGGCAAGGCGCGCGTCTTCGCCAGCGCGGCAGAGCTGCTCGCTCATCCGCGTTTTCAGGAGCTCGCGGAGCTCGTGGTGGTGCAGGAGATGATCGAGGGTCCGGTGACCGCGCTCTACTCGTTCCATGGCTTCGCCACGCCGGAGGGACGCCTGCTGGCCTCGTTCTGTGGCCGCAAGCTGCGCACCTATCCTTCCGTCGCCGGCGAGAGCGCGTTCATCGAGCTGGTCCATGACGGCGACCTCGAGGCGACCGGACGGGCCATCGTCCAGAAGCTCGGCATCCGCGGCCCGTTCAAGATCGACCTCATTCGCGATGCGCGCAGCGGCGAGCTTTACACGCTGGAGGTCAATGCCCGCTTCAACCTGTGGCACCTGCTTGGCGCGGCCAACGGCGTCAACCTGCCGTTGCTGGCCTATGAGTATCTGTGTTTCGGGCGGGTGCCGACCGAGCCGACCCGGTACGACGTGCGAGCGCGCTGGCTGGACTTCTATCGCGACCTGAAGCGCCAACAGGAGGACACCGGCCTATCCGGTCCGCGCTGGCTCGCGTCCCTGCTGTTCGGGCACACGGTGCACGACACGTTCGACTGGAGCGATCCCATGCCGTTCATTGCCTGGATGGAGAAGATGGTGCGGGCCCGGGCGGCGAGGATGGCGTGAGCATCTACGGCATCATCTCCGACGTCCACGGCAACCTTCAGGCACTCACGGCGGTGCTGGGCGAGCTCGACCGCGCGGGCGTCGACAAGGTGCTCTGTCTCGGCGATCTCGTCGGGTACAACGGCGATTCCGACGAATGTGTCGAGCTCATTCGGTCGCGCGGCATCGAGGCCATCGCCGGAAACCACGACCTCATCGCCTTGGGGCAGCTCGGGTTCGACCGCTGCTCCGCGAAGCCATCGTTCGCCCTGCGCCGGACGCGCAAGCAGCTCGACGAAGGTAGCAGGCGATTCCTCGCGCAGTTACCGGCGACGCGGACCTACGAGGCGACTGTCGCGCTCATCCATGGAGGCGTCGACGACGTCTGCGAGTACCTGGTGAGCCCGCAGCAGATCGCCGCCAATGCGGCCCGCCTGCGCGAGCGGCTGCCCGACGTGCGGCTCTGCTTCTTCGGCCACACACACACACCGAAGCTCTTCGAAGTCCAGGGCGAACGGGTCATGGCGCGGACCCCCGCGGCTCCGATCGAGCTCGAGGCCCGCGATCGCCTCTATTTCATCAACCCGGGGTCGGTAGACGCCGCCCGGCGGCCCATCAAGCTGGCCGAGTACCTTGTCTTCGATTCTGCGCGCTGGATCGTTTCCTTCCGCCGGGTCGGCTACGACCACGAGACTTCGGAGCGCATCGCGCGCGCAAAGGGTCTTCGTATGGGCCGCGCCGATGTGGTGCTCCATCGCGTCCGCCGCTGGCTTAGCGTAACCTGACGCCTCGGAGGTCAGGGAATGAAACTTTGGATCGGAGGGATCCTCGTCGTCGTGGTCGCGGCGCTTCCTCTTTTCAGCGGATGCTCGAGCAGCTCGCCCGCCAACTCCGGCGCGGGCGGCGCGGTCGGAATGGGCGGAAAGCCCGGCACCGGCGGCACCGGCGGGGCCGCTGATGCCGGCGCTGACAAAAACGACGGCGGCGACGGAGCGACGGCGAAGACCGACGGAAACGTCACCGCGGACGCGGCGGTCGACGCCCCACCTGCGACGTTGACTCAAATCTGGTCGACGATCCTGTCCGACCTCACGAACCCCGACACGTCACCCTCGTGCATAGGGTGCCACGACGGATCCCCAGGCATCCCCGACTACACCTCGGTGGCGATGACTTACGCAACGTGGGTCGGCGTGGCGTCGACCAGCTGCTCGGGGATCCGCGTCACCCCGGGAAATGCCGAGACGAGCGTCCTCGTCAACAAGTTGCGCGCGAAACCGAACCTTGGGCTGGGAGTGACGGTGTGCGGCGGCATGCCGATGCCGATCGGGGACACCCGGAGCATCACACTCGAAGAGCTGCACATGATCGAGAGCTGGATCAACGCCGGCGCGCTCAACAACTAGAATCCCGCAAACGGCCGCGACGATCGTGCTGACGCCGTAAGGCAACGCAGTCGGTTGCGGCCGCACGAAAAATATGAGACGAGCGCCGCATGATGGTGAGGGATTCGGCCAGGACACGGGCACGACAATCGGTCACCGGAACGGGGCGTGCGCTGGTGCTGGGCGCGGTCGGCGCGGCGGTCGTCTCGCTCGCGCCCGCGGGCCAGGCGCACGCAGCGGCCGCCGAGCCCGCGGTGATCGTCGGACGGGTGATGTTCCGGGACAGCACGCACCAGGCCAGAGCGGAGGACGTCGAGCGCCTGCGTTGGGGCCGCCTCATCGTGGAGATGCGCCGGGGTTGGGACGTGTACGCGGCGAGCCTCGACGCCAACGGATTCTTTTCCATCAGCGGTCCACCGGGCACGTACCGGCTCGACTACGTACGCGTCGGCCAGCTATCCGAGTTCGTGGCGCCGCACGAGGTG
>Ga0265339_10002917_pt1 | contig 12096 bp, 13 predicted proteins | sample 4CB219metaG_FD_202085 | JGI IMG/M metagenome (GOLD analysis project Ga0265339, IMG submission 202085) | Rhizosphere microbial communities from Carex aquatilis grown in University of Washington, Seatle, WA, United States - 4-CB2-19 metaG | ecosystem: Host-associated > Plants > Roots >...
GGCTTCGTCCTCGCCCCAGATCTTTCCGCCGGATTTCTCAATTGCTTTCTTCAGCTTGAGGGCGTTTCCATGAACTGCAACTTCAAGCTCGCGCACGGCGTGCCCGCTGGTCAGGTCGCGTACCGCGTCCCCGGTCAGAAACAGGATCATCTTTGCGTCGCGCGCGGCGTCCCGCAGAACGCGCAGGGCGCTTTGCTGATCACTTGAGAGCCGGTTCTCCAGGAGGTAAATGTAATCGGGCATTCCGTGTCCCCGCTTTCTGCGAGTGGGTGTGCCGCCAAGTGCCTGATCCGGAATCGCTTAAGGCGCGAACGAGCACAGTTGCAAAGCTGTACCTTATCACAAGTTGCACCTGTTGGCTAGACGGTTCAGGGGCGAAAAATGCACCGTGGCCTGTTCAAATCTGGATGGCTTTCGGAATCTGGCTGCGCAGGCCTGGCCTCAACCGTCTTCACTCGTGCGGGATGCCAGGCAAACTGATGATTATGTGACGGTTAGAGCTCGCGACGCCCTTCCATTGCCCGCGTCATGGTCACCTCGTCGGCATACTCAATGTCGCTTCCGGCGGGGACGCCGGTGGCGATGCGGGTGATGCGGACGCCGGAGGAGCGCAGGGCAGAAGCAAGCCAGTTCGCCGTAGCTTCGCCTTCCAGCGTGGGGCTGGTGGCCAGGATTACCTCGTCGATTTCTTGGCGAGCGGCCCGGTCAAGCAGGCCGCCGGCCCGCAACTGCTCCGGACCCACTCCGTGCAGGGGCGAGAGCGTCCCGTGCAGCACATGAAAGACGCCGTTGTAGCCTTGAGTCCGCTCGACGGCGGCGATGCTGGTGGGCTCCTCCACCACGCACACCTGGCGCTGGTTGCGGGTGGGGCTGGCGCAGTAGACGCACGGGTCCACGTCAGTGACGTTGTTGCAGACGGAGCACAGGCGCAGGCTGGCTTTGAGGCCGCGCACCGCCTCGGCCAGCGCGTCGGCGTCGGCGTCCGTGGCGCGCAGGATGTGGAACGCGTAGCGCTGCGCGCTCTTGGTGCCCACCCCGGGCAGCTTCTTCAGTTCTTCAATGAGCCTCGCCATCGGCTCGGCGTAACGTGACACGAGAAAATGCCTCCGCCTTCAGTTTATTCTCCCGACACGCAGCAGGGACTTGAGTCGCTTCACCTACACTCGCCAGGCGATTTGTCCGTCACGTTATTGGCGATTATCTGGATTTCCATCGCATCTGCAGGTGCCAGCTTCACGCGAAGCACACCCGGAGAAACCAGAAAATACCCTGATTCTTGCTTGCCGGCCGATCCGGGTGACCTTTTGACGACAGCGTACGGATATCTATATGCGGCGAGTCCGTCCAGTTCCCTATCAGAGATGCCTAGGGTCTTAAGGGCGCTTGTGCTCTTCATGGTCTTCAGATCGAGTACGAAATACGCGATCTCTCCTGCGATCTGTGAATTGGCCGACTTGCCAGCTCGGTAAAGGACACAGCTGTTTCCGATCCAGGCCTGATCGAGAGCCCATTTAAACGACTCGTCAAGTTGGAAATCATGAAAATCGAAGAGGGTTGTTCCATTCACATCAATGACTTTACCTTCGTCCCAGAGAAGAAATCCGCCCCCGTTTGGGCTAAGCCTAAATCCGTCTGTGAGGAGCACAGCGGTCGATTCCAGCACAGTCTCATGCAACGATTTGAGGTCAATTTCAGCGATCGGTCCATTGGTTTCCGCGAGGTCGCCTTCGGCATGAGGATGCGTGTTGAAAAACAACCGCGTTCCATCGGCGGAGAACTGCGGTTCCGAATAGACCTCTGACTTGGCTGACTCAGGTCGCAAGGCGTGCCTAGGTATTCGTTGAAGATGCTTCGACGCTAAGGAATACAAGTACATCTTCCCGCCGGACTCATCGGCATTGGGATGCCGAGTAACTAGAACAAGCCTCTTCAGATCGGGCGAAAACGAGAATTCCCCGACTTTGATCGGCATCCTAATTGTGGAGACAACCTCTCCCGCCTTCGAAACGATGTAGACCGAGTCATTCGAGCTGTATGCGGCCACAGGACCTGGGCCAGGCGTCTGACAACTAGCCGCGCCAACTGCCAACAGGAATACGAAAATGCCTATGCGCCCCATTCAGGCCCACTCATTTCTTCGAGTACGTCGTCAGGAACAGCTTCACCCACGAGTCTCCCTGCTTCATCTCCAGCAGGAAGGTCAGCTTGTTTTCCGGCGTCAGTTCATACGTGGCGCGAAGCACCGGGCCCGGCGCGGAGGCGTCGCTGAGCAGCACAAGCTCGTTGCCGGCAACTTCGCCGGTCAGCTCCATTGGCCGGACGCTGGTGTCATTGAACCACCAGGCCGTGTACTTGCCGGTTTGCTTGTCAAAGGAGATGAAGTGCCGTGTGTCTGTCGGCTTGCGGTTGGGTAAAGTGGTCGAAAGCATCTCGCAGATGTACTTTTCCTTAATGCAGATCGCGATATTGTCGGTTGCATCTCCAACCATCTTGGCGCCGTTCTGGTTGTTAAAGTCCTGCTGACCCGACCAGTCGCCTGCCATGAAGGAAAGGGCATTCAAACCGTCTGCCGCCGGTTTGGGTGGTTGTTGGCCCATGGCGGACAGAACGCCAAGCGTCGCGATAAGGCAAACCATGAATTTCATGCGAGTCTCCTCAAGGAAATGAAAACAGCCAAAATACGATGGTCCACTTATCTACGCTTCGTGATCAGTTTCAACCCAGCACCCGCGTGAAGATGGCATCCACGTTCCCCAATTGACGGTTGTAGTCGAAGGTCATTGCCAGTTTCTCCGGCGACAGCAGCGATGCAATCTCCGGCTCTCGCGCTACTTCATCGCGGAAGTTCAGGTCTTCCTTCCAGGCACGCAAGGCGTGCTGCTGGACGAGCCGGTAGGCGTCCTCGCGCAACATGCCGGCCTCGGCCAGGTCCAGCAGCAACTGGCCGCTGAAGATGAGCCCGCCGGTTGATTCCAGGTTCTTCTTCATGCGCTCCGGGTAGACGAGCAGACGGTCGATCAGGTCCGCCGTTTTCGCGAGCAGATAATCGGCCAGGATGGTGGAGTCCGGGAAGATGACCCGCTCCACGCTGGAGTGGGAGATGTCGCGCTCGTGCCAGAGGGCGACGTTCTCGAGCGCAGCCTGTGCGTTGCTCCTGAGCACCCGCGCCAGGCCACTGATTTGCTCGCTGGTGATGGGGTTCTTCTTGTGCGGCATGGCCGAGGAGCCCTTCTGCTTCTCGCTGAAGTACTCCTGCGCCTCGCGGACCTCGGTGCGCTGGAGGTGACGGACTTCGACGGCGATCTTGTCCAGCGTGCTGCCGATGATCGCCAAAGTTGAGATGTAGGCCGCGTGCCGGTCGCGCTGGATGACCTGCGTGGCTACCGGCGCCGGCTTGAGCCCCAGCCGCGCGCAGATGCGCTCCTCGTGCTCCGGCTTGAGATGGCCGAATGTGCCTACGGCGCCGGAGAGCTTGCCGACGCGCATGTCTTCAGTGGCCGCTTCAAAGCGCCGGATGTCCCGCTCGATTTCCGCGTACCAGTTCAGCAGCTTTAATCCGAACGTCGTCGGCTCGGCGTGGATGCCGTGCGTGCGCCCGATGGTAGGGGTGTGCTTGAACTCGACGGCGCGGCGACGAAGTACCGCTTTGAGGGCGTCCAGGTCTTCGCGGATGATCTTCGACGCGGCCTTCACCTGGAGCGCCTGCGCAGTGTCCACAATGTCATTCGAGGTGAGTCCGTAATGCAGCCAGCGGGATTGCTCTCCGAGCCCTTGCGCCGTGAGGCTTTCTGCCACTGCGGTGGTAAAGGCGATGACGTCGTGCTTGACTTCGGCTTCAATCTCCGCGATGCGCTGGACGGAGAAGCTGCTTTTCTCAGCGATGGCGCTCGCCGCCGCTTCTGGCACTACGCCGTCCTCGGCCAGCACGGCGCTGGCCGAAGCTTCAACCTCAAGCCAGCAGCGGTACTTGTTCTCTTCAGTCCAGATACTGCCCATCGCCGGGCGGGTATAACGTTCGATCAAGGCGGGTTCTCCTCGTTTGCGCCGGCTCAGGGCCAGGCTTGGCCGGCCAACATTTGATTGTAGGGCAATGCAGCGCGGGCGGAACGGGGGAGAGAGAGATTCCGCGAAGACCGTGGAGCGCAGGAAATTAGGTGATTCCGCGGGCATGAAGTTACGTCCGGGCAAGCAGCAATGGCATCCAGATTTGTTTCATCGCCGTCGAAAAGCAACCGCATATCCCTCACTTCGCTCAGGATGACACGGCATCAAGAGTAGGCACCACAATGATCGCCAGGGTTCAGAGCTGCGGGCGGGGCCAGCGGGCTTCAACCGTGGTTCCAATGCCGCCGCGGGGGCGGAAGACGCCCTTCACCACGGCCCAGACGGGATCTGCGGCCTTGACCACATCTTCCAGCACCTGGTTTACGATGTTCTCCTGGAAGATGCCCAGGTTGCGGTAGCTGAAGAGGTACTCTTTGAGCGATTTGAGTTCGAGGCAGCGCTCGCGGGGCATGTAGCGGATGGTGAGGAGGCCGAAGTCTGGCAGGCCGGTTTTGGGGCAGACACTGGTCAGCTCCGGGTCGTCGATCTCGATCTCGTAGCCGGGGAACTGGTTGCGCCACGTCTCAATGGCGGGGAATTTGAAGTCGAGGCCGGCCTTGGCGTGGTCGTCAGTGTAGCGGGGGGCGGTAGAGGCCATAGGTCCATTCTAGTGTCAGTTTTCAGTTATCCGTTGGCGGTGGACTGTGAACGGCGGATGGTGAGCTGTCTGCCCCGGGGTTACAAATTACTGGCGGCTGACGGCTTCCATCAGTTCTTTCTCCTCTTAAGCCGTGCTGCTGCAAGATTATCCCGCTACCTCGGGGGCACTCCAAGCGTCGGATATACTGACTCAGGTTGCGCAATGACAAATGAACGCAGGCAAATGAGCTGGGGCTGGGTGTGGCTTGGCGCAGCAATCATTCTCATTCTGGTTTTCATCGCGGTGCGCTCACTGACGCGTGAGCGGCTGGATACGCGCGTGGCGCAGGTGGCGCGGGGCTCACTGGCCAGCACGGAGAGCACAAACGGGCGGGTTGAGCCGGAGATGAATCAGCAGATCACCAGCCCGCTTTCGACCACGGTGAAGACCGTCTACGTGGAGCCTGGCGACCAGGTACCGGCGGGCAAAGTGCTGATGCTGCTGAACGACATGAACGCCCGGACGGAGCTTTCCGCAGCCCAGGCCGCAGTGAAGAATGCGCAGGCGATGCTGGAAGCGGCCACTCACAACGGTACGCTGGAGCAGCGGCAGGCGTCGCAAGCGGAAGTAGCACGGGACAAGCTGGATCGCGACCAGGCGCAGCATGACCTGGAAGCGCTGGCCAAGCTGAACCTGACCGGGGCGGCGTCAGCCAGCGAGGTAGCGGCGGCGCGGCAGCGGCTGAATGCGGCTGAAGCGGCGTTGCTGGCGGTGCAGACCAGCTCCGGCAATCGCTACTCGCCGGCCGAAGTAGAACGGGCGCAGGCGGCGCTGAACAATGCCGATGCCGGCTTGGCCGCAGCGCAGGACGTGGAGAACCGGACCACGGTGCGAGCGCCGATTGCGGGAACGGTGTACGCGGTGAACGTGCGGGCCACGGACTATGTGGAGCAAGGCAAGGTTCTGCTGGAGATGGCCGATCTGAAACATGAGCGCGTGCGCGCTTACTTTGACGAGCCGGATATCGGCGCCCTGGCGACAGGGCAGGCGGTCCAGGTGACCTGGGATGCCCTCCCGGGAAAGATGTGGCACGGGAATATTGAGCGGGTTCCGGTGACGGTAACGCAATATGAAACGCGGCGCGTGGGCGAGGCAATGATCAGCCTGGAAGACGCCGACGGAAAGTTGCTGCCGGATACCAACGTGACGGTTTACGTAACCACGGCGACTCAATCGAATGCATTGATCATTCCCAATGCGGCGCTGCACGTGGCCAATGGAAGCCCGTTTGTGTTCCGCGTGGTAGGGGATGAGTTGAAGCGGACGCCGGTGACCTTAGGCACCAGGAACGTGAATGAAGCGGCGATTCTTTCCGGCTTGAATGCGGGAGATTGGGTGGCGACCGGAACGCTGAGCGGACAACCGCTGCAAGAGGGCGTTTCCATCAAGGAAGTGCGGTGAAGAGGGAGATGGCGATCAACTGCGTAGTTGCGAGAAGGCGGCAGCTGCTATGGGCGCTTGTGGCCCTGGCGGTGCCTGCCTCGGCCGTTCCCGGAAACGCGGGGCGGAGCGGTCTGGCAGAAGCCGACGCGGCTCTGCAGGCAGGACGCGCTGACGCGGCGATGACGATTCTGAACGGGCTTCCCGGGCCGGAGGCAAACTCGGCGCTGGCGCACAACCTGCGCTGCCGGGTGTTGTTTGTGCTGGAACAGTGGAACGACGCGGCGAACGAGTGCCAGCAGGCGGTCAGCCTGGAGCCGCAGGTCTCGATGTATCACCTTTGGCTGGGCCGAGGGCTGGGCCAGAAGGCCGACGTTGCGCCGTTCTGGCAGGCCTACGGGCTGGCCAAGCGCGCGCGGATGGAGTTTGAGCAGGCGGTGGCGCTGGATCCGCGCAACGCGGAAGCGCTGGCGGATCTGGGCGAGTTCTACGAGGAGGCACCGGGAGTTGTGGGTGGCGGCACGGCCAAGGCGCAAGGAGTGGCCGAGCGTCTTGACCGGATTGATGCGGCCAGGGCGCACGAGCTGAGGGCCGGAATCGCCCAGGAGAATCGCGACTTTGACACCGCCGAGCGCGAGTTGCGCGCAGCGGTTGCGGCAAGCCCGCATCCGGCGTTCCAGTGGATGCGGCTGGCCAGCTTTTATCGCAAGTATAAGAAGTGGCCAGCCATGGAGAGCGCGGTGGAGAGCGGCAGAGCCGCCGCCGGGCGCGACGCCCGAGCCGGAGTGGCGCTGTTCAATGGAGCCTCAGTGCTGATTGCCGCGCAACGTAATCCCGCGCTGGCCATCCGTATGCTGCGCGATTACCTGGCTTCGCCAACGCAGACTGAAGAAGGACCTACTTTTGTGGCGCACGTGTGGCTGGCGCGGCTGGAAAAGCAGGCAGGCGATTCGGCCGCAGCGGGCAGGGAGCGCGATGCCGCCCTGGCCGAGGCCAGCACCTACAAACCCGCGCGGGACCTCAACCTGCAGTTGGATGCGCACTCGTGAGATTCGCTGAGATGGAGTGGATTGGACGGACGGGACCGGCGTTGCTGGCGATGATGCTTGCGGGAACGGCATCCGTGTCCGCGCAGGTCTCGCTCCGGACTGTCGTGGAGCTGGCGCAGCGGAATTCGACCGCGGTGCGGCTGGCACAGGCGGACGTGGACAAGGCGCAAGCCGTTCTTTCTGAGAGCAAGGATGTGTACATTCCATCCCTTTCTTTCAGCACCGGGATTCCAGCGTTCCCTGAAGTGGGGTTTACGGGTCAGCCGCCGTCGCTTTATAGCTTCACTGTGCAGTCCCTGGTGTTCAGCATTCCGCAGAAGTATTACATTGACGGAGCGCGCTCCGGAGTGCGGGCTGCGACGGCGCGGCTGAAGGACGCCAAGGAACAGATGGCGCTGGATGCCTCGACCGCGTATATCGATCTGGACACTGTGAACCGTGAGCTCGGAGCTTCGCAGGCGCAGGAAGAGTATGCGGCCAAGCTGGTGGAGATTGAGCAGCAACGCGCGGAGGCCGGCGTGGACTCGCTGCACGACCTGCTGGAGGCGAAGCTGACGGCGGCCAAGGTGAAGCTTGCGCATATTCACCTGGAAGCACGCGCGGCCACGTTGGAGAAGCAGCTTGCCACGTTGACGGGGCTGCCGGTGGGGTCCATCAGCCCCGACCACGCCAGCATTCCGGAGATTCCCGGGGTATCGGGCAGCGAAACTCCTGTGACGATATCCGGTGTGGACGCGGCGCGGCTGATTGCAGCATCGAAACAGCGTTTGGCCAAAGGCGATGAAGCGACCAACTACTTTCCCCAACTCAGCTTTTTTGCCCAATACAACCGCAATACAACAGTCTTGAACAATGTGAACTTCTACTTCGCGAATCCTCTGCCGGCCAACAACTTCTTCTCAGGCTTCTCGATCAACATTCCGCTGTTCGACATGGGACATCGTGCCAAGGGACACGAGTCCGATTCCGAAGCACTGCGGGCGACGATTGAAGCGGAGGAGGCGCAGCACCAGAACGATCTACAGATTGCGCAACTGAACGCCAGCCTGCGCGAGCTTGACGCGCAGGCGGAAGTCGCCGGCCTGAAGCAGCAGATTGCCACCGACGATCTGAAGACGGTGCAGACGGAGCTTGAGAGCGGGAACGGCGCAGGCGTGGCTCCAGGAGCCCCGGCGCAGGTCTCGCCCAAGGCCGGCGAGCTGGCGCGCATTGACGAGCGGCAGAAATATGAGGATGCGCAGGAAGCGGGGCTGGAGCTGGACAAGGCGCGGCTGGGCCTTCTGCGGGCACTGGGGCATATGCAGGACTGGATCAACGAAGTAAAGGCGAAATAAGCATTTAGCGCTTGGAGCGTGGGCGGAAAACGCCTCAATGATAAGATAGTAGAGATGCCTATACCCCTGAAAACCCTGTTCCTGAACCCACCGTCGTTTGAGAATTTTGACGGGGGAGCCAGCTCGCGTTGGCCTGCCACGCGCGAAATTGAGTCCTATTGGTACCCCGTGTGGCTGACCTATCCAGCCGGCATGCTGGAGGGATCGCGGCTGCTGGACGCGCCGCCGCACCACGTCTCCGCGGAGGAGACGATCAAGATATGCAAGGACTACGAATTTCTGGTGCTGTTTACCTCCACTGTGGGCTGGGAGGGTGACCAGCGGCTGGCCGAGACCATCAAGGCAGCCAATCCGTCGATCCGTATCGCATTTGTCGGACCGCCGGTAACCACGTCCCCTGACAAGGCCCTGAACGAGTGCTCGGCGCTGGACTTCATCTGCAGGCGCGAATTTGACTACTCGGTAGTGGAGTTCGCGAGGGGCAAGCCACTGAACGAGATTCTGGGCATCAGCTACAAGCAGGACGGGAAGATTGTTCACAACCCCGACCGCCCGCAGGTGGAAGACCTGGACGCGATGCCGTGGGCGACGAAAATCTACAAGCGCGATATGGACGTGACGCGCTACAACGTGCCCTTCCTGCTGCATCCATACATCGCACTCTACTCCACGCGCGGCTGCCCGGCGCAATGCACGTTCTGCCTGTGGCCTCAGACATTGAGCGGGCATGCATGGCGCAAGCGCTCCACAGATGACGTAGCGGCGGAGCTCAAGTGGGCCAAGGAGAACTTTCCCAATGTGAAGGAATTCTTCTTCGACGACGACACCTTCAACATTCAGAAGATACGCACCATCGAGCTGTGCGAAAAGTTGAAGCCGCTTGGGCTCACCTGGAGCTGCACGTCGCGCGTGACTACGGACCGCGACACGCTGAAGGCGATGAAGGACGCAGGCTGCCGGCTGCTCATCGTAGGCTTCGAGTCGGGCGATCCGCAGATCCTGAAGAACATCAAGAAGGGCGCTACAGTGGAGCGCGCGCGGGCCTTCGCCAAGGACTGCCACGACCTGGGACTAGTAATTCACGCGGACTTCATCCTGGGCCTGCCGGGCGAGACCAAGGAATCGATCCGCAACACCATCAACTTTGCCAAGACTCTGGACTGCGAGACGATCCAGGTTTCGATAGCGCACGCGTACCCGGGCACGGAGTTCTACGACTACGCCAAGGCCAACGGCTTCATCACCAACGAGAAAATGGAAGACGGCGGCGGCCACCAGATGGCGCACATCGAGTATCCGGGGCTGCCCACCGACTACGTGATGGAGATGGTGCACCGCTTCTACGACGAGTATTACTTCCGCCCCAAGGCGGCGTTCCGCGTGGTCTGGAAGGCCATTGTGAACCGCGATGTGCCGCGGCTGTATGTGGAGGCCAAGGCGTTCCTGAAGCTGCGTGCGCAGCGCAACAAGCAGGTGAAAGAGACGCGCCGTCGCCAGAGCGAGCCGCAAGCACCAGCCAGCGCGGGCGCATAAGTGCAAGGTTAGAAGCTTTACCCGAGGGGCGGCGCAGTCGGCGTCCGCCCTTCCCTATTTCCAAAGGAACCGCTCGCGTTCATGCCGCAACATCGACTCTCGCCGCATCAATGGCTCATTCTGACCGTGGTAGCGATATGCGCGCCGCTGGGGGATACTTGCCTTTCGCGCGGCATGACCGGCGTGCCCGCCATCAGCCTGCAGCATCCGGGTTCGCTCTTTGCCGCGGTGTTTACGCCTTGGGTGGCCGCCGGCATTGCGCTGCTGATTGGCTTCTTCGCGAGTTACCTGACCGCGCTCTCATGGGCCGACCTGACGTTCGTGCTTCCGGCGACTGCATTCGGCAACGTGATTGTCGCGCTGCTGGCGAAGTTCTGGCTGCACAACACCATTTCACTGGAGCGCTGGAGCGGCATTGTGCTCATCACGGTGGGCGTTGGGTTCGTGGCGCATGGGCCGGCGCGCACAGAGCGGGCCTGGGATGTTGCCGGAGCCGAGTTGGCTGCGCCTTCTGAAGAGGAGCGCGCGCGATGATGCTCCCCATTCAGCATGGCGAAACCGGCATGTGGGCTGCCACGGGAATGATTTCGGCCGTCGTTCTTCTATCCACTGCGGGGGAAGTCCTCACCGCGGCGGCCATGCAACGCATCGGCGATCTCGACAAGATTCGCGCGCACTCCGGGATGAAAGGCGCAATCAAGGCGGTGGTCACATGCCCGTTGTTTTTCGCCGGCGTTGCATTCCTGGCGCTGGCGTTCTTCTCACTGCTGTTTGCGCTGAATCATCTGGATCTGAGCCTGGTTGCGCCGGCTGCAGCTTCGCTCACGCTGGTGACGAACGCGGTGGCGGGGAAGATCTTTCTAAAGGAGAACGTGGACCGGCGGCGATGGGCTGCGGCGGTGTTTGTTTGCGTGGGTGTGTATCTGCTGGCGCATTGAAAACAGGCGTCGGGGATCAGAGGTGAGGGATCAGCAGAGCCTTGCTGCGTTCACGATGTGCGTTAGACCGGTTCCAAGATAGTTATACCCAGGAAGAGTGAATCGGGTTAGGCTTTAGTTGGCGAGCACTCCGCGATAGAAAAACCGATGCCCCATCCATTGTCGGACGATCTGCGTTGTCGGATCTTGGAGGCTTATGCGCGCCAAGAGGGATCGCAGAGTGAATTGGCCCGCCGTTTTGGGGTCAGCTTTGAGTACGTGCGGAAGATTCGCAAGCACTGGCGGCGGAACGGACGCATGGAGCGGGTTCCGCAGAGGCGGCATGGACCTCAGAGCCGCATCACGGAGGCGGTCAAGGAGCAGCTGCGCGGCTGGGTGCGCGAGCAGCCGGACCGGACGCTGGCCGAGTTGGGGGCAGCCTTGGATGCCGGCGGGGTGAGCGTGAGCCGAAGCCGCGTGAGTCAGATCCTTCAGCAGATGGGGCTGAGGCTGAAAAAAAGTCGCTCCATGCCAGTGAGCGCGACACCGCAGCGAACCGCCAGCGGCGGGAAGAATTCCTCGCCGCCATCGCCTCGGTTCCGCCGGAAAAGTTGAAGTTCCTGGATGAAAGCGGAGTGACCACGCAGATGACACGTATGTGGGGACGAGCCCCGCGCGGTGAGCGTGTTCACGAGGCCACTCCGGACGGACGCTGGCAAGTGTTGACCACACTGGGCACCATGAGTCTGCGCGGTATGGAAGCGGTGATGACCATTCCTTCGGCCACCGATGGCGACGTCTTCCGTGCCTACGTGGAGCAAGTGTTGTGCCCCACCTTGCAATCGGGCGATGTGTTGGTAATGGACAACCTGAGTGCCCATAAGGTGGCGGGAATCCGGGAATTGATCCAGGCCCGCGGAGCGCAGCTGATCTACCTGCCGCCCTACTCGCCCGACCTCAACCCCATCGAACAGGCCTGGTCCAAGTTCAAACAATTCCTGCGCGCTGCCAAAGCTCGCACCTCTCAAGCACTCGACGAAGCCATCACAGAAGCGCTGAAAACCATCACCCCAACAAACGCCAACGCATGGTTCCGCCATTGCGGCTATCTGGGCACGGCGACTATGGAACTGCTCTAG
>Ga0265339_10002918_pt1 | contig 12096 bp, 8 predicted proteins | sample 4CB219metaG_FD_202085 | JGI IMG/M metagenome (GOLD analysis project Ga0265339, IMG submission 202085) | Rhizosphere microbial communities from Carex aquatilis grown in University of Washington, Seatle, WA, United States - 4-CB2-19 metaG | ecosystem: Host-associated > Plants > Roots > Rhizosphere...
AGGCGGTGCGGCTGACCCCGCCGATCCAGATGACGCTGGAAAAGGCCCTCGCCTACATCCAGGACGACGAGTTGGTCGAGGTGACGCCGAAGTCGATCCGCCTGCGCAAGGGCCTGCTCGACCCCAACGACCGCAAACGCGCCGAGCGCGCCAAGGGCGCGGCGGCGGCCGAGGCGTAAGCGCAAGGCGGCTGGCGGAGCCGCCGCGGAGCTGCCGATTTTTCGGCGGCGATCGTGCGATTTCAGTGACTTGCGCGGCGGTTTGCTTCCGCCGTGCGACTCCGATCAGTGCCGATGAGCGCTCATCCTATTATACATATCGTATGTGTTTTTTCCAGCAGTCCGTACGCCGTGCGATCGGGGTTGGCGCCAGCCAAGGCGGGCTTGGCGAGATCAATGGCCGCCATGCCGCCAACGCCCCGGCCCCTCAGCCGGGCGTGGCGGCGCTGAGCCCCGCTTTCTTTGAGACTGCCGCATAGACCTCCTCCAGCGCCGGCAGCGTCACGGCGGCGCTGTGGCGGGCGAGGATGGTTTCGCGCGCGGCGCGCCCCAGCGCGTCGCGGCCCTCTTGGTCGTCCGCCAGCTTGAGGATGGCGCGCGCCAACGCCTGCGGGTCGCCGGGCGGGACGAGGAGACCGTTCACGCCGTCCTCGATCAGTTCCGGGAGGCCGCCGACCGGCGTGGCGATCACCGGCAAGCCGCGCGCCATCGCTTCGAGGACGCTCATCGGCAGCCCTTCGTTGCGCGACGGCAGCACGAAGATGTCGGCGCGCGAGAACAGCGCTTCGCGTTCCTGCGGGCCGACCCAGCCGCGCAGGTCGACATGATCGGCGACCCCGAGGCGCTCCGCCTCACGCTTGGCGCGCGCGATCGCGCCGTCGCCGGCGATGGTCAGCTCGAGCCCGCCATTGATATCCCGCGCCGCGGCAAACGCCGGCAAGAGATCGAAGACGCCCTTGCGCACGCCGACCCGGCCAAGAAAGAGGATCTGGCGCGCCGGCCGCGCTCGGAGGGGCGCGACATCGCCGATGTCGACGGCGTTGGGAACCACCGACGTCTTGGCGCGCGGCGCGATCTCGGCGACGAAGCGCCGCCAGCTTTCGGACAGCGCCACCACCCGCGCCGCCGCCTCCAACTGACCGACGATCATCCGCTTCACCGGCGCCGGTTGAGCGACGTAGAACGCCTTCATTTCCGAACCGTGCAGATGAAGGACGACCGGAACGCCGAAGCGGCGGGCGATCGCGGCGAACACCGCCTTGCGCCAGAAACTGCCGCGCGTCGCGGCGTGGATATGCACGAGCTCGACCGGCGAAGTCGCGAGGCTCGTCACATAGGCGAACAGCCCCCTGGCGAGCCGCGCCTGGCGCACCCAGAACCCGCCCTCGCCGTAGACCGCAATCAACCGGAACCTGTGGCGCGCCACGAAGCCGGCGGCGACATAGCCGTCGACGACGCTGCGCATCCCGCCGCGCGCCGCGTTGCAGATCATGATCTTCACGAAACTCCGTCCTCGCAGAACACGGCCGCTTCGACGGCGACGGCGACTAGTCGACGTAGCCGTATCGCTTGCCGCACCTGGCGCCGCGATAGCCGTCGTATCGACGCATGGCCTTCAAATTCACTTTGTTCAGAACGGCGCCCATGACCTCGCCATGGATTTGGCGCGCCGCGCTCAACGCCCGCTCGGCGGTGTCGATCTTGGTGCGCGACCATTCGACGACGAACAAGTAGGAATCGATAAGCTTTGCAGTCGCCCGCACGTCGACCACCAGCGCAAGCGGCGACAGGTCGACGATCACATAGTCGTAAGCGTTGCGAAGAGCGCGGAACACGGCTTCCGCCTGCGGAGAGGAAAGGAGATCGCTGGTTCGTCCGGCCCGCGCGGCGCCGACCGCGGGGAGAAAATGCAACGAGGTCATCGGGTCCCACCAGATGGCTTCGCCGAGCGCAACCTCTCCGAGGATCGCCTCGACCAGTCCTGTCTCGGCGAACGGCGTCAGCCGCCGGCTGAGATTGGGATTGCGCAAGTCGCCATCGACCAGAACGACGGTCGCGTCCCCTTGCGCCATCAGGCGCGCCAGCGCCGCGGCGAGCGTCGATTTTCCTTCGTTGGGCAGCGCGGACGTCATGCCGATTGTCTTGTTCGGCTTATCGAGGCTGCGAAGGTCAATCGCCATCTTGATCGCCCGCAGCGACTCCGCGAAATGGGACAATGGCGAGTCGAGCGCGTACGACAACAGCCTGTCGTCCGAAGCGAATGTTCGCGCCTGCCAATCGCACGCCTCGCCAAACCCGCCGTCATCACTCGACGGCTTGGCGAACGGCGTCGTCGCCAGGCACTCGACGCCGAGCGCGTCTTCGATTTGACCTGCTGTCCGAATGACGCGATCCGCCAGCTCGCGAAAAGTCGCCGCGGCGAAGGCCAGCAGGCTGCCGCCGAAGACGGCGATCGCCGCGGTCAGCCAGAGTTTGGGACTGCTGGGATGGAGCGGCGGCGACGCTTCGGTGATCAAGCGCGACTCCGTCACCGGAAACGACTGCTGCTGCACCGACACCATGTAAAGCTGCAGGAAATTGTCGGTCAGCGCGCGATAGCTCTGAGAATTGGCGTCCAGTTCGTGCAAGGTCACTTGCGCCTGGCTGGTTTGATTGGATTGCGCGACCAGACTGGCGAGCTCCTGCTTGACGGTTTCCTCGTGTGACTTGGCGATGTCGAGATCGCTGCGATAGGCCTCGGCGATGCGCCTCAACTCGTCGGCGATCGATCGCCGAATCTCGCGCATCTGATTGCGCAGATTGGCGACCGCCAGATGGGCCGGACCGTAATGCGTCGCCCAATCCGCCTCGCGCTCCGCCAGATCCAGGTATTGCTGGCGCAGGCGCGTAATGACGTCGTTGTGCAGCGTGTCGGTGACGGTCGCCGTCTCGGCGGATATGCCTTGCTGATCAACCGCGCGGACAATCTCCTCGACGCGCTTCGCCCGCGCCTCCGCTTCAGCGCGGGCCGCCTGGGCTGAGGTGAGCGCACTGTTGAGTTCGGCGAGCTGCTGCTCGTTCATCAGCCGACCGCCGGCGTCGACGATGTTGTTGTCGGCTCTGTAGTCGACAACCGCGCGTTCGGCGTCAGAGGCCTGCACGCGCAGTTCCTTGAGGCGATCCTGAAGCCAAGTCGCGGCGCGACGCGACGATCGATATTTGGACTCGAGCGAGTCCGCCCCGTAGGCGTCGGCGATGGCGTTGGCGATCCTCGCCGCGCGCTGCGGGTCGGTCGACTGGAAGCCGATCTCGATCACATAGGACAGTCCGAGACGCTTGATCGTCAGCGCCTTGGCGAAGCGCGTCACGGCCTGGCGGGTCAAAGCGTATTGCGACGGCGGCGCCCCCGGCATAAGGCGCTCGATGAAGGCGACGGCGCCCCCCGCCAATCCGCCCGGGGGGCCGCTGAACTCGGGATCGTCGAGGAGATTCAGGTCCTTGATGACCGCGCGGGCGATCGCCTCGGACTTCAGGATCTCGACCTGGCTGTCGATCAAAGAGGGGTCGATCGGCGCCTCGACGCCCAGCGTTTGCTGCGACTGAAGCAGTTGGACCTTGTGGGTGTCGACGTAGAGCTCAGCCGTGGCGGTGTATTTCGGTTGCGCGGTCAGGACGTAGATCGCGGCGACCGCAAGCGCCGTCAACACCACCGTGAGCATCGTCGGCCATTGACGCTCCACCGTCGCCCGTGCGGCGATGAAGGTCGCCAAGGGCGACAGCTCGGCAGGCGGGCTGCGAAAAGTCGCCGCGGGAAAATTGGCGCTGTGGGGCATTCACACGCCCCGCGGCCAATGTATCGGCGGTTCGGCGGCGCCGGGCCCGCGGAGGGTGATCGCGTTCAGGAATCTGAGGGCCTTCGGCCGCTCGACCGACGACGCGACAACGCCAACGCGGACCCTCATCGCAACGCGCCCCGCAAACGGGCGGTCCGGCGGCAATGTTCTTTTGAGTTCCCCAAAACTGTTCTAGCCAGCGACTTCAGGAAACGCTACGGAAGCGGCGTTACTGGCGGTGATCTGTGACGCTAAGCCGTCGCCGCGCGAAGAAGGTCTGCGGCGCCGCATTCCGGCGCCTCGACAGACTCGATTTCTCGCGCTTGCGTTGGGCAATCCGGCGGCCGCCAGCGGCGCCAAGCGTTGAAGGATTGACACAAAGCGGACTTGGCGCCCCACATCGCCCTGCAGGCAAACAAAGATTCGAGGAGCGCCCGGGTCATGAGAGGCAACATCGCAATCGTCCGGGAGGCGTTGTCGAAACTTCCCAACGTCTCTCAGACGTGGTTCGAGTGGAGCTGGGAAGACGCCATGTGGGTCAAGACGTTAGTGATCGAAGTCGAATTCGACACCGATCCCGGCTCGCCGACCTTCAGCCAGCTCACCTTGGACGCAATCGAGAAGACGGTGATCGGCGTATTGAACGACGATAGAACGATGACCGTCAGCTACTTGCACGTCGTCCCTAAGGCGCGGCGACAGCATTCGTAGGATTCGCCGGTCGGCGCCGATCCGCAACACCAGCCGCCCCGCCCCGGGCCGGCGGCACGGACGCGCTAGTTTGGCGAAACGAGCCCCTGCAACTCGACAGTGAAAACGCCGGAGATCGGAGATGACGGAACCGTCTGAATATACGCCGCCCAAAGTATGGACGTGGAACAAGGCGAACGGCGGTCGTTTCGCCAAGACCAACCGACCGATTGCCGGACCGACGCACGAGAAGGAACTTCCGGTCGGCCGTCATCCACTGCAGCTCTACTCGCTCGGCACGCCGAACGGGCAGAAGGTGACGATCATGCTCGAGGAGTTGCTGGCGCTGGGCAAAAGCGGCGCCGAATATGACGCCTGGCTGATCGACATCGGCGAAGGCGACCAATTCGGCAGCGGCTTCGTCGCCGTCAACCCCAATTCCAAGATTCCGGCGTTATTGGACCGCAGCGGCGCTGCGCCGATCCGGGTGTTCGAGTCCGGCGCCATCCTCCTTTACCTCGCGGAGAAATTCGGCGCGCTCCTGCCGGGCGAAGCGGCCCCCCGCGCCGAGTGCCTGTCGTGGCTGTTCTGGCAGATGGGCAGCGCGCCCTATCTCGGCGGCGGTTTCGGCCACTTCTACGCCTACGCGCCGACCAAGATTGAATATGCGATCGACCGCTTCGCGATGGAAGTGAAGCGCCAGCTCGACGTGCTCGATCGTCGCCTCGCCGAGACCCAATACGTCGCCGGCGACGCCTACACGATCGCCGACATCGCGATCTTCCCGTGGTACGGCGGCTTGGCGAAGGGCTGGCAATACGGAGCGGCCGAGTTCCTCAGCGTCCAGGATTACCAGCACGTGCAGCGCTGGGCCGACCGGCTGCTCGAGCGCCCGGCGGTGCAGCGCGGCCGCATCGTCAACCGCACCAGCGGCGAGCCTGCGAGCCAGCTGCGCGAACGCCACGACGCCAGCGACTTCGCGACCAAGACCCAGGACAAGATCGCGGCGGCGGGTTGAGCGACGCGCGCCTGTGAGGGCGCGGCGCCAGGTTGGGGCGCCCGCCGTCCTGGCGCGTCATGCCGGCTCGGGGCTCAGCCGGCACGACGACAGATCAACCTTGAGGATCGCCGCCAGACCATCCGCCACCAGCCGGTGATCGTCGCGCTGCGGCAGGCCCGAGACGGTGACCGCGCCGATGCAGCCCGCGCCATGCAGCAGAAGCGGAAAGGCGCCGCCATGCACGGCGTAGTCGGCGAGCGGTAGATTGTGCTCGTCTTCCTGCGTTCGACCCGACAACGCCAGCGCGCGTCCGACCGCGTAGGAGGAGCGCCACAACCGCAGCACGGTGTTGCGCTTGCGCCTGATCCATTCCGCATTGTCGGTGACGCTGCCCGGCATGGCGCAATGAAACAGCGTGCGGTCGCGCAGCGAAACGTCGATGGCGATCGGCGCGCCCTGCCCCACGCCGAATTCGCGCAGGACATTGCCGAGCGCCCAGGCCTCCTCGGGACCAAATCGGGAGAACACCAGCAGGCGTTCCTGCTCGGCCAGACGGCGGATGTCTTCTTCCAGCGCCAAGTTTGCTTCCACTACCGCCGATCTCCTTGGTGTTAGCGAGGCGATCGCCATTGGACGTCGCTCGGCGAGATGACCACTTCCCCGCAGTTTGGGCAACGTCAGAAGCCGGCCGACGGCGCCACGGAGCGAATGAAGGCGACAACCAATCGCTCCGTCTATCGAAGTGAAGCGACAGCTCGACGGGCCCAATCGCCGCCCAAAGCATTTTGCTTTTGGATTGAACCGCTCTCCGCCGTCATCGCGAGCGACAGCGAAGCGATCCAGACTAAGCGACCGCCGCAATCTCTAAGTCTGGATTGCTTCGCTTTGCTCGCAATGGCGGATACGATTCGACTTCAACGCATCACGCTCTAAAGCGTAATACATGTGGGTTTACGCGAACCTCATCCTGAGCCGCCCGCGAAAGCGGGCGCGTCGAAGGATGGTCCAACGTACGCCAGCGTACGAGCGAGCTGGAGCGTCCTTCGAGGCCGCTTCGCGGCGCCTCAGGGCGAGAGGCGTTGGGGGGAAGCGATTCCAAGCAACCGCCGCGCGCTCTGGCCGAGCATGCCAAACCCATTGCGCTTTCGACGTTGTCACGCGCGAGACGGCGCCAGTCGGAATTCGATCGCCTCATGAGAGCGCGAGAGGTCGCTGACCAAGTTGTGCGACCGGCAATCGCCCACGGCCTGGAGCACCAGATCGTATTGGAAGTGGTCGTTGGTCTCGCAATAGTGGAAGGACCAATCGACGACGTCGAATCCGTGCTTCTTCATCCGCGCGCGAATCTCGTCGGCGGTCGGCGTGCGACCGCTCGGGTAGACCAGCGACAGATGCAGAGTCGTCTGATGCGGCAACACCCTTTCGAGCTGGCCGAGCGCGGTCATCGCCACCAGCATGACGGCCGTCGCGCTGATCGCCGCTCCGTAGAAACCGATGCCGATGACGACGCCGATCGCCGCGGTCATCCAGATTGAGGCAGCGGTGGAGAGTCCGCGAATGGTGAAGCCCTCCTTCATGATGACGCCGGCGCCGAGAAATCCGATCCCCGTCATGATCCCTTGAACCACGCGGGTTGGGTCGATCGTCGGCGGCGTCAGCGAATGGCCGCCGTACCATTGATCGGGATAAGCGTTGATCACGACCAGCAAGGTCGAAGTCGCGCAGACCAGCGCATAGGTGCGCATGCCGGCAGCCCGGCCGTGGTAGGACCGCTCGTAGCCAAGCGCCAACCCGACCGCCGTCGCGCCGATCAGGTGAAGCAGCAGGATGCCGTTGGTGAACAACTCGGCGCGTGACCAGTATCCAGCGAGAAATTCCATTTCACGCTCCTTGCAAACGCGTTGGGCCCCTCCGGCCGAGCGCTGCGCGCCACGCCTGTCGCAGCGCTCACCCCAGCAACCGCTCGAACTGTGCGATGTCCACCGGCTTGCTGAACAGAAAGCCTTGGTAGTTGGGGCAGCCGTGGCGGGCGAGAAACTGCCGCTGCGCCTCGGTCTCCACCCCCTCGGCGATGACCGTCAGCCCAAGGCTCTTGGCGAGGGTGATGATGGTCTGCGCGACTGCCGCGTCGTTGGGATTGCCGGGCAGATTGCGCACGAACGAGCGGTCGATCTTGAGCTGATCGAGCGGCAGTCGAGAAAGATACGACAGCGAGGAATAGCCGGTGCCGAAGTCGTCCACCGAGAACCCCACGCCGACCTTCTTCAGCGCCTGCATCGTCGCGACGGCGCCGTCGATGTCGTCGACCACTAGGCTTTCCGTCAGTTCGAGTTTCAGTTTGGCGGCGGGAGCGCCGGCGCGCTCCAGCGCAAGACGCACGCGATCGACGAAATCGATCTGGCGGAATTGGCAGGCGCTGACGTTGATGGCCAGGCTCAGCTTGCGGGCGCGCGGCGCGCCCGCCCAGGCCTTGAGCTGCGCGCAGGCGGTTTCCAGCACCCATTCGCCGATGGGCAGGATCAGTCCCGTTTCCTCGGCTACCGGAATGAATTCGGCCGGCGAAATCGATCCGCGCTCGGGATGGCGCCAGCGCAGCAGCGCCTCGGCGCCGATGACGCGGCCGGCGCCGTCAACCTGCGGCTGATAGTAGAGCTCGAACTGCCGATCGCGGATGGCGACGCGCAAAGCGGATTCCAGGGCCGTCCGCGCGGCGAGCGCGCCTTGCATTTCGGGATCGAAGAAGCGCAGCGTGTTCCGTCCGCCCAATTTGGCGTGGTACATCGCGATGTCCGCCTGCTTGAGCAGTTCGTCGAGCGAGTCCACGGCGTCGATGAACAACGTGACCCCGACGCTCGGGGCGCTGTGGTGCAGGCGCTCGGCGATGACGTAGGGCTGGCCGAGCGCGGACAAGATCTTTTCGCCGATCGCCCTGGCGCGCGCGCTCGCCTCCCCGACCGACTCGCTCAACCCTTCGAGCACGACGACGAACTCGTCGCCTTCGATGCGGGCGGCGGTGTCTTCTTCCCGAAGGCAGCTGGAGATCCGCCGCGCGACCTCGACCAACAGCAGGTCGCCGATATGGTGGCCGGCGGTCTCGTTGACGAACTTGAAGTTGTCGAGGCCGATGAACAGCAGCGCTCCCTTTCGCCCGCTGCGCGCGCTGTCGGCGATCGCCTGCTGCAGGCGCTCGTGGAACAGGCGACGGTTGGGCAATTGGGTCAGCGAATCGTAATAGGCGAGGCGCTTGATCTGCTCTTCGGCCGCCTTGCGCTCGGTCAGATCGATCATCGTGGCGACATAGTGCGTGATCTCGCCGCCGTCGCTCTTGACCGCCACGGTGTTGAACCACGCCGGATAGCGCTCGCCGGATTTGCGCTGGTAGCAAAGTTCTCCGCTCCAGCCTCCCTCCTGCACGATGCGATCCCACAACGTCTGGTAGTAGGCGTCGTCATGCTTGTCCGATCGCAGGAGGTTCGGCGGCTTGCCCGCGACTTCCTCGTTGGCGTAGCCGGTGATTTCGGTGAAGGCGCGATTGACCCGCAGGATTCGCTGGTCGGCGCCGAGAATAGCGATGCCTTCCTGCGCCTCGAAGGCGGCGGCGGCGATGCGCCGTTGCTCCTCCGCCTTGTTGCGTTCCGTGATGTCGCGGGCGACGCCGAGCACGCCGATCAGCCTGCCGGTCTGATCGCGCATCGGCGTCTTGATCGTCTCGAACAGGCCGTGATAGCCGTCCGCGACGAAGGTCAGCCACTCCTCGCTGGCGCGCGGCGCGCCAGCCGCCATGGCCTGGCGATCTTTCTCGCGGAACCATTCCGCGAGACTCTTGTCGACGAAGTCATCGTCAGTCTTGCCGACGATATCCTGCTCCGCCATGCCGACGAGGCGAGCGAACTGCGCGTTGCACCCCAGGAAGACGCCGTTGACGTCCTTCAGCCAGACCAGGTCGGGGATGGTTTGCACCAGGGTGCGCAGTCGACCCTCGCGATCGCTTAGATCGCGAAAGGCGATGAGGCTGGTCAGACCGTCGGCCAAACGTCGGCCGATCGCCTCGAACATGGTCTTTTCGTCTTCGGTCCAGATCCTCTCGTGAGAGCACTGATGCAGGCCGAACATGTAGACTTCGCCGGTCTTGGGATAGATCGCCGTGCAAAGCCTGGATTGAATGTGGAAATCCAGCGGCGACCCGTCTAGCGCCGCGGCGGCGGCGCCGCGGCCAAAGGCCAGCGGGCCGCGCGACTCGAGAACCGCGCGCATCACGGCGCGAAATTCCGCGGTGCTTGCAACCGCGACTCCCTGGGCGAGCGCCCCGGGATATTCGGGACGGGTGCGCTCCATCAGCGCTTGCCAGGTCGGAGCCTGGGGATCGCACGGGTGGATCACCCACGCCCGGTCGCAGCCGAAAATCGCCAACGTGGCGTCGAGAACCTGGCTCAGCATCCGCTCGAGATCGTTGGTCTCCTGGATCGCCAGATTGATCCGGTCCAGGCATTCGAAGTAGCGCAGGTTGGCCTGGAGGCGCGCGTCGACCAGCTTGCGCTCGGCGCGGGCGCGCAGCACCGTGACGCCAAACGCCAGATCGCCGGCCAGTTCATCGAGCAGCCGGATCTCTTCGGCGTTGAAGGCGTTGGACTCGGCCGAATAGATGTTGAGCGATCCGAAGACCTCCGCCTGTTCGTTCTTGAGCGGCAGCGCGATCACCGAGCGATAGCCGCGCCGCAGCGCTTCGGCGCGCCATGGCGCGCCGCGAGGATCGCTAACGTAGTCCTGCAGGCAGACGGTTTGTCCGGTGCGAATGGCGGTTCCGATCGGCCCGCGTCCCCGTTCCGTGTCGGCCCAGGTGACCGCGGCGCGCTCGATGTACCCGTCCTCGAATCCGGCCCAAGCGACGGAGCGCACCGACTTGGCTTCGTCGTGTTCGGCCAATCCGACCCACGCCATGCGGTAGCCAGCGTCCCTGCAGACGATGCGGCAGATGTCGTCGAGCAGAGTCTGCTCGTCGACCGCCCGCATCAGCGTCTGGTTGCAGCTGCTGATGGCACGCAGCTCGCGGACCAGGCGGCTGAGCGGCAGCTCCGCCGGCCCGGGAGCCAGAATATCTTCGCTGGCGTCCAGCATGATTGCGCCTCAGTCTCGAATGGCTATAGGCGGCGGTCCCTTTGCCGTGTCGCCGCTGACGCCGACCGATGCGCCGCAGCTTTGTCGATCGCCGACTTCGGTAAGATGGCGCGCGCGCCAACCCGCGCTGGAATCCTTTCCTCCTTGCCGACGCCGAGGGATTCAACGCCTCGTCGCCAATAACCATCGCCCGTCGCTGCAGAACTATCGCAAGGATATGTAAATTGTCTCTTAGCTTGCGCCGTCCGATCGACTGACGTCGCGCAAGTTCCCTAAAGTTGTTCAACAATAATAAGTTATATGATCTTGCGGCGCCCAGCTGCGGACGCGGCGGGCCGGCTAAAGGCGACAAGACCTATTGGCGGGCGGCGGAGGAGAACTTGCCCGCCAGCTTGAGCGCGGCGCGAACGCCGATCAGCGCGCGAGAACGCCGCCCGATTGCGATTACGTCGATCGACAGCCGCCGCCGGTTGACGCCGAAAGGCGCCCCAGCCGCGGGCCCGTCTTCACGGCGCCTTCGCATCCAACAGGCTTGCGACGCGCTGCAACGCCAGTGCGTAGCCCTGCACGCCACAACCGGCGATCACCCCGGCGGCGACGGTCGAGACGTAGGAATGGTGGCGGAACGGTTCGCGCTTATGGATGTTGGAGATGTGGACTTCGATAATCGGGCCGGCGAAGGCGGAGAGCGCGTCGAGGATGGCGACCGAGGTGTGACTGTAGCCGGCGGGGTTGATGACGATCGCCGCGGCGCGCTCACGCGCCTCATGGATCCATTCGATCAGCTCGTATTCACGGTTGCTCTGGCGGAAGTCGATCTTCAGGCCGTGCGCGTTGGCGACGTCGCTGCACAGCGCGTCGACGTCGGCGAGCGTCTCGCGGCCATAGATCTCCGGCTGGCGTTTGCCAAGCAGGTTGAGGTTCGGCCCATTGAGAACGAAGACGGTGCGGCTCACGGTTCAGCCCCCTCGATCGGCGGCGCGCCGCGCCGCCCGGCGCTCGCCTCTATACGGCAAGGCGAACGCCGGGGCGAGACCCGCCAAACCGGCGCAGGCCGCCTCACGCGGCGCGGGCGCTCGCAGCGGTCTCCTCGTCGGCGCTGAGGCGAAACTGGCCGATCAGTTCCGACAATCGCTCGGTCTCTTGCGACAGCCGGTGGGTCGCCGCGGCGGAATCGCCGACCATCGTCGCGTTGCGCTGCGTCATGCCGTCGATCTGACCGATCGCGACGTTGACTTCGGCGAGCCCGCTCGCCTGCTCCTTTGTGCCGGCGGCGATGGCGGCGACGACGGCGTTGATCTCAGCGACCTGTGTCAGCAGGCGCTCGAGCGCACGGCCGGTCTCGCCGACTTGTTTGACGCCGTGTCCGACATGACGGGTCGACTCGGCGAGGAGAGCCTTGATCTCTTTGGCCGCCTCGGCCGACCGCTGCGACAGGCCGCGCACTTCCGAGGCGACGACGGCGAAGCCGCGTCCGGCG
>Ga0265339_10002920_pt1 | contig 12090 bp, 9 predicted proteins | sample 4CB219metaG_FD_202085 | JGI IMG/M metagenome (GOLD analysis project Ga0265339, IMG submission 202085) | Rhizosphere microbial communities from Carex aquatilis grown in University of Washington, Seatle, WA, United States - 4-CB2-19 metaG | ecosystem: Host-associated > Plants > Roots > Rhizosphere...
GTTCCGCAGCGGACGGTGTGCCGGGGCAGATCGCCGGCACTCAGCAACCCTGGCATCAGGATGACGAACGCGAGCAGAGACCACGCCGGTCGGCAGTTAGGCCTCTTGTCGCCATCGCGCTGAGAAAAGAACATGGGTCGGGGTCCCCCATCCGGAAAACCAGACTCAGGAAATATATTCGCGGATATAGTCGTCGCGAGAAGTGGCCAACTGGTGGTCGTCCCCGTCGAAGATGACCTTTCCCTCCCGCAGGATGAGGAAACTCATGGGAACTTCGCAGAGGCGGCCTTTGGGAAGGGCAACCATCTGGTTCGTTTTCTTGTCGAATTCGTGAGTGGCCATGGTGAAGGCATCCTGCAGGCGATGGGTCACCATGAGAGCGCTGGTCTTGTAGACATCGCGTTGCTTGATGATCAGTTCGACGATGGTGTTGGATGTGACGGGATCAAGTCCGCCGGTGGGCGAGTCGTAGAGAATCACTTCGGGTTCCGTGATGATGGCGCGGGCGATGGCCACTCGGCGCCGCATGCCTCCGGAAAGTTCGGAGGGGAACATGTCGAACGTGCGCTCCAGTTCGACGAAGCGCAATGCCTCGCGCACGCGGCGCTCGATCTCCTCAAACGGAATTTTTTCTTCCATGAGACGAAACGCAACGTTCTCCCAGACCTTGAGTGAATCGAAAAGTGCGCTTTCCTGGAACACGATGCCCACGTGACGCCGAAGGTCAAATAATTGCTGCTCTGACATGCTGGTGATTTCCTGGCCCAGCACGAGGATGCGGCCGCTGTCAGGACGGAGCAGACCCATGGCAATTTTGAGCATCGTGCTCTTGCCGGATCCGGCAACGCCAAAGACGGCCTTTGTCTCGCCGTGCGTCAGGCGAAACGAGATGTCTTCGAGCACGACCTTTTCATCGAACGCGATGGAAACATGCTCGAACTCAATCGCGAAGGCTGACTCGCCGCCGGGAGCGGGAGACGGTTGCTCGATGGGTAGGGTGGGAGCTGACATGGCCTACCGGACACCGAATATCGCGAAGATGAGTTTGGTGACAAAGAAATCCACGATCAGAATCAAAACAGACGAGGCCACAACCGCTTGGGTCGTAGAGCGCCCCACGCCCTGGGTTCCGCCTCGCGTGGACATGCCGTAATAACAACCGACGGTGGCGATGATGAACCCGAAGAGCACGGGCTTGATCAATCCAGTGAAAACGTCACGGAAGACGAGAATCTGCCAGGCAGAGGTCCAGTACTGGCGCGAATCGAGACCAAAGAGCAGGTGGGCCACAGCCCAGCCACCGAAGAGGCCCAGCAGGTCCGCGATGATGGTCAGGAAAAACAGCATGAAGGCGGTCGCGCCGATGCGGGGAGTGATCAGCTTTTTGCTGGGGTCGGTGCCGAGCGCGCGCATGGCGTCGATCTGCTCGGTGACGATCATGGAGCCGAGTTCGCTAGCCATACCGGAGGCGTTTCGCCCCGCGACCATCAGCCCCGTGATGAGCGGGCCCAACTCTGTGACCATGCCCAGCGACACCAATTGGCCGATCAGGGTGATACCACCGAAACGTTGCAATGTGCTGGCGGAGTTCAGTGCGAGCAGGGCGCCGACAGAGAGTCCTGTCAGAATGACAATGGGCAGGGAGCCAAAGCCGATCAGATCGGCTTGCTGGAGCATGTCCCCCATGTAGAGCGGACGGCGGAAGAAGTTCGCCACCGACTGTGCGGAGAGCAGGGTGTATTCCTGCACCGACAGGGCGAAGTCTTTGGCGACATCAATGGGCGAAATCAGTTCGAGTTCGAGCGCCATGTTTGCTCTGGGAACTATAGCAGAGGTGGCCGTTCACCGGGCCATCGAAGGAAGTGGGCATTCGCTCCCCAAAAAACCCAAGATGGTCTCTCCAGATCGCCAATTATCCGATGCTTTCCCGATTGTTCTTCTTGCGAATTTCGATGGCGAGCCGCTTGATCTTCTGATTCAGGGTGGAAAGCGGCACACGGAAGCGCTCGGCGGCTTCGGTCTGGTTCCAGCTGCACTTTTCCAGCATGTCGATGATGATGCGGCGTTCGCAATCTTCCATAATGCTGAAGAGCGAAGCGCCCGTGCTGGAGTCGATGGCGGGGACCGAACTACCACGTCCGACAATATGGTCGGGAAGCAGATCGACTCCGACGGTTGTATCGGACGAAAGGACGACGGCACGTTCGATGGTGTTTTCCAGTTCGCGCACGTTGCCGGGCCAGGAATAGCTGACCAGCGGGCGCAATGCTTCGGTGCTCATGCGGCGGCGCGGAAGATCGTTCTCCTCCGAATACTTCTTCAGGAAGTGATCGACGAGCAGGGGAATATCCTCGCGGCGCTGGCGCAGAGGGGGCAGATCGATCGCGATGACGTTCAGGCGATAGAAAAGGTCCTCTCGGAACTTGCCTTCGCGCACCATCTGGCGGAGGTCGACGTTGGTGGCGGCGATGATGCGCACGTCCACCTGCATTTCCTGGACGCCGCCCAGGTGCATGAACTTACGATCCTGGAGAACACGCAGAATTTTCGCTTGCGTGTCCATGCCCATGGTGCCGATTTCGTCGAGGAAGAGCGTGCCACGGTCGGCCACTTCGAAAAGACCTTTTTTCGAGGCGATGGCGCTGGTGAAGGCACCTTTGACGTGTCCGAACAGAGTGGAATCGAGCAGGTCGGGCGGCGTCGAGCCGGAATTCACTGGGACAAAAGGCCGGTCGCGCCGGGTCGAGTGCAGGTGAATTGCTTTGGCGATTAGCTCTTTGCCGGTTCCGCTCTCGCCTTGCAAAAGCACCGTGGAGCGACTCGGGGCGACCTGCGCCACGAGGTCGAAAATCTTGAGCATCGGCTCGCTCTTGCCGACAATATTTTCAAAGTTGTAGCGCTGCTTCAGGGCGCGCTTGAGCTGGATGTTCTCTTCTTCGGCTTTCTGCCGGGCGACGGCGCTGCGGACATCGGCGAGCAACTTCTCGTTGTCCCAGGGCTTCTGGATAAAATTCGTGGCGCCCGACTGCATGGCGCGCACGGCGTTTTCGACTGTGCCGTAGGCGGTGATCATAATGACCGCCTGATCGGGATGTAGGACACGAATTTCCGCTAGAACTTCCATCCCGTTCTTGTCGGGCAATGCGAGGTCAAGCAGCACGACGTCAAAACTGCGCTCTCCGATTTGCGCCAGTCCTTCCCGAGCGGTGCCGGCAACCGAAACGGTGTAACCCTCAAGCTGCAGCAGAGTTTCCAGCGACTCTCGGATTTCGAGTTCATCGTCGATGATGAGAATCTTGCCGGCACTTGGCGAGATAGTTTCCGGTATTGAGCGGCGCGAAATCACGGCTGCTTCAGACATGGGCGGCCTTCCTGACTAGGGGGAAATCCAGGGTGAACGTTGTTCCTTCGCCGGGTCGGCTTTCCACACGGATGTTGCCGGCATGTTCCTGGATGATGCCGTAGGAAACTGAAAGTCCAAGGCCGGTGCCACGATTCTGACCTTCGGTTGGCGCCGTCTTGGTGGTGAAGAATGGGTCGTAAATGCGGTGGATGTGTTCCTGGGCGATGCCCGATCCGGTGTCACTGACTCGTACGCTGACGAACTCGCCGTTCATGGTAGCCACGTTCAGAACTCCGCCACCGGTCATTGCGTCTTTCGCGTTCAGGAACAGGTTCAGGAACACCTGCTGCAAGCGCCCAGCGTTGCCTTGAATGGGCGGCAGGTTCTCGTAGAGTTCGGGCTGTACACTCACGTGGGCAACCTTGAACTGATGCTCCAGTAACGCGAGCGTGTCGGAGATCACTTTGTTGAGGCTGATTTCGGCGAACTCAGTGCCGGTAGTACGCGAGAAATTCAGCAGGTTGTTGACGATTTCAGAGGCGCGGAAAGTTTGCTTCGTGATCTTTTCGAGCAAGGATGCTTTTTGCGGATCCGACTGCAGTTGCTTGGCCAGCATCTGCGTGTAGGACGAGATCACCGCCAGCGGCGTGTTCACTTCGTGTGCCACACCGGCAGCCAGAAGTCCGATGGACGAGAGTTTGTCGGCCTGGGTCAACTGGACCTCGAGTTCAATGCGCTCCGTGATGTCGTCCATGATGACGAGCCGACCCACGACGTTGAATTTGCGAGTGACCAGCGGCGCGATGGCTACGTTGACGATGCGCGATTCTCCCGTCGGCGTGCCGAGGCGGAACTTGTAGAGGTTGTGGATGCCGGGGTTCTGGCGGACACGGTAAAACTCTTCGACAAAGGGCGCGGGGAAAACCTCGCTCAGAGAGCGGCCGACCACCTGCCAGCGGGGCTGCGCGTACATCACTTCCATCTGCGAGTTCCAGGACTCGATGCGGTCCTGGAGATCGACCGCCAACACGCCCACGTTGATCGATTCGACGATGTTCTCGTTGAAGTCCTTGAGGCGCTCGTACTCGCTGACTTTCTGCTCGAGCGAGGCGTACAGGCGCGCGTTCTGGATGGCGATAGCGATATAGCCGGCCAGCGTTTCGAGCAACTCGACATCTTCGCTGGTGAGGAAGTCGCCTTCCATCGTCTTGCCGAGGCCGAGGAAAGCGATTGTCTTCTGGCGGGCGTGGCACGGGATGTAATAGTTCAGATCGAGCCGTGCGATCGCTTCCTGGGCCGGCCCCGACTCGCGTGGCAGCTGGCGCGTGTTTTCGAAAAAGATGTGACCGGCCGTGTCCTCGATGCGCGGCTTGGCCAGGAATGACAGGTCAATGCCGCTGATCGCGCCTAGGCCAAAGGACTTTGAGAGCTCGAAGCGGGATGAGTCGCCATTGCCAAGGAAGATCGCGATGCGATCGACCACCAGCGTGCGCGCCAAGCGGTCCACAAGGGACGAGAGCATCTTGTCGAGATCGGTTTCTGAACTTAGCTCGCGCCCGAATTCGACCAGCGTGCGACGGTAGTCGTAGCGGGTGCGATAGAAAAACAGGTCGAGCTTTTCCTGAATGAACTTCCGTACCGGATCAAATAGGAGGGCGGTGACGACCATTGCCACCATCAGCCCGTAAGGACCAGAGCTGGGCACGCGAGTATTGACGAGTCCGGCAACAGCGGCCACGCCAGCAAAGTAGCCTCCCGCGATCGCAGCGGCGGCGAGAGTGTAGGCCATGCCACGTTTGAAGATCAGATCCACGTCCATCAGCCGGTAGCGGACGATGGCGTATCCGAACGTCAGGGGCAGCAATCCCAACGAGAGGACCGACACCTTCATGGTGAGAGAAGGCATCGTTCCGAAAAGATAGGGCAGGACGTAGAAGAGCGTGAAGGGAGCGATCGCCATCACGGTCCCGCGGGTAATCCACTTCAGCTGCTGCCGCAGAATGGGCGTTGTGGCCTGATGGTAGTTTCGCCACAGCACAACGGCGGCGGATACAAAGAAGATCGTCAGGTAAGCCCAGTGCACGCGATCCAGGTTCCAGAGGAGGCGCGCGCTGGCTTTCAGGAACTGCAACGCGACAATCTGAACGCCGAGCAGGATGGCCCCTGGTATATACAGCAGCGGGATCGACCAACTGTGCTTGCTGACGAAAGGGCGCCTTTCAGGGAATGTGAGAACGAAGTGCAGGAACAGCGCCGGTTGCAGCAGCCATGCGACTTCGTTGCTCCAAAGGACGATCCAATCGAACGTGTTGAGCTTGCCGGTAAAGTGCAGAGAGTAGAAGATGAACGAGACCAGGCAGAAAATATAAAAGTGCATGGAGCCGACTGCGGTCCAGCGCCGCAGCAGCACATAGAGGCCGATGCCGAGGTAGATCAGGGCAATCAGGCGCAGCCAGTCATTCATCGAGCGCTCGGCCGGTACGAGCACCACGACAACGTCAAGAGGAACATTTCCACGAATCAGGGAGTAGGTTGCTTTGGACCAGACGCCGGAATAGTAGAGCTGGCGGGTAACTGCGGCAGAGCTGTCCACAGGACGGCCATTCACGCTGACTACGACGTCTCCGCTGCGAATACCTGCTAAGGCTGCCGAACCACTCGGATAAAGGCGATCCGCAACGACCTGGCCGTTTCGCTCCAGCCAGCGGACGCCATCATCGGGAATCGCGGATTGATGCTCCTGGCGGTAATTGAAAGTTGCGAAAGCAACGGCCGCAACCGTGAGTAGACCCAGGAAGATGACGCTGAAGCGGGCCTGAAATTCGCGGTTCATGGGCTGGGGCTGTGGCGTGACGGCATGGCCAGAGAACCGCCGCCGATGAGAGATATGCAACTTCACTGCCACCTTCCAAATTCCATTCATGGAGAGTAAGTCACTTCCAATGAATGACTTCCGCAATTATAAAGAGGTTTTGGAATGTTAGCTATGGATTATGGAAGGCATTTCCGGTTTTGCGGATGGCACTTCCGGATCTTAATCGCGCTTCGGACGGGCGGTTTCGAGGGGAAAGTAGGGTCTGGGAGACAGGTTATCTTGAAGAAAAGAAGCGGATTTGAGGTGGGCAAAACAAACGCGGATCGATGACGTGCCCAAACCCTTGTGATTTTGAGTTGGGGGGCTCGAGAACCTTCCCCGTTTCCCGGCCCCCCACTTACTGGGCTCACCAGACTCGATTAGGAGTGGTAAGCAAATCCCGCAAGTGAGTGTGATCATGCGCCTTGTCGCGGAAAACGTCCATGGAGAGCGTCTGAAGCGATCTGAATTGGTCTGAAGAATTCACCGAACCCCGCTTGACACGCCGGAAGGGGCAGACCAGAATTTCAAGATCGATTGTCTTCCTCTCGTCGCAGAGCGGTAGCTCAGGAGTATTGCATTGCCGGAAAAGAAGGTTTGCTTCGACGATTACCAGTTGGATTTTGGCCGTTTTCAGTTATCCCGCTGTGGCCGCCCGGTGCGCCTGGAAGGGCTCCCCCTGCAGTTGCTGATGTTCCTGGTCGAAAATAAGGGCCAACTGGTTACCCGCGAACAAATCTCCGCACAACTCTGGAGCAAAGATGTGTTCGTGGATGTGGATCAGGGAATCAATACGGCGATCCGCAAGATCCGCCGCGCGCTGGCAGACGACGTCGACGAGCCGCAATACCTGCAGACTGTGGTGGGACGGGGCTATCGCTTCGTGGCGCCCATCGCCGAAGACGACGGCTCGGCATCGTCATCCGGATTCACTGTTTCGGCTGAAGAGCTGGGGAGGGCGATCATGACCGCCGCCGGCCTCGACCCGGACAATCCGCGCTCCACTCCAAAACTGCCCGAAGAATAGTATGCTCGGCTCGTTCGTGTTCAGACCATTTTGGGCCACGACCTGACCTCATTGCGAGCGTCCAATTTTCGGGTCGCTTTCGTTCTACAATTTAGGCATGTCTCGACTGGAACAGATCGCTGACCTCGAAAAGCGTTTTCTACTGCCTACCTACAACCGTTATCCCGTTGGCTTCGAGCGCGGGAAAGGGGTTTTTCTCTTCGACTTCGAGGGCAAGAAATACCTCGACTTCGTTGCCGGCCTCGGCGTGAATGCGCTGGGCCATGCGCACCCCCGGGTGGTAAAGACCATTCGAGACCAGGCCGCTCGCGTCATTCACCTTTCGAATCTCTACTACAACGAATATCAAGGCCAGCTCGCGGAGCGGCTTTGCCAGCTTTCCGGTCTGGATCGCGTCTTCTTCTCAAACAGCGGTACGGAAGCGATGGAGGGCGCAATCAAACTGGCTCGCCTCGCCGGTCACAAAGCTGGGGGCGATTCAAAGTGCCAACTGGTGGGCTTGCAGGGCTCTTACCATGGCCGCACGTTCGGAGCGATGTCGCTGACCGGTCAGGACAAGTACCGGAAAGGCTTTGAGCCGCTCTTGGAGGACGTGAAGTTCGTCGAGCGGAACAATATCGAATCTTTGCGGGCCGCAGTGAACGCCAATACTTGCGCGATCGTGCTCGAACCGATTTTTGGGGAAGGCGGGATTCTTGAGTGCTCAACGGAGTTCCTGCGGGAATGTCGTGCCCTCGCCGATCAGCACCAGGCAGCGCTTGTCTTCGATGAGATCCAATGCGGACTAGGCAGAACGGGCAAGATTTTCGCGTTCCAGAGTTTCGGCGTGGTTCCCGACATCGTGACCATCGCGAAGCCGATTGCAGCCGGCGTGCCGCTGGGGGCCTTCATCTCAAGAGAGCGATTCGCCTCCGCAATTTCGCCGGGGCAGCATGGCACAACATTTGGCGGAGGCCCGCTGGCGTGTCGCGTCGGCCTCGAATATCTTGCCATTCTTGAACAAGAGCACTTGCTCGAAAACGTGGTCAAGGTGGGTGGCTACTTGGAGCAGCAACTGGGGGAACTCGTCGAGAAATACGCGAATACCCGCGAGCAGCGCGGGCGCGGATTCATTCAGGGGCTGGTGCTCGATATTCCGGCGCGCCCGTTTGTGGAGCAAGGTCTCGCGGAAGGTGTGCTCTTCAACGTGACGCAGGACACCGTTCTGCGCTTCCTGCCACCGTTCCTACTGGAAGAAAAACATGTCGACAAGGGAATTCGGGTGCTGAAGAAGTTGCTGGGAAAAAAGCGAAAGAAAAATCAGAACCAGGTTTCAGCTGCTATCGGGGCGCTGTCGCACTAGGTTGGGGCGGGTCGCAGACAAAAATAGTGGGAGCCAACTTCTCGCTCCCACTCAAGCGACAGAGGCGATATCACTCACTTAATTGGAACCCATCCGCGAGGGAAAAGTTGCCTATCTACATGCAAAAACCCGCGGAAAAGCCCGGAAAATCCGTGGGTAAGGGAACCGCCTTCGCGGGGATCGAAGAACACTGGCTGGACCTGGCTGGCGGACGCATGCGCTACCTCAAGGCCGGCGCGGGCCGTGCTTTGATTCTGGTCCATGGACTGTTGGGGTATTCCTTCTCGTGGCGATTTACTCTCCCTGCAATCGCCCCGCACGCTACTGTCTATGCGATCGACAATCTTGGCGCCGGGCTGTCCACATCTCCTGAAGGCATGGATTGCACCGTGCGGGCTACGGCAGAACGTGTCTTGCAGTTCGCCGATGCTATCGGGATTCCCGAATTTGACCTGCTTGGGACATCGCATGGGGGGGGTGTCGCCATCATGGCTGCCGCGATCTGCTCAGAGCGCCGTGACAGACGTCTGAGAAGGTTAGTGCTGGTGGCCCCCGTCAATCCCTGGTCGCCCCATGGGAAGCGATTGGCGCCTTTTCTGGGAACTCCCTTGGGCTCGGCATTATTTCGAAACTCGATCCAGCGATGGCGCTCACTCGACTGCCTCTGGTTGCGCCGCCTCTTCGGCGATGGATCGAAGATCCCCGGTGACTCGCTGGCCGGTTACCGCGTTCCCGTGCTCCAGAATCACGGTTTTCGCCATGCCGCGAATATCGTGAAGAACTGGACGTCGGACCTTACAGAGTTGGAGGCGGCGCTGCCTATCATTGCCGGGTATCCCACTCTTCTTGTCTGGGGAACGAAAGATCGGGCGGTGGATTTCCGGTCAGCAGAGCTGTTACGCCAGAACTTTCGCAACGCGAGGCTGGTGGCTTTGGAGGGCGCGGGACATCTGCCTTATGAAGAGGAGCCGGAAGAGTTCAACAAGGTGCTTATCGAGTTCCTTACCGCGGCGGATGACTCCGTGCAAGGCAACGCCACAATGCAAGTGCCGAAGTCGATTTGATAAGCTCAGATCTCCTCTACATGGGACATAGTATTTTTCATTCGGTGCGAACATTCGTTGCCGAGTACGGCTATTGGGCCGTGGCTCTAGCCCTGTTTTGCGAAAACGCCGGCATTCCTGTGCCGGGAGAAACGACGCTTCTGCTCGCGAGTTTTCTGGCGTATTCGGAGCATAAGCTGCAACTTGGCTGGATCATTGTGATCGCCACTTGCGCCGCCACCATCGGCGACAATCTGGGATACGCGCTCGGCCACTACGGCGGACGCCCGCTGCTCGATCGATATCGGAGTTTCTTTCGCATCCCGCAGAGTGTGGTTGACCGCGGGGAGGCCCTTTTTGCCCGCTACGGCCCGGCCGCCATTTTCTTTGCCCGCTTTGTTTTCGGAATGCGTGTGATTGCAGGGCCCCTCGCCGGTGTGCTGCGCATGCGCTGGCGGCCCTTCGCGATTTTCAACTTTCTGGGTGCGGCCGTCTGGGTGACGTTCATCGCAGGTGCCGGATATCTTTTTGGGCAGCACTGGCGCACATTGGTCCGGACCATGCAGCGTTTCAACATCGCGGTTGTGATCGTCGTCGCAGTGGTGATCCTTTACGTCTGGTGGAGGCACCGGCGCCACCCTCCAACTGATTAATTGAGCCCGATCTTTTGGCTGACGGCCGGGTCGACGATGGCGGCATTCGTAGTTCGGCCGCGACCAGCCCAATCTTCGGTCACTTCCGCCGTAGGCCGCGCCGTCATATGCTGGAACAAGCAATCCCTAAGCCGCTGTATGACGAGTGATGTCGATTATTTCTAAAAGCGCACCTGATTCCCAGACCCCGCGATTCCTGCAATTGGGACTATCGCACGTCTGGGTACGCTTCCTGTTCGCGATTGTCGGCCTGGTACTGGCCTTTGGAGCCGCCTTGTTTTCGACGGTGTCCCGCGAATCGGGAAACGTCTGGGGAACGATCATTCTGGCGTCGGCGGCGCTCCTGCTGGCGACCTTTGTCGGCCTGACCACCGTGCCCTACCTGGCGCGGCGTGTGGTTGCAGCGCGCGTGCGCGAAGCGATGGATTACGACGTCACCCGGGCGGGGGTGGTCTACATCCTGATCACAGTCGTCATCGGCATCGCTGCCATTAACACCGGCAATAACTTGCTCTATGTGATTGTGGCAGCGCTACTGTCCGCGATCGTGGTTTCTGGTATTGCCTCCGCTATCGTTCTTCGCAGCCTCGCCCTGGATGTTCATTTGCCGGAACATGTTTTTGCGGGGCGGCCGGTGTTGGCCCGCCTGCTGGTGACGAACACCAGTTCGTGGATGCCTTCCTTTTCTGCTCGTGTCGTCCCCGGGAAAAGAAAGCCGGCAAAGCGCTGGCGTTGGGAGGCGTACACACTCGGCGTTCCACGAAACCGTGCCCCTGAGCAGCAGTGGCTGCGCTTGCCGGATCGTCGGTTGCGCCGCGTCAGCGAGGAAACCGAGCGGCCGATCCTCCGGCAGTCCGTTTACTTCCCCTTTCTGGCTCCGGAACAGGAGCTTCGCGCCGATCTCGAACTCACATTTCCGGCGCGGGGACGCTACCGGGAGAAAAACTTTGGCTTGTCGACTCGCTTTCCGTTTGCTTTCCTAACGAAGACTCGCCGCATCAACCTCGTCCGGGAGATCATCGCCTATCCGGTTGTGGAACCGACAGACCAGTTCCTGGAAGTTCTTCCCATGGTGACTGGAGAGTTCGAAACATTCGTGCGGGGGCGCGGCTACGATCTGTACCGTATTCGCGAGTACATGCCGGAAGACTCGGCCCGCCATGTGGACTGGAAGGCTACGGCGCGCACGGGAGCTCTCAAGGTGCGTGAGTTCAGCCGCGAAGACGAGCGGAAGCTTCGAATCGTGTTCGACAACCCGGCACCGGGAGTTCTGGAGCCGGCCACGTACGAGCGGGCTGTGCGCCTGGCTGCCTCCCTGGCATGGCACTTCCATCACGAGGATGTCGAGGTCTCATTTGTTGCGCCAGGACTGGAACCCACGGCTGACGTGTTTGATTTCCTACGTTATCTAGCCCTGATCGAGCCGCAGGAAGCAACTCCGGTCTTCGCACGGCTGAGGGCGAGCGATGACTACAACGTAATCGTTACTGCGAGGAGCCACGCCGACATCCCACCAGCTCTGGCGCCTTCGTCGTATGTGATTTCCGTGAACCAAAGGCTGGACCGGCAGGTTTCCTGAGAGCCTAACGAGCCATCATCCCCTCGGCTCATCACGTTTTTTCTTTCCCCACGCCGATTTTCGACATATACTCCGCCGAAGTTGCAGGGAAACGGCTTCGCTCTCTGTTCGTCGAAGCTGAGATGACGTTGTGCACCGGAGCAGGTAGCAAGTCCACGGAGGTGCAAATGTTGATCTGTGATCTTCTTAAAAGCCAGTTGGTCGTTTCCGCCGACGCGAGTCAGACGGTGCTTGAAATTGCACGCCTGA
>Ga0265339_10002922_pt1 | contig 12088 bp, 11 predicted proteins | sample 4CB219metaG_FD_202085 | JGI IMG/M metagenome (GOLD analysis project Ga0265339, IMG submission 202085) | Rhizosphere microbial communities from Carex aquatilis grown in University of Washington, Seatle, WA, United States - 4-CB2-19 metaG | ecosystem: Host-associated > Plants > Roots >...
ACGCGAGACCTCGCTTCCCTCGCCGCGCGCCTGCCCAACGTCACGCTGGTCGTCGACCAGGCGTTCCTGTCGCTGAGCGAGCACCACGGCGACGCGGGTGCCGATCTGCCCGCCAACGTCGTGCGTGTTCGTTCGCTCACCAAGGAACACGCGATCCCCGGCGTGCGCGTCGGCTATCTCATCGCGACGCCCGCGATCGCTGCGGCGGTCGAGTCCTCGCGTCCGGCCTGGAGCACCGGCGGCGCAGCGCAGGCGGCCGCAATCGCCAGCGTGACGCTCGCGCCGTTCGTGGCCGACAGCCGCCAGCGAATGCTCGCCGATCGGCGCGCGCTGGCGGGCATGCTGCACGAGATGGATCTCGCTCCGGTTCCGACCTGCACGACCTATTTCGTCGTCCGCACCGGTGACGCGGCCGGGTTGCGGCACGCGTTGCTGGCGCGGCACCGGATCCTGGTACGCGACTGCGCGTCGTTCGGGTTGCCCGCGTACCTGCGGCTTGCGGCGCGCCCCGCCGCCGACCGCGATCGGCTGGTGGCCGCGCTCCGCGAGGAGCTGCCCCGATGTTAGCGCGCACGCTGATGGTGCAGGGGACGACGTCGTCGGCGGGCAAGAGCCTGCTGGTCACCGCACTCTGCCGGATGCTGCGCCAGCGCGGTGTCCGCGTCGCGCCGTTCAAGTCGCAGAACATGGCGCTGAACGCCGCGGTCACCGCCGACGGCAGCGAGATCGGGCGCGCGCAAGCGGTCCAGGCCGAGGCGGCGGGGATCGAGCCGACCGCCGACATGAACCCGATCCTGCTCAAGCCCGAGGGCACCGGTGGCTGCCAGGTGGTGGTGCTCGGGCGATCCATCGGCAGCCTGTCCGCGATCGACTATCACCGCCACAAGCTCGAGCTGCGCGCGGTGATCGACACCTCTCTGCGCCGGCTGCGCGAAGCCTACGACTTCGTCGTGATCGAGGGCGCGGGCAGCCCCGCCGAGATCAACCTGCGCGACCGCGAGCTGGTGAACATGTATGTCGCGCGCGCCGCAGACGCGCCCGTGCTACTGGTCGGCGATATCGATCGCGGCGGTGTCTTCGCCGCCTTCGTCGGCACGCTGGAGTTGCTGGAGCCCGACGATCGCCGCCGCGTCGCCGGCTTCGTGGTCAACAAGTTCCGGGGCGACCGCGCCCTGCTGCAGCCGGGCCTCGACGAGCTGGCTCACCGGACCGGCATCGCGGTCGCGGGGGTCGTCCCCTACATTCCGCGGCTGCGCATCGCCGAGGAGGATTCACTGGCGCTCGATGAGCGCTCGCGCCGCGCGCGTCCGACCACCGATCGCCTCGACATCTGCGTGGTCCGCTTGCCGTACATCTCGAACTACGACGACTTCGAGCCGCTGGAGCACGAGCCTGGCGTCGTTGTTCGCTACCCCGAGAGCACGACCGAGCTCGCGGGCGCGGATCTCGTGATCCTTCCCGGGTCGAAGAGCACGATCTCGGACCTGGGCTGGCTGCGCGAGCGCGGCATCGCCGGCGCGATCGCCGCGCGCGCGGCGGCTGGCCTTCCGGTGCTGGGCATCTGCGGCGGCTGTCAGATGCTGGGCGGCGCGATCGACGACCCGGAACACGGCGAATCGCCGATCGCGAGCGCGCAGGGGCTGGGCTTGTTGCCGCTGAGGACGCGATTCGGGCAGCGCAAGATCACCGCGCGCGTGTCGGCGCTCGCGGTCGCTCCCGGTTGGCTCGAAAGCGCGGCGAGCCAGTGGCTCGCCGGCTACGAGATCCACCTCGGCGCGATGTCGCCCGCGGGCGCGGTGATGCCGGCCTTCCGGATCGCGTCACGCAACGGCGAGCCCTGCGCGATCGACGACGGCGCCATGGTCGGGTCGGTCGTCGGGACGATGATCCACGGGATCCTCGCCAACGATGCGGTTCGTGCGGCATTGCTCGCGCACCTACGGATGCGCCGCGCGCTGCTGCCGCCCGCACCGGCAGAATCGCCGCCCGTCGCCGACGAATACGACCGCGTCGCCGCGATCGTGCGCGCCGCGCTCGATCCAGGCGTCGTCGGCGCGTTGCTGCCGGTCGCGCCTTGAGGCGGGGTCACCATTCGTCATACGCGGGGGCACTGCTTCGAGCTCCCGTTCCTGCTGCCGCGCTCGCGGCCCTGGTACAGGGTGGTCCTGGCGCTCGGCGCCGCCCGCCTCATCTTCAGTGTGACCGGCGTCGCCGTGGCTGCCAGATGGGCTCAGCCTATTCGGCGCCCCCGCCGCCGGCAGAAATCGTCCTGAGCCGATCGATTGCTGTCGATCTGGCCCCTTCTCGATCGTCCTAAGGGCGGAAAGGAGCTACCACGATGCCCAATTTCAAGCCGATCCCCGGAAAGTTCGTCTGGTTCGAGCACGTCTCCCAGGACGCCAGGAAAGCCCAGGCTTTCTACGGCGAGGTGCTCGGCTGGCAGACCCGTCCATTTCCGATGGGCGCCAGCAGCTACGACATGATCTGTCTCGGCGATAGCCTGGATACGATGATCGGGGGTTACGCGGCGCCACGCGACGAGCGACAGCCGGCGCATTGGATCTCGTACCTTTCCGTCGAGAACGTGGACGCGACGGCCGAGGCCGTGTCCGCCAACGGCGGCCGCGTCATCGGCCAGCCGTTCGACATCCCGACGGTGGGTCGCACCGCGCGCGTCGCCGACCCTCAGGGCGCCGAGCTGTGCCTGTTCAAGAGCGAGGGGGGCGACCCGCCCGACGGGCTCGCCCCTCACGGCGGCTGGGTCTGGAACGAGCTTCACACCAGCGACCCGCTGAAGGCGGTCGCCTTCTACGAAAAGGTCATCGGCTACTCGCACAAGTCGATGAACATGGGGCCCGGCGAGGCGTACCACGTGCTCGGCCGCGACGGCGTCGACCGCGCCGGCGTGACGCCCCTGCTGCAAAAGGGCGCGAAGCCCAACTGGCTACCCTATGTCGCAGTCGACGACGTCGACGCGACGATCGCGCGCGCCCGCAAGCTGGGCGCGACGATCCCGATGGAGCCCGAGGACATTCCCGAGGTAGGCCGCCTCTGTCCGCTGATCGATCCCACCGGGGCGCCTCTCGCGGTGCTCAAGCCGATGCCGCGGCAGAAATAGGGCTGCTGGCAACAGCGCTCGCCCCGCGCACCGACGTGTGGATTCGGGTGTGCGTCCCGATTGTGATCCCATCCGTGGTGCGCAGACTTCACTCCGGGATGAGCGACGCTCCCGACGCGAATGTACGCATCCTCGTCGTCGAGGACGATCCGCACGTGCGCCAGATGCTGGCGCTGCTGTTGGGCGCGCGCTGGCGCGTCGAGCTCGCCGACGGCGGCGTGGCGGCGCGCGACATGGCGCTGGCGTCGCCGCCGGATCTGGTGATCAGCGATGTGCGCATGCCGGGGATCGACGGCATCGACCTCCTGCGGGCGCTGCGCGCTGCACCGGCGACCCACGACGTGCCCGTGATCCTGGTGTCGGCGCGCGCCGGCGAGCGCGAGACGATCGCCGGGCTGGAAGCCGGCGCCGACGACTTCTTGATCAAGCCGTTCTCGGGGCGCGAGCTGATGGTGCGCGTACAGGCGCGTCTGGACGTCATCGAGATGCGGCGCCGCTCCACGCGGCAGGACGAGGCGCTGGCCGCGCTGCAGCGGCACAGCGAATGGACCGAGAAGCTGCTCGATTCACTGCCCGTGCCGCTGTGGCTGCTTGAACCGGAGAGCCACCGCGTCCTGTTCGCGAACGATGCCGCTCGCCGCATGACGGTCGAGCCATCGGCGCGCGGTGACGGACTCTGCGAGCGCCTCGCGCTGTCCCGTCCCGACGAGGAAGGGGGCGGCGCACTCGACGTCGCCGATCTCATGCCGTCGCGCGAGGAGGAGCGCATCCGCGGGCGGCGCGTGGTCTCGATGACGTCGGAGGGCTCGGTCTGGCTGCTCGCCGACGCCGCGCGCTTGCCCGCGCTGCACGATCACCCTCCGGTGGCCGTGCTGTCGCTGCGCGACGTGACCGAGCTGGTACGCAAGGAGGATCTGCTCCGCTCGGCGCTGCACGTGCGCGACGAGTTCCTGTCGGTGGCCTCGCACGAGCTGCGTACGCCGATCACGACATTGAGCCTGCAGACGGAGTCGGCGTTCCGCGGGATGACCGCCGCGCACGCCGACGGCGCCGGCACCGAAGAGCGGACCATGCGTAAGCTACTCACGATTCGCCGGCAGATCGTGCGGCTCGAGCAGCTGGTCGAGGCGCTGCTCGACGTGTCGCGCCTGATGGAGGGAAGGCTGCAGCTGTCGCCCGAGGAGGTCGATCTCGGCGCGCTCGCCACCGATACCGTCGAGTCGCTGGCGGAGACCGCCTTGCACGCCGGATCGACGCTCAACCTGCACTGCGCGTCGGACGTGGTCGGCCGGTGGGACCGCCTGCGCATCGGCCAGGTGATCACGAACCTGGTGTCGAACGCGATCAAGTTCGGGCGCGCCCACCCGATCGACGTCGATGTCGACGTCGAGACCAATGGAGACCGCGCCGCGCGCCTGCGCGTGCGCGACAGCGGTATCGGGATCCCACCCGAGCAGAGGAAGCGCATCTTCGATCGCTTCGAGCGCGCGCCCGCGGAGCGGCACTACCCGGGGCTGGGTCTGGGCCTGTGGATCGCGAAGCAGATCGTCGACGCGTCGAACGGCACGATCACCGTCGACAGCGAGGTCGGCGTCGGTTCGACGTTCACGGTGCGGCTGCCGCGTTCGTCGTGAAGCGGAGCGGATCGCCGCCCTCGGCGCGCGGCAGTAGCAGGCGCAGCTCCGTACCCTGACCAGGCTTCGAGCGTGCTTCGATATACCCGCCGCTCTGGCGGACGATCCCATAGACCGCGGCCAGGCCCAGGCCGGTTCCCTTTCCTACGTCCTTGGTCGTGTAGAAGGGCTCGAAGATCCGCTCGAGCACGGAGGCGGACATTCCGGCGCCGGTGTCGGTGAAGCGCATCTGCACGAACGACGCGGCGAGCACGTCGCCCTCCGCGAGCGCGCTGTCGGCGCCCCTGATCACGACGTTCTCGATGGCGACGGTGAAGCAACCGCCGCTGGGCATGGCGTCGCGCGCGTTCGCTGCCAGGTTCAAGAACACCTGCTCGAGCTGCACGATGTCGATGCGCACTGGCCAGATGCCGGGGTCGACCCGGGTCGTCAGCGCGACATCGTCACCGAGCGTGCGCGCCAGCAGCGGGCGCATGTCGGCCAGGTAGGCGGCCGGATCGACGAGCTCGGGTGCATGAGATTGGCGGCGCCCGAACGCGAGCAGGCGATGAGTCAGGCGCGCGGCGCTCTGCGCGGCGTGCTCGATCACTTCGAGCGCGCCCTCCGGATCGCCAGCCGCCGGCTGGGCCTGGCGGATCACCTCGACGCTGCCGAGGATCGCGGTGATCAGGTTGTTGAAATCGTGCGCGACGCCGCCGGCGAGCCGCCCGATCGCTTCGAGGCGGCGCGCGCGATGCAGCCTCTCTTCCAGGGCTGCGTTGTCCCGTTCGGCGCGCCGGAGCTCCGTGACGTCGCGTCCCTCGGCGATGAGCAGTACCACCGGGCCGAGCCCGGCCGTGCCGCCGTCGTGGCCGTTGCCCCGGACCGGCTTGAGGGAGAAGTCGATCGACCGCCGCTCGCCGCTTCGGTGCATCTGCGTCGCTTCGAAACGGACGAAGGTGCCCTGGGCGGCCGCCGCGACCGCCGCGCGCAGTCGCTCCGGCGAGGCGTCGGATTGCACCCACCAGGGTGTCTCCCAGATCGGTCGCGCCGAGAGCGCCTGAGCGGCACGGTCGTCGAGCCCCGCGAACTCGAGCGCGGTGCGGTTGGCGGTCAGCAAGTGACCCTCCGGGTCGAGCAATCCGATGAGCTCGAACGTGTGATCGATGATGGCGCGAAATCGCTGCTGGGCGTCCCGCAGCGCGCCTTCGGTCTCGCGCGCCCGGTCGCGTAGCGCGCGCTGGCGGTCGGTGACGTCGCGCAGAACCAGCGCCAGCCCGAGATCGCGACCGCGCCGGTCGCGCAGCGCGGTCGCCTCGACGTCGAGGAATCGAGGTGAGTGGCCGCTGCCATCGCCCGAAACCTCGATCTCGGCTCCGCTCGCGGCGGAAACCTCCAGCTCTCCTCGGCCGTGCTGGCCTGTGCACGCCGCCGCAAGCACCGGCCAGCGCGCGAACACCTCGGCCGCGGGCTTCCCGATGGCGTCGGATGGTTTGATACCCAGGTGTCGCTCGAGGGCGGCGTTTGCGTCGACGATCCGTCCCGCGCCGTCGCAGACGACGATGGCGTCGGACAGACGGGCGACCAGCGTGTCGCGCGCCAGCGGCGCCAGATCGAAGAGGCGCGTGCGGAACAGGCCGTAGGCGACGATCAGGTCCGCGATGCCGAACACCAGCGGCGTCGGATCGCGCTGGCCGAGCACCCGCACGCGGAACGCGAGCGCCACCATCGCTGCCACCGGCGGCAGCGTCAGCCCGACGAACACGAACAGCATCTGGCGCAGCTGCGCTGCGTGCTCGCGCACCACGCGCCGCACCAGCAGCGCCGACGCCGCGGCGATCGGGAGGAAGCCGTAGGTGGTCAGCGCCCAGTCGAGCCACGACAGCTGATAGTCGAGCGTGATCAGGGGCAAGTCGTAGCGCAGGTGCGCGTCGGGGTGAACCCATCGCGGCGCCACGACCTGGATGATCAGCGCCGGCGTCGGGATCAGGAGCAGCGCCCACCACGACACGCGACGGGGCGGCTGTCCGGCGTAGGTGGTCGCGAACCAGAGGCTGCCGACCGCGACGCCGATGCCCGGCGTCCATTGCAGCCCGTCGAACACCATCTTGCCGTCGATCGACGACGCGAGCAGCTCGCCCACGTTGAGCGCAGTCCAGATCGCGTGCGACAGCGGAATCGACGCGAAGGCCAGCGCGGCGACGTCGCGCTTCCGTCGTGAGAACGCGGCGACCGCCGCCACCGCCGACACCACGGCGGAGACCGCAAACGGAACTACCCCAACGATTCCCATAGTCAGCGCGCCAACGATCGATCTCGGTGGTGATTGTTCCGATCGTCGCGGCCCGTCAGGTCGGGCCGCAGGTTTGTAGCGCGGCGTCGCACCTATAGGTGGCGTTGGCCGCGCGAATGGTCACGCCGTCGAGGCCAACCTCCAGGATCACGTTGCCGTCGGGGCGATCGAGGCTGACCTCGACGTGCGGATAGTCGATGACGAAATCGAATTCGCCAGATACATTGCCGCCCGTCATCGTGCCGACCTGACCCGAGATCTGCACCAGCGCATGGGTCTCGGCGATGGTCTTGGGCACCGGTGCGTAGAAGTAAATCCCGAGTGATCCGTTGACGAACACCTTGAGATCGAGGCCGGTAGCGATTTCGATCTGGTTGGTCGGCTGGATGCGGCCGCGACAACTCTCCGCCGCTGCGACCAGCGCGCGCCGGAACGTTCGGTTCTCGACCACCGCGGTCAGCGACAGCGTCCCATTTTCGCCGGCGTTCGCGTCCCCGATCGGATCATCCCAGCCCCGGCAGGTCTGTGCGAGACGGATCGTAGCGTCGATTCCAGGATGGTCCAGGTTCGGGGCCGCGCTGGGATCGCTGGGAACGCCGTTGTCGTCGAGGCGTGCGCGGAGCCGCGTCATCGATTGTGCGAGGAGATCCGGAAGCCAGTCGAGGTGGAGTTGCCCGAGACGGGTCTGCGCGGCGCTGATGACGTCGTTGAGTTGCTGAGGATCGATCGTCCCGGTCGGCGCCTGATACTTCACGACCAGGGCGTCGAGATCGGGACCGGGCGGCAGCGGCAACGGGCCGGGACCGCAAGCGGTGAGCAAGGCGGCGACGGTACCGCCCAGCGACGCGATCGCGCACGAGAAGGTCGAGCGTGGAATCACGAACCGAATATCGGTTCGATCTCAGGCTCAACCAGCGCGCGATATACGAATTACCGACTGGTCCGACGCCGCTCCATGATGCTGCTCTCCAGCGTCACCGTTACGGAGCAGTTTGACGTCAACATGCGTCGCGGTTTTTCCGTCGGTGGTAGATCGTGATTGAAGCGTGTGCTCCTATGCTAGGGTCTTCTCGACTTTACGATGCCTACGCTTATTGACGCGTTCATAGGTGCCCGCGATCGTCACGACGCCGTCGCAGTCGCTTCGAATGACGGAGTCGCTGGTGCGCGCGGGCTTGCTTTCGATCCGGCTGCGCTCGACGAGGCGCCAGCTGCGCTCGAGGCGCCGGCGGCACTCGAAGCAACGCTCGCCGAGGTCATCGCGCGCGGAAACGCGGCTCATCTGGATGTGTGTCTCAATGCTGCGCTCTTCGCGGCTCACCTCGGTCGTTGTGGCGCGCCCATCGAGACGACGCCCGTGACGGCGATTCACGCCGAGGACCTGTTCCTGGCGGCCGCTGCGCTTCACGGAGATCAGGAGGCCGTCGCCAAGCTCTGGCGACTCTATCGCCCGGCGGTCGTCGGTGCGCTTGCCGCGATCGACATGTCGGTGTCCTTCGTCGAAGACGTCGAGCGGCGCCTGTGGCACGCGGCGCTGGTGGGGAGTGACGGCATGCCGGCGGAGCTCGCGGCATACACCGGACGGATCTCGCTCGGCGAGTGGGTCGCCGGTGCGGCGCGCCGGATCGCCCAGGCGATCCACGCGCGCGATGCGGTCGACTTTCGGGGCGCGCTCACGCAGGCGCTGGTCGGCCTCGAAGATCGCGAGCGCATGATCTATCGACTGCACGTCGCCAACGGCATGACCGTGGCGATGATCGCCAAGGTCTATCGGGTCAGCGACGAGACGATCGCGCGCTGGCTCGCCAAGGCGCGCGACAGCGTGATTCGCGAGACGCAGCGGCTCCTGCACGGCGAGGTGACGCTGTCGCCCGCCGAGTTCGAGTCGGTCGCGGCGCGGGTCGTGAGCCAGCTGGACCTGAGCGGCTCGCGCATCGTGCGCGATGGCATGTGACGGCAGGCCTTGCGACTACGGCGCCCGCGGCAGGCCGTGCGAGTCGCGGCGCCCGCGCGGTTCGGAAAGGTTGGCGAGCGGTGCGCTTGGCGCCGTTGCGGTCAGCACCACACGGTTGCCGACGACGCTGACCGCGTAGCCCGGCGTGACGCTGGTGAATGAGCCGCTGATGCCGTGGCCCGCGGTCAGGATCGTCCAATGGTCGCCCGCGCGCGGCACATAGCCAGCGTCGGCGTGCACCTCCAGCGCGCCGCCGAGATGCGCGATCCCCGCCACCATCACCTGATCGGCGAACGGACCCCCGACGTCGATCGCGAGCGCGCCGCGCACGATCGCCAGGTCGGCCAAGATCTCGGTGCGCCCGATCCCGGGACCAGGGGCGATCGTGCCGCCGCGATCGACCAGATCGAAGGCGACGCGCGATGCTTGCAAGACGCCACCGGTGAAGTCCAGATCGCCACCGGCGCCCGCTTTCAATAGATGCCGTGTCTCGAGGGCGCCGCCCGCGAGGCGCAGCACACCGGCGCGCGCCGACTTGCTCGTGCGGCGCGCCTCGGGCCCGCCCAGCACCACGGCCTGGTGCGCGGCGAGGCGGCCGCCGGTGAGCTCGACCTCGGCGCGCGCGCCGATCTCGACGCGGCCGGCGACGTCGAGCCATCCGCTGGTCACGGCCAGCGTTGCGGACGTCGCTCCCGTGGTCGACTCGCCGGCGACGCGCAACGTTCCGGCGTGCTGCCCGACGGCGTCGACGACAGCGCGGCCGCCGCGGAACTCGGCGACGTCGAAGCGGCTCGGTTGCCAGTACGCGCCGCCGAGCAACAGCTTGGGCATATCGAGCAGTCCTCGCATGACAAGCTCCAGAGCAGGGCGCAGCGAGCCGCCGCGCGAACTGGCGGAGAATAAAGCCTGACGGAGGCGCCCGTCTATTCACTTCTCTCCGTCCTCGTCGCCGTCGTCGCGGTCTTTCGCGACTTTCGTGCTCGCCTCATCTCTGGGCGGGGATCGTCTCTAGATGCACGCCCCTAGCACGCAGTGCGCGCCACCCGTGCAGGCCGGCAACAATCCGCACTGGCAGGTCCCCGTCGCCGAGCAGTTGTCCGCGGTCGTGAGATCGCAGGTCACGCAGCTGTTGCCGCCTGTACCGCAGGTGGCGAGCGAGGTCGGAGTGCAGATGCCGCTCGCGCAGCAGCCGGTCGGGCAAGTCGTCGCGTTGCAGACGCACGTGCCGGAGATGCACTGCGCGCCGCTGCCGCAGGAGGGTTTTCCATGGCAGGTGCAGGAGCCGGTGGTGACGTCGCAGCCATCGCTCTTCTTCGCATCGCACGATATGCACGCGTTCCCGCCGATGGCGCAGGCGAGCGCAGAGGGTGCTTGGCAGACGCCGCCGGAGCAACACCCGTTGGGGCAGGATTGCGCATTGCAGACGCAGGCCCCGCCCACGCATGCGGTTCCGGCGGCGCACGCCGGGCTCGCTGCGCACTGGCATTGACCGGTGGCGGCGCAGTTGTCGGCGCGCGACGGATCGCAGGTGACGCAGGCAGCGCCGCCCAGTCCGCACGCGGTCGTCGACGGTGCACTGCAGGTCGTGCCCGAGCAACAACCGCCGGGGCAATTCGTCGTGTTGCAGTTGTTGCAGACGCCGCCCGCGCAGATGCGTCCCGCGCAGTCCTGGCACGCGGCGCCGCCGGCGCCGCACGCGTTGTTGGCGGTGCCGGTCAGACACGTGGTGCCGGAGCAGCAACCATTGGCGCAAGAAGTTTTGTCGCAGACGCACGCGCCGCTCACGCAGCGCTGTCCGGCGCCGCACGGCGCGCCGGTGCCACACTGGCAGGTGCCGGTCGCCGAGCACCGGTCGGAGACGGCGCCACAGTTGACGCAGGCGCTGCCGGTGATGCCGCAGCTTCCAACTGCCGCGGTCTTGCAGGTCGTGCCGCTGCAGCAGCCGCTCCGGCACGAGAGCGCGTCGCAGATGCATGCGCCGCCGACGCAGCGCTGGCCGGCGGCGCATGCGGCGCCGGCGCCGCACGAGCAGGCGCCGGCCGACGAGCAGCCGTCGGCGACGGCCGGATCGCAGGTGACGCACGCAGCGCCCGCGGCCCCGCAGCGCGACAGCGAGCCCGACACGCAGGTCGCGCCGTCGCAGCAGCCGCTGGGGCACGAGGCCGCGTTACAGACGCACTTGCCGCTCACGCATCGTTGAGCGGCGTTGCACACGGACGCCGCGCCACACGAGCAGGCGCCGGTCGCGGAGCAATTGTCGGCGCGCGTGGCGTCGCAGCCGATGCAGACCGCGCCACCGCTGCCGCAGTTGGTGAGCGACGGCGCATTGCAGACGGAGCCGGCGCAGCACCCGCTCGGGCAGCTGGTGGCGTTGCAGCCGCTGCAGTGACCGGCCGTGCAGGTCTGGCCGGCCGGGCAGGTGGTGCACGCGCTGCCACCACCGCCGCACGAGGTGACGCTGTCACCGGTGAGGCACACGCCCGCCGAGCAGCAGCCGCTGGGGCACGACGTGTTGTCGCAGACGCAGGTGCTGGCGGCACAGCGCTGCCCGGGGGCGCAGCCGGCGCCGGTGCCACAGCGGCAGTCGCCGGTCGCCGAGCAGTTGTCTGAGCGCGCGTCGCAGGCGACGCAGCTCGACCCGGCGTTACCGCACGTGGATACCGATCGGGTCGAGCAGATCACGCCGCTGCAACAACCGCCGGGGCAAGACGTGCCGTCGCAGACGCACAGCCCGTGGTCGCAGCGCTGGCCGCCCGCGCATGCGGCCGCCGCGCCGCACGCGCAGCTACCGTCGCTGGCGCAGTGGTCGGCCTTGGATGGATCGCAGGCATTGCAGGCCCCCCCTTTGGCGCCGCAATTGCCGAGCGAGGGCATGTTACACACGTTGCCGTTGCAGCAGCCGTTTGTACACGAGGTGGCATCGCAGACGCACGCGCCACTGAGACAGCGCTGGCCGCTCGCGCACGGCGGCCCACTGCCGCAGGCGCAGGCGCCGCTCGTCGAGCAGGTGTCGGCCTTGGTCGCGTCGCAGGCGTTGCACGCGGCGGCGCCGGTCCCGCACGTGCTCAGCGAGCGCGGGTAGCAGGTCGAGCCCGAGCAGCAGCCGCTGC
>Ga0265339_10002926_pt1 | contig 12076 bp, 9 predicted proteins | sample 4CB219metaG_FD_202085 | JGI IMG/M metagenome (GOLD analysis project Ga0265339, IMG submission 202085) | Rhizosphere microbial communities from Carex aquatilis grown in University of Washington, Seatle, WA, United States - 4-CB2-19 metaG | ecosystem: Host-associated > Plants > Roots > Rhizosphere...
CTGAGGAGGGCGCCGGCCGGCTTTGCGGTCGGGGCCAAAGTCGCGTTCGGACGGTCGGTCATGCAGGTCTTCTCCCGGAACCGCCGCGTCGTTTCTGACCGGCGTGATCGCGCTTGGCGTCGTCAGTCGGTATAGACAAGCCCGGCGCGGCGAACAAGCCGCGCGGCTTATGGCGGGGACCGACCTTTGGCTGAGCCGTCGAACGACCTGCCGCCCCCAGCGGGCGCCGAAAGACCGCCCAGCGGCCTGACGCGAATTAGCGAGCGCGTGCGCCGGATCGTCGCCCCCAACCCTTCGCCATTCACCTTCACCGGCACCTGCGTCTACATCGTCGGCGAAGGCGAGGTCGCGGTCATCGACCCCGGTCCGGCCGACCCGGCCCATCTCGATGCGCTACTGGCGGCGATTCCCGGCGAGCGCGTCACGCACATTGTCGTCACCCACAGCCATCGCGATCACGCAGGCGGCGCGGCGCTGTTGCAGCGGCGCACTGGCGCGCCGATCGTCGGCTCAGCCGCCCACGTCGTCGCCGACGGCAAGCCGACGCGCGCTGACGCTTCGCACGCGCTCGACTACGCGCCGGACGAAACGCTCGCCGACGGCGCGCGCGTCGCCGGACGCGGCTTCACCCTCGAGGCGGTCGCCACGCCCGGCCACGCCGCCAATCATCTCTGCTTCGCGCTTGCCGAGGAGAACGCGCTGTTCTCCGGCGATCATGTGATGGCGTGGTCGACCTCGGTGATCGCGCCGCCCGACGGCTCGATGCGCGCCTATCTCGCCTCGCTGGGCAAGGTGGCGCAGCGCGCTGACGCGATCTATTGGCCCGGCCATGGCGGCCCGGTGCGTGAACCGCAGCGCTACGTGCGCGCCTTGATCAGCCACCGCCGCCAGCGCGAGGCGGCGATCCTGGCGCGGCTCGAGGCGGGCGAGGCGAACGTCGCCGAGATCGTCTCACGGGTCTACCCCAGCCTCGCGCCGTCGCTGGTCGGCGCGGCGAGCCTGTCGACCCTCGCCCATCTGGCGGATCTAATTGAGCGCGGCCTGGCGACGAGCGACGGCGCGATCACGCTCGAAGCGCGGTTTCGTCGCGCCTGAGACTTCTCACGGCTCTTGCAGCGCGTCTTGCACCGCGGCGGCGAAGCGGGCGAAGTGACGCGCGTTGGCCCCGAAGTCGTGGCGGCCGACGCGCGACACCGAGCGCAGGTCGATGCGGGTCTGCGACGCCAGTGGCCGCACCCGCATCGCGATGTCGTCGGCGAAGCCGAACACCGGCGAGCGGGCGATCGCCTCGATCTGCGCGACGCCGTCGACGCGCAGGTTCGGCGGATTGGCGTCGACCAACTTCCAGCCGAGGTCCTTCGTCACCCTGAGCACAAGCTGATAAGCCTGCGTCGGCTCGAGGTCGACCAGAATCGGCTGCACCTTGGGATAGGCGTCCTGTTGCAGCGCCTCGTCAGCCGGGTCCCAGGCTGGCGGCGTCACGCCGGCCCGCGCGGCGCGCGCCTTGGCCGAGATCATGAACGCCGGCGGCGAGGCGAAATCGGTCGTCACGTCGGCCATCATCGGCAGCGATAGCGCGACCGCCGCCAGATAGGTGGGGTAGGCGAGCAGCGCCAGCGACAGAAAGCAGCCAAGCGCCGCTTGTCCGGCGCCGCGACGACCGGTCCGCCAGATGACCACGCCTGCCGAGCCGGCGAGCAGAAGGGCGAGGAACGCCAGCGTCAGTGCAGCGGCGAAAACGGTGAGCGCGGCGCCAGCGTCAACGCCGGCGAAACGCGCCAGCCCCACCGCGACGGCGGCGGCGGCAAGCGCAAAGATCGCCGTCCGCAGGCTCCATACGGCGGCGCGCGACAGCGGCTCTTCGACGATCAGGCGGCGCATTGCTGCGTCGCCGTGCGTGGTGGGTTAGTTGGCCGGCTTGGCGGAGGAGGAACCGCTGGCCAGCGAGCTGTGGGCGGTGATTTGGCCGCTGGCGGTCGAGAACGCCGTATTGTCATCGCCAACCTGGACCGTCGGCATGCAGACCGGGTTGCACCAGTACGACTCGCGCTCGCTGCCGCGTTGCACCACGAGGACCGCCTTGGCCGCCTCGACGGCGATATTCTTCTCGTCGATTATATTGCCCTGGGCGTCGAGCGCAATCAGGTTGGTCAGGCCGTAGCCTTTGCCGGTGACGACCATCGCCGCGCCGCCTTTCAGCATCGTCACGTCGGCGATCGCCGGATTGCCGACCACCAACGTCCGAGTGCCAGCCGGAAGCTGCGCGACTTTTGCCTGGTCGATGGTGACCGTCAGCATGCCCGGGGGGGCCGAAGGGGGCGCGGCCGGCGCGGCGAGCGCCACGACCGGCGCAGCGCCGGCGAGGGCGAGAAGCAAGAATACGCGAGGCGACATGGCTCGACCTTTCGGGCGACGGGCGGGCATCGTCGAACAGACTGAGGTTCATTTGGCCTGAAATTGGTGAATGAACCCTCAACAGGGCCGGTCGACGCCGAGCGCGCTTAGCGAATCCTTCACGTCTTGGCGAAGATTGGAACGCCGCCGCGGCGGGGCGGCCAAGCGAGAATTCACGGACGGCTTGACGGCCGGACGCCCGGCGCCTAAATCTGCGGCCGTTCGGCGGGAAAAACGCCGAGCCGCGGGATTTGACAGGATCAGCTTGCTGCCGCGTCACCAACAGCTAAAGCGTCACAGATCAGGAAGCCCCCTCAAAGCCTCCGCGCTGTGATCCTGGCAGGCGACTTCGTCGCCGGCGGTCGCCGTGGCGAAGTTCGCGCGTTGTGTCGTCGCGCGATCAGGAGGTTTTATGCCCGTCATTGTCGCTTCTGAGGAAGCCCACCCGTTCCTGCCCTCGCTCGCCAGCGGCGCCGCGATCGATCAGGGGCGCGCGCTCCACCAGGACATTCGACCGCTCCACATCGCCATCCTCAACCTGATGGCGGACAAGATGACGACCGAGCGCCAGCTCGCCGCCTGGCTCGGCAGCACGCCGCTGCAGGTCAGCCTGACCTTCGTCGCCACCGACGCCTATGTTCGCGCGGTGCGCAATGGTCACCAGAGCCGCAACACGCCGGCCGAGCACATCGTCAAGTTCTACAATCCGCTGAGCGACATCCGCGACGACAAGTTCGACGGACTGATCGTCACCGGCGTCAATGCGCTGCAGCCGCGGGTCAGCGACGAAGCGTTCTGGCCGGAAGTGCAGGAGATCCTCGACTGGTCGGCCAGCCACGTGTTCTCCTCGCTCTATCTCTGTTGGGGCGCCAAAGCGGCGCTCAAGCACTTCCACGACGTCGAGAGCATCAAGGGCGAGCGCAAGACCAGTGGGCTGTTCCACCATCGCGTGCTCGAAGACCGCACCGGCCTGCTGTTCGGCTTCCCCGACGAATTCTCCGCTCCGGTGTCGCGCTGGAAAAACCCCGACAGGCAGGCGATCGCCCAGCGTCCGGGGCTCGAAGTCGTCGCCGTCTCCGAGGAGACCGGCCCCAACATCCTCGTCGAATCGGAGCCGTTCGGCGAGGCGGGCCGCCGCTTTCCGCGCCGCGCCTATGTGCTCAACCACCCCGAATACGAAACCGACTCGCTGCGCAACGAATATATGCGCGACCGCGCGGTCGATCCGACGACGCCGCTGCCGTTGCACTATTTCCCCGGCGACGACCCGACAAAGGCGCCGGTCAACCGCTGGCGCCACACCGCACAGCTCTACGCCAATTGGGTCAAGCTGGTTTACGAAGCGACGCCCTACGACCGCGCGCGCATCCCCAACGTCGACCCGACGTAGCGCCCCTGCTCCATCACGCCCGGACTTTATCCGGTCGCCCGGCCGGAGACCCCGGCGACGAGTCTGGCGTCCACTCGTCCGCCCCTGGCCCTCGCCGCCGACCGGATCTGCGTCACCAGACGGTGTACCCGCAATCGACCACTACGATCGAGCCCGTCATCGCGCTCGACGCTTCGGATGCGAGGAACAGGATCACCGAAGCGATCTCGTCTGGTCTGGCGACGCGTTTCATCGGCGTCATCTCCATCCAGGTCGGAAACAACGTCGGATTGTCGAATCCGCCGCTCGACATCGGCGTGTCGACGTAGGTCGGCGCCACGGCGTTCACACGGACGCCGCGGTCGGCCCATTCGCCGGCGAGCGAGCGAGTCATGTGGTGGACCGCAGCTTTGGCGGCGTTGTAGTGGACTTGCCGCTGCGGCTTGTTCGAAATCAGCCCCGACATGGAGCCGAGCGTCACGATCGAGCCGCCGCCTGAAGCAAGCATGCGGCGACCGAATTCGCGGCACGTCCAGAAGCTGCCGTTCAGATCGATGTCGATGATCTTGCGCCAGACCTCGTCAGTCATGTCTTCGCCGCCTGTATCCGGCCAGGCGACGCCAGCGTTGGCGACGACCACGTCGATCTTGCCGAAGGCGGCGACCGCCGCGTCGGCGGCCGCGCTGACAGCGGTCGGATCTGCGACGTCGAGACGATGCGTAGCGGCGTCAAAGCCTTTTGCGGCGAGAGCCTTCCGTCCAGAGGCGAGCAGGCCGTCGTCGATGTCGGAAATCATCACGCGAGCGCCAGCCTCGGCGAGAGCCTCAGCGGCGGCGAGGCCGATGCCACGGCCAGCGCCGGTGATGAAGGCCGACTTGCCGCTGAGGTTGCACTTTTCAAGGTACATTTCGTTGCTCCTTCGAGCCATCCCGTCGTGCCGATGCGGTTCGCTCGGTCATCAACCGAGCGCCATTCGGTAAGTCGCCTCCGTCTTGGCGGCGATCTCGTCGAGCGTCGCGCCGGGCGCGAGCTCGATCAGCGCCATGCCGCTCGGCCCGTGCTTGTCGATTGCAAACACGCCGAGATCGGTGATCACGAGATCGACGACGCGCCGGCCGGTCAACGGCAGCGTGCAGTGACGCAGCAGCTTCGGCCCGTCCTTGGCGGCGTGCTCCATCACCACGACGATCCGCTTGACGCCGGCGACCAGGTCCATCGCCCCGCCCATGCCCTTGACCATCTTGCCGGGAATCATCCAGTTGGCGAGATCGCCTTCTTCGGAGACCTGCATCGCGCCGAGGATGGCGAGATCGATGTGCCCGCCGCGGATCATCGCGAAGGAATCGGCGCTGGAGAAATAGCTGGTGGTCGGCAGCTCGGTCACCGTCTGCTTGCCGGCGTTGATCAGGTCGGCGTCCTCATTGCCTTCGAACGGGAACGGCCCGGCGCCGAGCATGCCGTTCTCGCTCTGCAACTGCACGCTGAGGCCGACGGGAATGAAGTTCGACACCAGCGTCGGAATGCCGATGCCGAGATTGACGTAGAAGCCGTCCTTCAGCTCCTTCGCGGCGCGCGCCGCCATCTCGTCGCGGGTCCAGGCCATGGCGCGTCGCTCCTCAAGCCGCGTCGCGCTTGCGCAACGTGCGCTGCTCGATGCGCTTCGGCGCATCGGGAACGTGAACGATGCGCTGGATATAGACGCCCGGCGTGACGATGGCGTCAGGGTCGAGCTCGCCCGGCTCGACCAGATGCTCGACCTCGGCGATCGTCAGCTTGGCCGCCGTCGCCATGTTCGGATTGAAGTTGCGCGCCGTCTTGCGGTAGACGAGGTTGCCTTCGCGATCGCCCTTCCACGCGTGGACCAGGGCGACGTCGGCGACGAGGGCGGTCTCCATCACATAGGACTCGCCGTTGAAGTCGCGGGTTTCCTTGCCCTCGGCGACGCTCGTGCCGACGCCAGTGCGGGTGAAGAAGGCGGGGATCCCGGCGCCGCCGGCGCGGATGCGTTCGGCCAGCGTACCCTGCGGATTGAACTCCAGCTCGAGTTCGCCGGCGAGGTATTGCGCAGCGAAGATCTTGTTCTCGCCGACGTAGCTCGAGATCATCTTGCGGATCTGCCGCGTCTCGAGCAGCAGCCCGAGACCAATGCCGTCGACGCCGGCGTTGTTGGAGACGACCGTCAGGTCTTTGACGCCCGACTGGCGCAACGCCTCGATCAACGTTTCGGGGATGCCGCACAGGCCGAACCCGCCCGACATGATCGTCATGCCGTCCTTGAGAACGCCGGCCAAAGCGTCCGCGGCGCCGCCATAGACCTTGTTCATGATCCCTCCCGTCGAAGGATCAGAACTCCCTATCGACGACGGGCGCCGGCGGCAAGAGCGCCACCGCCGGCGTTGCGCGGTCGTTCAGGGCATTTGCGACAGCGCAGGCCGGATTGGCTCCGGCCACCCGGTCGCCGAGACGGGCGGCGGCGGCCTTTCGCCCTGCTCGAGCTTCTGCAACAGCGAGAGCGCCTCGGCGAGTGCGGCGCCCGCGCCGACCTGTGGCGTCGGCTTTGGAATCGCAATCGACTTGATGCCCTCGATCCCCGGTTCGAAGTCCGAATATTCGGCGGCGCGATGGGCCAGCCGGGCGCGCTTGACCCCGGCCTTGACGAACTCCTCGATATGCGCCGGAACGAGCTGCAAGTGGCCGAATTCCCTGGCCAGCGCCATCTGTAGACGCCGGCGGGTCAGCTTGTCCGCGACATTGAAACGATCGAGATAAAGCTCGAGCACGTGCAGCTTTTCGTCGTCGGTCGGATAGCCCATGCGGACGTGGGCGTCGAAGCGGCCGGCGCGCCGCGACAGCGCCAGGTCGATCGCCTCGAAATAGTTGGTGGTGGCGATGGTGATGACGTCGGGATAGGCCGAGGTCCCCGACAACACCTGCAACAACTCGCCGGTCAAGTCGTCCTTGACGGTGAAGGAATTCGGGTTCTGCCGCCCCTTGGTCATCAGATCGAGGTCTTCGAGCACCACCACCGCCGGCGACAGCGCCTGGGCAAGTTGGTAGATCGCGCGGATGCGGTCGACCGCTTCGACGAACAGGATCGTCGCCTCGCCGGCGATGCCGTTGGCGAAACATTCGATCGCCGTCGACTTGCCGTCGCCGGGCGGCCCCGACAGCAGCAGGCCGCGCTTGATCGTCAGCCCCTCCGCCTTGAGCATTTCGCGGTTGCGGATCGAGGCGGTGATGAAGTCGAGCTCTTCCTTCGTCCGCCCGTTGGGGATGATGTCGGCCCATGAGCGGTCGGAGATGCGCGAACGCACGGTCCAGACGTCGCGATTGACCAGCACGACGCGATTCTTGAACGGGTCGGCTTCCTGCAAAAGTCGGCGCGTCAGTCCGACCACTTCCGCTTCGTCGGCTTCGTGGTAGACGAGGCCGATGCTGTCGATGACGACGCCGTGCGGCGGATCGGCGCGACGCGTTCCCTGCAGGATCAGCATGAACTGGCGGCCGCTGCCCGGCGCGACGCCGCGGAAGACGGTGCGCGGCCGCAGCACGCGCAGTTCACCATCGATGTCGAGCGTCACCTTGCCTGGCGTAACGCGCGGGTTGATTGCCTGCTGCTCGGCGACGCCCAGGCCGGTCAATTCGCTCAGCCACAACCAGCCGGGCATGTCGCTGAGCTGGCGGCTGAGCAGCGCCAGCGTCGCCTCATTGGCGGGTAAGCTCAGGAAGCCGGGATCGGCGCCGCCACAAAAGACGCGGAACAGCGTCGCGTAGCCGACCCGCGGCGAGCCGGAGCGTTTCGCCTGCTTGTGCTGCGTGGCGAGATATCCGAGCGACGCGGCCAGCGAGGCGAAGCCGCGGATCGAGTCTTCGGGGATGTCGGCGATCAACTGGTCTTTCATCGTCAGTGACGCGGCGGCCGATTCGGCGAACAGGCGCTGGATGACCGGGCTGCTGGCCTCGCTCGCCCCGTCGGACGGCTCGTAGACGCCATAGACGAATTCGCCCTCGGCGTCGGCGCCGTAGACGGTCGCGGTGACGTTGAGGCTGCCGCCGAGCATCTCGGCGGCCCGGCGTGCCGCGGCGGCGCTGGCGGCCGGCCGCTCCTCCACCACCTTCTGGCCGGCGGCTTCGGAGGCGCAGCGGACGACGAACTTCTGCCCTTCGGACTTGCGCTTGCCTTCGACCTTGACCCACATGTGGACTTACCCCAGCGCTGAGCGTGAGGAGCGTTCGGATCGACCGAGGTCGTCCCGACGCAAAGCTCCCCTGTCGTTTGGTAAGCCACCATTCCCAAAATTACGTTTGGGAAGATCGATCGCATTTTCAGCAATTGCGTTGAAAAAGGAGGTCGCAGTAGCGCGGCCCTCCGAGGCCGCGCGGGCGCGGAGGCCCGCGCCACGGACTCGCCGTCGTGGCGCTACCCGCGCGCGCCGCCTTCGCGCCGCCACACCCACACCAGCGCGCCGAGCAGCAGCGCCAGGCCGAGGAAGCCGACGGCGAGCGGCGTCTGCTTGACGCCGATCAGGGCGCTCGCGCCGGCCCGCTTGATCCCGATGTAGTCCGAGCCCGAGTAGCTCGGCGAAGGCTGCATCGCGACGACGCGCGGCAGCGTGATCGCGTCGGCGGCGCCGCGCGCCAGACGATGGACGCCGCCGCCGGTCGCCTCGGCGAACGCCTTGAGCTTCTCCGGCGTCGACACGACGTCCTGGAACTCGACCGGGTTCTGCGGTCCGACCACCGCCAGGGCGACGTGTTCGCCGTCGTTGGCGCGGTAGAGCCCGTCCTCGTCAACGCTGAGGGTGGTGCGCGACAGGCCGGGCGCGACGGACGCGAGCTGCACAGTCGTCGTCTTGCCGTCCGGCCCGGTCACCGTCGCCTGCGGGATCTCGCCCTTCAGGCTCTGGCGCTCGACCGTCAGGTCGCGGCCGTTGGCGCGCAGGCGCAGCGCCTCCTCCTCGAGGTCGGGCTCCTTCATCAGCCAATGTGCGAGCCGGCGCAGCAGGTCGAGATAGGGGCCGCCGCCATCGAAGCCGCGCGCCCACAACCACATCTGGTCGGAAAGCAGCAATGCGACACGCCCCTTGTCGACCCGGTTGAGCACCAGCAGCGGCGCATTGCCGACGCCCTGCATCAGCGTCGCGCCGCCGCCGGTCGGTTCGCCGCCAATCTGCCGCAGCCAACGCCCCCAAGCGGGCGGATTGGCGTCGCTGCCGGCGAGGCCGCGCGTCACCGGATGCTTGGCGCCGTCGGGCGAAATTTCGGCGCGGAACGGCTGGTCGAACTCCTCGCCAGTCGGCCGCGCCGGAGCGATCGCGCCGAGCGGCGTGGCGAACAGTCCGTCCGGCGTGCCGTAGGCCGGCCCCTCGGCCATCAGCAGCGCCCCACCCTTGCGAACGTAAGCGACGACGTTGTCGAGATAGAAGCGCGGCAGGATCGCTTGGCTCGAATAGCGGTCGAAGATGATGAGATCGAAATCCTTGATCTTCGGGCCGAACAGATCGGCGACGGGAAAGGCGATCAGCGACAGCTCGTTGATCGGCGTGCCGTCCGACGCCTTCTCCGGCGGCCTCAAGATGGTGAAGTGGACGAGGTCGACGTTGGCGTCGGACTTCAGCAGGTTGCGCCACATGCGCTCGCCCTGATGCGGCTCGCCCGACACCAGCAGCACGCGCAGCTTGTCGCGCACCCCTTCGATCGCCACCACCGCCTTGCGGTTGCGGTCGGTGATCTCGTCCTTGACCGGCGCGACCTCGAGCTCGACGACATTAGGGCCGGCGTGGTCGATCGGCGTCTTGATCTGCAAGTTGCGCCCGACTTCGGCGTTCAGCGTGGCGATCGTCTGGCCGTCGCGACGCACCGTCACGGTCGCTGGCTCGCCCTGGTCGTTGGAATCGACGACGCGCGCAACGATCGTCTGGTCCTTGCCGACGATGCCAAAGCGCGGCGCCTCGACGAGTTCGATGCGGCGGTTGCGCTCGCCTTCATGGCCGGTGACCAGCACGTGCACCGGCGCGTCGAATCCAAGCGCGCCCGGCGAAGCTGGAATGTCGTTGGCGTTGCCGTCGGTAATGACCAGCGCGCCGCCGACCCGCTCCGGCGGCGTGTCGGCAAGCGCCGAGCGCAGCGCCGCGAACAATTGCGTGCCGCGATTGTCGGGATCGCCGCGCGGCGTCTCGACCGTTCTGACTTCGACGTTGTCGAGCGCCGCATGGCGCTTTTCGACTTCGGCGCGCGCCGCCGCCGTCTGCTGCGGCCGTTCGCCGATCTGGTTCGATTCCGACTGGTCGACGACCAGCGCGACCACATCCTTCAGCGGCCGGCGATCCTCGCGCACGAACGTCGGATCGGCGAGCGCGGCCAGCAGCAGCGCGCAGGCGAGCGCCCGCAGCGCCGCCGCGCCCGGCCGGCGCCACGCAGTCAGCGCGACCATCGTCAGCGCCGCGACGGCCAGCGCGATCATCGCGGCTTGCGGCAGCGGAGGCGCGAAGGCGATCGACCACGCGTTCAATGCGAAAGCCTTTCCAGGAGGTCCTTGGCGTGGACCTGGTCGGCCTTATAGGTGCCGGTCAGCGTGTACATCACCAGATTGACGCCGCCGCGCAGCGCCATTTCGCGCTGGCGCGGGCCGCCGGGAATCAGCGGGTAGAGCGGCCGCCCTTGGGCGTCGGCGGCCCAGGCCGCGGCGAGATCGTTCGACGTGACGACGATCGGCGAAACGCTGTCGCCGGCGCGCGCCGGCCGCGGCGTCCGGTCGTTGGGGTCAGGCGGCGGCAGCGCTTCGATCCAAGTCTGCCCGTCCTCGGTGCGTCCGACGAAGTTGTCGATGAGATAGAATGTCTTGGTGACGACGTGGTCGCGCGGCACCGGCTCGAGTTCCGGCACGTCGACGCCGGCGAGCAGCGTGCGCAGCCACAGGCCTTCCGGCGTCGGTTGGCCGTCGGGCGTTTGGTTCAGCGCGTCGCGCGTGTCGAAGACGATTGTCCCGCCGTCCTTCATGAACGACGTGACGCGGGCGACCGCGGCGGCCGGCGGCTGCGGTCGTCCGGCGACCACCGGCCAATAGAGCAGCGGATAGAAACTGAGGTCGTCGCGCGCCGGATCGACGGTCACGGGATCGGCGATCTGCGCCGACGTGCGCTCGCCGAGCACCCGCGATAGCGCCGCCAGGCCGAGGCGAGTCGTCTCGTCGACCGTCGCGTCGCCGGTCTCGACGTACGCCAGGTGCGTCTGGCGGGCGCCATCGGCGTCGCGGGCCGAAATCGGCGCATCGGCGGCGCGCGCCTGCGGCGCCAGGATCGCCGCCCCGGCCAGCGCGCCAACAATCAGCAGCGCCGCAGCGGCCGGGCGGGCGAAGCGCGGCGGGCGGCCGAGCCACAGGCTGGCGAGGCCGTCGGCGAGGAAGCCGATGAGCGCGGCAAGCAGCAGCCACGGCTTGAGGTCGAGCGGCTCGGCGACGTCGAGGCCGCCAGCGGCGATCGCCACCGGGCCAAAATCGGCGGGCGCCAGCGCCGCGCCCGGCGCCATGGCGTTGACCGCTTCGAGCGCATCGGCCGGACCGTAGAAGCCCGGCGGATGGCGCGCGTCGCCGGGGCCGGCGAAATCGGCGCTGATCGGCGCGGCCTCGGCCGGCGGCGCGCCGAGCGCGCCAAAGCCGTCGAGGGTGCGATAGGGGGCGCGCGTCGCTTGCGTTCCGGCCTTTTCGGCGGCGCTGGTCTCGGCGGGCGAAGGCCCGGCGCGCGCGACGATCCGGCGCAGCATGTCGACGAACAGACCCGACAACGGCAGGTTCGACCAGGTCGTGTCGGCCGTGACATGGAAGAGGACGATGAGCCCCTTGCCGCGCGGCGCGGCGGTGACCAGCGGCGTTCCGTCGGCCAGCCGCGCCCACGTCTTGCCGGTAAGGCCTGGCTCCGGCTCGGCCAGCACCTGCCGCGACACGGTCACTTCTTCGGGCGCCGCCAGGCCAGAGAACGGGCTCTCCTTGTCGAAGGCGGCGATGTGCTTGGGCGTCTCCCATGACAGCGCGCCGCCGAGCGTGCGGCCGCCGCGCCTCAGCACGGTCGGCGTCAGATCGTCGTCGCCGGCGGCGAGCCGCGTGCCGGCGAAGCGCATCAGCACGCCGCCAGATTCGACGAACGCGGCGAGCTTGTCGTGCGCCGGGCCGGGCGGCACGCTCATATCCGCCAGCGCGAACACCGACGGTTTCTCGGCCAGCAGCGACTCGATCGTCTCGGCGCCCGCCTCGCCCGCCTCGCGGATCTCGGCGTAGGGGGCGAGCGCGCGCTTGATGTAATAGGCCGGCGACAGCAG
>Ga0265339_10002928_pt1 | contig 12068 bp, 12 predicted proteins | sample 4CB219metaG_FD_202085 | JGI IMG/M metagenome (GOLD analysis project Ga0265339, IMG submission 202085) | Rhizosphere microbial communities from Carex aquatilis grown in University of Washington, Seatle, WA, United States - 4-CB2-19 metaG | ecosystem: Host-associated > Plants > Roots >...
ACGCCGATTTTGGGCGCGGCAGCGAGACCCTCGTGGCCTCATGGCGGCTTTGCCCACGAACCCGCTGGCGCACATGGACGTGGTTGTTTGGTCGTTGGAAACGTCGTCGCAGAGCCGCGCGGCTTCCCATCGTCGAAGCCGGCGATGAAGCTGTTCATGTCCGCTCCCCATGGCGCGTGACTCGATACGACGATCCCAAGCGCGATGTAGCGCGGGCCTGCGTGCCGGTGCCGGCGTTCACGAGCGTAGTTTAGCGCCCAGCTCGTCGGCCGCGATGGCCAGTATGTCGTCCGCCGCACCGAGCGCCACGAAATGCCCCGCCCCCTCGACCGGATGCCACGCCGCTCCGGGCATTCGATCGGCAACCGATTTGTTGATCGCTGCGGGCACGAGGTGGTCGTCCAATCCCTGCCACCTGTGAACGCGCCGTTCGATCGCTGTCACATCGAACGCCCATCGCCGATAGAGCAACAGACTGTCCTGCACCAGCCCGTCGCTGCCATGCGCAAAACCTTCGGCACTTGCGTCGCAGAAGGCAGTCGCGAAATCTGGTCGCAGGGTGATCTGTCGATCGTAGTCGTTCACCGCCTTGCGCAGCGGTCCGATGTAGGTGGAGCGGAGATGTTCGGCGGTCAGGCCAATGGCCGCGTACATGAGGCGGAAGCCAGGTTCGAAGTGTAGTGCCAGGAATCCCCCCAGCGCCCGCGTCGGCTCGCGAGATCCCAGCCAGAAGCCTGCCGGAAGGGATGACGGAGCCGGAGGCCGCCGGGGAATCAGTCTCGTCAGCAGGCGAACTCATAGAGTCACCATTGGTCACTTTCAGGCGTCCTCGTCATGGCAAGCGTTGCACAAGAAAACGGGTAGGGGCGGACTCTAGACTACGTTGCCGGGCGGACCGGCTTGGGCACGAAGGAGCGCCGCGGCCGGTCTGTTGCCCCTCGGATGCGCCAGAAGTTGTAGAACGTAAAGAATAGCGTGACCGCATGAATGGGGTTCTCCAGCTTCCTTGAAGGCGTTGGTCAGCGGCGCGCCGCCAGCAGCGTCTCGACGCGGCCGACCGCATCCGCCAGACCGGGATGACCGGCCAGCGAGCGCGCGAACGTCTGCGTGCGGTGCCGCAACGCGCCGTCGGCCAAGAGTGCCGACACGGCGGCGCGGATCTCGTCCGCGCCGGCATCCGGGCGGCGCACGGCGCCGAGGCCGAGCCGGTCGATGCGGTCGGCGATCATCGGCTGGTCGCGGCCCATCGGGAAGCACAGCATCGGCACGCCATACGTGGCGCCGGCCATCGCCGTACCGTGCCCGGCATGCGTGATGAGCAGGTCCGCGGTCGGCAGGATCACGTCATGCGCGATGAAGCGCACCGCCGTGGTGTTCGCGCCGGTGCGCAAGAGCTGCGGATCGATCGCGCCGCCGGTGGTCACCACCGCTTCGACGTCGAGCCCGGCCAGCGCGTCGCACAAGCGCTGCAGCAGCGGCACCTGCTGCTGGTTGCTGGTGCTCAGCCCGACCAGCACCAGCGGTCGGCCGGGCCGACGGCGCGGCCACGCCTCGGCGCTCTCACTTCCGGAGCGACAGGGGCCGACGTGCACGACGTGCGGCGCCGGTGCCTCGACCTCGTCGAAGCTGCGGTAGGTCGGCACCAGCACCAACGATGCCGCTTCGATGAGCGCCTGGCGCGACGCAAACGGCCCGACGCCAAGCTCGCGCGCGTAGGCGTTGGCGTCCGCCAACCGCGACTCCATCAGCGGCGCGAACGGTCCGAGCAGAAGCTGATACGGGGAAGTGGCACAGCACGGCGGTTGGGACAGCGGCGGCACGCGCCGCGATCAGCGCCGGCGTCACGCAGACGTCGATCAACAACGCGGCCGGCCTGGTGTCCGCGATCGCCGACAGCAAGGCGGCGCCGAACGGCCGTGCATACCAGATGTGCTCGACGACGAACGGCAGCTCCGCTTCCGGCGCCATCGCCTGCATCGAATCATACGCGTGTCAGCCCGCGCGGCGCTTGGCAATCGACGCCGTCGCGCGCCAGCATCTCGCATACCGACTCGTGCGCCAGCGCCCGCACGCGCTGGCCGCGCGCAATCAGTCCGCGCACCAGCGCGCGCTGCGGCGGCAGGTTGCCGGCGCCATCCCAGGTCACCCATACGATCTCGGCCATGACGTTCTCCTCGAGCTCTTGTCGCTCCGGCGCCGGCAGCTCGCCTGCACCGCCGCCAACCGCCGGGCCATCGTCATCTCTCTTCGCCACCGGCGGCGGCCGGACGTTCTGGCTAGCCACTCACCGGCGGCCAGGTAAGGGCCGCTGCCAGTGCCCCGCGACCATCGCGGTCGAGCGGCGCGCGGTTCCGCCCCACCAGGCGCTCGAACGGCAGCGCGAGCAGCGCATCGACACTGCGGCGCAACGCGATCACTGATCGCGGCCTGACGCAGCATGCGGCTCAGCGCAACGCGATCGTAAAGACCCATGGCGCGGGGGGAGAGCTGCGCGAGCCGCCCGGCGCTTGGTCAAAGCCCGGGAGCATCAGCGAGGCCGTGCTGACTCGCGGCAAGACTGCCGTTCGATCTGCTCCCATCATGGAGATCGAACGGCCATCACATCGTACCTGCTGAGCATCCCCAGGTCTCCGATCGACCGGATCGGTGCACTGGCACCGGCTGGTTACGGCAGCGGCGACACAAATGAATGTCTAGCCTGGGCACCGAGCGCCCGCGTCGCTGACGCCGCGGTGTAGACGCGTCACGGACGGGTTGGTCAGGTCGGGAAGCCGATCGAGCGCGCTGCGGCTGGAGCCCACGCACGCCCGCCAGCGCAGCCTTGGTTACACGTCTGCTGCCGCATGAGCTGTTCGAGCTGGCGCACGAGCACGCGGTTCTGAGCGCGGGCCTCGACTGCTTCTCGAACCCAAACAAAAGGAGGTGGAGCGAGACACTGCCCGCGATCGCCGCGTTGGCGTTGCACACAAAGTCCGCCGATGACCGATGGCCTAGCGCTGATCGCCTAGCGCGCAGTGTCGCTGGGCGCGAGCCGTGAACATGCCGAGTGAAGCGCGCTGCCATCCTCGCGGCCCCTCGGAGAACCTCAGCGCGCGCTGAAAGGTCGAGCCGATGCCTCTCGGCTTCTCTGAGAGATAGGTGATCGGCGATCAGCGGCTCACTTCATTGGCGAAGCCGGCGGCAATACCCGCGATCCGCCGTCAAATGCCTCCGTGTAACGGCCATCCCCAGGACGCCGGCGAGCGTCGCACGGCCTGTAATGCACATCCCCGCCGCCGCACAGGGCCGCGCGCCTCGGGTGAAGGGCGAAATCCTTCCTTTCGGCGACTTGCGGCGCCTGCGACGTCGAACTCACCAGCTGCGCGAGCTTTGCTGTCCCTGTATTGAGCATCCCCGGCGTCAGTGTCCGGGCGCGGGAGCGGTAATGACCATCCCCAGGCGCCGCGGCCGCTCACACGACCTGTGACGGGCATCGCCACGCCAACGAGTCTCGGCACACGAGATATTTTGGGTCCGGACGACCGCTTGCAGCCGGGCGTCGCGATCGCATAGTGCGCGACGATACAGGGGGGACAGGGATGCCGCGGTTGGGCCCTGCGGAGCGCGCGGCGATCGGCGGCGCGCTGCTGGCGGCGGCCGAAATCGTCGACACGACGCCGGTGCGCGAGCGGTTGGCGCGCTTCGCCGCCGTGCACCAGCGCTACACCGACGCACAGCGCGCCGTCGCGGCGGCCGATGCAGGGATCGAAGCGGCGCGGCTGGAATTCAACGCGGCCGATCGCGTGCTGGCCCGCCGCACCGCGGCACTGGCCGCAGCGCTCAGCACAGTCGGCCACCCGCGCGTCAACCCGTTCCGCAGCTTCAAGGTCCCGCCGCCGGCCGCGCTGGCGCGGCTGGCGGTGGCCGCCGAGGCCCGCACCATCCACCGACTGGTCGCCGCCGTACGGCATTCCCATCCCAGCGCGACCCTGGTGCTGGAACGCGCCGCCGCCGCGGACGCCGCTGCGACCGACGCCGAGTCGGCGCTCGCCGCGTTGCGCACGGCGCAGACGGCCGGCCATGCCGCGCGCCGCGCGCGCGACGTCATCGGCCAGCAGTGGGACAAGGCCCGCGCCGCCCTCAACCACGCTGCGCGTGCCGCTGCCGACGACGGCGCCGTCGATTTGCACTCGGCGCTCTTCCGCGCATAGACGACGGATGGCCCACGCCGCGGCAGGCGCGTCGCGCCGAAGGCGGCGGCCGCAGGGGCGCTGCTGCTAGGCGCACCCGCTCAGCAGTTCGTTCACGGCGGCCAGGATCTCGTCGATGGTGAGCCAAGCCAGTCAAATCACGCAAACGGCGACCGGGCGCGCTGACGCACGCGTTCAGCAAGCGCGCGGAGACACCGATCGATTCAGCCAACTGCTGGCACGCCAGCGGATCTTCCCCGAGCAAACGTCCGCCGATCTCTATTTGAATGCGGCGAAGCGAATCCTGCCGCGCGCGAAGCTGGTGTTGCTCGCGCCCGAACAGGCGCCGCGCATCGACCGTAATGTCGTCCAGCAGCAGTCCAATCCATGACCGAGCGCCGAGCTGCTGCCAACTCGTGTGAGCTTCGATGGCCGCGGTAGTACTCGCCCTGGCGGCCGGCCTGTCGACCGTTGCAGGGGGGCTGTTCGCGCTGAAGTTCCGCGACCGGCTGCACCTGATTCTCGGCTTTACGGCCGGGGTGCTCCTGGGGGTTGTGAGCTTCGACATCCTGCCGGAGCTGTTCGCGCTAGCCAGTGAACACCAACTGAGCCCGCGCGGCCCGATGATCGCCCTCGTCGTTGGGTTCCTGCTGTTTCACAGCGTCGAGAAGCTCGCGGTCCTGCATCACGGTCAGGAGGAACGGTATGCGGACCACCACCATCCCCAGGTGGGGATTCTGTCGGCGGTGGCATTGATCGGCCACAGCCTGATGGATGGGATTGGGATTGGCCTCGGGTTCCAGGTGTCGACCACCGTGGGGCTGATCATCGCGCTGGCGGTGCTCGCGCATGATTTTGCCGACGGCCTGAATACGGTCACCCTCATGTTGGTGCACCGGAACACCACGCCGCGCGCCATGCTGATGCTGGGCCTCGACGCGCTCGCCCCGATCGCAGGGGCCGCATCGACGGTGTTCTTTCGACTGTCAGCGGAGATCGTCACATTGTACTTGGGATTCTTCGCTGGCTTTCTGCTGTACATTGGTGCCGCTGATATTCTCCCGGAAGCCCATGCGCAGCGAAGTTCGCCAATGACAATTGTCCTGACGTGCGTTGGCGCCGGACTCATCTTCCTCGTCCAGCGCCTGGTGGGCCCTTAGCCGGCATCGCCGGACTGCGTCGACGAGGGAGGCGCCTGCCAGCCCGTGTCGCCGCAGCCGACGAGCGTTACCGCGTCGAGCACGAGAGCGACGATCAGTCTCTGTGCGCTCTGTGGCTCTGTGGTGAAATCTTTTGTCACGTCAAGGTCGGTGGAAGATCCTCCGCCTCCGATTTCTTCTACTCGCCTGAGCAATTGACGAAGACCTGAGCGAGTGGTCAGACAAGCCGCGGGCGCAATCACGTCCGAGGTTCGGAGCGCCTGCCGAACGCTGATTGACGGAGAGACGCCGCATGACGGAGCACAGGGCTCGTTACGGTCCCGACAACCCCGACGAGACGTACATCGCCCACAGCTTCCCGGAGCGGCTCATCGATCTCGGCGAGGTGCGGATGAACTACGCGACCGTCGGCGACAAGTCCTGCCCGGCGTTGCTGCTCATCCCCGGACAGACCGAGTCGTGGTGGGGCTACGAAGCCGCCATGCCGCGGCTGGCGGAACACTTCGAAGTCTTTGCGGTGGATCTGCGCGGCCAGGGACGCAGCACGCGCACGCCGGGTCGCTACACGCTCGACAACATGGGCAACGATTTGGTTCGCTTCATCGACACGGTCATCGGCGGCCGCACCTACGTCAGCGGGCTGTCATCCGGCGGCGTCCTCAGCGCCTGGCTGTCGGCGTATGCCAAGCCCGGGCAGGTCATCGCGGCGTTGTACGAGGATCCACCGCTGTTCTCCTCCGAGATCCGGCCAGCCATGGGGCCTGGCATCCGTCAGTGCATCGGCCCGATCTTCGATCTGTGGAGCACCTACCTCGGGGATCAATGGTCGATCGGGGCGTGGGACGCCATGCGCGAAGCCGCCCCGCAGCGCCTACCCGAGTGGATGCGGGGCATCCCGGTCCCGGAGAAACCGCCGCAGACCCTCAAGGAGTACGACCCGGAGTGGGGTCGATCTTTCTGGACCGGAAGCGTGGCGGTGTCGTGTGATCACGAGCGCATGCTGCGCAGCGTGAAGATCCCGGTGCTGCTCACGCATCATATGCGCGTCACCAACGAGGCGACGGGTTTCTTGTTCGGCGCGATGTCCGACCAGCAGGCGCAACGGGTGCAAGATCTCCTGCAGTCAGCCGGTGTGCCGGTCGCGTATCGCTCGTTCCCCGACGTCGGCCACTCGATGCACGGCGAGCGGCCTGATCTGTACGTCGATACCCTGCTCGACTGGGTTAAATCTCTCGGCGTGTGAACGTGTCGAACAAGCTCGACGTCCACGCTCACTATCTCCCGAACTCCTACCGGGCGGCGTTGCTCGCGGCCGGGCACGAAAAGCCCGACGGCTTCCCGCAAGTCCCGGACTGGTCGGTCGAGGAACATATCGGTGCGATGGATCGCTTGGGCATCGCCACGTCGCTGCTGTCGATCTCCTCGCCCGGCGTTTACTTCGGGGACGCGAGCGCCGCTCGCGATCTGGCGCGCGAGATGAACGAGATCGGCCGGCGCGCCGCCGTCGACCATGCGGGACGGTTCGGGCTGTTCGCTGCGCTGCCGCTGCCCGACGTCGATGCCGCCATCGCCGAGATCGCCTACTGCTGCGACCATCTCCACGTCGACGGATTCGCCTTGCTCACCAACGTCGGCGGCACCTACCTCGGCGATCCGTCGCGCGAGCCGCTGTTCCGCGAATTGAACCGCCGGCAGGCGCGGGTGTTCATCCACCCGACCTCACCGGCGTGCTGGCAGCAGACGTCGCTCGGACGGCCGCGACCGATGCTCGAGTTCTTCTTCGACACCACCCGCGCCGTGGTGGACCTGGTCCTCAACGGCATCGTCGCGCGTTATCCCGACATCGAATTCATCGTTCCGCACGCCGGTGCGACGCTGCCGATGATCGTCGACCGCGTCAGCGTCTTTTCGCGGTTGCTCGACGTCGACGCCTCCGTCGACGTGCTGCGCGACATCGCCCGACTCCACTACGACCTCGCCGGCTTCCCGCTGCCACGTCAGCTCGATGCGTTGCTGACCATCACCACGCTCGAGCATCTACACTACGGCAGCGACTATCCGTTCACCCCGGAGTTTGCCGCCGCCATGGCCGCAGAACGCCTCGCAGCAGTCGGCGACCCTGCCGGCTCGTTGATCGAAGCGCTGCGCGCCAACACGCAACGGCTCTTCCCCGCGCTGGGCGCGATTCCGCGTTGATCGATTCGCGGTGGGTGCGTTCTTCTTTCTGGCCAGCAGCAGCCAGTATCGGTTGGCGTCTAGGCGTCATTCAGTCGCGCCGGCCCACTTCGCGCGTTGCCCTCCAGTACACCTCTGCTAGTGGCTCAACTCGCGCGAGAATCGCTGCGTGGTCGATTTGCGGCCGGCTGGTGCGTGGACGAGGGAGCGAGAGCGATGCGCAATCGACGGGTCTCACGGATCGCTCTACTGCTGTGCCTGCTCGCAGCGCTCCTTCCCGCGTCTGCAGGGGCCCAGGTGGGCACTGGCACTCCATGTAATCCAAACCCCTGCCTCAACGGCGGAACCTGCGAGGAGATCGTGGGCGGCTCGCAGTGCCTCTGCCCGCCTCACTTCATCGGCGAGTCATGCGAATTTCCCGACGAATCGGAGGACACACCGACCGACACGCCGGTGGATACGCCGACCGAGACGCCTTCTGCGTCGGCGACGGACACAGCGACCGCAACCCCGACCACGACATCGAGCCAGACGCCGACAGCCACCGCATCGCCCACCGAGACGCCGACGGCGACAGCGACCGTTACGATCACCTCGACGGCCACGCCGACCGAAACGGCCACCGCGACGGCGACTCACTCGCAGACGCCGACGCATAGCGCGACGCCGTCGGCCTCGGCGTCCGCCACGATCACGGCCTCTGCGACGCCGACCAACACGCGCACCGCGACCGCGTCGCCGTCGGCGACGGCGACGACTACCGTCTCTTCGACGCCGACCAGCACGCGCACCGCGACACAGACGCGCACCGCGACGACCACCGCGACCGCATCCGCAACGCGGACGATCACCCCCACGTTTGCGCCGGCGCTGAACGGTGCCGGCTGCGACGATCCCGCCGATTGCGTCTCCGGCAACTGCGTCGACGACACCTGCTGCGTTGCCCCCGCCTGCGCCGCGGGACAAGCCTGCAACGTCGCCGGCAGCGCCGGTATCTGCGCGGACAATACCGCAGCACCCGCTCCGGCAATGTCTCCCGGTGGACTGCTGCTCGGGCTGGCGAGCCTGCTCGGCGTCGGCGGCGCGGCGCTGCTGCGACAGCGGCGCCGGACTAACGTCCGAGCACGAGCAACACCGCCCGTGTCACGGAGTGCTGATTCCCGAGCTTTAGGCGCGTCGAGGCCGCCTCCGGAGTGTCGTCACTGCCGCTCCTCCTCACGCGCCGGTGGCGCGGCTGCGGCGAGACGGCGCCGGCGATTGGACGCGAAAAGTGTTTTCGGCTAGCGAGCGCGGCGAGGAGAATCCGACCGTGCGTCTCGCGATAGTTTCCGCTGCCGTATTGCTCCTCGGTGTCTTCGGTTCCGCCATGATGGTGTCAGCGGCGCTGCCGATCTGCTGGACGACGTGTCCAGCCGGCCAAGGCACCGCCTACAGCGGCGGCGCACCCTGTCGCGGCTAGCACTCGGCGATGCCGCTCGATCCGCGCACTCCCGTCCTGGTCGGCGCCGCCGCCGTGCAGCAGCGCGAGTACGACCCGCGCCAGGCGCGCGAGCCGATCGCGCTCATGATCGAGGCGCTGCGACGCGCCGCCGATGATGCCGGCGCGCCGTCGCTGCTGGCGCGCGCCAGCTCGATCCGCGTGCCGCGCGGTTTCTGGGAGTACTCCGATCCGGCGCGGTTGATCGCCGAGCGCGTCGGGGCGCGGGCGCAGACGCAGGTGGCGGAGCTCGGCGTCTTGCAGACGACGTTATTCGGCGGCGCTGTCGACGCTATCGCCTCGGGCGCCGCCGAGGTCGTGCTGGTCGCTGGCGGCGAGGCGAAGTATCGCGCGCTGCGATCGCAGATCACCGGCGAGCCGGCGCCGTCGACGCCGCAGCTCGGCGTCGAGCCCGACGAGATTCTGCGCCCGGCGCGCGAGATCTGGAGCTCGCTCGAAGAGTCGCTCGGGCTGCTCATGCCGGTGACGCAGTTCGCGATGATCGAGAACGCGCTGCGGCACGCCGAGGGTGCGAGCGTCGGCGAGCATCGCGCCGAGCTGGCGCGGCTGTCGGCTGATTTCAGCCGCGCCGCCGCCGCCAACCCCGCCGCCTGGGATCGTGCGCCGCACGACGAGCCTGAGCTCCTCGGCGGCGGCGCGCGCAACCGCATGCTCGCGTTCCCGTACGCCAAGCTGCACACCTCGCAGTGGAACGTCGATCAGGCAGCTGGGCTGATCTTCACCTCGGTGAGCGCTGCGCGCGCCGCCGGCATCGACGAGCGCCGCTGGGTGTTTCCGCTCGCCGTCGCCGAATCGAACCACATGGTGCCGCTGTCCGAGCGCGCCGCGCCGCATCGCTCGCACGGCTTCCGCCTCGCCGGCAGACGCGCGCTCGCGCACGCCTGCGTCGAGATCGATACGATCGAACACCTCGAGCTCTACAGTTGCTTCCCGGCTGCAGTGCGCGTGCAGGCGGGCGAGCTCGGCATCGACCCCGCACGCCGGCTGACGCTGAGCGGCGGCATGGCCTTCGCGGGCGGCCCACTCAACAACTTCGTGCTGCAAGCGCTGGTGCACATGGTCGGCGTGCTGCGCGACGCCGGCGGCACCGGCATGCTCACCGCGGTGAGCGGCATGCTGACCAAGCAGGGCGTCAGCCTCTGGTCGGCGTGCCCGCCGCAGCGAGCCTGTGCATGGATCGACGTCAGTAACGAGGTCGCCGCGGCGACGCGCACGCTCGCGGTCGCACCCGACCATGACGGAGCGGCGACCATCGCGACCTACACCGTGCAGCACGACGCCGGCGTGCCAGCGCGCGCCGCGGTGCTCTGCGACCTGCCCGACGGCCGCCGCGCCCTCGCCGTCAGCAGCGATGCGCGACTCGCCGCCGATATGTGCGAGGCGGAGTACTGTGGCCGCGGCGTGCGCCTGCGACCCGGGCACGGCTTCGCGGTCTAGGACCGCTCCGCCAGGGCTGCGGTCTCGACTTGCGGCGGCGCTCGGCGCCGCCGCGCCGCGCCGGGAGCGCGTCGGGACCACCCTGTGATAAAGGGTTGAAGGGTCTCGTCACGAGGAAGACGCTGCGCACCATGGCGGAGTCACAGCAAGCCGAAAGAAGCGTACGCGCGCGAGGCGCTTTCGGCCTTTCATACTGCGCGCGCGGCGCTTCGGCAGCACGCATCGAATTCTCGGGAGAGCTGCCGAAGCGACTGACGTCGTGCAGGATGCCTGGCGCCGATGGCAAGCCACGGACCGCAGCGTCGTCCTCGATGCCGCGGCCTTGCTCGCGACGACGGCGACAGGCGCGGCGATCAATCTCGCTCAATCCACACGCACCCGACGCGAGGCATGTCGGGCAGTGGCTCCCGGAGCCGGTCGACACCAGTTCCGATCCGGCGACGCGGTCACTGTTCCAGCAGCGGGATCGGTGAGGCGCGGCGCGCGACGGTAGAAGCTTCGATATTGGGAAAGGGCGAGCCCGAACACTCACGAAATCCAACCAGGAGAGGGACATGAAGATCGTCGTCATCGGCGGCAGCGGATTGATCGGCAGTAAGCTCGTCAACCACCTTCGCGAACGGGGTCATGCGGTCGTCGCCGCTTCACCGTCTTCCGGCGTCAACACCATCACCGGGGACGGTCTGGATGCGGCGCTGGCGGGCGCGCAGGTGCTGGTCGACGTGTCGAACTCACCGACGTTCGAGGAAAAGGCGGCAATGGAGTTCTTCCAGACCGCGGGCCGCCGTCTGCAAGCGGCCGAGGCGAGCGCCGGCGTGCGCCATCACGTCGCGCTCTCGGTGGTCGGCAGCGAACGCCTGCTGGAGATGGGCTACTTCGGCGCCAAGCTGGCCCAGGAAGCGCTGATCAAAGGTGGCGCGATTCCATACACGCTGCTGCGGGCGACCCAGTTCTTCGAGTTCGTCGGCAGCATTGCCGACTCGGCGACGGACGGCGACACGGTCCGACTGCCGCCAGCCCTCATGCAGCCCATCGTCTCGGATGACGTCGCTGCGGCCCTGGCCGACATTGCGCTGGGCGAACCCTTGAACAGCATGGTCGAGGTGGCCGGTCCCGAGCCGATACGCATGGATGACTTCGTCGCGCGATTCCTGCGCGCCAAGGGAGACGCGCGGACGGTGACTGCAGACGTCGATGCGCGCTACTTCGGCATTCGGGTGAACGATCAGACTCTCATGCCGGACAACAACCCGCGTCTCGGCAAGACGTTCTTTGATGATTGGCTGCGTCGCTCCAGTTCCCAGGTCAGCGCATAAAGACAGCCAGCCGACGATAACGACCAGGCTGCCGGTAGCCCGAAGGCGAGGTCGCGGGCTCCGTGCCGGCAGCGGCGATTGAACGAAGCGTGGCGCTGATGCATGAAGCGATCGACATTCACCGACGGTCGAATCAACCAGACCAGTCCAGGCGAAGGAGAAATGCGATGTTCAGTCATGTGATGGTCGGCACCGACGATCTCGAGGCTTCCAAGAAATTCTACGATGCCGTGCTCGGTACGCTCGGCATCTCGCCGGGCTTCATCGACGACAATCGGCGCATCTTCTACATGGCGCCGACCGGCGTCTTCGC
>Ga0265339_10002929_pt1 | contig 12066 bp, 6 predicted proteins | sample 4CB219metaG_FD_202085 | JGI IMG/M metagenome (GOLD analysis project Ga0265339, IMG submission 202085) | Rhizosphere microbial communities from Carex aquatilis grown in University of Washington, Seatle, WA, United States - 4-CB2-19 metaG | ecosystem: Host-associated > Plants > Roots > Rhizosphere...
CAGCGCGATTTCACCGGCGCCTGCGGCCTGTTCAGCATCGTGCTCAAACCGACGAACGAGAAGGCCGTACACGCCTTTATGAACGCGCTAACGCTGTTCGGAATGGGCTTTTCCTGGGGCGGCTTCGAGAGCCTGGTCATTATATTTGATTGCAGCGAGTACCGCACCGCGACCAAATGGTCACCAGGCGGCCCGACCCTGCGCTTTCACATCGGTCTCGAGGATCCCGACGACCTGATCGCCGATCTCGAACGCGGTTTCGCTGCGATGAAGGCTGCGTAATCAAGCCGGCGCGCCCTGCCCGCCGCTGCGGATCACGAACTGCAGATTGCGCAAATAGACGAAGACGCCAAACGCCTGGCCGATGATGAACACCGGATCGCGGCGGTAGATCGCATAGCCGAGCAGCATCAGCCCGCCCCCGATCGAGAACACCCAGAATGCCGTCGGCACCACGCTCCTGCCGGCACGCTCGGAGGCGATCCACTGCACCACGAAGCGCATGGCAAACATCGCCTGCGCGAAATAGCCGACGAGGATCCCCCAATCGGTGTTGCCGAGGAACACATCGTGCAGATAGCCCTCCATCGCCCGCGAGATGTCGACCAGCATTTACTCCTCCACGATTTCAGGAACGCGCCGCTTGCGGCGGATCAGCCACCAGACGCCGGCGAGGTCAAGGATGCCGACCCACAGCCGGTCCCACAGGCCGTAATTGGAAACGCCGCTGCCACGCGGGCGGTCGACGACGTCGACATAGCCGATGTCGTAGCCCTCGCGTTTCACCAGCGCCGGCAGGAAGCGATGCAGGCCGTCGAAGTACGGCAGGCGCAGGAACAGCTCGCGGCGGAACGCCTTCAGCCCGCAGCCCGTATCGCGCGTGCCGTCGCGCAGCACCGCGCTGCGCACCGCGTTGGCGATTCGCGACTGCAACCGCTTGAAGCCACTCGACTTGCGCCGCACGCGCTGACCGGCGATCAATCCGAAATTCGGGCCGCCCGCCTCGAGCGCGCGCAGCAGCGCCGGGATGAAGCGCGGATCGTTCTGCCCGTCGCCGTCGATGGTGACGACAACGTTGGCGCGCGCCGCGCCGACGCCGGTGCGCACCGCCGCCGACTGACCGCAGGACTCCTTGTGGCGCACACGGCGCAGCCACGGATGCAGCGCCACGAGGCGCTTGAGCTCGTTGTCGGTGCCGTCGCGCGAGCCGTCATTGACGTAAACGACCTCGAAGGCCGTGCCGTCGAGCGCGGCGGCGATTTCGCCGACCAGCGTTTCGATGTTGCCAGCTTCATTGCGGACCGGCACCACGACGCTGACCGCCGGTTGATTTGCGTTCATTGCCGCTTCTTATTCAGCCAGCACAGCGCGCGCAACCGCCTTGACCCGCTTGATCGAGGGGCCCGGCCATTGATGCACAGCGCCGTCCGGCCCGACCGAAAAGCCGAGGTGGCGCAATGCGAACCAATGCCGCACCATCATGGCGCCGACGCTGCCGACAACCGCCCCGGCCAACACGTCGGTCGGATAATGGCCGCTGACCACGACCCGGCTGATCGCAATCAACACGGCGTAGACGAGAAACGCCGTGCGCGAGCGCGGCCACAGCGTGCCGAAGGCGACCAGCGCGGCAAAGGCCGTGGTGGCGTGGCCTGACGGCAGGCTGGCGAAGGAGGAGTTCCAGCCAAACGGATGGAAGGCATAAGGGTCGATCACCGGCAGCGCGGTCGGACGGGCGCGGCCGATCAGCCGCTTGATGACGGTGTCGAACAGGCCCGGCAGGCCGATGGCGGCGAACAGGAAGCCGACGCGAACCATGATTGCCGCCAGCACCAGCTGCGGAATGCGCGTCAGCGTCACCGGCAGCGCGGCGAGCGAAAGAAAGAAGAGGCCGAGCGGCCAGAGAAACCAGCCGGACAGCCCGAAATCGGTGATCTGGTCGAAGAACCAGACGAAGCTGCGTGGCGCATGGGCGACGGCGCGCATGATCGGGCCGTCGAGCACGATCATGCCGATGACCAATACAACCAGGCCGACGCCGGAGGCGATGCCAACCTGCCGCCAGTCGATCGGCCACGGTTCGCGGATATTGCCGCGCACGGGCCGCGCCAGCAGCGCGAACGCCGCCGCGACATTGCCGCGGCAGCGGCGCAGCGCCGATTGTACCGCCGAATTTTCGCTGATGACGCTCATGGCGCGGCCGCCGAACGGAACACGGTGAGCGCCACTGGCCGGCCGATGCTGATGTTGTAGGCATCGACGCGCGTGCTCAGCGAATAACGCAAGCCGATGGCGTCGGCGCGCTGCACGAAGCTGCGCTCGCTGCGCTGATCAATCAGCGCGAAGCGGCACGCGCCGCCGTTAAGGAAATCGGCGGCACCGGAGCCGTCGGTGAAACGGGTCTCGGTGCCGGCAAGGAACACAAGGCTCGGCTCCTCGTAATAGCCGGTGCCGGCGACCTTGGGATCGGCGCAGCCGCTGGCGTTGATCTCATCGGCGACCAGCGCGCTCGGAAACAGCGCCGGCAGCGACGGGAACATCACGGCATAGACGGTGAAGGCGATGAGCACCGAGGACGCCACGCCGCGCAGCATCGACTGCTCGGCACCGTCGGCGTCGTACAGCCACCAGGCGAACAGGCCAACGATCACCGACGCCGCCGCGAACGGCCAGGCGATCAGTCCCAGGTCGCGGCCGAACACGATGTAGATGACCGGCACCGCGACTGCGATCAGGCCGGGAAAGGTAAACCAGCCGGACGTCCCACGCTTGAGCCAGGGTGACTCGCTGAGCGTGCGCTGTTCGACCACGCCGGCGACGAGGATCGCGATCGCCGGATAGAGCGGCATCACGTAATGCGGCAGCTTGGTGATGACCGCCTCGAACACGATCCACGACGGCACCAGCCAGGCGAGCAGGAACTGCGCCTTCGGCTCGCGCCGCGCCCGCCATACCGACGGCGCCGCCAGGACGGCGAGCACGGTGCCGGGCCAGAACGTGATCCAGAACAGCGCGAAATAATATCCGGGCGGCGCCCCGTGCGCCTCCTGCCCCGAGGCGACCTTCTCCAGCATGTCGTGGCCGATTGCCTGGACAAAGAAACTGGTGCCCGATCGCATGACGATGGCGACGAACCAGGGCAGCACCAACAGCAGCATCCAGACGACGCCGCTGAGCGGCCGCAGCGCGGCAAGCCACCGCGCCGAGCGATCGAGCAGCGACAGCGACAGCGCGGTCAAGCCGACGAACATCAGGATCAGCGGCCCCTTGATGAGGATGCCGGCGGCAATCGCCGTCCACAGCACCGCCGGCATTTTCCAGTCCACGGGCGCCGGCGGCGTCCGGCGCGCGGCAAAATAGACGCGCGCCAAGGCGCCCATGGCCGCGACCGAACAGGCAAGCAGCACCGCATCGGTCTTGGCCAGCCGCGCTTCGACGCCAAGCACGACAGAACTCATCATCATCAGCGCCGCCAAGACGGCGGAGCGCCGTCCGACAAAGGCGAGCGCCGCCCAGTAGGTCAGCAGCACGGCGCAGGTCGCGCCGAGCAGCGACGGCAGGCGGTAGAGCCAGATGGTAGTGTCAGCGCGGGCGATACCGAGCGCGCGCCCGGCCTTCACCGCCGCGGCCTGCAACCAATAGATGCCGACCGGCTTCTTGTACCGAACCTCGTCCTGGAAGCGGATGTCGACGTAGTCGCCGCTCTCGACCATCTGCTTGGTCGCCTGCGCGAAGCGCGCCTCGTCGCGGTCGACCGGCGGGATCTGGAAAAATCCGGGCAGGAACGCGATCAGCGACGCGGCCACCAGCAGCGCGCAGGCGCGACTGTGCGAGCCCACTGCAAAATCAAGCAATGCGGCAAGCCAGAAGGCCGGGCGGCGTTGGGACGCCGCTACTGAATGACTTTCCATTTCTTGTAGAAGATGAAGTTCGCGCTCTTGAAGAAGAATTGCACGAGTTTCACGAACGGACGCAACAGCGCCGGAACCAGCGACGGCCGCAGGATGTCGACGAACAGGCAGTAACGGATCTTGTCGGACTCGTTGAATGACTGATGCATCAGCGTGTCGTCGAAAATGAACAGCTTGTTGTCTTTCCAGTAGCTCGTCACATCGCCGACCACGATGTAGGCCGAGTGATCCTCGATGTCGTTGAGGTTGTAGAGCACGCGCAAGGTCGGGCGGATCGGGCCGAAGTGCTTCGAGGTCGACACCTTCTTGTTGAACACCGAGACGCCGATGGTCTGGATGTATTTCCAGCGCTCGTGGAAGGTCGGGGTCTGCAGGAAGGTATCGACGTTCTCGCCGTACCATTTGAAGAAGATCATGGTGCGCTCGAGTTCCCTGATGCGGGCTTCGAGCTGGCCGATGAGATTTTCCTTCTTGGCGACGTCGATGAGGCGTTCGATCTCGGCGCGATACGGCGCCGGCAGATCCTCCAGTCGATAGACGCCCTTGTTGAGGTACGGCAGCGTCAGGATGTCGAGCAGGATGTTGAACGGCGCCAGCAGCCAGGTTACGACGCCGTTGCCGATGAAATATTGCCGAACCACGAACCAGTCGAGCGGCTTGTTGCGCGCGACGTCGTAGAGGCCGCACAGCGCGTAGAACAGCGCGAACTTCGGGAACACCCAGGCGAAAGCGAGCGCGGCGACGCCGATGCCGGCGAATTTGATCTTCTTCTTCAGCGCCAGCGGCGCATGGCGGCGCGGCGCGGTCACCTGGGTCGTCTCTGGGGTCATCGTCATGACGGAATTGTTCCCGTTCGTTGCGGCCGGACAATAGTGAAATTCACCCCCCGGCGATAGGGCGGGCGACCAAACAAAAACGCTGGCGCTTCAATGCATTACTGGACACGCACCATGACGCTGTCGGCGGCACCGCGCGCGTCCATTACCGTGAGTCGAACGAAACCTGGGCCGTCCGGCGCAAAGAACAACGTGCGGCGGCCCTCCGGCGCGGGAACCGGCACGCCATTGACCATCACCGTGAGCGGCGCGACGCCGCCGGTGACCTTCAGCGGCATGGAGTCGGGCTTGTCGCCGCCGGACATCTCGAGCCGCGCGCCGTCAGGCGGGAACATGATGCGCGGCGGTTCGCTCAATGCGGTGGATGCGCCGTCAGGACTGAAGCGCTGCAACGGCGGTGGCAGGCGATTGTTGGTCGCGAAGATGACGCCTTTCGGCGCGGCGGCGAGCGGCGCCGGCACATGGCCCGAGCGCGCGAAGGCGTCGAACAAGATCGGCGCCGCCGAGGCGCGGCCGACGAGGCCCGGCACCGGCGCGCCGTCGGGCCTTCCGACCCAGACGCCGATCGTCATGCGGCCGTCGAAGCCGATCGCCCAGGCGTCGCGGAATCCGTATGAGGTGCCGGTCTTGAAGGCGATGCGGCCGGGCGGTGCGTTCTCCGGCGGCGGCGCGCCGATCAGCACATTGCCGACGTACCAGGCCGCAACCGGGTCGAGCAGCCGCCGTGGCGCGGTCGCGTTGGCGCCGGCGCGCTCGACCAGCGCCGCGGCTTCGCCGCCGCGGGCGAGCCCCGTGTAGAGCATGACGAGATCGCTGAGCCGGATGCCGACGCCGCCGAGACCCATGGCGAGGCCCGGCGCTTCGCCCTTCGGCAGCACCAGCGTCGCGCCGGCGTCGTGCAAACGTGCGTTGAGACGATTGACGCCGACCTTGCCGAGCACGGCGATGGCCGGGACGTTGAGCGAGAATTGCAGCGCGCGGCGCACGGTGACCGTGCCCTGAAACGTCAGATCGAAATTCTCCGGCGTGTAGCTGCCGAACCGCAGCGGCTTGTCGTCGATCAGAGTTTCCGGATGGATGAAGCCGTCTTCGAAGCCGAGGCCGTAGATGAACGGCTTGAGCGTCGAGCCGGGCGAGCGCAACGCCAGCGTCATGTCAACCTGACCAGCGCGGCGCGTGTCGAAATAGTCGGCGGAGGCAACGCGCGCCCTTACCTCGCCTGATGCGTTGTCCACGGCGAGGATGGCGACGGAAATCTGCGGTCCGAGCGCGCGGGCGCGATCGAGCGCGAGATCTTCCAGCGTGCGCTGCAGCTCGGCGTCGATGGTGAGGCGATGGCTGCGGATGTTCGGCTCCGCACCGACCACCTGATCGGCGGCGTGCGGCGCCAGCACCGGCAGCGGTCTGCGTTCGCGCGGTATGGCCTCAGCCTTGGCGCGCGCGATCTCGTCGCGCGGGATTGCGCCTGCCGCCGCGGCGCGCTCGAGCACGCGGTCGCGCGCGGCTAGCGCGCGCTCCGGAAAACGGTCGGGCCGCCGCATCTCCGGCGATTGCGGCAACGCCACCAGCAGCGCCGCCTCGCCCAGCGTCAGCTTGCGCGGCTCCTTGCCGAAATAGGCGAGCGAGGCCGCGCGCACGCCTTCGAGATTGCCGCCATAAGGCGCGAGCGACAGATAAAGCGAAAGGATCTGCGTCTTGTTCAGGCTGTGTTCGAGCTCGAGCGCCCGCACGGTCTGGCGCAACTTCGCCGTCAGAGTGCGGTGCTCGCGCGGCTCCAGCAGGCGGGCGACCTGCATGGTGAGCGTCGAGCCGCCGGAGACGACGTGGCCGGTGGTCGCGAACTGCCAGGCGGCGCGGGCCAGCGCGACGGGGTCGACACCGTAATGCTCGTAGAAGCGCTTATCCTCGTAGGCGAACAGCAGGCGTAGAAAGCGAGGATCGACGTCTTTCTCGGTCGCCGGCAACCGCCAGCGCCCCTCGACCGTGGCATAGGCGCGCAACAGTTGCCCGTTGCGGTCGAGCACCACGTGCGAGTAGTCGAGATCGCGTCCGAGCGGCGGCGCCCCAAGCGACGCCGCGAACGCGCCGAGCGCAAGCGCCGCCAGCGCGGCCGCGCCGCCAAAGCCAAACGCGATGACGCGCCAGCGCCTCATTTGCCCGCCGTGATCTCGACCGTGCCGGTTGCGGTGCGGCCGAAGCGATCCGGCCGGTACATGTCCTCGACCTTGGCCTGCGGCAGCACGTAGCGGCCCGGCGACACCGCGCGCACGACATAGGCCACTGTGAAGACCGGCGTCGAATCATCCTTGCGATCGAAGGCGGCGGTGAAGCGGTCGTCGCGGAACTCGGTGTTGACCGGCTCGCCGGCGTCGGTGATCCAGGCGAGCGTGCCGGTGTCGCCCGACGAGACGAGATGCGGATTGTCGATCTCGAAGCCGGCCGGCAGGTAGTCGGCGATCATGACGCGGCCGAACTGCGGCTGCCGCTCGGTGACCTTGAGCACCACGACGAAGCGCTGGTTCTGCTTGGCCTTGCTCGGATCGACTTTGTCGCCGTCGAGCGTGTGATAGCTGCGCTCGATCTTGAAGCCGGCTTCGGCGGCGGGCTCCGGCGTCAGCGGCGCGCCGGAGACCGACACCACCGCCTGCACGTTGCCGTCGCCCTGGTTGGTGACGGCGAATGCCTTGGCGAGATCGGCCGGCGCGAAGCTGCGGTAGAGCGCACCCTTCTGCGCCTGACCGCCGGCATCGAGCGCGATCGCGCTCATCTGCTTGGTAAGCGCGCGCGCCGCGAGCACCAGCCAGGCATCCTCCTGCGTCGAGGTCGACTTCGACAGCGCCCGCGCCGCATCGACGCGCAGCACCGCGTCGTCGATGGTGCGTTGGGCCGCGCGGCCCTCCGAGGCGAGCGTCACCAGCGCCGCAGAATCGCGCAGCACCGAGCCGTAATCGTCGCGGCCAAGATCGAGCTTGGGCTGCGGCGAGAGAGCGTCGAGCGCGGCGAGATAGACCTTGTCGGCGCGCGCCTTGTCGCCAAGCATGGCCAACGCAGCAGCGATCTGCGCCTTGGCGATCGGCGTCGCGAAGTCGCCGAGCTTGACGTCGGCGTAATAGCGCAGGTCGCCGACGGGCGCCGCACCGTTGCGCGCCAGCACGTAGAGTGCATAGGCAAGCTCGCGACCGCCGTCCTTGCTCGGCTCGGCGGCGCGCGCGACAAAATTGCGCAACCGGTCCATGGCGAGCTTGTAGGTGGACTCGGGCACCTCGAATTTCAGCTCGCGCGCGCGCGTCAGGAAATCCGTGACGTAGGCGTCGAGCCAGGCGTCGTCGCCGCCGACCGACCAGAGGCCGAACGAGCCGTTGGCATCCTGCCGCGCCAGCAGGCGCTGGATCGCGTCGCGAATGCGCTGGTCGAGATCGCCGTCGATCGCGAGATGCGCCTGCCCGGCGAGCTCGTTGACGTAGAGCAGCGCCATGGCGCGGCTGGTGACCTGCTCGGAGCAGCCGAACGGGTAGCGGTCGAGCGCATTGAGCAGGGTCGCGACGTCGAGCGAAGTCGAGACTGCGACCGACAGGCCGAGCCTGCCGGTGCCGGGCACGAAATCGGCGAACACGTCGTTCGACAGCGTCAGCGTCTCGCCCTTGGCGAGCGTCCGCACGGTGCGGCGCGTCAGGATCTGGTTCGCCGGCCGCACGTCGAGCGCATAGGCGCGCTCGAGCGCAAAGCCGTTCGGTCCGTTGACGGCGACCTTGAGCGTGCCCGGCCCGGCGCCGGACGCAGTGACCGGCAGCGATAGATGATTGCGCTGCTTGGCCGCGAGGGTGAGGATCTGCGGCTTCTCGTTCTCCAGCTTGACGGTGCCGTCGCTGCTGACCGCGATATTGTAGTCGCCGGCAGCGCCTTCGACGTTGTCGAACTCGAGCTGCACGGCGCCGTGGTCGCCAGTGCGCAGGAAGCGCGGCAGCGTCGTGGTCAGCACCACGGGATCGCGAACGATGACGTCGCCCGCGGCCTTGCCGACCTTGTCCTTGCTCCAGGCGACCGCCATCACGCGCACGGTGCCGGCAAAGGCCGGGATGTCGAACTTGACCTGCGCGATGCCGTCGCGACCCACCGTTACGATTCCGGAGTAAAGCGCGAGCGGCGCCTGGGTCGGCGGCGAACCGCTGAGCTCGACGGCGCCCATGTCGCCGCCGGAGCGGATTTTGCCCGCGGCGCCCTGCATGCCGTCGATCAGCTGCCCGTAGATGTCGCGGATGTCGGCGGTGAGCTGGCGCTGGCCGAGGTAATAATCGTCCGGCGCCGGCGGCTTGTATTTGGTGAGGTTGAGGATGCCGACGTCGACGGCGGCGACCACGACGCGGGCCTCATCGCCCGCCGCAAGCCCTGCGACATGCACCGGCACGGTCAGCGTCGAATTCGGCCGCAGCGTCGCCGGCATCGCCATGTCGACGGCGAGCGTGCGCGCGCCGCGGTCGATGGAGAACCATTGCACGCCGATGGCGCGGCCGGGCATGCGCTGCGCCGGCGCGTCAAGCGGCCGCCGCAGCGTGGCAACGAGATAGGCGCCTGTCCCCCAGTCCTTGCCGACGCTGAGCTTGACGTTGGCGGTGCCTGGCTTGACGTCCTGCGACGTCGACGACACCAGCCTATCGGTGAACACATTGAGCGTGAGCCGCCCGGCGCTGCGCGCGGTCACAGCGACATTCAGAGCATCACCCGATTTGTAATCCGCCTTGTCGAGCGCGATCTCGAGCAGGTCGGGCGTGTCGGCGTTCGACTCGGCGTAGAAGCCGGCGTCGAACGACAGCGACGTGATCGCCCCGCCCTGCTCCGGTGCCGTCACTTCAAGACGGTAGCGCCCCCACTTCACCGGCAGCGACAGATGCGCCGGCTTGTCGGCGGTAGCGTCGATGGTGCCGTCGGTGATCTTGGCGGTGCGCTTGACCGGCTCGAAATTCCACTCGCCGTTTTGGCGATACCACTGATAGCTGGTCTCGACCTTGAGCAGTGAGTAGCGCAGGCGCGCTTTCGGCGTGAGCTTGCCGTCGGGCGACACGAACACGACGTCGAAGTCGGCATTGGCACCGTCGGCGAGCGAGCGGCCCGAGAACGCCGGCTTGACGCCGATCATCGGCGTGTCCGGAGTAACCGGCAGCGTCAGCGTCCGCTCAACGCCGCGGCCGCCGGACTCCGCCATGCTGACGGTGACTTCTGCTTCGAGCGGGCGCGTGGTGACCGGCAGCTTGTCGAGCGCGACATTGAACGTCGTCTTGCCCTGCGCGTCGGTCTCGGTGAGATCGTCGAGGTCCTGGCGAACCGCCGTCACCTCATCGTCGGACAGACCGAAGGCGTAGCCCGGAAAGCCGGCGCGCTCGTCGGCGGCGGAGATCGAGACGCTGCCGGTCAGTTCGAGCGCGGAGGCCGGCGCGCCATAAAGGAAATGTCCGTCGATGCTGAACGGTGTCGCGCCGCTGCGCGCCATCACGGTGGCGGATGATTTGAGGTCGAACTCCAGCCGGTCTGCCACATAGTCTTCGACCATGAAGCTTGCCTCGCCGACGGCGGGACGCTTGGGATCGGTGAAGGCGCGCACGCGCCAGGTGCCGCTCATGGCGGAGGAAACCAGCGGCACGCCCCAACCGCGGCCGCCGAGGCCCTGATCGGCGATCAAGGCGCGGCGATATTCGACGCCGTCCGGCCGCTCCATGACCAGCGTCAGCGACGAGCCGGGCGCGGCTTGCCCGAGCACGTCGCGCAACAGCGCGGTCACCTCGACGGTTTCGCCGGAGCGATAGACGCCGCGCTCGGTATAGACGAAGGCATCGAGCCCGGCGGGTACCGGCCGCCCGGCGACGCCGCGGTCGGACAGATCGAAGGCCGCTGATTTGAGGCTGAGGAAGGCGTAGTCGTTTGCCTCGCTGCCGATGATGGCGGCGGGCTCCATGCCGCCCTCGCCGCGCGTGAGGCCGGCCTCGAAATGCACGAAGCCGTTGCTGTCGGTGCGTTTGGCCGCGAGTTGATCGTTGCTGCGCGACATCAGGCGGATGTCGGTCTGCGCGCGCGGCTCCGCGGTCGCCAGCGAGTGCACGAAGACGTCGATGCCGTCATGCGTCGTGTAGGCGGTAAGCCCGAGATCGGAGACGATGAACCACTGGGTCGCGACCTGGTCGTAGTCCTCGCCGAGATTGCCCTTGGCCACCGCGGTCATCGCATAGACGCCGGGAGACAGATTGCCGACCGCCTCGGCGACCGGAAATGCGGTGGTCACTTCGGTGTTGAGTTTCTCCTCGACCGCCAGCTCGCCGTTCCAAACCTTGACGCCGCGGCTGTTGCCGAGCTCGAGCGCCTCGTAGTGATAGAGATTGCGCTGGAACTGGCCACCGAGAACGGTGTCGACCAGATTGCGGTCGCCGACGCGATAGATGTCGACCGTCACCGTGCCGGTGTTGACGCTGAGCAGCGGGATGCCGCGCTGGCCGGTCTTCGGCAGCACATAGGCCTTGCCGGTGAAGCGCACGAACGGCTTGCGGTCGCGCACGAAGATCGTGAATTGCGTCGACTTGGGAAGAGTCTCGTGCACGGTCGAGGGCAACCCGGCGCGCAGCGTGATGGCGTAGCGCTCGCCGTGCTTGAGGCCTTCGACGCAGAGCTGTCGCTCGCTCGCCGACACGGCAGGCTTGTCCATGCCTTCGACGGCGACGAAGGGCGAGAAGTCGGTGCGGCCGCCCGGCAGATCTTCCGAGAACTGGAAACAGGCGCGTGGCGACATGGCGTCGGAATCGACGGAATAGTCGAGCATGCGGAAGCCGTGCTCGGCGCGTAGCGTCTCGTATTGGCCGCGCAGGTCGGCGATCTCGCGGATTTCGAGCGCGGTGCGCATCGCGTCGAGCGCGCCGCGCCACTCCTTGCGGTCGGCGAGCGTGCGGCCGAGAACGGCGAGGCTGTCGGCTTCCTCATTGCGGTTCTGCGTGCGCTGGTAAGCGATGTAGGCGGCGGTCGAGGCGCGGTCGAGCAGCAGCGCCTTTTCGCGATCGTCGCGCGGACGAATCTGCAGCACGGTGCGGGCGAGCCGCAACCAGCTCGATGCGTCGTTCGGCGCCGTGGCGACCAGCTGCCCGAGCACCACCATGCCGTTGCGGTAATCTTTCCGGTCGAAGGCCGCGTCGGCATCGCGCTTGAGCTGCGCCGCTGGCTTGGTGACGGTGCCGGCGTCGCTCTTGATCTGCGCCTCAAGTTTTATCGCCGCGTCGTCGAGCTCCTTGTTTTCGTAGGCCTTGCCGGCGGCAAAGGCTGGCAAAATGGCAAGGGCGAGCAGC
>Ga0265339_10002935_pt1 | contig 12063 bp, 13 predicted proteins | sample 4CB219metaG_FD_202085 | JGI IMG/M metagenome (GOLD analysis project Ga0265339, IMG submission 202085) | Rhizosphere microbial communities from Carex aquatilis grown in University of Washington, Seatle, WA, United States - 4-CB2-19 metaG | ecosystem: Host-associated > Plants > Roots >...
GGTATTCTGTCTACAGATTATATTACACCGTATACGGACTATGTGGCACCCACTCACCGTCGACACCCAAGCGAAACAGGTCCGCCCGAGTGGTACGCACCAACAAATGTCGAGCGAACACCGACACCGAAATGGTGACTTCCATTCACCCCCATGGATGGGGCGAGACCCCGACCAATTGAAAACGTGGGCAGAAGACAGGGGATTGGTGCGGTCGAGAAGACTCGAACTTCCACGGGTTGCCCCGCTACCACCTCAAGGTAGTGCGTCTACCAATTCCGCCACGACCGCACAGTCCTGAAATCACCGGTAGAGGGGCCGGGGTGTAGCAAATCCCCTTCGGGGTGGGAAGGGCCTGAAATCAGGCGAAAATCTCGCCTGCCGAACGCCACAGGACAAAGACCGCGACGCAGATCACCATCACGGCGAATCCGCGCGAAAGCACCCCGCGCCGCTCCGACAGGCGGACCGAAAGACGGACCCCCGCCAAGCCGCCCAGGATTCCGCCCGCCACGAAGAACGCAGCGATCCGCCAGTCCACCAGACCCGCCAGCGCGTAGGTCATGGCCGTCGTCAGACCGAATGCGCCAACCGAAATCAGCGACGATCCGATGGCGTTAATCGCCGCCATCCCGCTGCCAAGCATGATTGCGGGCACGATCAGGAAGCCTCCGCCGATCCCGAAAAATCCCGAGAGGAAGCCGACGACGAGACCGGCACCGATCAGCCGCACGGCGATCGAGGGGTCGATGCGTACGAGCGGGTCGCCACCGGCTGCGCGCGGACTGAACATTCCCCCGGCGACGGCAAGCATGATCAGTCCGAACAGAAAGAGCAGATGTTGTCCGTCGACGTGGCGGCCGAGAAACGCGCCAAGCGATGCCCCGGCGATGCCCGAAACCGCGAACACGATCGCGCAGGGCCATTTCACGGTCCCTGCGCGCGCATGCGCGATCAGATTGGCGAACGCATTCACGGAGACCGCAAGTGCGCTCGTCCCGATGGCGACATGTGGGTCTTTCACGCCGACGACATAGACCAGCAGCGGAACCGCAAGGATCGAGCCTCCCCCGCCCAGCAGACCCAGAGCGAATCCGACAAGCGAACCGGAGAAGATCGGCAGCAGATCTATGAGGCCCATCAGGCCGCCGCTTTGTTCCAGGGCATCACGCCGAGCAGCTTGGCCATGCCGCACCAGCCGGATATGCCGGCGAAGGTGAGGCCGGCGCCGACGAAAGCGGACAGCGCGATAAACGCAGGCGATACTGTGAGGGCAAGCGCGACGCCGATCAGGACAAGCGATCCCGCCGCGATCTGCACCTGACGCTGCAGGTCGATGGGTTTGCTGCGATCGATTTGGGTCGGCAGGCCTGCGGACTTCCACGCGTTCAGGCCGCCTTCCAGAAGGAAGACCTCGGGCGCGCTGCAGTTGCCGAGCTGGGCTTCGTTGTCGCCGGTTCGCTTTCCTGTCAGGCAATGGAAAATGACGGCGGGTGCCGAGGTGTGGCTCGCAAAATCATTTGCCGGATCGATGGTCGAGAGCGGCTTGGACAGCGCGCCCGGGATAGACTCGCGCGCATGTTCCATCGGCTCACGGATGTCGATGAGAACGGCGGATCCGTCCGCAACGCGGCGCCGGGCTTCTGAAGGACTGATTTTCGCGATGCTCATGACTTACCTCTTGCAGTAGAGTTCGTGCAGGACACCCAAAAGGCGCGCTGCCCGCGGATCGTCCAGGCGATAGAAAATGACCTGAGACTCGCGCCGCGTGGTGACAAGTCCCTCCTCGCGCAGTTTGGCGAGATGCTGTGACAATGCCGACTGGCTGAGACCGGAACGTGCGACGAGATCGCCAGCCGTCCGCTCGCCATCGACCAGTTCGCACAGCACTCGCAGCCGCGCTTCGTGCGACAGCGCGCGCAGCATGCCAGCCGCCTCGCCCGCGTGGCGGCGCATGGCTTTCATGTCTGAAGCGGAAAATGCGTTCATCGTCTTTCCATTAGTTCTTGCTAATTTAGTATTGTCTAATATATAAGTCAAGCAGACATGGAGCGCGGCACATGAACCCCGACATTCAGGCATTTTTCGACGAAGAGACCTTCACGGTCAGCTATCTGGTGAGCGATCCGGCCACGCGCCGCGCCGTAGTGATCGATCCGGTCCTCGATTTCGATCCCAAGTCGGCGCGCACGTCGACCAAATCGGCGGATACCATGCTCGCGGCGATCAAGGCGAAGGACCTGACCGTCGAATGGCTGCTGGAAACCCACGCGCACGCCGATCATCTCTCGGCCGCAGCGGTGCTGAAGCAGAAGCTCGGCGCCAGGACGGCGATCGGAGAACATGTCGCCGACGTGCAGAAGGTCTTCGCGCCGATCTTCAATGCGCGCGATCTGAGTGGAACGGGCGGCGAGTTCGACCGTGTCCTAAAGGACGGCGAGACGCTTCAGGTCGGGGGGATGACGATCGAAGTCCTGTATACGCCCGGCCACACGCCGGCCTGCATCAGCTACAAGATCGGCGACAACGTCTTTGTCGGAGACACGCTGTTCATGCCGGACTACGGCACGGCACGCTGCGACTTTCCTGGCGGCGATGCGCAAATCCTTTATCGCTCGATCCGGCGTATTCTTTCTCTGCCTGCAGAAACGACTCTGTGGATGTGCCACGACTACAAGGCCCCGCATCGGGACACCTATGCCTGGCGGACGACGGTCGCCGAACAGCGCGAGAATAACATCCATATCCGCGACGGCGTGAGTGAGAGCGCCTTCGTCGCGATGCGCACTGCGCGCGACAAGACACTGCACATGCCCGTGCTGATACTGCCTTCGGTGCAGGTCAACATCCGCGCGGGCAACATGCCGCCGCCGGAGGCCGACGGAAATATCTATCTGAAGCTTCCGGTGAACAGGCTCTAAAGGCTAGATGCCGTCGCCGTCGACGCCGATGTGGATGCCGCACTCGTCCTTGTCGAGACCCGACCACCGCCCGGCGCGATAGTCCTCGCCGGCGGCGACGCGGCGTGTGCAAGGCATGCAGCCGATTGAAGGATAACCGTCCTCCACGAGCGGATGACGCGGCAGATCATACTTCGTCGTGTAGGTCTCGAGCTGGTCAAGAGTCCAATCGGCCAGGGGATTGAAGCGGAAGCGGCCTTCGAAGAATTCAACCGCCTGCATCTCCGCGCGCTCGCGCGTCTGGAAGCGTTTGCGGCCGGTGATCTGGGCTGCAAAGGGCTCCAGCGCGCGCTTGAGCGGAATGACCTTGCGGAAATTGCAGCAAGCGTCGGTGTCCTTCGACCAGAGCACGCCTTCGGGATCGAAGCGCACTCGGTCCGCGGGATTCGGCGCCAGTGAGCGAATGTCGCCGAGGCCAAGAATGTCCTGCAGGCGATCGCGATAGCGCAGCGTCTCGCCGAACAGTTTGCCCGTGTTCAGAAACAGGATCGGCGTGTTCGGATCGATCTCGGCCACCAGGTGCAGCAGAACGGCGGACTCCGCGCCGAACGACGAGACGACGGCACTCTTGCCGGCAAACTCGCCCTTGAGCGCAAGTTCGAGGATGCCATGTGCGTCACGGCCGCGCGCCGCGTCCTGAAGCTGGGACAGCTTGGCAATGACCATCGGATCGGCGGCGCCGGTGTCCTTGCGGTCAAAGGCGCGCGGCGTGATGCCGCGAGACCGATCGATAACGGTTACCGTGGCGCTCATCAGAGCCAGCCCTTTTCTGAAATCATCTCTCGTGTGCGTTTGGCGACTTCGACCGGTGGCAGTCCGTCGGCGCGCCACGTCGCGCGCGCCTGGCTCACATCTTCAAGCCGCATCGTCCATTCGGGTCCGAAACGCTCCTGCAGCCATTCGCGCAAACGGCTCGCCAGGCCCGGCGCACGCCCGCCTGTCGACGCAGTCAGGACGAGATCGCCGCGGCGAACGATCGCCGGAACGTGAAAGTCGCAAAATTCGGGAACGTCCTCGACATTGACGAGGATCCCGGCGTCATGCGCCCTGCCCGCCAGCCCAGCCGAGGTCTCGTGGTCAAGACCTGCGATGAACAGTACGCGTATGTCGGGCAAAGGACCGATCTCGCTCACCAGGACAGGCGTTACGCCCGCCTCAGCCAGCAACGCTTCCCGTCGCGCGCGGCCATCCCCGGCGCCGGCAAGGCCGACGCTGGCAGATTCCAGAGCAAGGACGATGGGGAGCAACGACGCCTCCGCGGCCGGCCCTTTTGGCCGGTTCCACAGCAGAAGTACGCATCAATGATCTAAAATGCAAGGATCAGGTGGGGAATAAAACAAATAACAAAATACGTATGTATTATTACTGATAGCCGCGCAGGAGATCGGTGATCGAAACGCCGATCTTGTCGCCATGAATGATGATTTCACCCTTCGCGACGGGCCTGTCGTTGGCCAGGATAAGAACCGGGTCTTCCTGGTGGGAATCCAGCTCGATGACGGCGCCGCGTCCCATGCGCAGCAATTGGTGCATGGGAATGGTGGAGCGGCCGAGTACGACCGAGATTTCGACTTTGACGCCGGCGATGTTCGAGGACATGAAGGACCCCATGGGTGACGGGCCGGATACTCGGACAATTATGCTTTCGGGCGGGTTAACGCGGCCGGCGGTTGAGTGGCGCGTGGCGGAGGAGCTGACCCCCTACCCGCAGGCTGTGGCATTCATGGAGGAACGTGCTGCGGCCATCGCTGAAGGGACTGCGCCGGAACTGGTCTGGCTCGTCGAACATCCCCCGATCTACACGGCCGGCACAAGCGCCAGGGACACCGACCTGCTCGACGCCCGCTTTCCGGTTTTCAAGACGGGCCGAGGCGGCCAGTTCACCTATCACGGGCCGGGACAACGTGTCGGCTACGTGATGCTCGACCTGAAACGGCGCAAAGCCGATGTCCGGTCCTTCGTGCACGATCTTGAAGAATGGCTCATCGGCACGCTGGCTCAGTTCAACGTCAGTGGCGAACGCCGCGACGGCCGTGTGGGCATCTGGGTCGCGCGCCCGGGACGCGAGGACAAGATCGCCGCGATCGGCGTGCGCGTCCGGCGCTGGGTGACGTTTCACGGCGTGAGCATCAATGTCGATCCCGATCTCTCGCACTTTTCAGGCATCGTTCCGTGCGGCGTCAGCGAACATGGCGTGACCAGCCTGCACGATCTTGGCCTGCCTGTGACGATGGCGGACGTCGACGTCGCGCTGAAGCAGAGTTTCACCGACGTGTTTGGGGGCTAGGACATGCCGCGTGTTTCAGCCGCCTTCTTCTCGACCGGGATCGTCTGCGCACTCGCTGCAGTGCTGCTGAGCATCCGCATGGACGCTGCGCGCGATTTCGCGCTCGCGCCGTTGCAACTTCAGCTCAACGTGATCGGCTGGGTCAGCATGGCACTGTATGGAACTTTCTACGCCATGACGCGCGGGACGCTTTCGCTCGGACTTGCCTGGACAAACTACTGGGTGTCCCTCGCGGGCGTCGTCGTCCTGACGCCTGCGCTGGCACTGTATCTGGCGACAGGAAACGAGGGCTGGTATCGATTTGTCCTCGCCGGCGAAGGACTGACGGTCGCGGCGATGCTCGTATTCGCGCTGTCCGTGTTTCAGGAGCTCTTCCGCAGGCGGCCACCGCTCTAGATCGAGGAACGGCGGCGAAAGCCTTTTTCCGCTGCGGGTTCCGCCTTATGCAACTCCACATTGCCGACACGCGAACCGGGCGGTCCTTTCATGCAGAGCCCGATCAACGTCTCGACCGCCTTTTCCGGACCAGAAACAAGCGCCTCGACTGTTCCGTCGGACCGGTTGCGGATCCAGCCGTCAACGCCGAGCCTCGCCGCTTCCACGATCACGAAGTTGCGATAGCCCACAGCCTGCACGAAGCCCTCGATGCGCAGGCGCATGTGGGTAAAGCCGATGTGATCGTTGGTCATGTCCGTAGAATGCTAAGTTATCGGCGGTGCTATTGCGAATTCACGACAGCGCGTCACGGTAGCCATGCACCATGCGCGCATTGCCGTTCTAGTGGGAACTTCCCCACCTTTGCAATGAACAATACCTCGGGGGACATGCGTGCACGCAAGCCGGATTTTCGCAGTGATGCTTGCGGCATATGCTCTTTCGACCCCCGCTTTCGCGGATCCCGCCGCAACCGGCGTTCTGAGCTACGACGCCGCGTTCTTCGCGGAAGCCAGGCCGAACACCGCTTATGACATGATCGGCCGGTTGCCGGGGTTCTCCTTCACCGATGTCGGCTCGGCGCGCGGCTTTGCCGGCACCGCCGGAAACGTCCTGATCAACGGGGAACGGCCGACTTCGAAGACCGATTCCCTGCAGTCCGTCCTCACACGAATTCCCGCCGGCAATGTCGAGCGCATCGACCTGATCCGCGGCGGCGCGCCCGGCATCGACATGCAGGGGCAGACAGTCGTCGCAAATGTCATCCTGAAGGCGGAGGACTCGCTCCACGTCATCGCGACGGCCGACGACTATGTGTTCCTCGATGGTCATATGATACCGACGGCTTCGCTGCAGTTCACGCAGCACTCCGGCGGCACGACCTACGAAGGAACGATCAGCGGGGTCCAGAGCTACGACGATTCCGTCGGCCGCGGAACGCATGACGTCTTGGACGGTAACGGCAACCTGCTGACGCACGACGTCACACAGTCGCACGGTCTTGGAGTCGGTATTTCGGCGAACGGCGCGATCACGCTTGCGCTTCTTGGCGGCGAGTTCAAGACGAACTTCACGCTTCAGGACAGTCCGTTCGTCGATGCGCTGACCTATCGCCGCCCGGGCTTTCTCGAGACCTTCGGCGACCGGTCGCGCGACAATGGTTCGGAGTTCGGACTGCACTGGCAGGGACCGGTGGACGGAATGCAACTCGAAACGCTCGTTCTTCAGCGTCTCGACCATACCATCGCCGCGTCGGACTCCAACGACGGAACAACTGCACAACATTTTGGCTCGACGACGGACACCGGGGAGTCCATCGCCCGCGGCACGCTTCGCTATTCGCCGCTGACCGAGCTCACATTCGAAGGCGGCGCCGAGGCGGCATACAATTTCCTCGGCGGCAAGACCGTGTTCCTCATCAACGGCGTGAGCCAGCCGCTGCCGTCCGCGATCGCCCATGTGCAGGAATTGCGCGGCGAGATTTTTGGACAGGGAACCTGGAAAATCTCCAGCCAATGGTTGCTGGAGGCTGGCGCCCGCGCGGAATTTTCCAGGATCAGCGAGAGTGGAACGGACCGCGAAAGCCGCACCTTCTTCTATCCCAAGCCCCGCCTCGTGCTGACCTGGTCGCCGCTATCGGGAACCCAAGTGCGACTGCGCTATGAGAAGGTCGTCGGACAGCTCGATTTCAACAATTTCGTCGCCTCCGCCAACCTGTCATCGACAGGCGTCACCGTCGGCAACAAGGACATCAAGCCGGACCAGCACTCACAATACGAACTGTCGATAGAACGGCATTTCTGGGACAAGGGCGCGGTTGTCCTGACCTTCATGCACGAGGATATCAAGGACGTCGTCGACTTCGTGCCCATCAAGGACAGCATGGGCAACCTGTTCGATGCGCCGGGCAACATCGGAAACGGCCAGGACAACCAGATCACGTTTCAGGCGACACTTCCGCTCGACCGGCTCTTCATCCCGAACGGCCTGCTGACGACGACGAGCATCTTCAACCTGACGTCGGTGCGCGATCCGGTTACAGGCGTGCACCGCGTGATCTCTCTGCAGCGGCCCCAGAACGTCAATGTGAGCTTTTCACAGGACATCGACAGCCTGAAATCGACCTGGGGCATCAACTACTACAATTGCTGGGACGAATACTCGTACAGGCTCACGACGTCGCGCCACCGAAAGGTTACGCCGACCTATTTCCAGGCCTTCTGGGAATACAAGCCGAGCGCGGCCTGGAGCTACCGGTTTCAGTTGAACAACTTCACCAGCTTCGTCTATCACGACGACAACTTCACGTTCGGCGGACCGCGCAACACCTCGCCGCTCATCGGAGTCGATGAGTATAACGGGCAGTCCATCCCGCAGTTCGAATTCCGGATCAGGTGGACGTACTGACGCGGGGCGCTTAAGCGAATTCCAGGATCACGTCGTCGAGCGCGAGGCTGTCACCCTTGGCGGCGTTGACCTTCTTGATGGTACCGTCCCGCTCGGCCGTCAGAACGTTTTCCATCTTCATCGCTTCGACAACGGCGAGCGTTTCGCCCGCTTTGACTTCCTGACCGACGGCGACATTGACCGAGACCACCAGGCCAGGCATCGGACAGAGCAGCATCTTGGATGTGTCTGCCGCGAGCTTCTTGGGCATGAGTGCGGCGAGTTCTGCAGCTTCTGGCGAGCGTACGATCGCGGTCACCGTGCGTCCGCCCTGCCCGAGCTTGTAGCCGCCCTGCACGCGCGTAAGCTGAATGGCGTGGTCGCCGTTCTGCGTCGACAACACCATGATGGGCTGACCGGGTTGCCACTCCGTAATGGCTCTGAACGGACTGCCGTCGATCAGAAGATGAAGATTGCCCGCCGCCAAATTGGCGCCCGAGACGTTGAAGTTCTGTCCGTCGATGGTCACGACGAACTCGCCCGCAACCTTGTGCGCGCCGTTCATGATGCCGGAAATGCCGCTCGCGCGCAGCGAACGCGCGAGGCGCGCCGCAACGGCGGCGGCGACAAAGCGGTGACGTGACGCATCGTCCAGAGGCTGGCCGTGGAAGCCGTCCGGGAACTCCTCGGCGATGAAGCCGGTGGTGATGGTCCCGGCGCGGAAGCGCGGGTTGTGCATGATCGCGGTCAGGAAGGCGATGTTGTGGTTGATGCCCTCGATGCGGAACCTGTCCAGCGCGACGGCCATCGCGTCAATGGCTGCGATGCGCGTCGGGGCATGGGTGCAGAGCTTGGCGATCATCGGATCATAGAACATCGAGATCTCGCCGCCTTCATAGACGCCCGTATCGTTGCGCACGGTGATGTCGCCATGCGTGCCTTCCGCCGGCGGTCGGTAACGCACAAGACGCCCCGTCGACGGCAAAAATCCGCGATAGGGATCCTCGGCATAGATGCGCGCTTCGACGGCCCAGCCGTTGATGCCGACATCGCTCTGCGTGATCGGGAGCTTCTCGCCGGCGGCGGAGCGGATCATGAGCTCCACCAGATCAAGGCCAGTGATGAGTTCGGTCACGGGATGTTCGACCTGCAGGCGCGTGTTCATTTCCAGGAAGTAGAACTTGCGGTCCTTGTCGACGATGAACTCGACGGTTCCGGCGCTGTCGTAGCCGACGGCCTTGGCCAGCATCACGGCCTGCTCGCCCATCGCCTTGCGCGTGGCGGCATCAAGGAACGGAGACGGCGCTTCCTCTATGACTTTCTGGTTGCGCCGCTGGATCGAGCATTCGCGCTCGTTGAGATAGAGCACGTTGCCGTGCTTGTCGCCCATCACCTGGATTTCGATGTGTCGCGGTTCGGTGACGAATTTCTCGATGAACAGGCGGTCATCGCCGAAGCTGGCCTTGGCTTCGTTCTGGGACGACTTGATAGCCTGAACGAGCTCGTCTTCCTTGTGGACGATACGCAGGCCCTTGCCGCCGCCGCCGGCGGACGCCTTCACCATCACCGGATAGCCGATCTCCTTGGCGATCTTACGAGCGTGCGCATCGTCCCTGATCTCGCCGATGAAGCCGGGAACCGTATTGACCTTGGCAGCCTGCGCCAGCTTCTTGGATTCGATCTTGTCGCCCATCGCCGCGATGGCCTTGGTATTCGGGCCGATAAAGGCGACGCCGACCTTGGCCAGCGCCTCCGCGAACGCCTCGCGCTCGGAGAGAAAGCCGTAGCCCGGATGGACGGCCTCGGCGCCGGTGTCGCGGCAGGCCTGAACGATCTTGTCGATGACGAGGTAGGACTGCGCGGAAGGCGGCGGGCCGATATGGACGGCTTCGTCGGCCATTTCCACATGCAGGGCGTCCTTGTCGGCGTCCGAATAGACGGCGACGGTCTTGATGCCCATCTTGCGGGCCGTCTTGATCACGCGGCAGGCGATTTCACCGCGATTGGCAATCAGAATTTTCTTGAACAAAGTTTCCCCCGGCCGGCATCAGAAACGCCTGATGCGGCTAGGTTTTAGGGCGAAGAATTGCATCCGTAAACCGTGCGCGGCGTTTACGCAGGGGCCGCCACGCCGCACCCCGCGAACGCGCGCCCTGATTGCTGCCTATTTGCGGCCCGCCATCGTCTTGTCCCGGATCGCCCGGAACTCATTGTCCTTGTACCAGTTGGGCCAGCGATCCGAATTGGCGAGGGTGTCGCCCAGCGTGTAGAGCGCAAGAAGATCGTCGACCGGCCCCCTCATATCCCAGTTCGGATCAAATTCATCCGATGGCTGGTGATAGTGCTTGGTGCGGTATTCGTCGCGCACGGCCTGCCCTGCTGCCGTGCCGCCCTTGACCAGGTCGAACCCGCCGCCCGGATCGAGCATCGGCACGCCGACACGCGACAGGCTGATATGGTCGGAGCGGTAGAAGCCGCCCTTCTCCGGTTCGGGATCCGGCGAAATCGTCCGGTTCTGGGTCTTCAGCACGTCGGCCAGAAGATCTTCCATCTCCGATGCGCCGCTCCCGACCAGGATCATGTCGTGCGCCGGGCCCTGTGGCAGGTTGGCGTCCAGGTTCACGCCGCCCACGATGTGCGATAGCGGCCAGATCGGATGCGCCGCAAAGTAGGCCGAACCGAGCAGTCCCTGCTCTTCCAGAGTCCAGCAGATGATCGCGACGGAGCGCTGCGGCCTTGGCTTGGCATGCGAGAAGGCCTCGCCCAGCTCCAGAACGCTCGACACGCCCATGCCGTTGTCGATCGCGCCGTTGTAGATCTTGTCCGGTCCGGCGACGTCGGGCTTGATGCCGAGATGATCCCAATGCGCGGTGAAGAGGATGTAGTCATCCGGATGCGTGCGGCCCGGGATGACGCCGACGACATTGCGCGTGTTAAGATGAGCGAAGTTCGAATGGGTGTGCGCATCGAGCGTCTCGCCCGCCATCTCCACCGCCCTGAAGCCGTGCTTGTTCGCCGCGAGCTTCAGCGCGTCATAGTCTAGCCCGGCGCGCTTAAAGAGATCGCGCGCCGTGTCGAGCGTGATCCAACCCTGCACCGGCACCATGTCCAGGTTCTTGGTCTTGGTGTCGAGCCAGAGCTTGTTTCCCGAATTCGAATTGCGCACGACCTGCCAGCCATAGGCGGCCGGTCCCGCCTCATGCACGATGATGGCCGCGGCGGCGCCGTGACGCGCCGCCTCTTCATACTTGTAGGTCCAGCGGCCGTAGTAGGTCATCGCCCGGCCCTTGAAGAAAGCAGGATCACCCGGACGATCCTCGTTCCCCGGATCGTTGATCAGGATGACCACCGTCTTTCCCTTCACGTCAATGCCGGCGTAATCGTCCCACTGATATTCCGGCGCAACGACGCCGTAGCCGACGAATACGAGCGGCGAAGCCTTCACGTTCACATCGGACGCCGCAAACTGCGGTGTCCAGTAGACCGTCTCTTCCGGGAATTCCGGTGACAGCGCGCCCTGTGGCGTGTGGAACGTCAGCGACGAATGTGCCGCATCCAGCGCGATGTTCACCGCAGGCACCTGCTGGAAATAGCTGCCGTGATTGCCGGGCCTGAGGCCAATGCGCTTCATCTCGTCGGCGATCCACTGCGCTGCGGCTTCACCGTTCTTCGTGCCGGGGCCGCGCCCTTCAAAGACGTCGTCCGCAATGGCCCGGTCACGCGCCAGAATGTCGGCGCCAACAATCTGCGGGCTGGTGACAGGGTGAGCAGGATAGACCGACGATGAAGCGGCCCAGATCGCGACCGGCGCCAGCAAGCCCGCGACCGCAAGATATGAAACTCGGCGAAGATTCATGCGAACATACCCTTCGATGGCCCACTGCTTACAATGCTGAAACTTTCTCGTGAAGCTTCGCATTAACGCCGTGTAACATGACCACTGGGATATCCGAGATGCACAAATTCGGGAGCAATGCATGATCCGGTTTATCAATT
>Ga0265339_10002938_pt1 | contig 12049 bp, 12 predicted proteins | sample 4CB219metaG_FD_202085 | JGI IMG/M metagenome (GOLD analysis project Ga0265339, IMG submission 202085) | Rhizosphere microbial communities from Carex aquatilis grown in University of Washington, Seatle, WA, United States - 4-CB2-19 metaG | ecosystem: Host-associated > Plants > Roots >...
TGATCAAGCGGCCGCTGCTTCAGGCGCTGGAACCGGACCCGGCGGGGCCTCCGGTGCTGCTGATCGACGAAATCGATCGCACCGACGAGGCTTTCGAGGCGTTTCTCCTGGAGGTGCTCGCCGATTTCCAGGTCACCATCCCTGAGCTCGGCACAGTGAAGGCCGTTCATCCGCCGATCGTCGTCCTTACGTCGAACCGGACGCGGGAGGTGCATGACGCCCTCAAGCGCCGTTGCCTCTATCACTGGGTCGGCTATCCGAATGCCGAGCGCGAGCTGAAGATTTTGCGCACCAAGGTGCCGGGCATTTCCAAGAAGCTGTCCGAGCAGGTGGTCGCCTTCGTGCAAGCGCTGCGCAAGGAGGATTTGTTCAAGGTGCCGGGCGTCGCCGAGACGCTGGACTGGGCCGGCGCGCTCACCGAGCTCGACGTCGTGGCGCTCGATCCGGCGACGGTGTCGGATTCGCTCGGCGCGCTGCTCAAGTACCAGGACGACATCGCCCGCGTTGACGGCAGCAAGGTCAAGGCGCTGCTCGACGAGGTGAAGTCGGACTTACGCGCGGCGGAGTAGACCATGGCCGACACCACGGGCCGCCTTGCCGAGAACATCCTCTACTTCGCGCGGGCGCTGCGCGCGGCGGGGATTCCGGTCGGCCCCGGCGCCGTGCTCGACGCGCTCGAAGCGGTCGACGTCGCGCGCGTCGGCGGCCGCGACGATTTCTACTGGACGCTGCACGCCGTGTTTGTGAAGCGGCATGAACACTCGATCCTGTTCGACCAGGCCTTCCGCATTTTCTTCCGCAAGCGCGGTTACATCGAGAAGCTGATCGCTTCGATGCTGACCGAGACCGCGGGCAACGAGCCGAAAGCGCCGCCGCCGGGCGCGCAACGTATCCAAGAGGCGCTGTTCTCCGGCCTCAACGCGCGCGAGGAGGACGAGCAGGAGGTCGAGCTCGATGCACGCCTCACCGTGTCCGACCGCGAGGTGTTGCAGAAAAAGGATTTCGCGCAGATGACGGCTGCCGAGATCGCCGCCGCCAAGGAGGCGATCGCACGGCTCGCTTTGCCGCTCGATATGGTGCGGACGCGGCGGCTGGCCGCGAGCCGGCGCGGACGGCTGATCGATATGCGCCGGACGTTGCGCGCCAGCATGAAAGCGGGTGGGGCGCTCATCGACCTCAAGTATCTCGGGCCCCGCGTGCAGGAGCCGCCGATCGTTGCGCTGCTCGATATCTCCGGCTCGATGAGCCAATACACTCGGTTGTTCCTGCATTTCCTGCATTCGATTACGGATGCGAGGAAGCGCGTCACCACTTTCCTGTTCGGCACGCGGCTGACCAACGTGACGCGGGCCATCCGCCAGCGCGATCCGGACGAGGCGCTTGCCGCCTGTTCGGCGCACGTGCCGGATTGGTCGGGCGGCACGCGCATCGCCTCGTCGCTGCGCGCCTTCAACAAGCAATGGGCGCGGCGCGTACTCACGCAGGGCGCGGTGGTGCTACTGATCACCGACGGCCTGGACCGCGATGCCGAGGATGACGATCTTGGCTTCGAGATCGACCGGCTGCACCGCTCCTGCCGGCGATTGATCTGGCTCAATCCGCTGTTGCGTTTCGAGGGCTTCGAGGCGCGGGCGCGGGGTGTCAAAGCAATGCTGCCGCATGTTGACGAATTGCGGCCGATCCACAATCTGGAGTCGATGACCGAACTGGTGGCGGCCTTGTCGGACCGGCACGCGAGCCGCACTGATCCGAAACAATGGCTGCGCAAGGTTGCCTGATGGAGGTTGAAAATGCTGTCGCGCGATGAAGACATTCTCAAAGCCGCCGAAGACTGGCGCAAGGGCGGCAAGGGCGTTGCGCTCGCGACCGTGGTCGAGACCTGGGGCTCGGCGCCGCGTCCAGTCGGCTCCAATTTGGTGATCGACAACGACGGCAACTTTCTCGGCTCGGTGTCCGGCGGCTGCGTCGAAGGCGCGGTGGTCACCGAGGCGATGGACGTGATCGAAAGCGGCAAGCCGAAGCTCTTGGAATTCGGGGTCGCCGACGAGACGGCATGGAACGTCGGCCTATCGTGTGGCGGCACCATCCGCGTCTACGTTGAGAAGGTATCTTAAGTGAAACTCGACATTCTCCACGCGCTCAACACCGAACGCGCTGCGCGCCGCGCGGTGGTCGTCGTCACCGACGTCGAAAGCGGCACGCAACGGCTGGTCAAGGCGGCCGACGCAGCCCGCGACCCGCTCGCCGACGTGATCGACAAGCACATGCGCATGGGCAAGAGCGGAATGGAGGAGACGGCGCAAGGTCGTGTCTTCCTCACCGTGCACGTGCCGTCGCCGCAGCTCGTCATCACCGGCGCGGTGCACATCAGCCAGGCATTGGCGCCGATCGGCAAGCTGCTCGGCTACGACGTGACCATCGTCGACCCGCGCACGGCCTTCGCCTCGCCAGAACGCTTCCCCGACGTGAAGGTGGTCGCCGAGTGGCCGGATGTCGCGCTGCCCCCGCTCAACGTCGATCGTTACACGGCATTCGTCGCGCTCACGCACGACCCCAAGATCGACGATCCGGCGCTCAAGCACGCGCTGTCGCGCGACTGCTTCTATATCGGTGCGCTCGGGTCGCGAAAGACGCATGCCAAACGGTTGGCGCGGCTCAAGGAGGCTGGCGTGAGTGACGGCGATCTCGCGCGCGTCCATGCCCCGATCGGTCTTGCCATCGGCGCGGTGTCGCCGGCCGAGATCGCGGTCGCCATCATGGCCGAAATCACCGCCACGCTGCGGCTCAAGGCCGAGACGGCGGCGGAGGCGGCATGAAGTTCGGCCCGGTTGCTCCTGGCGATGCGCTTGGCGGCACCGCCGTGCATTCGATCCGCCAGGGCGAACTGGTGCTCAAGAAGGGCACGCTGATCGGTCCGGACGAAGTTGCGGCGCTCAAGGCCGCGGGAGTCGCCGAAATCGTGGTGGCGCGGCTCGAGGCCGGCGACGTGTCGGAGGACCAGGCCGCTGCCGACATCGCGGCCGCCGTCGCGGGGCTCGCGGTGCGCGCCGACAAGGCCTTTACCGGCCGGTGCAACCTGTTCGCCGAGACCGCCGGCGTGCTGGTGGTGGACAAGGCCGCCGTGGACCGTCTCAACCGCATCGATGAGGCTGTCACGCTCGCCACATTGCCGGCGTTCAAGCCGGTCGTTGCCGGCGAGATGATCGCGACGGTCAAGATCATTCCATTTGGTGTCGCCAGCGCGGCCCGGGATACCGCGGTGACGGAGGCCGGCAAGGCCAGGCCGATCATCCGTGTCGCGCCGTACAAGATCCGAAAGCTCGGCATCGTCTCGACGCTGCTGCCCGGCCTGTCGCCGAAGGTGGTGGAGAAGACGCTGAAGATCACCGAGGCCCGCATCGCTCCGGCGGGCGCCAAAATTGTCGCCGAGCGGCGGGTGCCGCATGAGGCGGCGGCACTCCAGCGCGCGATCGGCGAGGTGCTCAACGCCGGCGCCGAACTGGTGATCGTGTTCGGCGCCTCGGCGATCGCCGACCGTCGCGACGTCATTCCGGCGGCGATCGAGGCGGTGGGCGGCGAGATAGAGCATTTCGGCATGCCGGTCGATCCCGGCAATCTCATGCTGATCGGCCGCGCCAACGGCGCTCCGGTGATCGGTGCGCCCGGCTGTGCGCGCTCGCCGAAAGAGAACGGCTTCGACTGGATCCTGATGCGGCTGCTCGCCGGCCTGCCGGTGACGCGCGAGGACATTACCGGGCTTGGCGTCGGTGGTTTGCTGATGGAGATCATCACGCGGCCGCAGCCGCGCGAGAAGGCGGCGCCCGAAAAAGGCCGCCGCATCGCCGCGGTGGTGCTCGCTGCCGGCCGCTCGGCGCGGATGGGTGCGGTCAACAAGATGATCGCGGAGATCGGCGGCAGGCCGCTGGTGCGCATTGCCGCCGAGCAGGCGCTCGCCTCGCGCGCGTCGCCAGTCATCATCGTCACCGGTCATCAGCGCGAGCGCATCGAGGCGGCGCTGGCGGGTTTGCCGGTGCGCTTCGTGCACAATCCGGATTACGCCGAGGGGCTTGGCACGTCGCTCAAGGCCGGCATCGCCGCCGTGCCGCAGGAGGCCGATGGCGCCATCGTCTGCCTCGGCGATATGCCTCAGGTCGATGCCGCGCTGATCGATAGACTGATCGCGGCCTTCGATCCGGAGCGCGGCGCGCTCATCGCGGTGCCGAGCATCGACGGCCGGCGCGGCAATCCGGTGGTGTGGGCGCGGCGCTTCTTCCACGACCTGATGGCGATTCAGGGCGACATCGGCGCGCGCCATCTGATCGGCACTTACGCCGAGGCGGTCGCCGAAGTGCCGGTCGCGGGCGAAGCGGCGCTGACCGACGTCGATACCCCTGAGTCGCTCTCGGCGGTCAAGGCGGAAATCGAAGGCGCCTGAGACTCGAATCATTGATCGGCCGTGCGACTCAGCCCCTAGCTCAATCCCGACGTTAGGTTGGGGAAGGGCATGACGGATAATCTCACTCCGGTCATCCGTGCCGTTGTCGTGGCGACGCTGCTGCTGGCGACGGCGACGCTGATGTTCGTCGTCGCGACCACGGCGCGCGCCGCCGGCGCGTTGGCGGTCGGCAGTTGCGGAGCCTTCGGCGAGGCGTTCGATTTTTCCAGCATCGACGGTGCCAGGCAGAGCGCGCTGTCGAAGTGCCAAGCCGGCACTTGCCAGGTGGTGACGACGGTCAAGCGGGGCTGTACGGCCTTCGCCGTCGATTTCACTAACCCCTGCGGCCCGAATGGTTGGGGCAAGGCGCCAAAGCTTGGCCGCAGCCAGAACGCCGCGCTGCGTTCCTGTTACCAGGACGGCGGGAAGGATTGCGTCATCCGCACCTTCTTCTGTGACGCCAAGGGCTGATCGCTCCTAACGTATTGATCGGGCACAATTTATTTTTGCTTGCGTATGCGGGCATTCGAGCGTAATAATGACTGACTGGTCAGTCATTTAAGAGATCGATTATGAGCGCCAAACCCCGAAGGGTAGTCGGCGCGCGCAAAGCCAAAGCGGGGCCGGCGCGCAAGCGAAACACCGACAAGCGTGAGGCGATCCTCGCCGCGGCGCTCGATGAATTTTCCGAGCGGGGTTTTGAGGCGACGCGCCTCGACGACGTGGCCAAACGCGCGGGCGTCGCCAAGGGCACGATCTATCTCTACTTCCGCGACAAGGAGAGCCTGTTCCAGGAGTTGGTGCGCTCCATGCTCACGCCGGTCATCGGCAACATCGAGGCGCTGGGCGAGGCCGACATCCCGATGAGCGTCCTGGCGCCGCAGCTCGTCGAATTATTCGTGCGCGAGATATTCGAGACGCGTCGCAAGGACGTGATCCGCTTGATCCTCGCCGAAGGCCGCCGGTTCCCCAAAATCGCCGAGTTCTACTACCGTGAGGTGCTAGCGCGCATCATTGTGGCGATGCGCAAGCTGCTACAGCGCGCCGCCGAGCGCGGAGAAGTGCCGACCGCGCTCGTTGATTTCCCGCAAATCATCGCCGCGCCGGGCCTGGTAGCGATCATCTGGAGCGGATTGTTCGAGCGCTTCGAGCCGCTCGATGTTCGCGCGATGATGAAGGCCCACGTCGCGATGTTGTTTGCGCCACGGAGGACGGCATGAGAACGATACTTGCCGGGCTGATGGCGCTTGCCGCGTTGACGCTCGCCGGCTGCGGCAAGGACAACAGCCGCGTGGTGCAGGGTTGGGTCGAAGCCGAACTGATTTTCGTCAGTCCCGACGAACAGGGACGTCTTGAGCAGTTGAATGTGCGTGAGGGCGACCCGGTCATTACGCACGCGCCATTGTTTACGGTTGACGACGATCTGCAGGAAGCCGATCTGGCGGTGAAAAAGGCCGCGGTCACCAATGCGCAGCAGGCCTTCGATCGCGCCAAGGATTTGCTCAAGACCGCGGCGGGGACACAGAAGAACTTCGACGACGCCGAGGCGGCGCTGCGCCAGGCCAAAGCCAATCTCGATGCCTCGCAGACGCATCTCACGCGCCGCGAGGTGTTCAGCCCGGTCGATGGCACCGTCGAGCAGGTCTATTACCGCCCTGGCGAAACCGTGCCGGCGATGCGGCCGGTCGTGGCGCTGTTGCCGCCGGGAAATCTCAAACTTCGCTTTTTCGTGCCGGAGCCGTTGCTGCCGCAGATCAAATACGGCCAGACGGTCGACGTGTCATGCGACGGTTGCGAACAAGGGCTAACCGCCAAAGTGAGCTTCATCGCGCGCAGCGCCGAGTTCACCCCGCCGGTGATCTACAGCCTCGACGAGCGCGCCAAGCTCGTGTTTCTGATCGAGGCACGGCCGGAGCACCCGGAAAAATTCCGCGTCGGCCAGCCCGTGACCGTCACCGTGCCGAAGGAACCGCTGCCGTGAGCGCGCACGACGGGGCGCAAGACATCGTCATCGACGTCCAGCACCTGACGAAGAGATTCGACGGCAAAGCGGTCGTGCGCGACCTGTCGATGCAGGTCAAGCGCGGCACGATCTATGGCTTCCTCGGCCCCAACGGCTCCGGCAAGACTACCACCATCCGCATGCTGTGCGGCCTGCTCACGCCCGACGAGGGCACGGGCACATGCCTCGGCTACGACATCCGCACCGAGACCGACAAGATCAAGCGCCAGGTCGGCTACATGACGCAGCGCTTCAGTCTCTACCAGGATCTTTCGGTGCGCGAGAATCTGGAATTCATCGCCCGTGTCTACGGCGTCGAGAACCCGGTTGCAGCCGCGCAGGCCGCGATCGAGCGGCTCGGTCTGACTGGACGCGGCGATCAGATCGCTGGCGAGCTATCGGGCGGTTGGAAACAGCGGTTGGCGCTCGGCGCTTGTACGTTGCCGAGCCCCCAACTGCTGCTGCTCGACGAACCGACCGCCGGCGTCGATCCAAAGGCGCGGCGCGAGTTCTGGAACGAGATTCACGCCCTCGCAGGGCAGGGGCTCACCGTGCTGGTGTCCACGCATTACATGGACGAAGCCGAGCGGTGCCACGAAATTGCATATATCGCCTACGGCGAACTGCTGGTGCACGGCACTGTCGAGGAGGTGATCGCGGCCTCGCGGCTCACGACATACACCGTCACCGCGCAGAACGACGGGCTCAGCCAATTGTCCGACGAGCTTGGCGGCCGCCTGGGCGTTGAGATGGTGGCCCCGTTCGGGACGTCACTGCACGTCTCGGGCCGTGACGCGACCGCCCTCGAGACCGCGATTGCGCCTTATCGCGAGGACAAGAACTTGACCTGGCGGCCGTCGGAGCCGTCGCTCGAGGATGTGTTTATCGACCTGATGGGCAGGGCCAAGGATAACTTCGAATGACCCATCTCATCCCGCGCACGCCGGTACGGCGGCTGGCCGGCGGCGGCTTCATGCGCAAGACCTGGGCCATGTTGGTCAAGGAATTCATCCAGCTTCGCCGCGACCGCATTTCCTTCGCAATGATCGTCATGATCCCGTTGGTGCAATTGATGCTGTTCGGCTACGCCATCAACACCAATCCGCGCAATCTGCCGACCGCTGTGCTGCTGCAGGAGCAGAGCGATCTCGGACGTTCGATTCTTGCGGCGCTCCAGAACACCAAATATTTCAAGGTGACCGAGTTACCGCACACCGAAGCCGAGCTCGACGAACTGCTTGCGTCCGGCAAGGTGCTGTTCGCCGTCGAAATTCCCATCGATTTCGAGCGCGCGGTGCGCCGCGGCGACAAGCCGGCGATGCTGGTGGCTGCAGACGCAACAGACCCGGTTGCCGCCGGCACGGCGATGGGCGCGCTTTCCGGCGTGGTGACGGCGGCGTTGCAGCACGATCGCGCGGTGCCCAGCCCGCCGGTGATGCCGTTCGAGATCCGCACGCACGCCCGCTACAATCCGGCCGGCGCCACCCAGCTCAATATCGTCCCCGGCCTCGTCGGCACCATTCTCACCATGACCATGCTGATCTTTACCGCGCTGTCGGTGACGCGCGAGATCGAGCGCGGCACCATGGAAAATCTGCTGTCGATGCCGATCACGCCAGTCGAGATCATGCTCGGCAAGATCATTCCCTACGTGCTGGTCGGCTTCGTGCAGGCCTCGCTCATCATCGGCATCGGCGTTACCTTGTTCGGCGTTCCAGTTGTCGGCAGTCTGCTGCTGCTGGCGGCATTATCGACCTTGTTCATCAGCACCAACCTGTCGATCGGCTACACCTTCTCGACCGTGGCGCAGAACCAGTTGCAAGCGATGCAGATGTCGATGATGTTTTTCCTGCCCAATATCCTTCTGTCAGGCTTCATGTTTCCGTTCGCCGGCATGCCGGTATGGGCGCAATATGTTGGCGAGGCGCTGCCGCTGACCCATTTTCTTCGCATTATCCGTTCCATCATGCTCAAGGGCTCGGATCTCTCCGCGTTGCGCTACGACGCCGTGGCGCTGTTCGTGCTTATGCTGGTCGCGATGGCGATTGCGGTGACGCGTTTCCGCCGCACGCTCGACTAGCGGCGCGTCAGCACGCCGAAGCGGAAATAGGGGCTGCTGCGGTGGTCGGAATCGTCCGACCATCCGACGGCTGCGGACCATTCGGTATCGTTGATCTTGAAGCTGGTCAGATGGACGCCGAGGCGTACCTGGTCATAGCCGACGCAGGCGAACGTCGCGGCCTCCGGGCCGAGATAGAACAGATCGAAGGCGCGCCAGCCGAAAGCAATGCGCGCCGAGTAGCTGTTGATGATGGTCGATACCGCGCCGTCGGCGGCGAACATCGTGTCGGGTGTCGGCTCGTACCAGAGGTCGATCGCGGCGCGCGCGCCGATGTCGCCGCCTTGCAGCCGGCTCGATGGATCGTCGGGAGACAGCCGATGGCTCTCGACGTCGAGGCCGACGAACACCTTGACCTCGAGGTGGTCGCGCTTGAAGCGCCAGCCCGGTAGCAACTGCCCGACGAATTCCTCGCCGACCACTTGGTCGCCGCCGAGAGCGCCGGACCGATAGCGGTAGTAACCACCCGACATCACAGCCTTGAGGGTGAAGCCTTCGTGGTCGACCCCGTCGGGTGACCACAGCAATCCGCCATAGGCGAAATCGCCGTTGCGCCAGAGGTCGCCGCCGGAAAACAAAAGGAAAGTCGCGCCGTCGTCGAACGCCCTCGCAGGGACGCTCGCCACGCACATACAGACCAAGAAGGCTGCGGCGAAGGCTCTCGCCGCATCAACGCGCCCCCACACCATCGAGGCCCCCAAAAGCCTCAGCTTCCGAAAGTACACACCGAGATACCAACGCAACTAAAGCGCGCGGCCACGTCGGTGTCTATCGCCGAACGTCAAACACGCAATGGTTGCAGTTACTTATGGCTGAACCGGAGGGTGAACCAGTCCGGCAAATATGCAAGTGGCGCATTCGGCGAGGGCGTGGCCGGACAATCGCCAAATCGGGCTCGCTATAATACGGTCTGCGCGGAAATAAAGACTCATGCCAGTTATAGCGAAATCATCGAGCAGCGGTTTTGACGCGGCGACCCGCCGCTCGATCGCCTTCCTCAATCTCGCGCACGGGATCGACCACTTCGTGCTGCTGATCTATCCGACCGTGGTGATAGGCCTCGAGGTGATTTACCACCGGCCCTACAGCGAGCTGATCGCCATCTCCAGCACGGCCTTCGTCGCCTTTGGGCTGTTCGCGCTGCCGGCCGGCTGGCTTGCCGACCACTGGAGCCGCCGCAACATGATGGCGGCGTTCTATTTCGGCTGCGGCCTGTCGCTCATTGGCATCGCGCTGTCGCCGAACCTGATCACGCTGTCGGTGATGATGTTCATGCTCGGCGTCTTCGCGGCGATCTACCACCCGGTGGGCATGGCGATCCTGATCGAGGCCTCGCAGGCGCGCGGCCGGACGCTCGCCTTCAACGGCGTCTGCGGCAATGCCGGCGTCTCGCTGGCTGCCGGCGTCTCCGGCGCGCTTGCCTACTGGATCAGCTGGCGCGCGGCCTTCCTCGCTCCGGCAGTAATCTGCATCGTCAGCGGCATCGCCTATGTCTGGCTGACGCCGGATGATCGCCATCACGTCGGCAAGCGCAAATCGGCGCCGGCGGTGGCGCTGACGCCGCGCGCTGCGGTGATGTTTTTCGGGCTGTTCACAGTCATTGCTCTGAGCGCGGGCGTGACCTTCAACGTGCTCACCATCGCGCTGCCGAAGATCGTCGACGAGCGGCTGTCGGCCGACATGCCGCTGGTGGTCGTCGGCGGCATCGCCACCGCCGTATTGGTGTGCGGCGCGCTGGCGCAGCTCACCGTCGGCCGCGCGGTCGAATACCTGACGCCGCACGCGATCTTTGCCATCGTCACCGGGCTCGGCTTCCTCGGCAACCTGTGGGCAGCCTATGCCGGCGGCGCCAGCCTGATGATTGCGCTGGCGATCGCGATCGCCGCCATCTACGGCCAGGTGACCGTGCAGGACATCATCATGGCGCGCTACACCGCGGATGCTTGGCGCGGCCGCGTTTACGCCGTGCGCTATTTCCTGCTGTTCATCAGCGCCGGTGCCGCCATCGGCATGATCTCGATGCTGCATGACCGCGGCGGTTTCGCGCTGGTGCTCGACGTTAATGCGGTGATCGCATTTGTGCTGTTCATGATGACAATCGCGCTGGTCGCGATGATCATCAACATCGAGAACAAGCAGCACGCACCGCAACCTGCCGAATAAGGCTCACTTCGCCGGCGCGGTATCCCAGGCGAGCTTCGGCGCGTCCTGACCGGCGACGGAATAGAGCGCCCCGGGCGCATTACGCGTCTTCTGGAACTGCTCGAGCGTCTCCCCGCGCATCGCGGCGTAGATGTGCAAGTTGGACACGCCGACGACGGCGCCGAGCTTTTCCAGCATGAAGAAGCTCACGCCGTATTGGATCATCGCACGCCAGTCGCGCCGCTCGATCATTGTGCGCTCTTCCGGCGTCAAATCCGCGGCGGCGAAGGCCCGCCGCGGATTGTCCAGAAACGCCGCGCGCTTGTCGGGCGCAGTGAGCGCGTGCAGGAATGTGTTGATGCGAAACGCCTTGACGCTGCGGGCGAGCGTAAACGGATAGGTGCCCGGCAGTGCCTCGGCGCCGGCGAGCTGATGGCCGATATGGCGCCGGTAATCGCTCTGGACATCGGCCATCGGCTCGATCGCCTCGTTCTCGTAGATCGCCGTGGCGATGCCGGTCATCGATGGCAGGTAATAGCTCTGGTGGACGCGTTTGATGTTCGCCGACAGCGCGCCGCGCATGATCAGCCACATGATGACTTCCGCGCCTTCGACGCCGCCGAGGCGGGCGTAATCGGCCTGCGTCATGCGGGTGAGGGTGACCGGATCCTTCTCGATGAGCTCGAGGAATTGCTTGTCCCAGGCCGTGTTGTTGAAGCCGGCGCGCTCGCCATGCACCTGGTGCGACAGTCCGCCGGTCGCGACCAGCGCGACCTTGATGTCCTCCGGGAAACTCTCGATGGCCTTGCGCAGCGACTGGCCGAGCTTGTAGCAGCGCAACGCCGACGGAATCGGAAACTGCAGCACGCCGACTTGCAGCGGCACGATGGCGGCGGGCCATTGCGGCTCGTGCGGCCACATCATCGACAGCGGCGAGAAGCAGCCGTGGTCGAGCGGGCGGCCCTGGAAGAACGACATGTCGAATTCGTCGGCCATCAGCGCCGCGCCGATGTGGTGGGACAGCGCCGCGTGGCTGCGCACCGGCGGCAGATTGCGCGCGCCGCCGCCCTCGTCGGCGACGGCGTAGCTTTCGTCGATGCCGAGCGAGAAGGCCGAATAGTGGTCGAAGAAGAACGAGGTAACGTGATCGTTGAAGATCACGAACAGGACGTCGGGCCGCTTGTCGGCGAGCCAGCGTTGCACCGGCTGGAAAGCCTCAAAGATCGGCGCCCAGACCGGGTCGCTCTGCTTGTGGCGGTCGTAGGCAAAACCGATCGTCGGCGTGTGCGACGCTGCGATTGCGCCGATTATCCTGGCCATGGCGTATCCCCTTCAGCTTTGGGAAAGCCTG
>Ga0265339_10002941_pt1 | contig 12039 bp, 8 predicted proteins | sample 4CB219metaG_FD_202085 | JGI IMG/M metagenome (GOLD analysis project Ga0265339, IMG submission 202085) | Rhizosphere microbial communities from Carex aquatilis grown in University of Washington, Seatle, WA, United States - 4-CB2-19 metaG | ecosystem: Host-associated > Plants > Roots > Rhizosphere...
AACGAAGGCTCAGGCCTGCCTCTGCAACTCTAGATCGTCATGGCCGGGCTTGTCCCGGCCATCCACGTCCATCCGCAGGCGCGATATCTGTAAGTTTGGCGCGGCGGCGCCGCGTGGATGGCCGGGACAAGCCCGGCCATGACGCGCGGAGGTTGCGTGACTCTTGAGAATTCGCCATTCCCGCGCTCTCGTGATCTTCCCCGGACGGCCGTGCCGCTTGCGGGAGAAGGCGGCCGGATGAGGGTGCGGCTCACCCACTCTCGGCAAATCGGTATCCCACACCCGACTCGGTGCGGATGATCGTCGGTTGGCCGGGATCGCGCTCGATCTTGGCGCGCAGCTGGCCGACGAAGACGCGCAGGTATTGCGTGTCGTCCTTGTGCGCTGGGCCCCAGACGGCGGTGAGGATCTGGCCGTGGGTCATCACTCGGCCGGGATTGCCGGCGAGCGCGCACAACAGATCGTATTCGCGCGGCGTCAACTTGATCGCGGCGCCGTCGCGGGTCACCAGCCGCTTCTCCATGTCGATCGCCAGGCCGTCGACCGCGACGCGGGTCTTCGGCGTCGCGCCCGCCCGCGCGTGGCGCAGGGCGGCGCGCATGCGCGCCAGCAGCTCGCCAATGGCGAACGGCTTCTCGACGTAATCGTCGGCGCCGAGGTCAAGCGCGGCGATCTTCTCTGACTCGCGATCGCGGGCCGACAGAACGACGATCGGCGCGACGGCGAAGCTGCGGGCGCGGGCGATGACGTCCTTGCCGTCCATATCGGGCAGACCGAGGTCGAGGACGATCAGGTCTGGCGCCGAATTGGCGATCAGCCGCAACGCCTCGTGACCGGACGCGGCCTGCAGCACCTGATAGCCCGACGCTTCGAGCGCCGGCTTGAGGAAGCGGACGATCTGCGGCTCGTCGTCGACGATCAGGACGCGCGCGCCGTTCATGACGCCGCCTTGGCGATCTCGCGCGCTTCAACCGCCGGCATCGAAATGACGATGCGCGTGCCGCGCCGCCTGACCGCCGGGCTCTCGGCCCAGATCTTGCCGCCCATCGCCTCGACCAGGCCGCGGCTGATCGACAAGCCGAGGCCGGTGCCGGCGCGCCGCCCGTCAGACTTGCCGCCGCGATAGAACTTCTCGAACACCCGCTCGAGATCGGCCGGCTTGATGCCCGGCCCCTCGTCGGTCACCGAGACCAGCACGTTAGCCCCCCCCGGCCGCGCGTGGACGATCACCCGTCCGCCGCCGCCGTATTTCTGGGCATTGTCGAGCAGGTTGAACAGCACCTGCTCAAGCAGATTGGCGTCGCAGCGGGCGTAGGGCAGATCGTGCGCCAGGCTGGTCATGACCGGCTGACCGGGGAAGGTCTTGCCCGCCCGCTCGATCGCCGCGCGAACGACCTCGGCGACGTCGACGAGATCCTGTTTGGGCTTCAGCGCGCCGGCTTCGATCCGCGACATGTCGAGCAGGTTGGCGATGAAGCGCGTCAGCCGCGCGCTCTCCTCCTCGATCGAAGCAAGCAGGTCGGCGCGCTGCTCCGTCGCCATCCCGTCGCCGAACTTGCGCAGGGTCGTCACTGCGCCGGTGATCGCCGCCAGCGGCGTGCGCAGGTCGTGCGACAGCGAGGCGAGCAGCGTGCCGCGCAGCTTCTCGTTCTCTTCCAACGCGACCGTGCGCACCGAGTCCTTGACCAGCAGCGCGCGGTCGATGGCGATCGCCGCCTGCTCGAGGATGAGGTTGAGGCCGTGCTCGAGGGTCGGCGAAATCGGGGCGTCGCGGTCCGCGGGCTCGAAGCCGCAAACGCCGACGACGCCGCGCGAAGTGACGAGCGGGCGGAACTGGAAGCGCACGTTGGGCAAGGTGCCGGTCTTCCAGCCCGCCGGCTCGCTCTTGTCGAAGGCCCAGCGCGCGGCGCCGTTCTCGCCGGCGTCGAGCTCGTCGATCGGCGGCCAGGCGGCGCTCAACGGCAACTCGCCGTCCTCCGGCAGCAGCATGACGACGCCGCGCGCTCTCAGCGTCTTGTGGGCATAGACGGTCGTGGTGTCGAGGATGTCGTCGAGCGTCGCCGCGCCGGACAGCTTGCGCGAGAACTCGAACAGCGAGCCGGTCGCCTGGGCGCTGGCGCGCGCCAGCCGCTCCTGGTCGCGCGCTCGGCCGGCGAGCCAGCCGACTAGACACGCTACGGCGAGGAAGATGACGAGGGCGAAGAATTCCTCCGGCTCGGCGATGGTGAACTGGTAGTAGGGCGGGACGAAAAAGAAGTCGTAGGCGAGAAACGACAGCACCGCCGCCACGATCGCCGCGCGCACGCCGAAACGTGCCGCCGACAGCAGCACCGCGATGAGGAAGATCATCGACAGGTTAGGCAGGCGCAGCCAGCGGTCGAGCGCCTCGCCGACGCCGACCGCGATGGCGACCGAGCCTGCCGCGGCGAGCGCGCCGATCGACAGGGTGCGGTCGAACACCGCGGCAGGGCTGCGCCCGCGCGGCGCTCCGCGCGGCTGGTCGCCGGTGACGACATGCACGCCGACCAGGCTGGCGCGGCGCGCCAATGCGTCGGAGAGCGAGCGGCCGACGAGGCGGCGGAGCAAGCCGGCCTTCGAGCGGCCGACGACGACTTGTGTGATATTTTCGCGCTCGGCGTAGCCGAGGATCTCGGCCGGCAGGTCGTGGCCGACCAACCGGGTCGTTTCCGCGCCCAGGCTCTGCGCCAGCCGCAGCGCAGCGTCGGTCGCGCCGCCGGCGGCCGCATCGTCGCCCGGCCGGTCGACGGTCGCCGCCACCCAGCTCGCGTTGAGGCCGGTGGCGAGCCGGCTCGCCGCCCGCACCACGTCCATCGACAGCGCGTCAGGGCCGACGCAGACCAGCAGGCGCTCGCTGGTTTCCCACGGACCGCCGATCGCGCCTTGGCGCAACTGCTCGACCATCTGATCGTCGACCCGCGCCGCCGTCCGGCGCAGCGCGATCTCGCGCAGCGCCGTCAGGTTGCGCAGGGTGAAGAATTTCTGCTGCGCCAGCTGCGCCGTATCCGGCAGATAGACCTTGCCGTCCTTCAGGCGCTGGATCAGGTCTTCCGAGGTGATGTCGACCAGCACGATGTCGTCGGCGTCGCGCAACACGGTGTCGGGAACGGTCTCGCGCACGCTGACGCCAGCGATGCGCGAAACGACGTCGGCCAGGCTCTCGAGGTGCTGAATGTTGAGCGCGGTCCAGACGTCGATGCGCGCGTCGAGCAGTTCCTCGACATCCTGCCAGCGCTTGGGGTGGCGGCTCTCCGGCGCGTTGGTGTGGGCGAGCTCGTCGACGATGATCAGCTTGGGCCGGCGGGCGAGCGCGCCATCGAGATCGAACTCCTCAATTTCGCGACCCTGCAAGCGCACCCGCTTGCGCGGCAGGATTTCGAGGCCCTGCGTCAGCGCTTCGGTTTCGGCCCGCGAATGGGTTTCGACCAGGCCAACGACAATGTCGACGCCTTCTTCGCGCAGCAACTGGGCGCGCTGCAACATGGCGTAGGTCTTGCCGACGCCCGGCGCAGCGCCAAGAAACACCAGCAGCTTGCCGCGCTTGCCCTTGTCGGTCAGCGCCAATAGCGCGTCCGGATCGGGTCGGCGCTCGGAATTGCGGTCATTGGCCAAGGTTTCGACGCTTTGCTGAGAGTCGAGACCATTATAGCGCACGGCGCGCCGCCGGCCGCAACGCCCCTCACGCCAGCTTCGCCTCAGGCGGCGGCGAGCCAGACGACCAATAGGACGCCAGTGGCGGCGAGGAACGCGGCGCGCAGAAGCAATTGCGCGGCGGCAGGGGGCAGCGGCGGACGGCGGACGACGCGCGATATGTGGGCGGTCAAAGCGGACCCTCGGCCCGGATATCCGGGCGCCACATTGCTATCCCCGATCGACGCAAGGCCTCCATTCGCAAGTTCGCCGCCGGCCGTAAGGGGCGCATAAGGACCGACGCCGGCCGGCGCGACGCGGCCCTTATAATTTCCTTATGCCCCGGCCAGCCTTCCCGCATTGATCGCTTATCGGCTTCCGCTGCAAAACCGCCGCGTCAAATCGCAAAGGAGCGCCGCGCCATGGCGGACATCATCTACGTCGTCGTCGGACTGCTCTTCTTCGCGCTGATGGCCGGCTACGCCATCGCGTGCAACCGCCTTTAGGAGAGACAAGCGATGATCGAACCCGTCATCGGCCTCGCAGTCGGGCTCTGCCTCGCCGTCTATCTGCTCTACACGCTCATCTATCCCGAGAAATTCTAAGTCCTCTCGCTTCAAGGGAAAGCCATGACCTTCGTCGGCTGGTCGCAAATCGCGATCGTCCTCGCGCTCACGCTGATCGCCGCCATTCCGTTGAGCGGCCTGATCGTCAAGATCTATGCGGGCGAGGCCAATGTCCTCACGCCCGTCTTGCGGCCAGTCGAGCGGCTGTTCTACCGCCTCGCCGGCGTCGACGAAACGCGCGAGCAGAACTGGCTCGCCTACGCGATGGCGATGATCGCCTTCTCGATCGTCGGCTTCCTGTCGCTCTATGCGCTGCAACGGCTGCAGGGCGTCCTGCCGCTCAATCCGCAGAAGTTCCCCGGCGTGGCGTCGGATCTCGCCTTCAACACCTCGATCAGCTTCATCACCAACACCAACTGGCAGAACTACGCCGGCGAACAGACGATGAGCCATCTGACACAGATGCTCGGCCTCACCGTCCACAATTTCCTCTCCGCCGCGACCGGTCTCGCCATGGCCTTCGCGCTGGTGCGCGCCTTCGCGCGCTCGACCTCGACGACGGTCGGCAATTTCTGGGTCGATATGACCCGCGTCGTTCTCTACGTCTTGCTGCCGCTGTCGATTGTCGTCGCGCTGGTCATGGTGGCGCTAGGCGTGCCGCAGACCCTCGCCGGTTCGGTCGACGTCACGACGCTGGAAGGCGCCAAGCAGACACTGGCCTTCGGCCCGATGGCGAGCCAGGAAGCGATCAAGGAGCTCGGCACCAACGGCGGTGGCTTCGTCAACGCCAATTCGGCCCATCCGTTCGAGAACCCGAACGCCTGGTCCAACATGCTGGAGATCTGGTCGCTGCTGCTGGTCCCGTTCGCCTCGGTCATCGCCTTTGGCCGCGCCGTCGGCGATTTCCGCCAGGGGCGGGCGATCCTCGTCGCGATGGGCGTCCTGCTGGTGGTCGGCGTCGGCGTCGCCTACTGGGCCGAAAGCGCCGGCAATCCAATCCTCACCGCGCTCGGCGTCGATCCCGCCGGCGGCAATCTCGAAGGCAAGGAGACGCGCTTCGGCACGGCGATGAGCGCGCTTTTCGCTGCCGCGACCTCGGGCACATCGACCGGCGCGGTCAACTCGATGCACGACTCGATGACGCCGCTCGGCGGCCTGGTGCCGATGTTCAATCTGCTCGCCGGCTGCATCTGGCCGGGCGGCGTCGGCGCCGGGCTCTACGGGTTCCTGATGCTGGCGGTGATCGCCGTGTTCATCGCTGGCCTGATGGTCGGCCGCACGCCCGAATATCTCGGCAAGAAGATCGAAGCGCGCGAGATGAAGCTGGCGATGTTCGCGGTGCTGATCTACCCGCTGGCGGTGCTCGGCTTCTCGGCCGTGTCGGTGTTGCTGCAGACTGCGCTCGACAGCATGAACAACGCCGGCCCGCACGGCCTGTCCGAGGTCATCTACGCCTACGCCTCGGCCAACGCCAACAACGGCTCGGCTTTTGGCGGCCTGAACGGCAATACGCCGTGGTTCAACACGACGCTCGGCATCGTCATGCTGGTCGGACGCTTCGCCTACGTGATCCCGGTGCTGGCGCTTGCGGGCGGCCTTGCCGGCAAGAAGAAGGCGCCGCCGTCCGCCGGCACGTTCCCAACCACCGGACCGTTGTTCGTCGGCCTGCTGATCGGCGTCATCGTCATCCTCTACCTGCTGCAATATTTCCCGGCGCTCGCCCTCGGGCCAATCGTCGAGCACTTCCTCATGCTCAACGGCAAGACCTTCTGAGCGCCAGCCCCTCTATCGGAGTCCTCCATGTCCAAGGTTAAACAGCGGGGCTTGTTCGATCCGAAGATTCTCGGACCGGCGGCGATCGATGCGCTGCGCAAGCTCGATCCGCGCAAGTTGGCGAAAAACCCGGTGATCTTCGTCACCGAAGTCGTGTCGCTGGTCGTCACCGGCTTTTTCATCCGCGACTTGATCACCGGCGCCGGGTCGCCGCTGTTCTCCGGCCAGATCGCCTTCTGGCTGTGGTTCACCGTGCTGTTCGCCAATTTCGCCGAAGCTGTGGCGGAGGGGCGTGGTAAGGCGCAGGCCGACACGCTGCGCAAGAGCCGCACCAATCTGCACGCCAACCGCTACGTTAACTACAACGCCCCGGGCGAAGTCCTGCAGGGGGTCAATGCGCTGGATCTGCGCGTCGGCGACGTCGTCCTCGTCAAGGCCGGGGAAATGATCCCCAGCGATGGCGAAATCCTCGAGGGCCTCGCTTCGGTCAACGAGTCGGCGATCACCGGCGAATCCGCGCCGGTGATCCGAGAGGCCGGCGGCGACCGCTCGGCGGTGACCGGCGGCACGACGGTTCTCTCCGACTGGATCAAGGTGCGCGTCACCGCCGCCGCCGGCTCGACCTTCATCGACCGCATGATTGCGCTGGTCGAAGGCGCCGAGCGGCAGAAGACGCCCAACGAACTGGCGCTGTCGATCCTGCTCTCCGGTCTGACGCTGATCTTCCTCATCGTCTGCATCACGCTGTGGCCGCTCGGCGTCTATTCGGGGACGACGCTGTCGGCGACCGTGCTGATCGCGCTGCTGGTCTGCCTGATCCCGACGACGATCGGCGGCCTGTTGTCGGCGATCGGCATCGCCGGCATGGATCGGCTGATCCGCTTCAACGTCATCGCGACGTCTGGCCGCGCCGTCGAGGCGGCTGGCGACGTCGACACGCTGTTGCTCGACAAGACCGGCACCATCACCTTCGGCAACCGCATGGCCGACGCGTTCATCCCGGTCGCCGGCGTCGGCGAGCGCCAACTCGCCGAAGCGGTCCTGCTGGCGAGCCTCGCCGACGAAACGCCGGAGGGCCGTTCGATCATCGCGCTGGCCAAGAGCCGTTATGGGTTGGAAGCGCCGGCCGAGCCTGCGGGAGCGCGGGAGGTGCCGTTCAGCGCTCACACCCGTCTCTCTGGCGTCGACCTGCCAGATCGCTCGCTGCGCAAGGGCGCGGTCGACGCAATCCTCGCCGAGGTCGGTCTCGGCAAGGATAAGGCGCCGGTGGATTTCAGCCAGACGGTCGAGCGCATTTCGCGCGCCGGCGGCACGCCGCTCGCCGTCTCCGACAACGGCCGTCTGCTCGGCGTCGTTCACCTCAAGGACATCGTCAAGCCCGACATCCGGCCGCGCTTCGCCGAGTTGCGGGCGATGGGCATCAAGACGGTAATGGTGACCGGCGACAATCCGCTGACCGCCGCGGCGATCGCTTCCGAGGCGGGCGTCGACGACTTCCTCGCCCAGGCGACGCCGGAGGACAAGCTCGCTTACATCCGCAAGGAGCAGCAGGGCGGCCGCCTGATCGCCATGTGCGGTGACGGCACCAATGATGCGCCGGCGCTCGCCCAGGCCGACGTCGGCGTGGCGATGCAGACCGGCACCCAGGCGGCGCGCGAGGCCGGCAACATGGTCGACCTCGACTCCGACCCGACCAAGCTGATCGAGATCGTCGGCATCGGCAAGCAATTGCTGATGACGCGCGGCTCGCTGACGACCTTCTCGATCGCCAACGACGTCGCCAAGTACTTCGCCATCATTCCAGCGCTGTTCATCGCCAATTATCACAATGAACTCGGCGCCCTGAATGTCATGGGGCTGACTTCCGACAAGTCGGCGATCCTGTCGGCGGTGATCTTCAACGCGCTGATCATCATCGCGCTGATCCCGCTGGCGCTGAAGGGCGTCGCCTACCGCCCGGTCGGCGCGGCGGCGCTGCTCAGGCGCAACCTGGCGATCTACGGGCTGGGCGGCATCGTCGCGCCGTTCATCGGCATCAAAGCCATCGACCTTCTGGTCAGCTTTCTCCATCTCGCCTGAGGACCACGCTATGTTGCGCCAAATCCGCCCGGCTTTCGTGTTGCTCGTTCTGTTCAGCGCGCTCACCGGCCTCGTCTATCCGCTGGCGATCACCGGCGTCGCCCAGGCCGTGCTGCCTTCCCCCGCCAACGGCAGCCTGGCGGTCGACAAAGCCGGCGCGCCGATCGGCTCCGTGCTGATCGGCCAGGCCTTCGCTTCCGACCGCTACTTCCACGGCCGTCCGTCGGCGACCCAGGGGCAGGACCCCGCCCATCCCGACGATCCGTCAAAGACGGTCGACGCGCCCTATAACGCCGACAATTCCACCGGCTCCAATCTCGGTCCGACGTCGCAGAAACTGGTCGATCGCGTCAAAGCCGACGTCGAAGCGAAGCGCGCGGCCGGTTGGGCGGCGCCGATCCCCGCCGATGCTGTGACGACCTCAGCCTCGGGGCTCGACCCCGAGATTTCGCCGGCGACCGCCCTCGCCCAGGTTCCTGCCGTCGCCAAGGCGCGAGCGCTGGCGGAGGAAAAAATCCGGGCGCTGGTCCAGGCGCATGTCGACGGTCGCACGTTCGGCCTGATCGGCGAGCCGCGCGTCAACGTGCTGCAGCTGAACCTCGCGCTCGATGCGATGTAGGCGAACCGCCCCTTCCCCCCCCCTTGCGGGGGAAGGTGGCCGGCGACGCCGGCCGGATGAGGGGTCGCGCCGAAAGACGCGCACATCGACATTGCGGTTCCGCGGCGCATTGTCAGCGCGAATTCTGCGCCTTCTTCGACCGCGAAACAAAACGCCCGACTGCGCGACCCCTCATCCGTCACGCTTCGCGTGACACCTTCTCCCGCAGGGGGAGAAGGGGAAGCGGCGCATCTCACTTCAACTCGTTGGATCTGAACCATGCCCGCGCCTGCACCTTGGCCATCAGATCCGGGTCGATGAACGGATAGATCGTTTTGGCGAAGGCGTGGCGAACCTGTGCGTATTCCGCCGGACAGTCGCGATCCTTCGGCAGCCAACCGCCGGTCTTGAGGAACGCATAGTGCGTCGGGTTGCCGCCGTACATTAGGCACAGCGTGTTGTAGAAGCGTTGCCCCCAGGCGCCGTGCACATCGGCGAAAGCACAGAACGGATCGGCGAAGCACTGCTCCGTCTTGTCCTTGGGATAATCGGCGGCATTGGGGTCGGGCGCCTTGGTCGGCGGATTGGCGAAAGTCTCGCCGACGTCGGCGTAAGCCGCCACGACGATGTCGGCTAGCTTCGGCTGGAACTGCAGCGCGACAAACGTCGAGATCTCGTCGGCGGCGTCTTCTTCTCGGCCGACGATCGGCACGTCGAGCACGTCGAACAGCGCGTGGCCCGTCTCATGCAAGATGACCCCGGCGAATACACCGGCGAGGAAGCCGTCGCGATTCACCTTCATCGGAAAGAGCTTGGGGTTCTTCGCTTCCGCTTGGGTGATCAGCGCAGCGCGATCCTCCATCGCCTTCATGAACTGGTAGCACATCACCATCGCACGGTTGTCGGGCGAGTAATACGGCGACGCATCCTCGCCGCCTTCGCATTCGTCGACGTAGACCCAGAGGGTGGCGGGAAGCTTCAACGGCGCGAGGAACTTGACATATTCCTCCAGCACCTGCCGTTTCATCATCTTGGCGCGGGTGTCCGCATAGGCCGCGGTCTTTGGCTGGCGATACCCCTGATCGCCGTCTTCCTCGGCGATTCTGATCTTGCCATTGTTGAAAGCGGAATCGCTGTTGGATCCACCGGCGGCGGCCGGGGTGGGTTCGCCGCCGGTGGCTGGACTGGCGTCGCCGCCTGGGGCTGGGGTGGAGTTATTGCCGCCCGCGCCGGGACCCGCTTGCGCTGCGGTCAGGGCGAAGGCGAACGTCAAGAGCGCGACGAGGCGCAGCATCGACCTCACCATGTTCGCGCCCTCGCCTTGACCAGCAGGTCTGGATCGATGAACGGCATCAGCCTGAGATCGAACGCCTTGCGAACCTGCTGATATTCCTTCGCGCATTGTGGCAAACGATATTCGGGTAGGGCGCCCTTGGTCTTTAGGTTGGCAAAAGTGATGGGGTCGCCGCCGTAGGCGATGCAGAGGAAGTTGTAGAAACGCTGCGCTTCCGGCGACTCCGTCGAGGCGAAGTCCTTGCCGGTCCAGGTTCGCGCCGACCAGTTGAAGAACTGCGCCGAGCCGAGGATGGTCGTGCGGGCGTTGTCCTCGCCGAACTGCATCATGACGAAAGCGGTGAGCCGATCGGCGGCGTCGTCGATGCGCCCCCAGATCGGCACGTCGAACAAATCGAACAAGGCGTAGGCCGTTTCGTGGAACAGCGCCTCGACGATCGTTCCGAGCATCGCTTGGCTGCGGTCTCCGTCGCTGGCGTCGGTCTGCGCCTTGGCGACGTCGAGGACGCGCGCAATCATCTCGTAGCAGATGGTCACCGTCTTGGTCGCTGGATCATACGGGCGGCGCGTGGCGCCGCCACAGGCGTCGCTGCGGATATGGAGGTCGGCAGGCAACCTCAGCGGCGACAGGAAGGCGTTCAGCTCTTCGAGCGCCTGCGAATTGACCAGAATATCGTGCGCATGGACGAGCGAGGCGTCACCCGCCGGAGCGTCGCCATAGGCAATGCTGACCTCGGGCGCGGCGGTCGCCGCCGCGGGCGTGAGCCATTGTGTCAGGCCGACAATTGCGGCCGCCAGCGTCACGCGTCTCATCGTCCCCTCCCGGTGAGACCGGCTTTGGCGCTATTGAACGCGCGGCCGAGGTGCTAGTCAATCCGGGAATGGTCGGACGCCGTCGGGTCGGCGGAATTACTTGGTCAGCCTGGCGCGGATCTCGTCCAGTTCGCGCCGCCGGGCGTCGTCGACCGGCGGCGGCGTCAGGGGGAGCGCCTCGAGGGCGTTGATGACCAGCTGCGAAACGATCAGGCGGGCGTTCGGCTTGTCGTCGGCCGGAACGACGTGCCAGGGCGCGGCGTCGACGCTGGTTTCCGTGAGCGCGAGCTCATAGGCGCGCAAGTAGTCGCGCCAATAGCCGCGCTCCTCAGCGTCGGCGTGGGAAACCTTCCAGGTCTTGTCGGGGTCGTCGAGGCGCTGCAACAGGCGGCGAAGCTGCTCGTCCTTCGACAGATGGAGATAGATTTTGACGAAGCGCGTGCCGTTGGCGTGGAGATGCCGCTCGAACGCGCGGATCGAATGCAGCCGCTCGGCCCACAGCTTCTTGTGGCCGCCCTCGACGTCGGGCACGCCCTCTTGGCGCAACAATTCCGGGTGCACGCGCGTCACCAGCACCGGCTCGTAATAGGAGCGATTGAAGACGCCGATCTCGCCGCGCTCGGGCAACTCGCGCGATTCACGCCAGAGGAAGTCGTGCGCCGCTTCGGACGAGCTCGGCGCCTTGAACGACACGACCTTGCAGCCCTGCGGGTTGACGCCCGACATCACGTGAGAAATGGCGCCGTCTTTGCCGGCGGTGTCCATGCCCTGCAAGACGATCAGCAGCGCGTAGCGACCGGAACGATGCAGATGCTCCTGCAGCTTGCTGAGCCGCTTGACGTGTTCGCCGAGCGCCGCCGTGTAGTCTGCCTTCGAGGCGTAGAACGGCTCGACCTTGGTCTCGCGCTTATCGAGCGCGGCTTTCTTGCCTTCACGGATGCGAAAAGGTTCGACGTCGATCTTCATCGCTCGTCTCCCGGCGCGCTTACAGCGGTGGATGGCCCTCGGCGCGCTTGGCCATCTTGGCGAACTTCTTCGTCACTCGGTCACGCTTGAGCTTGGAAATATGGTCGATGAACAGCACGCCGTCGAGATGGTCGATCTCGTGCTGCAGCACCGTCGCCAGCAGGCCCTCGGCGACGATCTCCTGCTGCTTGCCGTCGCGATCGATGAAGCGCGTGCGTATGCTCGCCGGTCGCTCGACCTCTTCGTAGTATTCCGGGATCGACAGGCAGCCTTCTTCGTAGGTCGAGCGATCGTCGGCCGACC
>Ga0265339_10002945_pt1 | contig 12034 bp, 10 predicted proteins | sample 4CB219metaG_FD_202085 | JGI IMG/M metagenome (GOLD analysis project Ga0265339, IMG submission 202085) | Rhizosphere microbial communities from Carex aquatilis grown in University of Washington, Seatle, WA, United States - 4-CB2-19 metaG | ecosystem: Host-associated > Plants > Roots >...
CCTTTCCAACGTCCTTCAGCCCCGAACATAATGGAATGGAGAATAAGAGGTTGGACGTTTACGGACCCTGCTCCCAATGCGACGATCAAGAGTAAGAAACCTGCAACATGGGTGCGCCAATTCTCGCGTCATTCGAGAACTAGCGCACCCGCACAACGAAGTCCTGCTGAACTGCTCCTACGGATTTACCACCTGTTTCACTTTCTTCGAGCTCTTCTTGTGATACGCGTCCCCGGCGTAGACAGCCTGGATTGTGTACTTGCCCGCGGCACTGAACGAGGTGGTCAAGCTCGCCACTCCGCTTGCGGTCTTGCCCGTTCCAATCTGTGTCCCGCCGCTATAGAACGCGATCAATGACCCGTCCGGCAACGGGCTTTGCGAATTCACCGATGCTGTAAATGTCACCGACTGGTTCACCTGCGACGGATTCAGCGACGACGTCAGTTGCAGCGTTGTCGTGGCGCTGAGCTTGTTCAGAAACACAGCAACCGTGAAACTCGCCGCAGCCAAGTCAATCCGTCCGTCGCCATTCATATCCCCAATCCCGACCCCGAAGGCTCCACTTCCCTCCGAACTGTAACGCACCGCATCCTGCAACGTTCCGTCACCCAAACCGGCTAGCACACCCACAGCCCCAAAGTGACAGGTCTGCGGATTCCAGCATCGGCTCACGACGACCACGTCGGGACGCGCGTCTCCATTCACATCACTAACTGCCACCGACTCCGGTGAAAAGCCGCCGGACTTGTAATTCACGACAGGCTGAAAAGTGCCGTCACCATTGCCGATCAAGACGCCGGCGTATCCGGCCGCTACCACTACATCGGGATGTCCATCACCGTTCAGGTCTCCCAGCGCGACGGATTGTGCAAGGTACCCCGTCGAATAATTGACCGCCGCCTGGAACGTTCCATTTCCGTTGCCGAGCAGCACACCGATCGAACCATTGGTGGCTTCTGCGCCACAGAGTTCGCCACTCTCCGAGCAGTTCGCCACGACGAGATCCAGTTTCCCGTCGCCGTTCACATCGCCGACGGCAACGGAAGTTGCTCCCGCGCCGCCCGAGGCATACACCACTGGCGCCTGGAAAGTCCCGTTTCCATTTCCCAACAGAATGCCCACCGATCCGCTGTCGCACGTACCGGCGTTCCCGCTGCTGCAATTACCCACGACGATATCGGCCTTGCCGTCGCCGTTCACGTCCGCAATCGCGATTGCATCGGCTTCATATCCGCCCGAACTGTAATTCACTGCCGTCTGGAAGCTGCCATCGCCATTGCCGAGCAGAACGCTGACGCCCATCAAACTCCCGCCCCCGCACGGGACGGGGCCGCAGAAGTTCGCCACCAGCACGTCAAGCTTGCCATCGTGATTCACGTCTCCAATCGCGACCGCGTGGGCTCCATAACCCCCCGAACTGTAGCTAACCACCGACTGAAAAGTACCATCGCCCTTACCGAGCAGAATACCGACGCTACCTTGCTGGCAATTTGCATCGCAGTTGTTAGCGACGACCAGATCGGCGTGTCCATCGCCATTCACATCCCCCACCGCAACAGCGAGAGGTGTGGAGCTTCCGGACGGATATGGCACGCCCTTCGCGAATTTCACGGGCAACTTCTGCGCCGACGCAGCACCGTCCATCTCGCCGGCCACTTCGCTTGCGCTATTGAGAACTACATTTTGGCGCGTCTCTTGCGCCATCACACTTGCCGCCATCATACCGGCAGACAAAACCGTGCTTGTTAGGATTTTGAGTCGGAACATAGGATTCTCCTTAGTCGGGCGAGGAAGTCCCTACTCATACAAACGAAAAAGCGGGATAAAACAGCTCACGATTCCAGGAAATAGTAAGCAGTTGAGCACAGAGTCTTGCGAGAGGATGAGCCGAATTTGGAACCTACGAGACGCACGATCAAGCACTTCAGTATGAGGGCTTAGCGGTCAAATGCTCAACCAGTTCTTGCCAGCAGCGCGTCAATGCCTGGTCTGCGTTCTTCACGAGGAGACCGCATCTCTCCATGCCCTGTTGCGTAGCACCCGCCCAGGCCGCCCATTCCCTGCCACGCCCCGCTCCAAGCCGCTGCAACTCACTCAACTTCCGGTACGCCACGAGATCGGCCGACACTCGCTGATCAACCTGCTCCCATTGCTTCTGGCAGAGAGTCAGCTGCTTCCGCGCGTGTTGCACATCGGGTGGAGACTGGCCCGCCGCTTGCCGCGCATGGCTCGCCGCTTGAAGCGCCTGACCGATCCGCTAACCTCCAGGATCGCATTCTCGAGCTCGTCCACGAATACAAGATCGCTGTGTGGCGGCTTATCGCCCAATGTGACGGAAAGCTCTTGCAGCGCCTCATCGAGGCGGTGGATGCTGACGAAAAGCTCCTCGAATGATCGTCCGAGTGCCATCGCTCAAACCCTATCGCCTCGTATCACCTGTGGTTGATTGCGGCAGGCCAACTTTGCGCACCAGTTCAACAAACCGGGGATCTGAACGCATAGCGTCGAATGGGAAATACGTATTCAAACCAATAAGCAGCCAATCGTGTTCCTGATAGGCAGTGTTGAGCCAATGGAAAGCCTGCTCTTTGTCGCCGAGCCCTGCGTAGAAGCGCGCAATGGACACGGCGGAATAGTACCCGTTCTTGCGCTGGGCCTGGCGGAATTCAATGGCTTTCGCCAGAGCGCCCTTCCAACCTCCAGAGCGAAATCCTTGTTCCATCGCGGCTCCAAAGTCCGCTTCCATCTGGTAGCCGGACAACTGGCCACCGGTTTTCCACTCTTCCACTACCTGCGGATACATGCCCTTTCCCCAGTAGGCATAGGCGAGGCAATCATGCGCGATTGCAAATGTCGGGTTCTCTTTCGCCAGCTTACTGCAAATTGCGATGGCTTCGTCAAACTGGCGCGCCGAGACATGAACGCCTCCCGCGACTCTGCTGATGACAAGAGACTGCGGGTCGAGATCGTGCGCACGATTCACTTCCGCAATCGCCTCCTGTTCCCTGCCCCCAATCATGGCGATATCGTCGGCGTACCACTGCCGCGCCGTGGCGTCGTATGGGTCCAGTTCGAAAGATTTCTTGAACTCGGACTCGCCTCCTGCAAAATCCCAGTCATACTGCATTTCATTGCCACCAAGAATGGCGTGAGGATGTGCCAGGGTCGGGTCCAATTCCAGCGCCTTCCGGGCGGCGCCGTTCGACTTCGGGAAATCTTCGTTCTGATTCCCGCCATAGTTCGGGAGCACCGAATACGCATCGGCAAGCCCGGAATAGGCCAGCGCATAGCCCGAGTCCTTCGCGATGGCTTGATTAAAGTAGGAGATAGCTTTTTCCAGCTCACCATGGGTGCGGTTGTTCCACGCGTACCGGCCTTTCAAATACAGCGCATACGCTTCTGGATTTTGGGTACCCTGCCGCGTCACCTGCTTCTTTTCTGAGCTGCTGAGCTTGGAGCGCAGTTTTTCCGCGATGTCTCCGGCGATCTGCTCCTGCAACGAGATGATTTCCGCTCCCTTGCCGCTGTAATGGTGTTGCCAGATTTCGGTGTTGTCGCGAACATTGATTAACTCGGCGCTGACTTCAATGCTGTCGCCGCGCGACGTCACGCGTCCGCTCACGAGCACGGCAACTCCGAGCTCGTTGCCCGCCCTTTGCGCGTCCACATCTTTCCCCTTATAGCGAAAAACGGAACTACGCGACTTCACCTTGAGTTGGGGCACGTGCGCCAGGTTCCCGATCAGCGATTCCGTCATACCATCGCTCAGATAATCGGTATTCGAATCTCCACTGCCGTTAGCGAAAGGCAGGACGGCGATGGAGTCGGCACGGGGACTGTGTGGCAGGAAGGTCAGTCCGAGCAGTCCCAACGCCAGGACGCCAGCCGTTACGAATGCGGCGACCTTCCAATTCCAGTTTCGGCGTGGGCTCCCGACCCCGACCCGGCTGGAGGTCACGACCCCGAGTTCACGCTCCAACTCTTCGCCGATTACCTCTTCCGTTTCGATTTGCGTCGGGGCAATCCAGCGGTAGCCGCGGCGGTCGATTGTTTCCACGAAGATCGGGTTTTCCGCGGAATCTCCGAGGGCATCCCGTAGACGCTTGATGGCACTGCGGATCCCCAGATCGAAATCGACGTACACATCGTCGGGCCACAGCGCCTGCCGAAATTCCTCGCGCGTGATGACTTCGTTGGGACGGCTGAGTAAGAGCTTGAGCGCCCGAAAAGGTAAGTCCTGAATGCGGATCTTGACTCCACTTTTGCGTAACTCGTCCGAGCGTAAATCGGCCTCGAACACCCCGAAGAGCACAACCGTGGGCGTGCGATTCAAAGAGTTAGCGGGCATAGGACGGAGCGATGGGGGAGGGTGACGCCAAGTCTACCATCAAACCTTTAAGGGCCGGAAGTGAAGTTTGCGGGGTTTCACTGTGCTTGGCGAAAGGTTCGATGGACCGATTCCCCGCGTCACAACTTCACGCATTCTGCTGCAAACAAATGCCTTTAGCACGTCACATGCGCTGCACGAACGGATCACGCCGGGAACATTGACCGCGGGCTGCAGTTAAGGCACATTGAGCGCCAAGTTCGGAGCCATGGGGAAGGCTCGGATTGAATCTCGATAAGTCGATGCTTGGAATAAGCCGTTGGAGGAAGCGATGAGAAACCGCACTCTTTGGGTCCTGACGCTGGCTGTCTGCCTCGGGACTGGCATAGCAAACGCAGCGCAAAAGAAAATCAGCATCGCACCTTTCGCCAACAACAGCTGGTGTGGGGAGGGTCTGATCGGCTGTTCAACGTTTCCCTATGGCACCAAGCACTATGACGGAATTGCCTACACCATGCTGGGCAATAAGAAGGGGACGACAAATACTGCCTGGTTCGCGTCGGATGCGGCCGGGCAGGGGAGCGGCACGGTCTCCGTCACCATCCCCGTCAATGTTGCCAAGGTCAAAACCGTTTATACGCTCATGAATACCGAGTGGGGATCGACACAATCGGGCCTGATCACCATCACTTTCACGGGAAGCAACGGGGCCACTTGGACCTTCGATCCCGTCGGGAACGTGAACATCCGCGATTACAACAACGGCAACTTCACCGATAGCTGCATATGCCAGTTACCGGGAGGAGCAGGGCAATCCGCGACGATCAATGCCTGGACCAACAACGCGGGCCAGCGACTCGACGAACAAGTGTACGAATTGCCAGCGGCATTTGCGACGCAAACGCTCGAAAGCATCACCATCACCGATAGCGGCGGCGAGAATGTGCAGCGTGCCATTCTGGCCGCGATCACAGTTTCGACGACCGGTCCGTAGGGCGTAGGCCTGCGGAAATTTCTGACCATAAGCCTCACGCACTTATTTTGGAGGAATTATGAAGAGCAGCAAACTAACTATTCTCGTGCTGATGATCTGCGCCGGAGCGGGATTAGCGCAGGCCGCAAAAGTCACGACCACTCCCGTCGATATTTCTGCCGTTACTAACACAACCTGGTGCTCTGGTGAAATCAACAACTGCTCCACCTATCCCGTTGGTGCACAAACCTACGACGGCATCCCGTACCTAATTCCAGGGAACGCCCAAGGAACAGCAAACAATTTCTGGTCGGCTGAGATTGCAGCCGGCGGCGGTAGCGGCACGGTGTCAGTTACCGTTCCGATCAATGTTCCGAAAGTTAAGACGGTCTATACCCTCATGAATACGCTTTGGGGATCGACACAATCGGGCCTGATCACCATTACTTTCACAGGAAGCAACGGAGCTACCTGGACTTTCAACCCCGTCGGCAACGTGAACGTCCGCGACTACAACAGCGGCGGTACGACCAACAATATCGCGTGCCAACTGCCCGGAGGCGTGGGACAGTCCGCCACCATTAACGCTTGGGTGAACGGCGATGGCCAGAGGCTGGACGAACAAGTATTTGAACTTCCGGCAGCGTTTAAGACGCAGACCCTGGTCAGCATGACCATCACCGACAACGGAAATACGGGCCAGCAACGAAGTTTCCTGGCAGCCGTAACGGTTTCGACCCTCGTTCCGTAGATGTTACGTATCAACAACGTTCAGATTCATCAGTCACAGATCTTGAAATCGCATACGTCTTTCCCCCGCTTTCCCATCGCAGCGCCAACGAAAATTCGACCCAGGAGATTTCTTGATGTCTATGCGAAGCATGATCACAAACGTCTTTGTTGCGCTGGCTCTTGCCGGCGCCTCGCTATCGGTCCAAAGCCAAACCAATTTGACCAGCAAGCTGGCCCCCGAGGTTACGCACAATAGCTGGACAAGCGGGGCGGCCCTACCGACAGCAGTCAGTTTTGAAATGACGGGCGTGATCAAAAACTCGATCTACGTCGTCGGCGGTTACACCGATTCAACAACCGTGGCCAACAACCAGGTCTATAACATCACTACGAACACCTGGAGTAGCGCCGCGCCTTTGCCCTCGGCGACAGCCCAGGGAGCAAGCGCGGTCGTGAAGGGCGTCTTGTATGTCTTCGGGGGAAGCAACAATGGCGGCGGCGCTGTTAGTAACGCCGTGTGGGCCTACAAGCCGAAGACGAATACCTGGACCCCAAAGACGGCAATGCCGACCGCCCGAGGCAGCGCAGTCGCTAGCGTGGAAAAGAACATCATCTACGTGATCGGGGGCTATGCCAATGGCGTTCGGCTGAACACAGTCGAAGCCTACAATCCCGCAACCGATACATGGACAGAGGAAGCGCCACTGCTCGTGGGCAAGTCGGAGCCTGCAGTCGGAACAGTCGGCACCAAGATTGTCGCAGCGGGCGGGTATACGACATCCGGGGACAACGGCGACAACGAAGTCTACAACGTGGCCACAAATTCATGGGCTGCCTTCAAGGCCGATCCCAACGCGCGAAATGGTGCCTGCTTCGGCTCGGCCAAGGGCTCGCTCTACGTCGCAGGCGGAGCCGACAACACCGCGCCTGCGGAAACCACGAACGAGTCATACAAGGTGGCCAAGAACACGTGGACGACCCAGGCACCCTTGCCGCTGGCCGTCTCGGTTCCCGGGTCCGCTGTCTATAAAGGAGTGCTGTACTGCATCGGCGGCGCCAGCAGCGGGAGTGTTTTTCAGAACACGGTTTACAACAATGTGCAGATTTACCAGCCGTGACACACACCAGGGGAGCGGAGAGGCAAGCCAATCAACAATTCACACCGGAGGAAAGCCATGAAGGCTAAGTCTTTGACGTCGGTATTACTCCTATGGATCGGGCTGAGTGTGCCTGCGGCAGCACAGAGTCCGGCGGTTACTCATAACACGTGGACGAGCGGGGCTCCGATGCCGACAGCCCTAAACTGGCCCGCCACGGGCGTAATCAGCGGAAAAATCTATGTTGTCGGCGGATACACTGGCGGACCTGCATCAGCCGACACCCAGATCTACAATCCCACCAACAACTCCTGGAGCACAGGCTCTCCCATCCCTGCCGCAACAGGGCAAGCCACCGCCGCAGTGGTGAAGAACATCCTGTACATTTTTGGGGGGAGCAACAATGGCGGGGGATCGGTATTTAACGCCGTGTGGGCCTATAACCCGAAGACCAACACGTGGACTCCGAAGGCCGCAATGCCGACGGCAAGGTGCAGCGCCACGGCGGTCGTGGACAAGAGCCACATCATTCACGTGATTGGAGGCTACAACGGCAGCCGCCTCTCGACCGTCGAAGCCTACAATCCCGCAACCGATACCTGGACCGAAGAAGCCAGCCTGTTGCTGGGCAAGTCGGAGATTTCTGCCGGGTTGCTGGGTAGCACGAAGACCGGATTCACGATCGTTGCGGCGGATGGATACAGCGGCAGCGACACCGGCAACAACGAGGGCTATAGCATCGCAACCAATACGTGGGCAAATCTCGCATCCGACCCCAACGCGCGAAACGGCTCCTGCTTCGGTATTGTTGGCTCGAAGCTCTACGCCTCTGACGGGAACGCCTCCGGCAATAACCCGATCGCTGTCATGGAGTCGTTCAACCTGAAGAAGAACGCCTGGTCTTCCCTCGCTGCCATGCCGAACACCCTGACCGACCCCGGCTCGGCGGTCTACAAAGGCAAGCTCTACTGCATCGGCGGTGGAGATTGGGCCGCTCCTCCCAACAACAACGTCTACAACTACGTGCAGATTTATCAGCCTTAGAGAATGCGGAGATGAAAAATGTGGGTACGCCACTTCTCGTGTCTTTCGAGAAGTGGCGCCTCAACCCTGACCTAGCCTCACAGCTATGTTCGCTTCAGAGCGCCACGTCAGTGCCGGCGCAATACAAGAAATAACTCAGGTGCGAACAGCCAGCACCGGGCATGGTCCCAGCTGAATTACTCGATAGGTTGTCGAGCCAAAGACCGCCAGATCCAGTGCCCCACTGCCGTGCACGCCCATAATCACGATGTCGGCCGCCAATTCGGCAGCGACTTGAATAATCTGCCGGTACGGTTTTCCGGCGCGAACCGCGAATTCAACCTTGAGGGTCTCACGTACCTCGGGTGAAACAAGCTTTTCAAGGCGCTCCATCGCAGCTGCTGTAACGACTTTCTTCTTGGCCGCGCTCGGAGCTTCTTCTAGCACGTGCAACAGCGTGAGGACGGCGCCGTACTCCTCGGCCGCGGAGATGGCATAATTCAGCGCCCGCTTTGCATTCTCCGAAAAATCAGTGCAGTAAAGAACCCTGGTCAAGCGGTGCGCCTGCCCAGCCCCTTTGGCTTCATCGCCCTGCGGCACATTGCTGACGGCCAGCACCGGGCAAGACGCCAACCGCATCACTCGATCGGTCACCGAACCCAGCATCAGCCGGTCATAACCGCGCCTGCCATGCGTTCCCATGACAATCACATCCACCTTCTGCTCCTGCGCCAGCAACAGAATGGAATCCGCGGCGATTCCCTGTCGCACAAGCAGCTCTGGCCGAATCTTGTCATGCGGATTTTGCTTCACAAATTCCTGCAGTTGTTCCTGCCCCGCCTCGCAGACCGACCGGCAAAACTCATCGTAGAGTCCCGCCGAGGCAGTGAAGCCCACCGAAGGATGCCGCCAGAGCTCCGCGACATGCACGGCGACCAACTTGGCTCCGTAGTGCTCGGCCACCGACAGCGCATGGCGATACGCCCTTCCCGAAAACTCCGAGAAATCAATGGGGCAAAGGATGAGTTTGATCTCCAGCATGCTTCCTCCTAGGCCCACGATCCTGATGCCTGCGCGGCCGGCGATCCCTCGCAGGCATCGCGAAGATGGTTGATGCTGTAGTTGGAGTTAACGCACCACTCTAGTCCGATGTCACGACAAGAGCAACGCCAGGAGGGACCAAGTTTTCACTACGTGACGTTCTGACTCCCTACCACACCTCACACCGCTTCTTGAGCGGACGTACCATCGCGGCGTCCGGTTTGCATTGGAATGCCTGCTGAAACTCCGGCATGTTCGATAGCGGTCCGTTCACCCGATATTTCGACACGGGATGCGCGTCGCTCTGCACCTGCAAACGCTGCGCCTCAGGCCGCATGGCGTCGCCCCGGAACTGTCCCCACGCGATGAAAAATTGCTGCTCCGGCGAATATCCGTCGAGGTCCGCAGGCCGCGGCTTCCCCTGCATGGACTTCTGAAATGCCATGAAAGCAATCTTCGCTCCGCCTAAATCCCCAATACTCTCCCCCAGCACCAGTTTCCCGTTGTGATGGATGTCCTTCTCGATGTAGTAATTTTCAAACTGATCGGCCACGCACGCTCCGCGCTCCTGGAATTTCTTCAGGTCGTCGGCAGTCCACCAGTTCGTCAGACTTCCATCGGCAGCGTATTGCGATCCCTGGTCGTCGAACCCGTGTGAAATTTCGTGCCCGATGATCACCCCGATCGCGCCATAGTTCACCGCATCCACGGCATCAAGATAAAACGCCGGGGGTTGCAGAATGCCCGCCGGGAACACGATCTCATTCAGCGGCGGATAGTAATACGCATCCGAGGTCGGTGGCGTAAACTGCCAGCGGCTGCGATCCACCGGCTTGCCGATCAGCTGCAGGTCGTCCTCGACGGCGAACCGACTGGTTACCAGCACATCCTCGAAGTAGCCGTCGCGCCGGATGTCGAGCTTGCTGTAATCCTTCCACTTGTCGGGATAGCCAATCTTCGGATTAAAGGTCGCCAGTTTGCCCAGCGCTTTCTGCTTGGTCTGGTCGCTCATCCACGGCCGCGTCTCGATGTCATCCTTCATCGCCGCCAGAATGTTGCGCACCATCTCCTGCACTCGCGTCTTGGCCTCCGGAGGAAAGTATTTCTCCACATACTTCTGGCCCAGGGCTTCGCCCAGCAGGTTATCGGTCGATTCCACACAGCGTTTCCAGCGTGGCTTGATCTCGCTCGCGCCGCTCAGGTACTTGTCAAAGAATTCAAAGTTTTCGTTGACGAATGGGGTCGGCAACTCCGCCGCGAATGTGTTCAGCAAGTGCCACTTCAAGTAAATCTTCCAATCGGCAAGCGGTGTCTCCTGCATTTGCCGGTCGATGGCCTGCATGTACCGGGGCTGGTTCACGTTGATCGGCACATCTTTGGGGAGTCGCATGTGTGCCAGGTATCCATCCCAATCAATATGCGGAGCCATTCCGTGGAGTTGCGCCAGTGTCGTCTTATGATCCGTCGCCTTGGGATCGCGCAACTCGGCAGTTCCCAACGAAGCATCCGCCATTCTGGTTTCCATCGCGAGTACTGTCTGCGCCGCGCCCGCCGCCTGGTTCGCATCCCACCCCGCCAGCTTGAACATGTTGGTCACGTAGTCTTTGTACTTTTCGCGCGCTTCCACAAAGCGCTTTTCCGAGCCAACGTAATAGTCCTTTTCAGGAAGCGAGAGGCCGCTTGCGACGATATCCGCCAGTACCATCGTCGGATTGTGGGCGTCCTGCTGGCTGCCAAGGTCAAATGGCACAGACACGCCGATATCCTGCATTTCAAAAATCACAGATTGCAGAGTGCGCGCGTCCGTGGCGCCGTCGATCTTTGCCAGCCACGGCTTCACCGGTTCCAGCCCGCGGGCGTCGATTCGCGCCTGGTCCATACATGCGCCGTAATAATCGCCAATCAACTGCTCTGCGCTTCCCTTCGGAGCGTTTTTCGCCTGGGTCGCATCTTCCAGAATGTCGCGCAGCTTGTCCTTGCTGGTTTCACCTGCCTGCCAGCGCTTGCTCCAGCGGGTCATCGAAGCCGGAATCGGATTGTTCGCCCGCCACGTGCCGTTGGCAAACTCATAGAAATCCGTGCACGGATCCGTGTTGCGATCGATATCGTTGAGGTCCACGCCATGTGGCTTCGCGGCCTGGGAGTAGAGCAACGGCGAACAAAGCACTACAAGCCAAACACTCTTAAGGATTTGCATCAGGCTCTTTCCGGCGAGACCTGTCGCGTAGGGGATCCGGCGACCAGGCACTCTAGACGTTGGTTACGTCCATCATTCTAGACGAGCCAGATGCGCAATCGTGATCAAGCGCACTTGCGCCTGCGACCTGCTCTTTAGAATTTCGGCCCGCCCCGGCTGCGGATCTCTTCCAGGCGCTTCTGCGCCGGCGAGTTCGGATTGTTTCGTTCCTCGTTCAACGCTTCCAGACACGGCGTGCACAGCCCGCCCGCAAAATAAAGTTCCTGGTCGGGAAACGTGATCCGCTCCCGGCAGATCCGGCACCGGTAGTTCATATCCTTGGCCCGCTCGTTCCACTCCTGCTCGGTTCGTGACAGCTCGCCCATAGCTAGATTGTAACCTCCGGCAACCTGTGCCCTCCCCGGCCGAACCGCGCTCACGTCAGCCCTTCCCGGGTTCCGCAAAACACGGCGTCACGCCGACCTGCCAGCCAAGTTTCGCCCAAAAAAAAACGGCCGGCAGCCTTGCGCTGCCAGCCGCCATTCGTTAATCGCGGAACGTCTTACCGTCGTCCGCCGCGGGACTCATGTCCTCCGCCACCACGCGAGTCGTGCCCACCGCGGAACCCACCTCCACCACGGACCACTCCTCCGCCATGGTATCCA
>Ga0265339_10002946_pt1 | contig 12033 bp, 7 predicted proteins | sample 4CB219metaG_FD_202085 | JGI IMG/M metagenome (GOLD analysis project Ga0265339, IMG submission 202085) | Rhizosphere microbial communities from Carex aquatilis grown in University of Washington, Seatle, WA, United States - 4-CB2-19 metaG | ecosystem: Host-associated > Plants > Roots > Rhizosphere...
AACCGATTACGGGAAGACGGCCACGCTTTCATTCACAGCCGCAAGCAATAATTTTGAGCTGGCTATTGCGGTAGCTGTTGCGGTGTTCGGAATTAATTCAGGCGAGGCGTTTGCCGCGGTTATCGGCCCGCTGATAGAAGTGCCGGTGATGATAGCGCTGGTTTCAGTAAGTTTAAAGTTCAGGAAGAAATATTTTTTGAAGGAAGCTTAAAAGTGGGAGTGTAACTAAATGGATTCTATTTCTTCGCACCTCCCCCTACCCCCTCCTGTCAGGAGGGGACGAAAAAATACTGTATACTTTTAAAGAAGATATTAATAATGTTTTGTCTCCTCCTAACAGGGGGAGAGGCCACCAATGGTGTGCAGAGGGAGTGAAAACAATAGACCACCCCGTCCGGCAAGCCGGACACCCCTCCTTATCAAGGAGGGAAGCTGATAATGATTTAAACCAAGATTCCCGCCTTCGCGGGAATGACATAAGGACTACTGGCTGAATTTTCCCAATGTCGCATCAGTAGTTGAAGTACTGTTGTCGGCTCTTTGAGTATCAATATGTATTTTCACCAGTCCAACGCCTTTTGCAAAATAAAAGAATCCTGAATCTTTCTGCCCTGCCTTATCATCTTCATAACTTATCTTCACGCAGTCTTTATAAGTCATATCGCCGATTATTACATCTTCAAATGACATAAGCATATATTTCCGTTTGCCCTGCGGGTAGTTGGCATCCCACGTGGCGCCGACCTTCATATCAGCCGGTATTATTACAAACTCATCTTTATATGTGGTATCAACGCTTCTGATAACTATTCCTGCGGGCGTCTCCCTGTAATAATCTATAGACTTATTTGAACCTTCGGGCAATCCGCCGAAGGTAGATTCGAATTTAAAATATTCGTCGTTGCCTAATTTTATTTTATCGGTAATGCTATAAGTCATAGTTGTATTGTTTTTATTAGGGCCTGCCGCGAACTGGAAATTGAAATCCCATTTATCGCCTATCTTTAGCGGGAAATAATCGGCGGGTTTTTTGGCGCAGCTCATAAATACAGCGGATATGATCAACAGAAACAGAAATTTTTTCATTTGATTAATATTTTTTTTCGTGATTTTATTAAAACTTTAAGATAAAACAACCGGGGGAAAACATCCGGGGAAAGTAAGATTCTTAATTAAAATTCGCGCCTATGCTGTGCTTCAGAGTATTTTTATCCCTGAGCTCAAAATCCGGATTGATATCGATAAGGAATTCAAAATATCTTACAAGCTGGTAAGTGAGCTTATCTATATCAAACTTTTCCGCGATAATTTCATTGGCGGTTGGGATGGATCTGCTTTTAAACTGCTCGTAATATTCAATTATCATATCGGCAATTGACGCGGGTTCATCAGGCTCGCACACTTTAAACGCATCATAGCCTCTGAGCATCATCTTCGCGGCGCCATCGGAAACGCACGCCAGTATTGGCTTACGGGCGCCTATATATTCCGATATCTTGACCGGGGAGAGCATTTGGTCGCCCTCGCCTTTGCCTATTGTGAACCACAGCACATCGGATGCGCGCATATAACGGATTGCTTCGGCGTGATTTACAAATCCCGGGTTATAGATAACGTCAGAAAGATTATTTTTCTTTATCAGCTTCAGATTTTCTCTCGAAAGTATCCCGAGGAAACACGCTTCTATTTCATTTCTCAGTTCTGGCCTTTTTTTAAACACTATTGCGAGCGCTTCGAAAAAATATTTGGGCGACATCAGCCCGAAGAATGTCCCGGTGTAAGTAAAGCGCATTTTATTTTTACGGGGCCCGTTGATAGAAATGGGCTCTTCTTTATAATCGTCTTTATCGTACCCGAAACTTATTATGTTAATATCATCATGCTTAATATAATGGTACTCTTCAATTATCTGTTCTTTTATTCTGCGGTTCACCGTTATTACTTCATCCGCTACGCGCAGTACTTCCTGCTCAAGCTTGCGGTTGCGGAAGCGGTGATACGGCGTCGGGTAGAAATTTGTTGAAGCGTTCAGCCATGAATCCCTGTAATCAACAATAAGCGGAATTTTATATTTTTCTTTCAGCTGCGATGCTACTACAAACGACGAGAACGGCGGCGCGGTCGCGTAAATAATTTCTATTTTTTTGGTTTCAATAACTTCCGAGGCAAGCTTATAAGCTTTGCTTATCCATGATTTGTTATTATCCGGAAAATTGTAAAGCGCTTTTAGGTTTCTGAATAACTTTCTCGATGCTTCATTCGGCAGGTGCGGAAGCTTAGAGCCCGTGAGATGGCTTTTTGTGCGTGACGGGTGCGTGCGGTAAATTTTAGTCCCGCCTGCAATCAGCTCATCCAGAAGCTGCTGGTCCCTGAAGTAATATCGCTTTGGATTAGCGGTTATTACATGCGGCTCCCAGCCATATTTAGGGAAATACTTAGCAAACTTTGCCGCTCTTAAAACATTTCCCGAACCCATTGGCGGGAAATAATATGAGATCATTAAAACTTTTTTCAACTAACCCTTAAATAATTATTAATTCCTTCGGCGATTTATTTAATACTTCGCATCCGCCGTTTGTGATCAAAATATCGTCTTCAATTCTTACTCCGCCCAGGCCGTCAACATAAATACCGGGCTCGATAGTTACAACCGAACTGTTGGCCAAAGGAATATCAACTCTTTTATTAAGCCCCGGGGTTTCGTGAACTTCAATTCCAAGCCCGTGACCAAGTCCGTGCCCGAAGTTATCGCCGTACCCGGCTGCAGTTATCAAATCTCTTGCAACGCCGTCAACAGCTTTTGAAGAAGCTCCCGTTTTAGCTGCGGCAATTGCTTTGAGCTGTGAATCAAGAACTATCGCATAGATCTTTTTCATTTCTTCCGATGGTTCCCCTACCGCTATTGTTCTGGTTATATCTGAGCAGAATCCGTCATACACGCATCCGAAATCAAGAGTAACCATTTCGCCTTTTTGAATAACTTTATCCGAAGCTATTCCATGGGGAAGCGCTCCGCGCCATCCGCTTGCAACTATCGGGTCGAATGAATCTTTTGAAGCGCCGAATTTTTTATGAGTGTAAGTAATTTCAGCCGATACTTCAAGCTCGGTCATACCGGGCTTTATGAATTTCAATATTCTTTCAAACGTCTTATCAGAAATTTCAACCGCTTTTTTTATCTTTTCAATTTCATCGGGTGTCTTCTGCATTGTAAGCTTTTCAAGCCGCTCGAATACAGGTATGAACTCTGCGCCTTCATATGTCTTCCTGTACGTCTCGATGGAGCTATAAACTACGTGACTCGACTCAAACCCGATCTTCTTAAATCCGTTGGAATCGAAAACCTTTTTTAGCTCATCAGAAGCATTGTAGTTTATTATGATCTCAAATCCCTTAACCTGCGCGGCAGATTGGTCCTTATACCGGAAGTCCGTTATAAAGTAATCCTTATTTTTCCCGATGATAACCAATGCGGCTGAGCCGGAGAACCCGGTGAGATACCGTATATTCGGAATATGGCTTACAAGAAGCGCATCGATCTGCAATTCATCCAGCAGCGACTTTACTTTTTCATTTCTTGACATAAAACAAACTGATTTTTTAGAATTTACACAATAGCAAAAGTACTGAAAATTGAAAAAGCAAACAATTGAAAAAGGCGTGAGGGGTAGACAAAAAACGGCATGCGTAAATGAATATATAACTATAATTTAGAATGAACAAGAAACAGAATGCAAAGCGGCCTCACCTTTTCACTTTTTAGTTTACAGAATATGGTTAATTTAGAAGTTTTACCGCAGAACATTAAATAATTAAATTATAAAAGATAAAGATTCTAGAGCTTTCATTTTCACACCATCATTAGAAATGTTTTAATCTGTGAATCTGTGGCTTATTAATATAAGATTCCCGCTTACGCGGGAACAAGCTATTTGAATGATTACAGGACTATCATCACAACAGGTACAGGAACGAATTGGAAAGGGGCTGCAGAATAAAGCTGCCGGCGCCAAGACCAAGACTGTAAAACAAATTTTAGTTGAAAACATTTTTTCTGTTTTCAACCTGATAATACTTTCTATAGTTGTCTTCCTGCTTGTCTTTTATATAACTTCCGGCGACCGCAGGCTTATATTCGACAGCATTGGCGCGCTAATGGTCGCGATAATTAATACGCTGATTGCTGTTGTTCAGGAGATACGCGCTAAACGAGCATTAGATAAAGTTCACCTGCTGCTTAAAAACGAAGTTAACGTTATCCGCGACGGCAAAGAAATTTCTATTGACCAGAGCGCTATTGTTATTGATGATGTGCTGACACTTACGCGCGGCGACCAGGTTGTTGTTGACGGAAAGGTATTGAGCTCTAATCATATTGAGATAGATGAATCGCTTTTAACGGGCGAATCTGTTCCGTTATTCAAAAAAGAAGGCGATGAAGTACTTTCCGGAAGTTTCTGCGTTTCCGGTAACGGATATTATACCGCTGAAAAAATTGGCGACCAAAGCTATGCCTCGGCAATAACCAAGACGGCAAGAAAATTCAAAATGACCGCTTCTCCGCTTCAGGTAAAACTGAATTTAATCGTGAAAGCATTGTTCGCATCCGCCGTGTTTTTAGCCGCGCTGGAAATTATAAAAGACCCGACCGGATTTGAAGATATGGAATTTGTGAGAAGGCTATCGACTATATTGCTTTCGCTTGTTCCGCAGGGACTGGTACTAATGGCATCTGTAACATTTGCGCTGGGTGTTTATAGAATTAGTAAGATTGGCGCTATCATACAAAAGCTGAATGCAATTGAATCGTTTGCAAATGTAAAAGTTGTATGCACCGATAAAACCGGAACGCTTACTCAAAACAAGCTTGCAGTTCATAAAATTACTTTGCTGGATGATGCATATAACCTGGAGGCTGTTCAAAAGCTGCTGGGCGCGTATGCAAAGTTTTCCTCTGATAAAAATGCCACGCTGCGAACTCTTGAAGGATTTGATGCGCCTGAAAATGCAAGCGTTGTTGATGAAATTCCTTTTAGCTCTGAATACAAAAGAAGTTTGCTCCAATTAACAATTGACGGCAAGCAATTAACTCTTATACTGGGTGGTTATGATATCCTCGTTGAACAATCTAAAAACAAAGATAAGGCAATTAATCTATATAACTCGGGCGGATTAAAAGTTTATAGAAATATTTTGTTTGGGAAAGTAACAAACAAATCATTTGGCGAGATAAGAAACAACAACGCCGGAATGGAAATAGAACCGCTTTGCATTGTTTCTATTACCGACCAGGTGCGGGGCGACGTTATGGAAGCGATAAATTTGTTTCATAAGAACGATATTGAAATAAAGATACTTTCCGGAGATGCTGCCGTTGCAGTGCAGGCAGTTGCAAAAGAAATTGGGTGGAACATTAGCGATGATGAGCTTATTTCAGGCAGCGAGCTTGACGGGGTGAAAGAAGAGAATCTTGCCGGCGTTATTATGCAGAAGAAGATATTTGCGAGATTGAAACCCGACCATAAACTGAGGATAATTAAATGTTTAAAGCGTGAGAAAATCCATACCGCAATGATAGGCGATGGTGTAAACGACCTGCCTGCTATTAAAGAAGCCGATATGGGAATCGCAATGGAAGAAGGAAGTAAGATAACAAAGGAAGTAGCGGATATTGTCCTGTTGAAAAATAAATTCTCATTGCTGCCAAGCATTTTTGATGAAGGCAACAAAATTGTTAACACGGTTAACTCGGTTGCAAAGTTATTTCTTACAAAGAACTTCATGGTTATTTATCTGACATTGCTAGCGATGTTCTTCAGGCTGCATTTTCCGCTCACGCCGAGGCGGGTATCTCTGATAAATATTTTTGCAATTGGTCTGCCTGCGCTGATTATAGCATTAAGGAATGCTAATATCAGTAAAGCGGTGAATTTCACAAAAGATCTGTTTTCGTTCGTGACTATTTCAGCGCTTGTAATTGTTGCGGCGGCTTATGCCGGGCAGGAATCAATAAAAGGCTTTCCACAATTCACACGGCATGAAGAACAAATGTGTATGCTCTCTATAATTATTGTTTTAACAGTGGTGAATTTCCTGTCGGTCACTTTGCATGAAGGCGAAAAAAATATCAGGCTTTATATAATTTATGCAATTGGACTTATTGGCTTATATGCATTCATGGCGGTTACAAAAGTGAACTTCATTGTGCTGGACCTGCTCAAAAAGTTTTACGAGATAAGCTTTATTGAGCCGGTCTATTGGGATACTGTGCTTTTGATAATTGCCATTGCCTCGGCATCGTTAATAATACTGCAATTTATCAGGCGGAAAATTATTTTTGGGTAAGATTGACGTAGGCTTTTATAATTCCCGTCTCCCCTCTACTAAGGGGGAGACGCGCACCATTGGTGCGCAGAGGGGGTCTTCTATAGACCTCCCCCAACCCCCTCCTTGGTAAGGAGGGGGCTTTTGAATATTTAATAATAATCTATTTATTTTTTATGCACAAATTCATTTTTACGATTCTATTCATATCATTTTATACTACGCTTTCTTATTCGCAATGGATATACCAGGATGCTAACACGGGTAAATACGGTGTGAAGGATAAGAACGATGCTGAGCTCATCGCAGCTAACTTTGATGAGATAATAAAGCTCGACAGACTTGATAACTATCGCGGAATCATTAACAACGAGGCATACTTTTACAACTCACGCGGCGAGCTGCTTAACAAAATTCATTTTGATGAGCTGGGAAAATTTGAATTTAATGCCGCGCGCATAAAACAAAACGGCCGGTACGGCGTAATAAACGAATTCGGCGATGTTACTATTCCGATTGTTTATGACGATTTAAAATGGTCGTTATGGAGCTATGCCGCGGTGAGTAAAAACGGACGCTGGGGAATTATGACGCTTTCCGGAAATTTAATTACTCCAATTGAATATGATACAATAATCGCATTCCCAAACTCAGTTGAATATGCGATAGTCAAACAAAATGGAAAATACGGAATTGTCGATATGATCTCAGGAGAGATTACTCATAACTGCGAGCTTGATGATTATTACTTTACAAACTATAATTATGTGAAGTCATATAAAGACGGCAAAACTGGATTGATGCATTGCGACGGAACCGTACTTGCCAATACCGATTATGATGATGTTAGAGTTGAGAAAGACGTCAGATACAGTGAGATATATATTTATGTTAAATCCGGAAACAGGTGGGGAATCAATAACGCAAAGTACGGAGAGGTCTTCCCTATCGAATATGAGGAATTAGGAACAATTGATAAAAAAGGAATAGTTATAGCTCAGAAAAACGGCGCGCAGGTTCTGCTGGATGTGCGAAAAGGCTTACAGTTAGATAACTGATGCATCGTTTCACCCGGTTGCCTCAGGATTAAAAAGCAACCATGAATACTTTATCTGCTTTCTAAGCGGACCGCTACTTCAGCAGCACCATTTTTTTACTATCTACAAATTTCAATATCGAAGATGCGCGAACCTCGATCCTGTAAAAATATACGCCGCTGGCGTAATTACTGCCGTCAAATTTTTCTTCATAATACCCTGCATTAGGAAATTCATTTACGAGCGTTTTTACCTCTCTGCCGGATATATCGTATATTTTGATAGTTATGGTCGCATCCGTTCCTTTCAAAACCTCTTTCAGCAGAGGAATAGCAAACTTAATAGTTGTGGTTGGATTGAACGGATTTGGATAATTCTGTGATAATGAAAATGTTGTCGGAAGATTAGTTCCATTTGGATCTATGCCAATCTGGTTCACTGGTTCGACTTTAAATAATTTACTTTCTCCCGGATGAAACCACCCCATGGATCCGTCAGTGTTTCCCAGGTCTACATAATTGCTGTTTGTATCGAATGTTATGTATTGGCCCGTATAAACATCGGTAATTTTCCAGCTCGCATAACCAGGTAACTGCGGAGTATTAAACTTTATCTGCATCACACGGTTATCGCCATGGTAGCCGTTTATAGCCGGAGCGCACCTGCGGTTAACAAGCATAAAATAATCAGCCGGATTCTGCGGTGGATAGGGCGGATTAAAAAATCCCAATTCCCAATACCTTTGATCCGGACAATCAAGCCAAACTGTACCGCTTGTATAACAAGCAGGATTATACCCTCCTTGCGAAGGGTCTATACTATGGATATCATTTATAAAGTTATGGTTTGCCCCATCGGTGGAAACAGAATACCCTGTTGTATAATTGGAATTTGCAAGTATTGGCCCCCACGCCGTAATTTTTGAGTTGAAATATTTAAGTGAATCCCATTTATTTTCTCCGTACACATCAAGTTCTCTTTTTCTCAGTCCCCATGTATTACCAGCATCAAAATCGCTCGCTCCCAAAGACATATCATAATGAAAAGTTGTTTGTACTGTCTTTTTGTAATTTTTATGCGAGCCGGCACGGGTTAGCTTTTTGTTAAAATAATCAGAATACCAGCTCTCATATGCAAATGGAAGTATGCCTTTAGCGCCGTTACATATTTCTATTCCGAACTGGACCTCTATTTCCGAGGTCATTGGCTCACGGTTGAGGAAATTGGAAGTATGGTAATGCCAATATGTCACAGAGGGTACCGGAACCAACTTTATATTATGCTGGGCGCATAGCGGGGTAAATAAACCTTTCAGGTAACCTTCCATAATATCGAGCCGTGATTGAACGTACGTATTATAATTATCAAGTGAAACAAAGCTTGTCCCTACATTGTAAACAGTCTGTATCTCATTTTTGAGATCATTGGAATAATACGAAGGAAAAGATAAAGTAGAGCTGAGGTTATTAGGTAATTTCGATAATCCCTGGCCGGTGCTGTCAATAAAGGAAGTGTAAAGATTATTAGAGGTCATGAATACCGGCACTGTAATGCTATCGAAATAATTATAAAAATAAGTCCAGTCCCTGTCCCGTAAATGAGTATTGAAAGACGCGGGATTTACCAGCGGTATTATCTTATAATCAGGATCATTATTAGACCATGCGGGAAGAAGCGAATCATTTAGTAACTTTACGCATGAAATATTGCTAAAATCTATCTCCTCCTGGTAAAATCCTTTTATTTTATTGCCAATGTCGTTTGCTTTTAATCTGGCAATTTTATCTCTTAATCTGTTTTTAATTAAAATATCCAACGGCCTTGTTCCAAACAGTTCCTGGGCGGGCTCATCCATAACTTTTACATAATCTATATAGAAACTTACCGTTCCATACCAGTAGATCTGGTAATCGACATGGCATTGATCCAATAATTCAAGCGGATCGTAATTCCACAGCGGGCGGCCCTGGTTGATAGCCATGCCATCAACATATATCGGGCATTGATAATAATCTTCCAGGTATTGGCCATTGTAATTTGAGCCTGTAGCATCTCTGAAATTAGCTGTAGTTATAGTAACCTCGTTCAGTGTTGAACCATCAAACGCTTTTATTATTACTTTGCAAACATTTTTTGGCGGAGTTGAAAATGCGTCAGCTACGCTTATTCTCATCCGCGGTTTTACATAATAAGTATTATTCTGCTGTCCCCCCCCACCGGGAAATTCTACCGTGAACATCGGGTCGCCAACAAGTCCCGTAAGGGACTGAAATGCGTTCTGCTTTACCTGGGACAGAGCTAAACCGGGCATTTGCTGCTGTACGCAGACATAATTTTTATCGAAAGAAAGCACCAGTAATCCATTGTTCCATGTAATATCAGGGTAAAGCATGCCGCAGGGACTTACATAATTATATATAAACCTGCTGTCTCTTCCGCCGGCGGCGTAATTTACCTGCTGCCTGCCGTAAGCCGCCCACCTCAGGGTATCCGGCTGGAAATATGCGTTTATATTATTTGTGTTTAGTTCATTCAGTAAATTCACTGCGGTATCGCCTGCCCACCACCCCTGCCACAGGTTCAGGTTCAGCTCATGGTAAAAGCCCCAGTTAATATTGTATGTAGGCAGGTAATAGTAACTAGGATATGCCCCGGAATATCCCAGCTGAAATGTATTATTCTGTCCCCTGGCTGAACAAACCATGAATATTGCTATTATAATGGCAATAATTTTTCTTCTGCTGGAGGATTTGCGGATTATGACGGAAAAAGAAATTTTATTAAACATTGTTAGCGCTCATTTTCTTTAATATCCAAGGTAATTTAATTACATGAATATAATATATTAATGCAAGTTTTTATATGAAAAAAAGTATCGTTTTAACCGGGCTTAAAGTTATTTCAATAGTATCATTTTCCTGGTCTCGGTGAATTTATTTGCTGTCAGCCTGTAAAAATATAACCCGCTTGGATAATTCGAAGCATCCCATGTTACCGAATATTTCCCGGCAGTGAGCTCTTCATTTATTAAAGAAACAACCTCTCTGCCCAATATATCATAAATGACAACATTAATGAATGATTTTTTTGGTACATCAAACACAATATTAGTAGAGGGATTAAACGGGTTGGGATAATTCTGGCGCAGCTGAAACTGTTCCGGGACAGTTCCGCCCAGCTTTATTATCCCGTTAGGAACCGCTGTGTCACCGTATAAGACTCCGTTAATAACGCAGCCTTTTAAAGTATCAGTGCGTGAGAATCCCATTGGAGGGCCGTCAGCTTCCTCCCAATAATAAATCTGACCAAAGCCTTTGGAATATTTCTTATTGATAGTTACGAGTGAAGGTCCGGCAACGTAACTTTCATAGAAATTTTTAGTCGGAACCGGGTTTCCAAATACATTTTTTAAATTTACCTCGGTACATGTTAATTCGCGCCCGGTGCACCTTCGGGAATGGTCATTAAGGTTAGCCCGCAAACTGTCTATAAGATATTCCCCTGAGCAAATATAAGAATCATAACCATAAAGATTACCGTTTGCCGAGTCCAGCCTTTGAAGTTCGTCCTCAGAGCCGTCATTGTATATAAAATACCACTTGCCGTTGATTACAGTATCGCCTCTGATAATTATCTGATAAAAACCCTGATCATCACTGGTTGAGTAATAATATGTAAAAACATTCCCGACCTGCATCGGGTAACCATCTGTGAAATTGTTTTGTGAAAGCAGCAGAGCGGGTGAAAAAAATAAAACGAAAAGAAACATCAGGGTTTTTAATTTAAAAAAAATCATTGGATCCTTTTTAAAGCCGGACCTGTGTTTTGGGGCAGAATTCTCGTTTTTCATATAACAAATCCTCCATAGAAATTAAAGAAAACTACAAACGAATATAACTCAAAATTGAAATTTTTCTAAGTTAATTATTTAACCAAAACCATTTTTATTGTTGATTCGTAAATTTTATTCGATGTTTTTGCTTTATCGGTTACAATAAGCTTAAAGAAGTAAACGCCCGACGCCATTTCACTGCCATCAAACTGAAACTCATGCGTTCCTGGATCAAGCAAAGTTTCCGGATACCATCCGAATATCCACGGATTAAGTTCCCTTCCTGATATATCGTAAATTTTTATATTCACATAAGATGCCTTTATCAATGAAAATCTTATCTTTGTAGATGGGTTAAATGGATTCGGATAGTTCTGAAATAATTTATATTGTTCCGGGATCCCATTACTGATATTAATAATACCAATATAAGTTATCGAACCACCTCCGTTTGAAGTGTGTGATATCCCAATAAACCCAGTCCAGCCATGTAAACTATCGGAAAATGACATCTTATCTGAATATGAGCTGTCATTTTGATAACCCCAGGGAAAGCCTGAGTTAACCGTTTTACAAATTTTTTCGAATCCTGTACAAGCATATCCCAATTTATTATTAAAAAAGAAAATATCATTTATATAGAAATTATATGGACTTCCGATATTCTGAACAACCCAATTAGAACCTCCATTAGAAGTATATGCAATTTTATCGGTCGTATCAGGTGTTAATCCAGCCCATCCGGTATTTTCATTCAGGAAAAATATAGAAGAGATATCATCTGAAAAAGCTCCATTTACCTGCCAATTACTGCCCGCATTTGTTGTTTTGTATAAAATA
>Ga0265339_10002947_pt1 | contig 12032 bp, 10 predicted proteins | sample 4CB219metaG_FD_202085 | JGI IMG/M metagenome (GOLD analysis project Ga0265339, IMG submission 202085) | Rhizosphere microbial communities from Carex aquatilis grown in University of Washington, Seatle, WA, United States - 4-CB2-19 metaG | ecosystem: Host-associated > Plants > Roots >...
CGCTCCGCGCGGCAAAGCCGCGCTGCGCTCGGGGTTACTCGACGACCGCGATCGCCTCGATCTCCACGGACACCCCGCGCGGCAGGCCCGCGACCTGTACGGTCGCGCGTGCGGGCGGGGTCGTTCCGACGTGCTTGGCGTAGACCTCGTTGACCGCGGCGAAGTCCTGCAGGTCGGTGAGGAAGATGGTCGTCTTGGTCACGTGGGCGAACGACGCGCCCGCGGCGCGCAGCACGGCGGCGAGGTTCAGCATCACGCGCTCAGTCTGCTCGCGCACGTCGCCCGCGCCGACGATCTCTCCCGTGACGGGATCGAGCGGGATCTGGCCCGAGCAGAAGACGAGGCGCCCGGTCGCGCTCACGGCCTGCGCGTAGGGGCCGATGGCCTTCGGGGCGTCGGCGGTCGAGATCGTTTGGCGCGGCATGGCGCGAGCATAGCGCATGCGGGCTGTCTAGATCGGGAGCCGCCGCGTATGCTGAGCCCGTCTTGAAGCCGAAGCCGTCCACGCCGCGCGGGCCCGAGCCCAAGTACGACAAGCCGTGGAAGCCGTGGCGCCCGAAGCACCGCGAGCACCTCGGCCCGCCGGAGACGACGAGCGACCTCATGGGCCAGGTGCTGGCCCGCCTCGGCGGCCAGGGACGCGCGCTCGAGTTCCGCGTGTTCGACGCCTACGCGCGCATCGTGGGCGAGATGCTGCGCACGCGCACGGCCCCCGAGCGCGTGGCTGGCACGACGCTGTTCGTGCGCGTCGCGACCTCGGCGCTCGCGCACGAGGTCACCCTCTTGCGCGGCGAGATCCTCGCCAAGCTCGCCACCGAGATCGGCGCGGGGACCATCACCGAGCTGCGCACGCGCGTCGGCAAGGTCGAGCCCCGCTAAAACCTTTCGCTGCGGAATCGGAGGCCCAGGCGGTGGCAGCTGCGCGCCACCTCGGTGCCGAGCGCGGGCGGACCGCAGAAGAAGACGCGCGGCTTGGGCAGCGCCGGGTCCTCCCGGTAGAAGGACTCGAAGAGGCGATCGAAGTCGGGCGTGCCCATCGTGGTGTGCGTGCGGAGCCCCGTGACGACGTCTCCGCGCCGCTGGGCCGCGAGGAGGTGCTGGGCGACGTCGAGGATGCCGCCCGCCATGTCGGCGCGCCCGGCCGTCATGTAGATGTGGATGTCGAGCAGGCCGGCCGTGTCGCGCTTCTCGAGCTCCGCGAGCAGCTCACGGAACCACTCGAATGAGTACTGGTCGCGCGCGAGCCACACGAAGCGCAGCTTGCGCAGCGGCGAGCCCGGCCCGTGCCCGAGCAGCAGGCTCTGCAGCACCGACGCGAAGGGCGTCACGCCGATGCCGCCCGCGATGGCGACGGCGTGGGCCGTCTCGAAGATGTCGCGCGTCGCGCTGCCGTACGGTCCGTCGATGTGGACCTGGGTGTCGAGGCCGTCGCGCTCGCGCTCGCCGATGCGCTCGAGCACGGCCGAGGTCCAGTCGCCGACGGCGCGGATGTGGACCATGAGGCGGCTCTCGTCCTCCGGGGCGCTCGTGAGCGTGAACGGGTGCCACTCCGTGCGCGCGATGGCGGGGATGCGCAGGAAGACGTAGTCGCCCGCGCGGTACCGGAACCGTGCGGGCCGCTCGAAGACCAGGCGCGTGACGTCCGAGGCCATCGGCGTCGTCTCGAACACGCGGCACGGCGCGTGGCGCCGGCCCATGCGCGCCGCCCGCTCGAAGAAGAACCACAGCCACGGCACCGTGCCCCACATCCAGAAGCGGGGCCCGTGAAGAAAGAGCAGCGGCAGCGCCGCGAGGTAGCCGAGGTGCGTGAGGTGAAACAGCTCGAAGCGCCGCGAGCGGCGCACGAGGCGCCGCGAGAACAGCCACATGACGAGGAAGAGCGCCAGCAACGCGGCGCCCGTCGCGTTCGCGCGCGTCGCCGTGAGGAACGGCCACGCCTGGAACGTCGCGAGCCGGGCGGCGTTGAGGGTGTGCGCGCCCGCGTGCACGAGCGAGAGCACGACGACCGCCTCGCCGAGCAGCGCGTGGACCTCGACGGCGTCGTCGACGGGGACGGCGCGGCTCCAGGCCGCGCGCCGCACCCACGTCAGTGTGGAGCGCAGCATGGGCACGACGATGAGCGCCGCGTTCAGGTTGAGGCAGGCCCCGGCGCCGCGCGCCACCTGGATGAAGGGGCTCGCGCCCGCGTGGCGGTGGCGCAGGAACGCCTCGGCGAACAGGGCCGCGTTGACGACGGCCCAGGCGGCGGCCCACGCGCCGAAGAGCGCGGCGCTGCGCACGCGCCCGCCCCACACGGACCCTGGCGGCAGCGCGCGCGCCCGCGCCCGCCTGCCGGGCATGAGCAGCGCCACGCCGTACTCGGTGAGCCGCCGCTGCAGATCGGGGTGCGTCGCCATCATCGTCACGAACTCGCCGGCCGTGATCTTCCCGTCGCCGTTCAGGTCGCCCGCCTGCATGACGGCGTCGACGAGGCGGTCGGCCGCGTCGGGCGGCAGCTTGAGGTCGTTCTCGGCCAGCCCGATGTGCACGAGGCAGTCGAGTTCCGCGCGCGTGATGCAGCCGTCGCCGTCGAGGTCGTGCAGCGTGAAGAGAAACTCGAGCTTGTCGGCCGGCTTGGCCGCCATGAGCCGCTGCGCGACGGCCACGAACTCCTCGGCGGTCTCGAAGCGCCGGTGCTTGCCGCCGAGGGCCGCGAGCAGGCGATCGGCGAGGAAGAGGCTGCGCAGGCCGAGCGCGCGCTGCACGGCGACGGCGTCGATGCCGCCCTGCGCGCGCCGCTGCGTGAGCGACTCGAACGCGGTCGCCAGCGGCAGGAACGCGGTGGGGGTGTGCTTGCTCGACGGTGCCTTCGGGCTCATGGCCTTACCCGACGGCGGGAGGTTACACGACTCCCCTTCCCGGCGTGCAAATTGCGGCTAGGCCTTCTTCACATAGACGTGGTCGTGGTCATAAACGCTGTCGTAGTCGCTGTCGTGTGCTTGTACGCACGCGTTCAGGCACACGACAGCGTCAGCGACTACGTCTAGGACCATGTTCGCGTTCACGTCAACGTGAAGTGGTTCTAGACGACTTCGCGGAGGGCGCGGACGAAGGCGGTCAGGTCGGGCACGGGGTCGCGCTTGGCCTCGACAGCCTTGCGCACGATCTCGACGGCCGCGCTGCCGACGACCACGCCGTCGGCGTAGCCCGCGACGTCGCGGGCGGCCTCGGGCGTCTTGATGCCGAAGCCGACGACGACGGGGATCCGGCCCGACGTCGCGGCGCGGATGGCGGCCACCTGCGCGCGCGGCTCGGAGACGTCGACGAGGGAGGTCCCGGTGATGCCCGTCATCGAGACGTAGTAGATGAACCCGCCCGCGGCGGCGGCCGCGGCGGCGATGCGCGTGGCGTTCGAGGTGGGCGCGAGCAGCGGGATGAGGTCGAGCCCTTCGCGCGCGAGGGCGGTCGTGAGGCGCGCGTCCTCGTCGGGCGGGTAGTCGACGCACAGGACGGCGTCGGCGCCGGCGTCGCGCGCCTTGAGCGCGAACACGTCGGCCCCCATGACGACGATGGGGTTGGCGTAGCCGAAGAGCACGAGGCCGGCGTCGGGGTGGCCCTCGCGCACGGCGCGCGTGAGCGCGAGGGCGCGCCCCAGGCCGCCGCCGTTCGCGAGCGCGCGGTGCATCGAGGCCTGGATGGCCGGGCCGTCGGCGGAGGGATCGCTCCAGGGCACGCCGATCTCGACGACGTCGGCGCCGGCGTCGAGGGCGGCACCGATGAGGCGCGTGCTCGTCTCGTGGTCGGGATCGCCGGCCGCGAGATAGATGATGAGCACCTTGCGCTTCGCCTCGTGGGCGCGCGCGAAGACCTTGGCGAGGCGGCTCACAGGGTCACACCGAGGCGCTTCGCGATCGTGTTCATGTCCTTGTCGCCGCGGCCCGAGACGTTGGCGACGATGACGGCGCCGTCCGGGAGCTTGGCGGCGACGCGCGCGAGCGCCGCGATGGCGTGCGAGCTCTCGAGCGCGGGCAGGATGCCCTCCGTGCGCGCGAGGAGCTGGAAGCCCTCGAGCGCCTCGTCGTCGGTCACCGAGAGGTACTCCGCCCTGCCCGTCTCCTTCAGATAGGCGTGCTCGGGGCCGACGCCCGGGTAGTCGAGGCCCGCCGAGATCGAGTGGGCCTCGGCGATCTGCCCCTCCTCGTCGCAGAGGACGTAGGAGCGCGCGCCGTGCAGGATGCCGACGCGGCCCTTGGCGAGCGTGGCGGCGTGTCGGAGCGTGTCGATCCCGTCGCCCGCCGCCTCGACGCCGAAGAGGCGCACGCCCTTGTCCGGCACGAAGGCATGGAAGAGGCCCATGGCGTTCGAGCCGCCGCCGACGCACGCGACGCACGCGTCGGGCAGGCGGCCCTCGGCCTCCTGCACCTGGTCGCGCGCCTCGCGGCCGATCACCGCCTGCAGCTCGCGCACGAGCATCGGGTACGGGTGCGGCCCCGCGACGCTGCCGATGACGTAGTGGGTGGTGCGCACGTTCGTGACCCAGTCGCGCAGCGCTTCGTTCATGGCGTCCTTGAGGGTCGCCGTGCCGTCCTTGACCGCGTGCACCTTGGCGCCGAGCACCTTCATGCGCAGCACGTTGAGCGACTGGCGCTCGACGTCGGTGGCGCCCATGAAGACCTCGCACGGCAGGCCGAAGAGCGCGCAGGCCGTCGCCGTCGCGACGCCGTGCTGGCCGGCGCCGGTCTCGGCGATGATGCGCTTCTTGCCCATGCGCTTCGCGAGCAGCACCTGGCCGAGGCAGTTGTTGATCTTGTGCGCGCCCGTGTGGCAGAGGTCCTCGCGCTTGAGGTAGATGCGGACGCCGCGCGCGCCTTCCTTGCCGATCGCCTTGCTGACCTCCGCCGAGAGGCGCGCGCCGAAGCTGAGCGGCGTGGGCCGACCGACGTACTCGGTGAGGAGGCGCGTCAGCTCCGCCGAGAAGGCCGGGTCGGCGCTGGCCGCCGCCCAGGCGGACGTGAGCTCGTCGAGCGACGGGATCAGGGTCTCGGAGACGTAGCGGCCGCCGAACTCGCCGTAGCGGCCGGGACGCGGGGGCACTGCTGATGCGCTCATGTGGCGGGCACTATAGCGTGCGCGGCGGCGCGCGCAGCCTCGATGAATCGCCGAACCTTGGCCGGATCCTTGCGGCGCGGCGTGACCTCGACGCCGCTCGCCACGTCCACCCCGTCGGGGCGCACGGCGGCGATCGCCGCGCCGACGTTGTCGGGCGTCAGGCCCCCGGCGAGCAAGAACGGGCGCTTCGCGAGCTTGGCGACCAGCCGCCACGGCGCCTGGTGGCCGCTGCCGCCGTAGCCGGGCGAGAACGCGTCGTAGAGCCAGAGGCTCGGGCGCCACAGCGCCTGGACCTGGAACGTCGCCTCGTCACGCACGCCAACGGCGCGAATGAGGATCGCCGGATCCAGCGCCGAGAAGTCGGCGACTTGCTCGTGTCCGTGCAGCTGCGCCTTGTCGAGGCCGAGCGACGCGACGCGCGCCGCGACCTCCTCCGCCGGCGCGTTCACGAAGACGCCCACCTTCAGCACGCGCTCGGGCACGGCGGCGAGGACGTCACGGGCAGACCCGTCGTCGACGAAGCGCTTCGAGTCCGGCCACAGGTTGACGCCGATGGCGTCGGCGCCCGCCTCGACGGCGAGCTCGGCGTCCGCGGGCGAGGTCACGCCGCAGATCTTGACGATGAAGCTCACGGCGCAGCCAGAAGCGTGCGCAGCGTCGCCCCGGGATCCTCCGCGCGCATGAGCGTCTCGCCGACGAGCATGGCGTCGACGCCCGCGGCCCGCAGGCGCGCGACGTCGGCCGCGTCGCGGATGCCCGACTCGGCGACGACCACGCGGTCGGCGGGGATCTCGGGTCGCAGCCGGATCGCGAGCTCGCGGTCGAGGGTGAACGTCCGGAGGTCGCGGTTGTTGATGCCGATGACCTCCGCGCCCAGCCGCACGGCGCGCTGGACCTCCGCGGCGTCGTGCGCCTCGACGAGCAGCTCGAGGCCGTAGAGCTGACCCACGGCGAGCAACGCCGAGATCTCGCCGTCGCTGAGCGCCGCCACGATGAGGAGCGCGGCGTCGGCGCCCGCGGCGCGGGCCTCGGCCAGCTGGTAGGCGTCGACGATGAAGTCCTTGCGCATGACCGGCAGGCTCGTCGCCGCGTGCGCCGCCATGAGGTCGTCGAGCGAGCCGCCGAAGAACGGCTCGTCGGTCAGCACCGACAGCGCCGACGCGCCGGCCGCCGCGTAGAGGCGCGCGACCTCGGGCGCCTTGCCGCCCTCGCGGATCCAGCCCGCCGACGGCGACTTGCGCTTGAACTCGGCGATGCACGTGACGCGCTCGCCGGGGGCGCCGGGGCGCAGCGCCTTGGCGAGGCTCCGCGCCGACGGGCCGCGCGGCAGGCCCTTCTCGACCTCGGCGAGCGGCTTCTTCGCCTTGCGAGCGACCAGGTCGGCGCGCGTGCGCGCCAGGATGTCGTCGAGGATCATGAGGTCTTCGCTGATTCTTTCTTCGGCGCGAGCTGCCGCAGGCTCTCGAGCACGGCGCGGGCCGCGCCGCTCTGCAGGGCCCCGGCCGCGAGGTGGGCGCCCGCGCGCAGGTCGGCGGCCTCGCCGACGACGTAGAGCGCCGCCGCCGCCGTCATGAGCGCGGCGGTGCGCACCGCCACGTGCTGAGGCACGCCGTAGAGCACCTCGTTGATGACGAGCGCGTTGAACTCGGGCGAGCCGCCCAGGAGTCCGATGGGATCGGCGGGCGGCAGGCCGAAGTCGGCGGGCGTGACCTCGTAGCTGCGCACCTGCCCGTCCTTGAGCTCGGCGAGGTGGGTCGCGCCCGTGGGCGCGAACTCGTCGATCCCCGGCGTGCCGTGCACGATGAGCGCGCGCTCCGAGCCGAGGACGTCGTGCGCGCGCGCCAGCAGCTCGCAGCGGTCCTTGGCGTAGACGCCGTTGACGTGGAAGCGCGCCCCCGAGGGGTTCGTGAGCGGGCCGAGCATGTTGAAGATCGTCCGCACGCCGAGCTCCTTGCGCGGCCCGCCGACGTGCTTGGTCGCCCCGTGGTGCGCGGGCGCGAACAGGAAGGCGAGCTTGGCCTCGCGCAGGCAGCGCGCCGCCAGCTCGGGGCTGGGCGCGGCGTCGAGGCCCAGCGCCTCGAGGACGTCGTGCGAGCCCGAGCGCGACGACTGGGCGCGGTTGCCGTGCTTGGCGACGACGACGCCGCAGCCTGCGACGATGAACGACGCGAGCGTCGAGATGTTCACCGAGTGCGAGTTGTCGCCGCCCGTGCCGCAGGTGTCGACGAGCGTCGGCGCCTCGAACGGCACCGGCACCATGCGCGCGCGCATGGCCTTGGCCGCGCCCACGACCTCGCCCACGGTCTCGCCCTTCATGCGCAGGCCGACGAGCAGCCCGGCGATGAGCGTGGGCGACACCTCGCCGTCCATGATCTTGCCGACGACCTTCGCCATCTCGTCGGCCGACAGGTCGCCCTTCTCGACGACGCGCGCGAGCGCCTCTTTCACGCCGAACTCGGGGCTGACCCCCGTCCCCGTGATCTCCGCGCCGAGCGGCGGCGTCTTCGGGCTCACGGCCGCCCCTTCTTCTCGAGGAAGTTGCGCAGGAGGTCCTTGCCCACGGTCGTGAGGAAGGACTCGGGGTGGAACTGGACGCCCTCGATCGGCAGCGTCTTGTGGCGCACCGCCATGATCTCCTCGTCCCAGGTCTTGGCCGTCACCTCGAGGACGTCGGGCACGCTGGCGCGCTCGATGAGCAGCGAGTGGTAGCGCGTCGCCTCGAACGGGTTCGGCAGCCCGGTGAAGGCGCCCTTCTCGTCGTGGAAGATCTTCGAGGTCTTGCCGTGCATGACGCGCGCGGCGCGCACGATCTTGCCGCCGAAGGCCTGGCCGATGGACTGGTGGCCGAGGCACACGCCGAAGATGGGGATCTTTCCCGCCCACAGCTTGATCGTATCGAGGCTGATGCCGGCCTCGTTGGGCGTGCACGGGCCCGGCGAGATCACGATGTGCGAGGGCGCGATCTGCCCGATCTCGGCGGCCGGGATCTCGTCGTTGCGCACGACGCGCACGGCCTGGCCGAGCTCGCCGAGGTACTGCACGAGGTTGTAGGTGAACGAGTCGTAGTTGTCGATGACGAGCAGCATGGCTACGACCCCGCCTTCTTCTCGCTGGCGCGGCGGGCGATCTCGACGGCGACCACGACGCCGCGCGCCTTGTTGTGACACTCGGCGTGCTCGTTGGCGGGCACGCTGTCGGCCACGAGGCCCGCGCCCGCCTGCACGTAGATCGTGTCGCCCTTCGTGACGAGCGTGCGGATGGCGATCGCCGTGTCGAGGTTGCCCGTGTACGAGATGTAGCCGACGGCGCCGCCGTAGAGGTTGCGGCGGAACGGCTCCACCTCCTCGATGATCTCCATGGCGCGGATCTTCGGCGCGCCGGAGAGCGTGCCCGCCGGGAACGACGCGCGCAGCACGTCGCCGGGGCGCACGCCGGGCGCCACCTGGCCGCGCACGTTCGAGACGAGGTGCATGACGTGCGAGTAGCGCTCGGTGACCATCGTCTCCGTGACGCGCACCGTGCCGGGCGCGCTCACGCGGCCCACGTCGTTGCGCCCGAGGTCGATGAGCATGACGTGCTCGGCGACCTCCTTGGGATCGCCGCGCATCTCGGCCTCGAGGCGCGCGTCCTCGGCGGGCGTGGCGCCGCGCCGGGCCGTGCCCGCGATGGGCCGCACCTCGACGTAGCCGTTCTCCATGCGCACGAGCACCTCGGGCGAGGCGCCCGTGACGACGGCGTCGGGGAACTCGAGGTGGAACATGTACGGCGACGGGTTGGTGACCCGCAGCGCGCGGTACACGTCGAAGGGGTCGACGTCGCCGCGCGGGATCTGGAAGCGCTGCGAGTAGACGACCTGGAAGGCGTCGCCCGCGAGGATGTACTCTTTGATGCGGCGGACGCCGTCCTCGTAGACCTCTTTCGTGACCGTCGACTTCGGCACGGGCAGCGGCTGTGGCGGCTCGGGATCGAGCGGACGCAGCGGCGGCGCCGGGCGCGCGAGCCGGTCGAGGATGCCGTCGATGCGCGCGCAGGCGTCGTCGTAGGCGCGCCCGAGGTCGACCCCGGGCCCGACATCGACGGCCGCGACGACCTTGAGCGTCCCGCGCAGGTTGTCGAAGATGACGACCGTGTCGGTGATGGCGAAGCACAGCTCGGGCAAGCCCATGTCGTCCGGCTTGGTGGCCGGGAGCCGCTCGAAAGAGCGCACGATGTCGTAGGTCAGGAAGCCCACGGCGCCGCCGAAGAAGCGCGGCAGCCCCGGCGGCATGGCCGGCGCCAGCTTCGCCAGGTACTCGTCGAGGAAGCGCACGGGCTCCTTGGCCTTGACGCGCTCCGTGACGACGAACTCCGACGAGCGCCCGTCGACCGGGGTGAGGATTTCGACGTCCTCGCCGCGCGCGCGGATGACGGCGCGCGGCCGCACGCCCACGAAGCTGTAGGCGGCCCACTTCTCGCCGCCGACGACGCTCTCGAGCAAGAACGAGTACGGGCCGCGGCCGAGCTTGGCGTACGCCGAGACGGGCGTATCCGAGTCGGCGACGACCTCTTTGTAGACGAAGGCGAGCCGGCCGCGGCGGGCCAGCTCTTCAAAGCCGGATCGGTCTGGAACGAAGCGCATCGGGGGGGCCACCGACCCTACCACAACGCGAGTGCCCGCTCCGGTCCCGCGAGTGAGCCGGATCGCCGCAAGTCCCCGGATCGTCGGGTATAGTCCCGCCCGCCTTGGCCTCACCGACGGAACGAGAGCCGTCCCCTCGAACTCGCCGCTTCGTCGCGTGGACCCTTCGGCACGGCCGTGTCCTGTGGGCCCTGGCGGCGCTGCTGGCGGTGCCGGCGGCCTGGCGCACGGCGTCGCTGTACCAGAACCTGCGCAGCGACCTCGAGGAGCTCCTCCCGCGCGACGCGCCCAGCGTGGTCGCCATCGACGAGCTGCGCGAGCGCATGGCGGGCCTGCAGTACCTGGGGGTCGTCGTCGAGGTCGACGCGCGCGCGGGCGGCAGCATCGCGGCCGGCGAGGCGCTGCTGGACGAGCTCAAGGGGCGCGTGCTCGCCTACCCGCCCGAGCTCGTCAGCGCCGTGCGCGTCGGCTTCAAGACCGAGCACGAGTTCGTGGAGCGCCACGCGGCCATGCTGCTGCCGCTCGACGACCTCCAGACCATCCGCGGGCGCGTCGAGGACCGGATCCACTGGGAGTACGGCAAGCAGACGGGCACGCTGCTCGACGAGGACGAGCCGGCGCCGTCGGTGGACTTCTCCGACATCGAGAACAAGTACCGCGCGCAGGTGAGCGGACCCGAGCTCGAGCATGACCGCTTCTCGAGCACGCGGCTCGGCACGACGCTCATGCTGGTGGAGGTGGGCGGCTTCTCGACCAGCGCGAAGGTCGCGGGCGCGCTCATGTCGCGCGTGAAGGCGGACGTCGCCAAGATCAAGCCGCGCCACGGGCCTGGCCTGCGCATCGGCTACGCGGGCGACGTCGCCATCGAGGACGAGGAGACGGCGGCGCTCGTCGAGGACCTCACGATCTCCTTCGGGCTCGTCGGCGGCCTCGTCATCCTCTCCCTGGTCGTCTTCTACGGGTGGGGGCGCGCCGTCCCCGCCCTGATCCTCCCGCTCTTCGCGGGCGCGGCGTACGCCTTCGGGCTCGCGAGCCTGCCGCCGTTCCGCGTGACGTCGCTCAACTCGAACACGGCGTTCCTGGGATCGATCATCGTCGGCAACGGCGTGAACTTCGGGATCATCCAGCTCGCGCGCTACGTCGAGGAGCGGCGGCGCGGCAACTCGATCCAGCGCGCGCTCGAGATCGCGCTCGACGCGACCCGCAAGGGGACCCTCTCGGCGGCGCTCGCGGCCGGCGTCGCCTACGGGTCGCTCGTCGCCATGCAGTTCCGCGGCTTCCGGCAGTTCGGCGTCATCGGCGGGCTGGGAATGGTCCTCGTCTGGGCGATGACCTTCGTCCTCGGGCCGCCCCTCATCGCCTGGCTCGACGGCGGGCGCCTCGGCGCCGCCGCGCCCGGGCCCAGGCGCCGCTTCCTCATGGGTCGGGTCGCGCGCGCCGTCGTGGCGTACCCTCGCGCCATCGCGGTCGGGGCCGCGCTCGTGACCGTGCTGGCGGGCTGGCAGATTCGCCACTTCGGCGCGAACAACCTCGAGTACGACTTCTCGCACCTGCGGCGGCGTGACACCTGGACCCAGGGCGAGGGCTTCTGGGGGCACAAGATGGACACCCTCCTGGGCCGCTACCTCACGCCCACGGTGATCCTCACCGACAGCGTCTCCGAGGCGCGCATCGTGGCCGCGCGGCTGCGCGACGCCGCGTCGCGGCCGCCCCTGTCGACGATGGTGGCGTCGATCCGCACCTACGACGATCTGGTGCCGCCCGATCAGGAGACCAAACGGGAAGAGCTCGCGGCCATCCAGCGGAAGCTCACGCCCAAGCTGCGGGCGCGCATGTCGCCCGACGATCTGAAGCGCGCCGACGAGCTGCTCTCCTCGGGGCGGCGTGTGGTCGACGCGGAGCTGCCGCTCGCGTTCACGACGGGGTTGCGCGAGCGCGACGGCACGCGGGGCCGCGTCGTGCTCGTCTTCCCGAACCCGGCCACCAGCTGGTGGCGCGGCGAGACGCTCGCGACGTACGTGCGCACGCTGCGCGACATCGCGCGCGCGCCCACGACGCTGGGGGGGCGGCCGGCGCGCGTCGCGGGCGGTCCGCCGCTGACGTCGGACATCATCGAGTCGATGCGCGTCGACGGCCCGCTCGCCTCGGCGCTCGCGTTCCTGGGCGTGGTCGCGACGGTGATCGTGATCTTCCGCCGCCAGCTCGCGACGCCGTTCGTGATCGGCTCGCTGCTCGTGGGCGTCGTGTGGCTGCTGGGCGCGACCCTGGGCTTCGGCATCAAGATCAACTTCGTGAACTTCATCGCCTTCCCCATCACGTTCGGGAT
>Ga0265339_10002952_pt1 | contig 12018 bp, 10 predicted proteins | sample 4CB219metaG_FD_202085 | JGI IMG/M metagenome (GOLD analysis project Ga0265339, IMG submission 202085) | Rhizosphere microbial communities from Carex aquatilis grown in University of Washington, Seatle, WA, United States - 4-CB2-19 metaG | ecosystem: Host-associated > Plants > Roots >...
GTCCGCGCGCGGCTGTTTCGCCCGAACTAGAGTGCGGAGTGTTGTTGCGCCTGATGTGTTTCACACAGGGCCATTGTTCTCCGGGTCGATTGTATTCCGGCATGGAAAGTATGTGTCGCGGCGGTACGGATGACGTCTTGGATTCTGCGACAGGGGTCGTGTTGTTACGCTAGTCGGCCGGGTAATAAAATACTCGGCAAATACTCATGGGAAAAACATATGCGTTTAATATAGATGCAACAATATTTGCAATATAGGCACGGCAAATATCGGAAACTGTATTTAACAAAAAATACGATAATACTTAATTTTCATAAACAGTGTTTCGGAGGAGCGCCGCATAATGTGCAATCCGATGGTTCGTTGAAAAATAGCCAACATGATTAAATATCATTAAGTAAAGACCTGAATGTCGCAATACAAGTTGAATACAGCAAGATATGGATAGATAGATCAATAAAGAAATTCTGTATTTACTTAAGGCATTCTTGCTTTTTATTTTATGGGTACTTTCCGATCCTGTCAAATTTGAACCAAAGGCGCACAGCTTGCACGTGAAGGTCGTTGCCTTGCGTGCCCAAACTCGGTTGCGGATGGAATTCGTGCGCGAACCGAGAAACGGCTTGAACTGCAGAACTCAAATCGGAGCGCTGGCCATGCTCAACGCGAACTCGATGCAACTTTCAATTCCGTTCGACGATGATCTTTCCGGCCGGTATCGGCCGCGGCCGCCGCGCACGCGCACGTGTCTGAGCGGAAAGCTGGTCTATGGCGAGCCCCCGGGCGTACCAGACGGTTCGTTCACGCTCGACTGCATGATTCGAAATATCTCCGAGGGTGGAGCCAAGGTGATAATCGCAGAACGTCAATTTTTGCCGCCCAAGCTCTATTTGATCGCCGTGAGATTTTGCGTTGCTTACAGCGCAACCGTCGTCTGGCAGAAATATCCCGCACGGGGGCTTAAGTTCTCCCAGACATATCCGCTAAACGCCCAGCCACTCCTACTAAACGATGGGTTACCCAACGAATTGAAATATCTCCGGGCTCTATGGGTCAATCTGGACTCGAGATCGGGATGCGCGATTTGAAAGGCAGGAGCTGACGCCATGACTTCTCTCTTCAAGTGGAGCGAGGCATTTGCGACTCATCTGCCGTCGGTCGACAAGCAGCATCTACGGCTGGTGGGCCTGATCAACGACTTCGGCGAGCAGGTCATGTCCGCCGAGGTGATCGACCCGCAGGCGTTCGCCGCCGTACGTGACGGCGTACTGGACTATACCAAAGTTCATTTCAGCGACGAAGAATCGCTGATGGAGAAGGCCAGGCTGGATCCGCGGCACGTTGAGCATCATCGCGCCGAACACCAATCCTTTGTCGTTGAGGCCCTCGCCCTGGGCGAGATCGGCGACACCATCTCACTCGCGCGGGCTCGCGCCTTGGTGACGTACCTCGTGCAATGGCTGGCCTGCCACATTCTCGGCGTCGATCAGAGCATGGCCCGCCAGATACGAGCGGTGGAAGGCGGCCAGTCGCCTACCCAAGCGTTCGACAACGATGCCCGATACATACAAACCAATGCCGAGCCGCTGCTGGTGGCGCTGCGTGGTTTGGCTCAGACAATTTCGAAACGCAATGCCGAACTGCGCGCGCTCAATCACGAACTCGAGCAGCGGGTGAAGCAGCGCACCATCGATCTGGAGCACGCCAACCACGAATTGCAGTTGCTTTCCACCAAGGACGAATTGACTGGCCTGCCCAACCGGCGCTTTGCGGCTTTGAGCCTGCAGCAACTTTGGGTCGAGGCGAAGCGGTACGGCAGTCCGCTATCGTTGCTGATGCTGGATGCTGACCACTTCAAGGAAATCAACGACCGCTTTGGTCACGCCGAGGGCGACACCGTGATGCGGGCCTTGGCCACGCTGCTGCGCAATGCCGTACGCCGCAGCGATGTCGTCTGCCGTTTCGGCGACGATGAATTTCTGGTGATCTGTCCGCGTACGTCGTGGATCGGGGCAGCCGAGGTGGCAAAAACAATTCTGGCCGAGCTGCAGCCCTTCTGCAACGCGGATGGCGTGGAGTGTTGGAATGGCGCCATGAGCATCGGTCTCGCCGAAGCCGCAGGCAACATGACCCAGCCGGCGGACCTGCTGCAGGCCGCCGATCAGGCGATGTACGCTGCCAAACGGCAGGGCGGCGCGTGTATGGCCGGGGAGCAAAATGAGAATACCGGGGTCAAGGAAATATCGGGGTCCGAGGAAACATTAGGGGCAGAGTGGACCAACCGGACGGGCTTCTGGTCGATCTTGTCCCGTTTCCTGAACCTATCCGGCTTGTCGTCGGCCGCCGGCGTTTCGGAATTTGGCGCTGCAAAGAGGGCCTTCCGTCGCGTCTTGAACCGCGCGAACTGAAATATCTTCTGGCTCTACCATCTCGGATGCGCGTTTGAATAGTATTGCGGTGGTTGGCTGTCTCGAGAGCCCCTGCCGGCACACCCGACCCTGGTCCGTCAAAAATCCGGGTTCTTGTCGAGATCTGCAACGATTGCTTTGCAGTCGATGGAATCTTTCAGGGCGCGATAATCTCCGATTTGCGACCACAGTTGTGGCGTATAGGTTGCACTGTCGACGATAAAGCCGAACTCGTCGTGCTCGGATGGATACACATTCTCCGAGCCGATATAGAACGTCTTGTTATCGACAACGATAACTTTCGCGTGGCTGGCCACGGGCTCATTGTTCGGCCAGTGCCCTGAAATGTAAGCTTGGTCGTCGTGGACGTATTGGCGTTTAAGCGGATAGACCTCGAGTTTGTTGCATGCCTCTGTTCGGTTGCGTTTCGGAACGCCTCTGATGATTCTCTCCACCGTTTCCGACATGTTGCCGCCGGGGTAGCCTTTGACGACGGTTTTGGGGGGTCTACTCTTCGCTTGCCGATCGGAGAAACTCAGCACGATTTTGATTTTGACTCCCTGCTCAAGTTTTCTGGCGAGAAGCTTGTTCAGGTCGCGCCACACGTTCAAACTATCCAGCACCGGCACGTCAATTCCCGCCACGGGTAGCGAAGGGGAGAGGTAGGACTGCTGCATTAGGAGCACGTTGTCTTTTGCGGCTTCGATCATCGCGAGAATGGCACGATCGGCGGGAACCTTGGTCTTGTCGTCCCCTATGCGTCCAACGGAAAAAATTGCGACGCCGGGATTGCTCGACGACCGAGTCCAGGCAGTCTCAAACGTCTGATCGAAGGGCTGATAGGCCTGCGCTTTCCATAAGCGGATACGCGTAATGCGCTTTACGGCGAGGGTGGCGCTTGTGCGCGCAGCTCCTTCTCCGGCCTCGGCTTTCCAAAGATTGGACCATAGTTGGTTGACAAAAGCTTGGGCCTGGTTCGCGGCGGCGCCCTCGACCAGCATCGAGAAGTCGCTCACGGGAGAGTGGCTGAGGAAGTCGTCGCTCACGAGATTCATTCCGCCGACAATGGCGGCGCGGCCGTCGACGGCAATGATTTTTGAGTGGTTCCAACTGACGAGTCTGCTCGTACTCCAGGACGGCGCAGAGATTCCGAGGATCAATATGAACTTGTCGTGGTCTTTCGCAGGAACGAGCGCGAGTATTTCCGACTCCACTTGTGCCAGATCAAGTTCGCGTTGCCCCTTGTATTGCCCCATCAACATCCGCACGACGAGTGGCTGCTCCGATTTGGCGGTTGCGGCTACAGCCGCCGCAATGCCTTTGCGCATGGCGACCCAAAACCGTCCGTCCGGAACGCCCAAGGTTGCGATGTCGATGTAGTGTTTTGCTGAGGCGAGCACGTCATAGATCGGTTGGACGACCTGGGTGTCGCCGTCGCCCACGCACATCTTCTTCTCGCTCCCCGCGAGGAATGCGCATCTCGCCGCGACGTAATCGGGGTTTCCGCAATCACTGTCTTTGGTGCAAACTGGCAGATGAAAAGGCTCTACGCAGGCAGGTTCCGAACCCCCACAGGAACTCTTGCCATACTTGTGATTATTCGGATTTGTCGTTCTGATCAGCCAATTGTTGGAAAGTTCGTTGTCCGCCGAGAAATCCCACAACGAGCCCCTCGCGCTTTTGTAATTCTCGTTGAGCGCGTTGAATATCGCTTTCGCGATATAGCTTGTATCTTCCGGGAATGGCGGTTCGGGTCGGGCGAATGCGTTGGTCCAGAATATCAACGCGGCGATTGCCACGACAGAACCATATACCATCCGGCGCTCCATCGGCGCATCTCCCCTCGTTAGCTGTTATCAGTTGCCGTGGGCGACTAGATTGTAGACGCCAAGTCTTCGGAGAATTCGCTGCTCAACAGCATCTATGACCTTCGATTGAATCAGGTTGACCGACATATCGCCTTCCACATGCGCGTCATTGGGGAGAAGAAAGGACACTCTTATATTGGCGTTATGGGATTTCGTAGCCGTATAAGGTTCGACCAGTACGACTGTCGGCGTGGCGTACGTCATCTTACTGCTTAGGTTTTTCTCCGCGTCGTAAATCCCGAGTTCCGCACAGTGTATGTTGAATTTCGTCTTTGCAGGAAATGTCCCCTTGGCACTGATGGAAAACTGGTAATTGTGCCCCTCGCTGACACTATATCTCACATACTCCTCGTGAAAGTTGTCGCTTGTATAGCCAAGTTTGACGTTGCGCATGCATACATATTGCCGTGCTGCCAGGAATTTGGGCATGTCATCGATTTCGTCGGGAAATTCGAGTTCCGGTCCATCCGTCACGGCGAGTACGAGGCAGTTGTTTGTCGCCTGCGAGATATCAAGTTCGAAATAGTCGGTCGTCACGACGATTTCTTGGGAATTGGCGGAGGGTATTTCGAGGAATGAGTCTCCGCTCGGCGTTTTAAGCCTTTCCTGCGACCATTCTCTACTGTGTGTGAGAAGGCTTGGACAATTGCGATAGATGCGGGCCTTGTATCCGCTGAGCTTGGTAGCACCGAGATTTTTTGCTCTGACATACACCCTGTACTTGGTGTGATTTTTTTCGACCGGCTTGTTGGGGTCTTCGTCGTAGGCAAGTGACTTCTTGTCGGTGGTGTCTGTCGGGGGCAGAACGAGAATGTCGGGGGAATGGTATTGCGATCCCTTTGCAGGAACCGTCCCATCATCATCGAGTGAATCCCTTACAAGATATCCCGTATACCCGGCACTCATGGCGTTCCCCCTTTTGTCGGCATCCCCGCGCGCTCAACTCGTATTTGCAGAGGATTCAGCGTGTTGTTTGTGCAATTGCCTCTCATAGTTGAAAACTACTATACCCCGATCTTGAGAATGGTTGTCAATTCAGCAACCCAGAGTAGATCCTGTTCTGCGGGTTTGGGCCTTGTTCGGCTGCAACCCTCCTAAAGGTTTAGGGTTATATTCCCATGTACCGTCCATGACACGCTCGGCTGGGTGTCTGAATGCGAAGATGCGCGGTGTTTGGGCGGGAGAGGGTGCCTCGATCTCGAATAACAAACTCCAAATTTTCTTAAGTATTTTCAGGCTCTTGGCCGAAACGCCCCAGCCACCGCATCGCGCAGTCGCCACCTCCGCTCCCGCCCGCGACATATCCTTGCTTCCCCCCCGACTCGCTGGTAAAGCCTCGGCGCTCTAACGGGTCCAACCGGGAGCAAACACCATGACCATCCGCGAAGCCCTCACCTTCGACGATGTGCTCCTGGTGCCCGCGGCCTCCGAGGTTCTCCCCGGCCAGGTCGACACCCGCACGCGCCTCACCAAGTCCGTCGAACTCGGCATTCCGCTGATCTCGTCCGCCATGGACACGGTGACAGAAGCGCCGCTGGCCATCGCCATGGCACAGTCGGGCGGCATGGGGGTGATCCACCGCAATCTCACCATCGACGAGCAGGCCGAGCATGTCCGCCGCGTCAAGCGGTTCGAGAGCGGCATGGTGGTCAATCCGGTCACCATCGAGCCCGACGCCACGCTGGCTGATGCCTTGGCGCTGATGGGCCAGCATCACATCTCGGGCGTTCCCGTCGTGGAGCACAGCGGCAAGCTGGCGGGCATCCTCACCAACCGCGATGTGCGCTTCGCCACGAATCTTCAGCAGCCGGTGCGCGAGTTGATGACCAAGGAGAATCTCGTCACCGCGCCCACCGGCGTGAAGATGGAGGAAGCCAAGCGGCTGCTCCACGCCCGCCGGATCGAGAAGATCCTGGTGGTTGACGAAGCCTATCGCTGCGTCGGGCTGATCACCGTGAAGGACATCGAGAAGGCGCAGAAATATCCCAACGCCTGCAAGGACGAGCGTGGCCGCCTGCGCGTCGCCGCCGCCACCTGCGTCGGGCCGGACGGCATGGCGCGCGCCATGGCGCTGATTGAAGCCGAATGCGACGTGGTGGTGGTCGATACCGCGCACGGCCATTCCAAGGGCGTGCTCGATACGGTCGCGGCCATCAAGCGCGAGAGCAATTACACCCAGGTGCTGGCAGGCAACGTCGCCACCGCCGACGGCACCAAGGCGCTGATCGATGCGGGGGCGGATGCGGTGAAGGTCGGCATCGGTCCCGGCTCGATCTGCACAACGCGCATCGTCGCGGGCGTCGGTGTGCCGCAACTCACCGCGATCATGGATGCGGTGTCGGCGGCGCGTAAGCAGGGCATTCCCGTGGTGGCCGACGGCGGCATCAAATATTCCGGCGATCTGGCGAAGGCCATCGCCGCAGGCGCCGATGTCGTGATGGTGGGCTCGATGCTGGCGGGCACCGAGGAAAGCCCCGGCGACGTGTTCCTCTATCAGGGCCGTTCCTACAAAGGCTATCGCGGCATGGGCTCGCTCGGCGCGATGGCGCGCGGCTCGGCCGACCGCTATTTCCAATCCGAAGTGAAAGACACGCTGAAGCTCGTGCCCGAAGGCGTAGAGGGCCAGGTGCCCTACAAGGGACCGGCCGGCGTCGTGGTGCACCAGATCATCGGCGGTCTGCGCGCCGCCATGGGCTACACCGGCTGCAAGACCATCGCCGACTTCCACGAGAAATCGCAGTTCGTGCGCATCACCGGCGCCGGCATGGCCGAAAGCCACGTCCACGGCGTCGTGGTGACGCGCGAGAGCCCGAACTATCCGGGTGTGGTGCAGTAATTGACGCCGTCTGCCCGCCTTCAGGCCGTCGTTGACATTCTCCAAGGGCTCGACGCCACGGCCCAACCGGCCGATCGTTACATCCGCGATTTTTTTCGCGCGCGGCGCTATGCGGGCTCGAAGGACCGCGCCGCGGTCGCCGAGCGCACCTTTGCCGTTCTGCGCCACCGCGCATCGTTCGCCTGGCGCATGGGCTGCGACGACGCGCGTGCGCTGGTCGTCGCCTCGCTGCTCGCCGAAGGGCTTGCGGCGGATGCGATTGCCGACCTGTTCGACGGCAAAGGCTACGGCGCCGCGGTTCTCAGCGAAGCCGAACGCCTTGCCATCGCCTCGCCGCTGTCCGGCGCTGCGCCGCTCTATGTGCGCGGCGAGTTTCCCGAGTTCCTCGAAACGGAGCTGACGCGCGCCTTTGGGCCCGCTTTGCTCGACGAGATGAAGGCGATGCAGGCGCGCGCGCCCATCGATCTGCGCGTCAACACGCTGAAGGCATCGCGCGAGGCCGTGCTGGAGGCGCTCCGTGCCGAAGGTTACGAGGCCGAAACCACGCGCTATTCGCCATTCGGCGTTCGCATACCGTCCGGCGAAGGCTCTGCCAAGCTCGGTGCCACGTCGTCGTTCCTGGAGGGCGCGTTCGAATTCCAGGATGAAGCCGCCCAGATCGCCGCGCTGCTCTGCGGTGCCAAGCCGGGGATGCGGGTTCTGGATCTCGCGGCCGGCGCGGGCGGCAAATCCCTCGCGCTCGCCGGCATAATGCAGAACATGGGCGAGATCGTTGCCAGCGATATCGACTCGGCCCGGCTTGAACCTCTCATTCCCCGCGCCCGGCGGGCCGGGGCAACAATTATTCAACCGCGCCACGCCATTCCCGATGGTCCGTTCGATGTCGTACTGATCGATTCGCCGTGCAGCGGATCGGGCACCTGGCGGCGGCAGCCCGAGCTGCGCTGGCGCATCACCCCGGAGCGCCTGAAGGAACTGATGGCGTTGCAGGACGCGATGCTGGAGCAGGGCGCCGCGCACGTCGCGCCAGGCGGACGGCTGGTTTATGCGACCTGCTCGCTGTTTCCCGCGGAGAACGAGGACCGCATCGCCCAGTTTCTGAACAGCCGCCCCGAGTTTGCGCCGGTTCCCGCCATGGAAGCCTGGCGCGAGGCGGTTGGAACCGAGCCTCCCCCAGGCATGGATCGCTTTTTCCAGGCGACTCCCCGCCGAACCGGGACCGACGGTTTCTTCACAGCTGTTTTGCAGCGCGCTCGCTAGACAAGGTGGGGTCCGACCCCCTAAATCCGGTCATGGCGGCACCCGTTCTTGTCATCGACTTCGGCTCTCAGGTCACCCAGCTAATCGCGCGGCGCGTGCGCGAGGCGGGCGTCTATTGCGAGATCGTTCCCTTCAATTTGGCGGAAGCGGCGCTGAAGGAAGTCCCGCCGCGCGCCATCATCCTGTCGGGCGGACCGGCCAGCGTCACCGAATCGGACACGCCGCGCGCCCCCAAAAGCGTGTTCGAGGCGGGCGTGCCGGTGCTCGGCATCTGCTACGGCGAGATGACGATGTGCGAGCAGCTTGGCGGCCGAGTGGAAGCGGGGCACGCACGTGAATTCGGCCGCGCCGATATCGTCATCCAGAAGCAATCGCCTCTGCTGGCCGGCCTCGGCGACGCCCAGGGCCATGAGCCCGTCTGGATGAGCCACGGCGACAAGATCACCTCGATTCCGCCGACCTTCAACGTGATCGCGACGTCGGAGAACTCGCCCTACGCTGCCATCGCCGATGAGACGCGCCGCTTTTACGGCGTGCAGTTCCATCCCGAGGTCATGCACACGCCGCGCGGCGCGACGCTGCTGAAGAATTTCGTCGTCGGCATCGCCGGCATCGCGCCCGATTGGAACATGCACGCGTTTCGCACACAGGCCATCGCGCGCATCCGAAGTCAGGTCGGCAAAGGCCGCGTGGTCTGCGGGCTGTCGGGCGGCGTGGATTCCTCCGTCGCGGCCGTCCTCATCCACGAGGCGATCGGCGACCAGCTCACCTGCATTTACGTCGATACCGGCTTGATGCGGGCGGGCGAGAGCGAGCAGGTGGTCTCGCTGTTCCGCGGCCATTACAACATCCCGCTGCTCCACGCCGACGCATCCGACCTGTTTCTCGCCGGCCTCGAAGGCGTCAGCGATCCGGAGAAGAAGCGCAAGATCATCGGCGCCACCTTCATCGACGTGTTCGACTACGAGGCCGCCAAGGCGGGCGGGGCGGAGTTCCTCGCCCAGGGCACGCTCTATCCCGACGTGATCGAAAGCGTATCGGCCACCGGTGGACCGTCGGCCACCATCAAATCGCACCACAATGTCGGCGGATTGCCGGCCCACATGAAGATGAAACTGGTCGAACCGCTGCGCGAACTCTTCAAAGACGAAGTGCGCGCGTTGGGCCGCGAACTTGGCCTGCCGGAAAGTTTTGTCGGCCGTCATCCGTTCCCCGGTCCCGGCCTCGCCATCCGCATTCCCGGCGCGGTGACGAAGGACAAGCTCGAAATCTTGCGCAAGGCGGACACCATCTACCTCGACGAAATCCGCAAGGCCGGTCTCTACGACCAGATCTGGCAAGCCTTCGCCGTGCTGCTGCCGGTGAAAACCGTCGGCGTGATGGGCGACGACCGCACCTACGACTTCGTCTGCGCCCTGCGCGCCGTGACCTCGTCGGACGGCATGACCGCTGACTCCTACCCCTTCGAGCACGCCTTCCTCTCCCGCACCGCCACCCGCATCGTCAACGAAGTCAAAGGCATCAACCGTGTGGTCTACGACGTGACGAGCAAACCGCCGGGGACGATTGAGTGGGAGTGAATTTACTGCTGCCCACGGTATCTGTGTAAGCTTGCCGCGCAATTCTGCCGGGCAAAAATGTCTCGCAATCAACACATATCCAAGATATTTGTATTCGACCTCGGGCAAGGAGATCGACATGAAGTTTGTGGACGGATACCTGATTGCCGTGCCGACCGCCAACAAGGCGAAGTTCGTCGAGATGGCTAACGGCTTCGACGGTTTCTTCATGGAACATGGCGCGCTGCGCGTGGTGGAATGTTGGGGCGAGGATGTCCCGCACGGCAAGCTGACCGATTTCTTCCGGGCGGTTCAGGCGACGGACGACGAATCCATCGTGTTTTCCTGGGTCGAATGGCCGGACAAGGCGACGCGCGACGCCGCTATGGCGGCCATGCACGACCTGATGATGAAGGACGAGCGCTACGATCCGGTAAAGAACCCGCCGTGCTTCGACGGCAAGCGGATGATCTTTGGCGGCTTCGCGCCGGTGCTCGTGCTGGAGAAATAGCCGATGAGCAAACCCGCAGCCCAAACGCGCTCCCGCGCCGCGCCGTCCAAGAAGGCAGCGAAGGAAGGACAAGGCGGAGCCTCTCCCTCTCGGCTGATCGACGCGAAGATCAAGGCGCTGGGCGACTGGCGTGGTGAAACGCTCGCCCGTGTCCGCGCGCTCATCAAGCAGGCCGACCGCGAGGTCGTCGAGACGTGGAAGTGGAGAGGGGTTCCGGTGTGGGAGCACGCCGGCATCATCTGCACCGGCGAGACCTACAAGGCCGTCGTGAAGCTGACCTTCGCCAAAGGCGCCTCGCTCAAGGACCCGTCACGCCTCTTCAATTCCAGCCTCGAAGGCAACGTCAGGCGCGCCATCGATTTCCGTGAGGCCGACAAGATCGATGAGAAGGTGTTCAAGGCGCTTATCCGCGCCGCCGTGGCGCTGAATATGTCCACGCGAGCACCCGCTCGCCCCCGGAAGAAACCAATTCGTCATGGCCGCCCTTGAGGCGGCCAACCAGCAAGCGAGCGTCCGCGAGCGAAAAGACTCTGGATGGCCGGGTCAAGCCCGGCCATGACGAGAATGTGTTTGGGGGGCTTTGCCTATTTTCTGCCGCCCGGTTCACGTCCCACCACTCTGTTGCGCTTTTCTTTCAGGTAATCGCGCAGCAGCACAAACCGGTAGCCCTGCGCCTGCAGTCCGGCGATCAGGCGCGGCAGCGCCTCGGCCGTGTGCCAGCCGCGCCCGTTGATGTGATAGATCAGGATGTCGCCGGGCCTGGTGCCTTCGAGCGTTTCGCTCACGATCCTGTTGGGCGTTTCGTGCGGATCGGGATCGCCGACTTCCCAGCGGTAATGCACCACGACAAAGCCGAGCCCTTCGGCGTCGGCGAGCGTGCGCGCATTGTAGGTGATTGCGGGAAAGCGGAAGAAGGCGGTGCGGCGCCCCGTTACCCGCGCGATCTCGGCATCGGTCTTGAGCAGCTCGTCGCGCACGTTGTCGTCCGATAGCACCTGCATCCGGTTGGGATGGTCCCAGCTGTGGTTCTCCAGCTCCACGAAGTCGAGCGCACCCAGCGCCTTCACCGCCGCTTCGTTGTCCTGCACGAAGCGTCCCGACAGGAAAATCGTGAACGGAATCTTGTGCGCGACGAGATAATCCGAGATGCCGGTATCGAGTTTGTTGGGCCGCTGTTGTTCGCAGGCATCGAAGGTGAGGGCGACGACGCGCTCGCTGGTCGGCAGGCGCAGGATCACCTGCGCGTTCGCCCCGGCTACAAGCAGCACAAGCAGGCCGATGCCCGCCAGCCGCGCCTTCATGGAAGCCCCCCGGCCCTGAAACCGGCCGACGTTAGACCCTGAAAACACGACTGTCATCCCCCGCGCGATGGAAGGGGATCCAGGCGCAAGATTTTGCTTCGACTTCGCTTCTCGATGATATCAAGCGACGGATCGGGACAGCGGTATGTCCTCGGAAAATGTATCGGCTTCCACAGGTTCCTCTGGCGCGATCTCCAGCCCCAAAGGATCGGCCAGGTACCGGCACTGGCCTTCGATCTGCGCCCCGGCTTCGGCCGTGAAAGTCTCGTAGAGAA
>Ga0265339_10002954_pt1 | contig 12016 bp, 12 predicted proteins | sample 4CB219metaG_FD_202085 | JGI IMG/M metagenome (GOLD analysis project Ga0265339, IMG submission 202085) | Rhizosphere microbial communities from Carex aquatilis grown in University of Washington, Seatle, WA, United States - 4-CB2-19 metaG | ecosystem: Host-associated > Plants > Roots >...
TGGTTTCCAGCGGGGCGAAGACGTCGCTGATGATGTCATTCCAGTACGACACCTTCGTCGGTGACGGCAAACCATGCGTCGAATAGGTGAGCACTTAGAAACCTCCCGGAACGCTTTTTGTTTTGCTGGAGGGTAGCAATTAATTAGGACTACATACAATCGATGAAAGCCAAGAGCGTGAATTTCGCGACTCCGCACAGTTGCGCGAGCACAGCGTTCGGGATCAGGCAAGGACTGGTACCAATAATACCAGCCATTTGATCGTTTGGGACTCTCGGCGCGCTCGCCATTGTGCAATGCACCAAGCAGAGCGCTGCGCGACGAGTCGCTGGCAGTGGCGAAATCAGTGCGCTGCCGGACGCGCCATCGTCAGAGGGAAAAGGGAAGGATAGGATTTCGTTGTTGACGGTCCCAAGAGGCCGTCACGAGGGAGGACAAACAATGAAAACGACTTTGGCGCTCGCGGCGTCGATGCTGCTTGCCGCCGCCACGGCGGCGCAGGCCGGCGACATGTCCGGCTATTTCGGCAATACGGTCTCGTGCAAATACGCCAATGGCGATATCACGAAGATCGTCCTCGCGCAGGACGGCACGTTCAGCGTGGTTCCGACCGGGCACCCGTCGAGCAAGGGAACCTGGAAGGACGACGGCACGACGGTCTGCTACACCCAGACCGACCCGGCACCGGACGCCAGCATGAAACAGGTCTGCAATTCGTCGCAGCCGCGGGCGGTGGGCGACAGCTGGACGGTGACCGATCCGTTCGGTGGGCAGTGCACGGCCACCCTCGTCGCCGGCAAGTAACGGGCGGCACTCACGGAAGAACCGTGTCCGGGAACAGGAAAAACAGCGTCAGGAACGGCGGGTCCGGTTTCAATCGGGGCCGGCTGGACGTCATGCTGGGGTACCAGCTCCGCCTCGCCTATATCGCGACCTCGCGGCATTTCGCGACGGCGCTGTCGCGGGTCGACCTGACGCAGAAGCAGACCGGCGTGCTGTGGCTGATCGGCGCGAATGCCGGCGCATCGCAGATCGCGCTCGCCACCGAACTGGGCATGGATCGCGCATCGATGATGGTCATCATCGACCGGTTGGAGGAGCGTGGGCTGATCGTGCGGGAGCGCTCGGCGCGCGACGGACGGCGTCAGGAACTGTACCTGACGGCGAAGGGGCGCAAGACGCTGTCGCAGTGCAAGGCGGCGGTGGCGCGCCATGAGCGCTGGATCGCGGGGCGATTCAAGCGCGGCCAGGCGAGCGAGTTGATGCGGTCGCTGCAACGCCTCGCCACCGATGCGGGGCGCCACCCTGCGCCGGACCGGCCCTAGTCGGACAACCAGGCGCGCATCGCGGCGGTCACATCCCCCGGCCGCTCCATCGCCACCATGTGGCCGCAGCGCTCCAGGACCACGAGCCGGGCGTGGGGAACCAGAGCTGCCATGGCGCGATGGGTGTCGACGGTCCTGAGACGATCCTTGCTGCCGGCGCAGATGAGAGTGGGGCAAGAAATGCGCGGCAGCAGATCGGAGAAATCCGGCCGCGTGAGCCCGGCCAGCGTGTGGGCCGCGAGCTGTTCGGTGGAGTGGCGTGCGATCATCGCCGCGACGGCCGACAGCAGGGCGGTGTCGCCGTGGAGCTCCGGCGCCACCATTTCCCGCGCCCATTCGGCGGCCCAGGCCTCGATTCCGATTAGGGCCACGATCGCCAGCATCGCGTCGCGCCGCGCCGCCTCCGCATCGCGCGCCGCCGCATCCGAGGGTCCGCGAAAATCCGTGGCCAGGAGGGCGAGGCGCCGCACGCGGCCGGGTGCCAGGCGATAGATCTGCTGCGCCACCCGCCCGCCCATCGAATGACCCGCGAGATCGAAGACGTCCGGTGCGTCGCGCAGGACGACATCGGCCATCGCGACGATGCTGTCGGCGAGGCCATATTGTGCCACGCGCACCGCGCGGATATCGCCGAGCGCGTCGGACTGTGCGCTCCAGAACGCCGCGTCGGACAACATCCCCGGCAAGAGGAGGAGGTCGGGTTTCATCGACGGGCTGCGGACTATCCCGCGATCTTCTGCCTGACGAGGCGGGCGCCGTCGGCCATCGCTTTCATCTTGCCGAAAGCGACCGCGCGCGGCAGGTATTTGAGGCCGCAATCGGGCGCCACCACGATCCGTTTCGCGTCGACATAGGGCAGCGCCCGCTCGATGCGTTCGGCGACGATCTGCGGCGTTTCGATCTCGTGCGTCGACAGATCGAGCGTGCCCAGGATGATCGTCTTGTCCGGCAGCGTCTTCAACACCGAGCAATCGAGCTTGGACTGCGCGGTCTCGATCGAGATCTGCTTGGCCGAGGTGTGCTCGAATTCTGGCAGGAAGGAATAGCCGGTCGGCCGCTCGTGAATGATCGCGGCATAGCCGAAACAGATGTGGACGGCGGTGGTGCCGGTGACGCCCTCCAGCGCGCGGTTGAGCGCCGCAACGCCGAATTGCCGCGCCTTGTCCGGCCGCGCCTGCATATAGGGCTCGTCGATCTGCACCACGTCGGCGCCGGCGGCGAACAGATCCTTGATCTCTTCGTTGACGGCGGCGGCGTAGTCGAGCGCCATCTCCTCTTCGGTTTTGTAGAAATCGTTCTGCGCCTGCTGCGACATGGTGAAGGGGCCGGGCACCGTCATCTTCACGGGCTTGGCGGTCTGGGTTTTCAGGAACTTCAGGTCGCGCACTTCGACCGGGCCGCGGCGGCGGATCTTGCCGACGACCCGCGGAACCGGGTTGGGATGGCCGCTGCGGTCGAGCGCGGTGCCGGGATTGTCGAGGTCGACGCCATCCAACTCGGTCGCGAAGCGGTTGGAATAGCTCTCGCGGCGGATTTCACCGTCGGTGATGATGTCGAGGCCGGCCAATTCCTGATCCAGGATGGCGAGCCGCGTCGCGTCGTCCTGCGCCTCTTCCAGCCAGCGCGGATCCACCCGCCACAATTCGTTGGCGCGCACCCGCGGCGGGAAGCTCTTGGCCAGCTTGGCGCGGTCCAGCAGCCAATCCGGCTGCGCATAGGAACCGACGAGACTCGTCGGGAGAAGCGGAAGCATGTCTGCGGCCCTTTTCGTTCGATGGCTTGCCTGGAGAGACGGGGGAGCTTACACATTTTCTATATTCGGTGGAATTTTCGAAGTCCGAAAAATGGCGCGACCGACCGTCATGGACAAAAATGGCGCCCCGGCTTCTAGTGGGCGACACTCTTTCGATACGACGATGGAATCCGACACCGATACGCACACCGACACCGAATATCTCTCGACCCTGGAGAGAGGCCTTTCGGTCCTGCGCGCCTTCGGGCGCGAAAACCCGCAGATGACGCTCAGCGAAGTGGCGGAGGTCACGAAACTGTCGCCGGCGGCGGCGCGGCGCTGCCTGAACACGCTGGTCAAGCTCGGCTATGTCGCCAAGCATCACCGCCATTTCCTGCTGCGGCCGGAGGTCATGAGCTTCGCCTCGGCCTATCTGGATTCGATGAGCCTGGGCGAACTGGTCCGCCCCCACCTTCAGGCGGTGCGCGACGAGACGGGCGACAGTTCCTCGCTCGCCGTGCTCAGCGGTTCGGACATCCTCTATCTCGTGCATGTTTCGACCAACCGGATGGTGCGGCTGGCGGCCGGCGTCGGCACGCGCTATCCGGCCTATGCGACGTCTTTGGGGCGCGCGATGCTGGCCTTCGAGCACGAGGACGTGCGCAACAACTATCTCGACACCGGCGTGTTCACGCCGTTCACCGAACACACGATCACCTCGCGCGCCGAGCTTCGCAAACTGTTCCAGGACGTGCGGCGCAACGGCTATGCCGCGACGCAGGACGAACTCGACTACGGGCTGATCTCGATCGCCGTGCCGGTGCTGGACGATGCCGGGCGCTCGCTGGCGGCGATCAACTGCTCGACCTCCACTTCGCGGGTCGCGCTCGACGAGCTGATCCGCACCAGGCTGCCGATCCTGCAAAGCGCGGCGCGCGTCATCGAGACGGCGCTGCGCCGCCAGCCCTATCTGCTGCGCTCGGTTCATCCCGACTGAGGCGGCCGATCAGAACTTCTTCGTGAAGTCGATACCCCAGCTCATCGGCTCGCCCTTGAAGATGAATCCGCCGGTCGAATATTCGGTGTTGTATTTCTTGTCGAACAGGTTCTTCGACCAGGCCGTGACGCGCCAGTCCTCGCCTTCCAGCCCGACACGCAGATTGGCCAGGTTCAGCGGATCGCGCGCGACCGGCGTCGGCTCGCCCGCCGCCGGGACCGGGATGACGAAGGTCGTGGGGCCGGTCAGGCTGTCGTCGAAGCGGATGACACCCTTCACGCCTTCCCACACCGGGTGCTCGTATTGCAGGCCGACGTTGAACGTGTAGTCCGACACCAGCGGCGCCTTCGAGCCGACCACCAGCGCGCTGGACGCGCCGGGGAATTTGGTCACGTCGCTGTCGGTGTAACCGAAGCCGACATTGGCGCTGAAGTCATCGGTGATGCGGGCGGTGGCGTCGAGATCGACGCCGGTGAAGCGCACGCCCGCGATATTGCCGAGGTTCTGCGTCGAGTTCGAGGCCAGGAACACGAAGTAGTAATCGTTGTGATCCTGCGTCGTGTAGACGGCGCCGTTGACGCTGAGCCGGTCGTTGAACCAGCGGGTCTTGGCGCCGACTTCATAGGTGGTCGCGGTTTCGGCGTTGAACATGTCACCGACATTGTCGAAGCCCGCCGCCGCCGCCGCCGTGGCGACGCCGGTCTGGTTGAAGCCGCCGCTGCGGAAACCGCGGCCATAGCTGGCGTAGACGTTGACGTTGTCGTTGATCGTGTAGCGCAGGATCGCCTGGGGCTGGAACGCGTCCCAGGTGTGGGAGCGCTGGTCACCCTGTGCGCCGGGAATGCCGGACGCCGCCAGGAACGCGGTCGGCGTATCGGTGGTGTTCTTGCGATGGTCGCTGTCGTAGCGCGCGTTCAGCGACAGTTCGAGATCGTCGGTGATGTTGGTCGACGTATCCAGGTAGAACGCCCAGGCGAACTGGTTCTGCGCGTCGGCCAGGAACGAAATCTGGCCCTGCGGCTGGAAGGCGAAGGGCGCGGAGGTCGGCGTGCGATAGACCGGGATCACGCCTTCGTCGGCGACGTCGAACATGTTGCCGGTCGAGATGAAGCGGTCGGTGGCGAAGATCTGGCCGCCGGCGATCCAGCGGAAGCGGCCCTCGGTCGGCGAGGTGAAACGCAATTCTTGCGAGAAGGTCTTCATCGTCAGGAATTGGCTCTGATCGAAATCGAAGAAGATCTTCGACATGCCGTGCGGATCGAAGGTGTAGCCGTCGCCGGTGAGGATTTCGCGCACCGTGTTGTAGCCGGTGATCGAGGTGAAGGTGCCGTAGCCGGCCTCATAATTCAGCTTCAGTGAGGTGTCGTAGATCTGGCGCTGATCGATGCCGGAATTGTTCAGATCGATGTTCTGACTGGTGAAGTTCGGATTGTTGAAGTTCGGCGAGCCGAAGGGCGGCACGATGTAGTAGAGGCCGCGCGTGTTCAGAATGTCGGTCGAGAACCGCAGATCGGCCGTGAAGTCCGTGGTCGGCGTGTAAAGCAGCGTGACGCGCCCGTTGAAATCCTTCACCGGATCGGCGTCGCGGCGGGCAGAATGATCGACCGTGTCGAAATTGCGCAGATGGCCGTCGGTGTCGAAATAGGACGCCGAGGCGCGGATCTTCAGCGTATCGGTGATCGGTCCGCTGACGACGCCCTGGACCTTGAAGCCGGGGCCGCTCTCGTAGCCGGCCGTGAAGCGCGATTCCCATTCGTCGGTCGGCTGAGCGGTGGTGATGATGATGGCGCCGCCGATGGCGTTGCGGCCGTAGAGCGCGCCCTGCGGGCCCTTCAAGACTTCAATCTGCTGGATGTCGAACAGTTCCTCGTTGAACTGCGCCGGCTGGGTCATCTCCACGCCGTCGACGACGATTGCGGCCGAAGGTTCGCTGTTGCGCGCCTGCGAGATGCCGCGCATCACGATGAAGCTGGTGCCGGCATTCTGGGTCGGGATGAAGGTGACGTTCGGGACCGAATTCAGGAAATCCGCCGGCGTCTCGATGCCCTTCGCGAGAATGTCGGCAGCGGTGAAGGCCGTGTCCTGCGCTGGCAGGTCGTGGATGTCTTCCGAGCGTTGGCGCGCGGTGACGACGACCGTCTCGATTGCCTCGTCCGCGAAAGCTGGCGCCACGCCGACGAACAGCGCGGCGAGCGCCGTTCCGCAAGCAAGAGACTTCGCAAAGCTGGTCGTGCGACGACGATTGAAACTGGTCATGAACCTTCCCCGATCTTTGGCGGCGTAGCCGGCCAATTCGATCCACGCGCAAGCCTTCGCGTCGGCCCTTTGGGCTCATTGCGACGCCCGTAAGAACGGGCACGGACTGCGTGTGGATTCCTCCTCAGTGCAAAAGGCTAGGTATTTCGTTTTGCGAAGTCAATTTCGCTATTCGAATTAACGACAGTTTCGTTCGCAGTGATGCTATTCGGCTGCATCGGAGGCGGGCGTGCGGCGGCGCCACATCTTGCCGGCCTGGGCGCGAATGGCCTCGTCATGCTCGCCCAAGGTGGGTGGCGGGACGACGGCGGTGGCGTGGCTTCCGTCGAAATTCACCGGAAAACGCACGGTGCGGAAGCGCCCCATGGCGGGGTGCTGCCCCTCGACCTGGATGCCGAGATGGCGCGCCTGGCGGTCCTCCAGCGCCTCCGTCGAATCGTAAACGGGCGAGAACGGCACGCCTTCGCCGTCGAGCCGCGCGCACCATTCGGCACGGCTGCGGGTCTTGAAGATGGGGGTCATCAGGGCGATCAGATCGTCCTGGTGCTTGATTCGCGACGGCCGGTCGGCAAAGCGCGGATCGTCGAACAGCTTCGGCCGCTCGATCGCATTCGCCAGGCCCTGCCAGAATTTCTCGGGCGAGGACATGTGCATCGCGACCCATTTTCCGTCGGCGCATTCGAAGACATAGGACTGCGACACCGACGGGCGGCTGAACGGCCCCATCACTTCGCCTTGCGAGAAATAATGTGTGAAGTCGTCCAAATTGAAGTGGCACATCGCTTCGAGCATGGAAATGTCGATGCGCCGGCCCTTGCCCGTGCGCTCGCGCTCGTGCAGCGCGCCGAGGATGCCGAAGGCGGCGTAGTATCCGGTCACGGCGTCGGCGATGGCGGGGCCGACGACGCGGGGGTTCTTGGGATTTATCAGGAGCCGGAGCCAGCCACTGGCCGCCTGCGCCACGGTGTCGTAGGCCGGCCGCTCGGAATCCGGCCCGTCATGGCCGAAGCCGGAAATGCCGCAATAGACCAGCGACGGATTGATTTTTTGCAGGCGCTCGGCGCCGACATTCAGCTCCTCGGCGACGCCGGGGCGGAAATTCTGGATGAAGACGTCGGCATTGGCGACCAGCTCGTCGAGCAGCTTCAAGTCGGCCCCGCTGCGGGTGTCGACGGTCAGGCTGCGCTTGTTGCGGTTGTAGGTCTGGAAATGCGGGCTGTAGAGGCCGCCATTGAAGGCCCGGAAGGGATCGCCGGTCTTGGGCCGCTCGAGCTTGATGACATCGGCGCCCATGTCGGCGAGGATCATGCCGGCGGCGGGGCCGGTGATGAACGTGCCCATTTCGAGGACGCGCACATCTTCGAGAACCTTGATCATGGCCACTCCGGACGAACTGAGCGGCCGCCGCCGCCACTATCGGGATCGACCATAGCAGACTATGGATTTCCGCATGTCGAAGTCAATTTCGATATTTGGTAAGTTGGTTTCTGAAAGACACGGAGACAGCGCATGCGCATCGGCAAGCAGGACGCCCCCTTCACCGCGATTTCGACGGCGGACGCCGTCTCGATCACCATACGCGGCAAGGATCTGTGCAAGGAGCTGATCGGCAAGATCGACTTCATCGACTATTTTTTCCTGCTTCTGATGGGCACGGAACCGACCGCCGATCAACGCTTCTTCGTCAATGCGCTGCTGGTGTCGATCGCCGAGCATGGGCTGGTGCCGAGCGTGCAGGCGGCGCGGATGACCTTTGCCGCGGCGCCGGAAGCGATCCAGGGCGCGGTCGCCGCGGGGTTGCTCGGCTCGGGTTCGGTCGTGCTGGGGAGCGCGGAGACGGCGGGCTATTTCCTGAATGACTTGGTCGAGGCGGCGAAAGGCGACAGCGCCGCGAATGTCGCCGCAGAGCGCATTCGTGCGATGCGCAAGACGAAGTCGCCTATTCCCGGTTTCGGGCATCCGCAGCATTCCGAGGGCGACCCGCGCGCCAATGTGCTGCTCGCACTGGCGAAACAGCGTGGCCTGAAGGGACCCTATCTCGACATGCTCATGACCGTGAAAGCCGTGTTGCCGGAGGCGCTGGGCCGGCCGCTGCCGATCAACATCAACGGCGTCATCCCGGCGATCCTCCTGGAGATCGGGTTTCCGCTGACGGCGCTCAAGAGCATCTCGATCCTGGCGCGAACGGCGGGTCTCCTCGCCCATCTTCAGGAGGAGGCGCAGCGGCCCATCGGCTTCATCATGTCGAATGCGGCAGCGGACGCGATCAGCTATGACGGCGCGAAAGCGGAGTAGTGTGCGATCGTGTTTTGCATTTTGGCCTAAGCCGCGATAGCTTGAAATCGAAGATTTTTTCGATATCCGAAAATTCCAAATGCTCCGCAGCACCGAACGCTTCCTGACGACGCACACGGGTAGCCTGCCCCGGCCGGACGACCTTATCGCGATGATGGTGGCGCGCGAAGAAGGCATTCCGGTGGACGAGGCGGCGCTCGACAAGCGGGTCACCATCGCCATCGGCGAGATGGTGCGCAAGCAGAGCGAAGCCGGCGTCGACATCGTCAACGACGGCGAGATGTCGAAGCCAAGCTATGCGACCTATGTGAAGGACCGGCTGAACGGCTTCGGCGGCACGAGCAACAGTTTCGTGTTCCAGGATCTGGTCGGCTTTCCCCGCAGCCAGCAGCGCGTGTTCGGCGATCCCGGCCGCAAGTCGCGCAAGACGCCCGGCTGCAACGGCCCGATTTCGGTGCGCGACCTGAAATCGCCGAAGGTCGATGTCGAGAACCTGACGGATTGCGCGGCCGGCGCCAAGATCGAGGGCCTGTTCTCCAGCGCGGCGTCGCCGGGCGTGATCTCGCTGTTCTTCCGCAACGACTTCTACAAGACGCATGAGGAGTATCTCTACGCGATCGCCGAAGCGATGCGCTACGAGTACGAGACCATCGCCAATGCCGGGATGACGCTACAACTCGATTGCCCGGACCTCGCGATGGGCAGGCATGTGCAATACGCAGACCTCAGCCTAGAAGAGTTCCGCAAGATGATGCGGCTGCATATTGAGGCGCTCAACCACGCGGTACGCAACATCCCGGCCGAACAGTTGCGCATGCACATGTGCTGGGGAAACTATCCCGGCCCGCATCATTGCGACGTGCCCTTTGCAGACATCATCGACGTACTTACCTACGCCAAGCCGACGGCCGTCCTGTTCGAGGCGGCCAATCCGAGGCACGCGCATGAGTGGCAGATGTTCGAGACGATCAAGCCGCCGGACGGAAAAGTGCTGGTGCCGGGTGTAATTGAGTGCCAGTCGAACTATATCGAACATCCCGAACTCGTCGCCCAGCGGATCGGCCGTTATGCCAACCTGGTCGGGCGCGAAAACGTGATGGCAGGCGTGGATTGCGGCTTCTCGATCCATGTCGGACAGGGCGGCGTCGATCCCGATGTGGTATGGAAGAAGCTCGCCGCGCTCGCAGAAGGCGCGCGTATCGCATCGAAGAAATTCTGGTGAGCAACGAAAAGGAACCGAAAGGCAGGACCATGGCCAAGCAAGCGTCTCTTCCCAGCCGTCTTCACCACAACGCCTATGTCACCAAAGACATGGAGGCCACGCGGAAATTCTATGAGGACGTGATCGGTCTGCCGCTCGTGGCGACCTGGAGCGAGTCGGATGAATTGTTCGGCGCGGTCAGGACCTATTGCCACTGCTTCTTCGGCCTGGGCGACGGCGGCGCGCTCGCCTTCTTCCAGTTCGAGAAGCCGGAGGATCAGGAACAGTTCGGCCCCAAGATGCCGTTCTCGCCGTTTCATCACATCGCGCTCAACGTCGACGAAGAGACGCAGAAGGCGATCGAAGGGCGCATCAAGGCGGCCGGCTACAAGGAGCCGGAAGCCTTCGTGCTCGAGCATGGCTATTGCCGCTCGATCTATGCGACCGACCCCAACGGGTTGATCGTCGAATTCACGCTCGACGCGCCCAACGCGGACAAGATCAACGCGGATCGGCGCGGCAAGGCGCGCGAAGAACTTCGCAAGTGGCTCGCCGGCGATCATACGTCCAACAACGTCTACCGCTGAGAACCGCACATGGCGACCATCCCCAAGAAGATCCATCCGCTGATCGACGGGGCGTTCCCCCAGAATGTCTGCCTGATCGGCACGGTGCAGGCCAACGGCTTCGCGCAGATCACGCCGCGCGGCAGCACGCAGGTCTATGACGACGATCACATCTCGCTGTGGGAACGCGGCCGCGGCACGACGACAGCGCTGATGACCGACGGCACAAAGGTGACCGTGTTCTACTTTAACCTGGGCGCGCGCGAGGTGCTGCCGATCGGCGGCATCGTGCGGCTCTACGGCACGGCGAGCGTGCACAAATCCGGACCGGCCTACGAGAAGGTCTGGGACCGCCTGATCCCGCCGGAAAAAGACTGGGACAAGGAGAAGAAGGGCTGGGCGGTGCTGATCAAGATCGACCGGGCCGAGGATCTTCTGGGAAATCCGATCAAGGCCGATTGAAACCGTCAGGGGGAAACAAAATGCGCATCGCGACAAGACTTTTGATCTGCGCCGCGGCGTTGGCCGCCGCGACACTTCCGGCCGCCGCCGGCGACACCTGGGCCGGCGCCTATAGCGGCACGATCGTCTCGACCTATGCCAACGGAAGCGTGGTCAAGGTCTACGTCAACGCCGATCACACCTATTCAATCACGCTGGCGAACGGCGGCACGCTGAAGGGCACCTGGGCGGACGGCGACGGCGGCAGCTGCTTCACGACCACAGACCCGCCGCAGCCGGCGGGGGCCAAGCCGACCTGCTTTCCGCTCAAGGACTACAAGATCGGCGACACGTTCTCCGGCGAGGACACGACGGGGAAATTTACCGGCGTGATCGTCGCGGGGCGCTGAGGCGTCAGCCGCAGAGCCATGCGAGCGCGTTGCGCAGGAAGCGCTGCTGCACCGGCGGCGTGAAATCGGGCACGCGCTGGAACAGGATTTTTCCCTTCCCCAGCCGCGCGGAGAACGTGCCGGCGCCGACGCGGCGGTCATGGTCGCGGCCATAGCCGACGAAGACGTCGACCTCGGGACCGTCCACGATGAGACCGTTCGCCTGGCGGCCATGTGTCTGGAAGTGCTGGCCCATCGCCCGATCGACGGGCATGCCGTCATAGACGGGGTGCGCGCGCAGGAAATACCAATTGCCCATCCAGGGCGCGCGCAGCTTGCCGACCTGACCGTCATAGGAGAACGCGCCCAGCGCCGCGAGCTGGCGCGCGACGCCGTCGGCGAGCCCATCTTCCTGCGCCATGACGAGAAGGGGCGTGCCGGACTTCAGGGCGGCGAGTACATCGGCGGGGAGTTCGCCGGGTAGCGGCGTCGAACCGGTCGATTTCTGGAGCGTCAGGCCGGCATCGCCGCCGAGCTTTTGCGCCGGTGTCGAGCGATCGGTGAGACCGGAACCGACGATGGCGTCGTAGGCCGCCCCCGGCACGAAGTCCACGATGGCGACGCCGGGAATTGCCGCGAGCTGCTGTCGTAGGACCGGCCACACCCCGACGACGCCGACGCGCAAGGTGCGGCCGTCCACCGGCGCAAAGCCGGTGTTCGCGACGAAGATATCCCGGACATGCGTGGCTTGCGGCGCGCCGGACAGCGAGAAGACGAAGCGGTACAGGCCCTCGCGGTTGAGCGGCGGCGAGAC
>Ga0265339_10002955_pt1 | contig 12014 bp, 10 predicted proteins | sample 4CB219metaG_FD_202085 | JGI IMG/M metagenome (GOLD analysis project Ga0265339, IMG submission 202085) | Rhizosphere microbial communities from Carex aquatilis grown in University of Washington, Seatle, WA, United States - 4-CB2-19 metaG | ecosystem: Host-associated > Plants > Roots >...
ACCTTCTGGTTCGGATACAACTACCGTCCGGGCATTCCGTCGTTTCGGGCGGCCTACTTGCTCAAGAGCGGACCGGCGCACCTGCAGGCGCTGCTTGTCAATCCGCCGCTCTTGTTGCTGGGACTCGTCCCGCTCTGGCGGCGCAAGCTTTGGGCGCCGCTGCTGGCGGTCGCGACCATGGGCACGCTGATGTGCTTCTACGTCTGGGTCGACTGGGGGCCGACGTGGCTCGAAACGGTCGTGCTGTCCGAGAGGCTGATCCTGCCCATCGTGGCAATCATGCTGGTTGGATACGCCGCCGGGCTGTCGCGAATCGCCGCGCGCCTGCGCGTCACCAGCGTGGCCCGGGTCGCGTTGGTGATCGTCCCCGCGCTCGTCGCGTTAAAGATCGGCTCGCGTCATCGGCTGTGGCAAGAACCGATGCAGGAAGCGCGCAGCCAGGCGGCTCGCCTGGTTCACCAGATGGGCGGCAACGAGCTGGGGTTGAACTACCAGTCCTCGAAAGCGGGGCTGCTCTTTCCCGGCAAGACGATCTGGGTCGGCGGCGAGGACAGTCCGCGGCCCGCCGTCCTGCTGTGTAGCACGCGGGGCAATTCCTATCGTGATCTGACTTCCGGTAACCCCGGCGACGGCCACTGCGATCGATTCGGCTACACCGAATACCGTCAAGCTGGGCTGCCGGACGGATTCTTGCTCATGCTCCGCGACGACGTCCAACCGCCGCCCCCGCCGCCGTGAAGTCCAATCCCCTCTCCCGTCCGCGGGAGGTGAGCGGCCACTCCTCGGATTGGCCTGGCCGCTTTGACAGCCCGTTAGAAGTCCCTATGCTATCGATGCAGATGGCTGAAGGTACCGGGGTGCGAGCCCTGTCGGTGGTGATCCCTGTTTACAATAGCGAGGGGACCATCGCGCCGCTGGTGGCGGAGCTGAACCGAGAATTGCCCAAGATCTGCGAAGAGTTCGAGATCATCTTGGTCAACGATGGCTCGCGCGATGGCAGCTGGCGGGTCGCGCAGGAGGTCGCCGCCAAGGATGCCGCGGTTCGGGGAATCAATCTGATGCGCAACTATGGCCAGCACAACGCGCTCTTGGCCGGCATTCGCGCCGCGCGCCACGAGGTCATCGTGACCATGGACGACGACCTGCAACACCCGCCGCGCGAGATTCAGAAGCTGCTCTCCCGACTGGTTGAAGGCTCCGACGTGGTCTACGGAGTGCCCGAGCTCGAGACGCACAATCTGTGGCGCAATCTGGCCTCACAGGCGACGAAGATGGTCCTGCAGAGCGCAATGGGTGCAGAGACCGCGCGCAACATCAGCGCGTTCCGCGCCTTCCGCACCGGCCTGCGCGAGGCGTTCGCGGCCTTCACGGGACCGTTCGTCTCGATCGATGTGCTGCTCACCTGGGCAACGACCCGCTTCAGCGGCATCAAGGTCGTGCACGAGCCCCGGCGCGTCGGCGTGTCCAACTACACCGTGCGCAAGCTCATCGTGCACGCTGTCAATTTGATCACCGGATTCAGCGTGCTCCCATTGCAGATTGCTAGCGTGATTGGCTTCGGTTTCACGTTGTTCGGTTTTTTTCTCTTGCTCTATATCCTGATTGCGTTGCTGCTCATTGGGCGCCAGGTACCGGGCTTCGCGTTCCTGGGCTCGATCATCGCGATCTTTTCGGGCGCTCAGCTATTTGCGATCGGTGTGATTGGTGAATATCTGGCGCGGATCCATTTCCGCACCATGAACCGCCCTCCGTATGCGGTGCGCGAGCAGATCGGCGCCGCTGTGGTGGAACCCAGCCGCACCGCGCACGAGCCGGCGAGCGCCAAGAACGGTCTCGGCGCGCCCAGCAATCCATGAGCGCGGGATGAGTTGCCGGATACTCGACTGGGACAGCGCATTCTTCGGCCGGCACATCGCGCGCCTGGATCCGCTGCGCGTCGACGCCGCCGCGGTCGAGGAGGCGCTCAGCTGGTGCCGGCAGCGCGACGTCGATTGCCTCTACTTCCTGGCCGACCCGACCGATCCGCAGACCATCACCGCCGTTGAGCGGGCCGGCTTCAGCAGCGTCGACATCCGGATGACCTATGAACGTGCGCTCACGGGTGCGCGGTTCGAGCGGCCCCCGCGCGTGCGCGAGGCCCGCCCCGCCGACGTCGCCGCCCTGGAGGCGATCGCCGCCGAATGCCACACCGACACCCGCTTCTTCTTCGACGAGCGCTTCCCGCGCGCGGCGGCGAGCGAGCTCTATCGCATCTGGATCCGCCAGAGCTGCGAGCAGCGCGACGGCCAGGTTCTGGTGCTGGACGACGACGCCGCCGGCAGCGCGCCAGCCGGCTACATCGCGTGCGAGCACCGCGCCGGCCAGTCCGGCCAGATCGGGCTCATCGGGCTGGCCGCGGGCGCGCGCGGGCGTGGCGGCGGATCCGCTCTGGTGCAGGGCGCGCTCGCCTGGTTCGCGGATCGCCGCGTCGCGAAGATCCTGGTGGTCACCCAGGGGCGCAACGTCGGGGCGCAAAGGCTCTACCAGAAGGCCGCCTTCCTGACCCGGAAAGTCGAGCTCTGGTACCACCGGTGGTTTGATCGGTGATCCCCTTCAACAAAGCCTCGCTGGTCGGGCAGGAGATCGAGAACGTCCTAGAAGCGTTCAAGGGCGGCCACATCTCCGGTGACGGGCCGTTCACAAAGAAGTGCCATGCGATGCTCGAGAGGATCATCGGAGGCAAGGCTTTGCTCACCACGTCGTGCACGCACGCGCTGGAGATGACCGCACTGCTGTTGGATCTGCAGGCGGGTGACGAGGTGATCGTCCCCTCGTTCACCTTCGTCAGCACGGTCAACGCGTTCGTGCTGCGCGGCGCGCGGCCGGTGTTCATCGACGTCCGCGCCGACACGCTGAACATGGACGAGCGGTTGCTGACCGGCTTGATCAACCCGCGGGTCAAGGCGATCGTCCCGGTCCACTACGCTGGCGTCGGCTGCGAGATGGACGAGATCCTGCGCATCGCCGGTGAGCACGGTGTTCCAGTCATCGAGGACAACGCGCACGGCCTGTTCGGCCGCTACAAGGGCCGCGCGCTCGGATCTTTCGGCACCTTCTCGACGCTGAGCTTTCACGAGACCAAGAACATAAGCTGCGGCGAGGGTGGCGCGCTGGTGATCAACGAACCGAAGTACGTCGAGCGCGCGGAGATCCTGCGTGAGAAGGGCACCAACCGCAGCGCGTTCTTCCGCGGGCAGATCGACAAGTACGGCTGGGTGGACATCGGCTCCAGCTTCCTGCCGTCGGAGATCCTGGCCGGGTTCCTGTGCGCGCAGCTCGGCGCCTACGAGACCGTGCAGAGCCGGCGCCGGCAGGTCTGGGAGACCTACCACCAGCGGCTAGCGACGTGGGCGGAGCGGAGCGAGGTGCGCTTGCCCCACGTGCCGGCCCACTGCGCCCAGCCGCACCACATGTTCTATCTGGTGATGCGCTCGCTCCAGCAGCGGACCGCGTTCATCGCGCACATGAAAGCGCGCGGCATCATGGCCGTGTTTCACTACCTGCCGCTGCACCTGTCGCCGATGGGCAAGCGGTTCGGCGGGCGCCCAGGCGACTGCCCGGTCACCGAGGACGTGAGCGACCGTCTGGTTCGCTTGCCACTCTACGTCGGCCTGTCGGAGAGCGAGCAGGAGGTGGTCCTGGACGCGATCCATGCGTTCTCGGGCTGAGGTTCGAGGCGAGCGTCCACCCATGCCGATCGTCATTCAGTCCGACCTGCGCCATCGCGCCGAGGACTTCGATCTGGATCCGGAGATCATCCGCGGGCTCTGGAACATGGAAGATCGCCATTTCTGGCATGCGGCGCGGAACCGGTGGATCCTGCGCGCGCTACGCGCCGGCGGTGTGAAGCCGCCGGCGGCGATCCTCGAGGTCGGCTGCGGATCCGGCGCGACCGCGCGCTCTATGCACGCGGGCGGCTATCGACTGACCGGAATCGACACCGCCGAGCCTCTGATCCGCAAGGCCCACGAGCGCGCACCCGAAGCGACGTTCATCGCAGGCGAGGTCGAGAAGCTGCCCGCGAGCGCCGGCCCCTTCGACGCGGTCTGCTTCTTCGACGTGCTCGAGCATCTGGACGATCCGATCTCGCTGATGCAACAGGCGCTGGCGCACGCACGGCCGGGAGCCCTGGTGCTGGCGACGGTGCCTGGGCTGCGTGCGCTCCACAGCGTCATTGACGACCTGTCGGGACACAAGAAGCGGTTCGAGACCGGTGAGCTCGCGAGCCTGTTCTCGACCGCCGGCCTGGTCCAGATCGAGGAGCGTGGGATCTTCCGGCTGACCATGCTGGCGCTGAAGCGTTTTCGCTCGAAAAACAACCCGCGCGCCGCGTCCACGCTCGACCTGGCGGAGAGGCGCGCTCTGATGATCGACAACTTCCGCATCCCCTGGAGCCCGGCGAACCTGGCGCTCGATGTCGCGTGCGCGCTGGAAGAGAAGCTCGGCTACGGCGTCGCCCGCAATCGCGCCGGCGCGAGCTTTCTCGCATCGGGCCGGTTCGCGGGCTGACCGGGAGTCACCGCCGCGGGCGCCGGCGCGATCGGTAAACCGCGAAATCACCGGCGACGTACTGCCGCTCCCACGCTACGCTCTCGATGCCGGGTGGCGCGACCAGGAAGTCGGCGCCGCAGGCGATGGTCTCCGCCGCCGGACCATCCGCAAAATGCCCGCCCTCCCAGGCGCGCCAGAGCGCCAGCCGCGCCATGACCTCCGGGTTGTCGATGTCGGTGTGGACCAGCTCGGCGCTGTATCGGGTCGGCAGCCAGACCTGGCGCTCGCCGATCAACAGGGTGGCGATGGTGTCGCGCAGGCGATCGCCGTTGGGGTCGGCCACGACCGCGCCGTGCGGGCTGTGGTCGCGCACGTAAGTCAGCGCCTGCACATAGTCGGCGGGCAACTCGGTGAAACGCCCGGCATCGTGCCCGCTCAGTCTGTAGAAGCCGAATTGCAGCGCGTAGGCCAGCGAGTTGGTCAGCCCCGCCGCCAGCGCCAGCACCGCGACCACCCGCCAGGCGCCGCGCCGCGGGATCGACGTAGCCGCCGCTGCGGATCTGCCCGCCCCGCCGCCGTCGGCCAGCGAAGGCCAGAGCGCGAGTAACCCATCGGCAACCAGCGGCGCCGCTGCGACCGGCAGCATCGATGCGATCTTCATCGACATCGTCGACGACATCGCCGTGTGCCCGGTGAGGTCGATCCATGTCGGCACCAGAACGCCTGCCGCCACCGGCGCCCACCACGGTGACAGCTCGCGCCGCGCCACCAGCCCGGCCGCTGCGAGGATCCAGATCGGCGCCATGCCGAACGCGACGTTCTGGATGAAGTGCCCGCGGTCGAACGACAGCGCCAGATGTTGCGAATCGCCGCCGAGCACGTTGGTCGCGCGCAACAGCCAAAGCCCGATGGCGCCGACGATCGCCGCCAGCGCGATCAAACGGCCGATCTGCCGCGTCTTCGGCACCAGCACCACGGCGCCCAGCGCGACCGGCATCGCCAGCGTGACGCTGAGCCCGAGGATGCTGATGCCGGCCACCACGATGAGCACGGCGGCGCTCCAGGACGGCCGCCGCCGGTACGCCGCCAGCGTCGAGCAGAACAGCAGCACCGCCACCAGCGCCAGCGTGTTGTTCCCGAAGGTCGACATGCTGTTGACCACCGAGAGCAGCAGGCTGTTGCGATCGCCGATCGTGAACCACGAGCGGTGCGCGTGCGCGACCAGGAACTGGTAGGCGTAGAGCGAGAACGGTGCGATCACCACTACCCCGGCGGTCATCGCCGCCAGCCGGCCATTCTCGCCGCGGGCGCGCGGTGCCGCCGTCTCCGAGGGGGGCACCGCGCGGTGGTCGGCGACCACCGCGACGATCGTCGCCGTGAGCAGGACCGCCGAGATCAGATTTGACAGCGCTAGCGCCGAGGTCACGCGCCCATGCGCGCCGCCGATCTCGCTGAGCCAGGCCGGGATCGTGAAGAACCACCAGTGGTAGTGGAGCGGCCCCCCGCCGGCGGTCACCCACTCCGGCGCACGCGGCGAGGTCTTGATCATTGCCGCCACGCCGGCCAGGTTGGCGAAGTCGACGTTGAATAGGCCGTAGTAGCGGATGCTACCGGCGCGCGCAACCTCGAACCCCAGCCAGACCAGGCACAAGACCGCCGGCACGACGCCGGCGAGCAACCAACGGGCGGCGCGAAACACCGGCGTCCCCGCTGCGCGCAGGTAACGGCCGAGCACGCCCGTCGCCGCGGTTCCACCGAGCATCGCCAGGCTGAGCACGCCGTCGAATAGCGCTGGCGGGATCGGCAGCGCGCGCCGCAGGAAATACACAGGGATCGCCAGCAGCAGCGCGCCGAAGCCGCCGGCGCAGACACGCAGCTCGTCGGAGAGGTCGGTGCCGCGCAAGACGTCCGCTGCCAGCGCCGCCGCCGGCAGGAGCAGCCCGCCAACCAGGAGCACGAACGGCAGCACCAGCGACAATCCGCCAAGGCAGGTCACCGCCACCAGCCACGCCGCTACAGCGACGAGCCAGCCGCCGAGGCGTGAGGTCGGTTCGATCACGTCGCTCAGCAGAGCAGGATCGTGAGAGGTTTTCAATGGCTGGCGCGCTCGCCCACTAACCGACGCTCGACCAAGCGAGCGGCCCGCCCAGCGACGGGGGACGAACGGAATTCATTGAGCGGCGTCCCCGCGCCGGTACCACCTCCACGCCGAGCGGACGATCGATTCGAGATCCGACAGGCGAGGCGTCCACCCGAGCGCCCGCTGCGCGACACGACCGTCGGCGACCAGAAGCGGCGGGTCTCCCGCACGCCGGGGACAGATGCGGGTAGGAATCTCCACGCCGCACACGGCCGCGGTGGTCTCGACGACGTCGCGAACCGAATGACCGCGTCCGGTTCCGAGGTTGAGCTGCAAGCTGGCTCCACCTCCGGTGAGATGATCGAGCGCGAGCACGTGAGCCGACGCCAGGTCGGAAACGTGAACGTAGTCGCGGACCGCCGTGCCGTCCGGGGTTGGGTAGTCGGCTCCGAAGACCTCCACGAACGGGCGCGCCCGCGCGGCCGTCCGCAGCACGTTGGGGATGAGGTGGGGCTCGGGGTCGTGCTCCTCGCCGGTTTCCCCTTCGGGATCGGCGCCGGCCGCGTTGAAGTAGCGCAGGCAGACCGAGCGGAGACCATACGCCCCCTCGTACCAGCGCAGAACCTGCTCGAACGCCCGTTTGGTCTCGCCGTACGGATTGAGCGGCTCCTGAGCGTGCGTCTCGTCAAGCAGCGGCGTCCGCTGCGCGCCGAAGATCGCACACGACGAGGAGAAGATCAGGTGGCGGACCCCGGCGTCGAGCATCGCATCCAGCAGCAGCAGACCGTTCGTGACGTTGTTGGCGTAGTAGGCCCGCGGATCAGAAACGGACGCGCCGACGTATGCGCTCGCCGCGAAATGCATCACCGCCTGCACGCCCTCGACCTTCAGCGCCCGTCTCACCGCGCCCTCGTCGCCCAGATCGCCCAGGATCAGCGGCCCCCAGCGCACGGCCGCGCGGTGGCCGGTGCTGAGGTTGTCGAACGTGACAGGCTCGTGACCCGCGCGAGCGATCGCCTTGCACGCATGGCTGCCAACGTACCCCGCTCCTCCGGTCACCAGGACCTTCATGACGGGGTTCGAACCGCCTTCTCCGCCCCCTGCATGCGCTGCTTGGCGACCGTCTTCAGCTCTTTGCTCATCGTCGTCGTCGCGAACCAGGCTGGATACTAACCCCTTCGCGAAGCGTCGACCATGTCGGCCGGGTCCCAGGGCTCGCGCAAGCTGACCCCGGTGCCCTTCGTCGCGACCCAACGTCGATTCCACGCCCGCCAATGAGTGAGGACGTGGAACGATTCGACGCAGACCCCGCCCAGCACGGCGATGCTGTCGGCGCTGAGCCGATGCTGAAGCACCGTATTCATGCGATGCCGAATCAGGTGCGAGAAGAACCGAGACATCGAGGGCGCTCGATGGAGATACTTGTACTCGTAGATGAAGTAGCCCTCGTGGCGCGCGGCCAGATCCCGCGCGGGCGGCAGACGGCGCGGCGGATGGTCCACCGTCGCGCCGGGCACGAACAGGGGCCGTTCACCCATTGTCCGGATTCGCTCTCGGAACACCACGTCCTCGAGATGGGCATGAGGGAAATCCTCGTCGAACCCTCCGATCTCTTCCCAGGTCGAGCGACGGATCATCATGTTGCACGACCAGAGACAGCCGCCGGTCTCGTTCATCGGAGCCAGGTCCAGCGGCGAGTGGAGGCCTGCCCGACAGGTTGTCCGGCCCTCGTAGACGTTCACGCCTTCGCGAATGCTCGCCCGATAGCTCGAAACCAGGTCGGCGGCTGGTTCGACGTCGTCGTCGAGGAAAATGATGAAATCGCCGCTCGCCGCCGCGGCGCCGCGATTGCGATTGGCGGCCGGTCCTCGCTGCGCGCCGGGAATCCAGCGCGCAAAAGGAAATCGCAATCGGAGCATCTGCTCGGTACGCGGCGACCGCCCGTCGTCGCTGACAAAAACTTCAGCGCTCTCGTCCAACTGGGGCCGAAGGAGGGTCAGGCAACGCGCGAGAGCGTCGTCGCGATTCCTGGTCGGGATAACGATGCTGAGCTGCACGTGGACGTTCGCGCGAAGCTAGCACGGCCTTGCCCTGGCACAAGGATGTAGAAACCGGTTGTCGCCTACGATAATCTGCCGCCGCCGAGGAAACGGTGGCCCACGTGAACCTGAAACGCCTTACCGACAACCGCACCGTCAACTTTCTGAAGTTTGCTCTTGGGGTCAGGGAGACGACGACGTCGGTGTCCGACGCCGAGCGCGAGCTGCTCTCCTCGTTTGCGCGCGGGAAACGCTGCATCATCGAGGTCGGCGTCTTCGAGGGATCCACCAGCCGCCTCTTCTGCCGCGAGATGGCCCCGGCCGGGACCGTCTATTTGGTCGACCCATTCTTTCCCGAGGTGCGGATCGAACGCCTCCTCGATTTCTCGTTCACGCGATGGGTCGCGACCAAGACCGTCGAGCCCTGGCGGGATCGCGTTCGTTTCATCCGCCAGACCTCGCGCAGCGCCTCCGAAGCGCTGCCGCTCAAGAGCCAGGCAGAGCTGATCTTCATCGACGCGCGCCACGACTACGAGTCGGTCCTCGAGGATTTTCGATGCTGGGCCCCCATGCTCGCCGAAAACGGCACGATGGCATTTCATGACAGTCGGATCTGCGCCGCGAGACCGGATCTGGATGACCAGGTGGGACCGGTTCGGCTGATGCGGGAAATCAGTCAAATGCAGCACGGAGCGTGGGAAACCTTCGCCACGGCCGACAGCATCACGGCGATCCGCCGCGCGGGAATCAGGAGTCCCTCATGAACCCTGACCCCGGTTCCCTTGCCTACGACGCGTGGTACGGGTCGATGGGTGTCAACATGACCGCCGAAGATCCCTGGCACCTGCTGATCCGCCGAGAGCTCGACCTCGCGCGCGACCTGACCGACAAGCGCATACTCGAGATCGGCTGCGGGCGAGGCGGGTTTGCCTGCTGGTTGGCGACCCGCTCTCCGACGCCGAGAGAAATTGTCGCCGTCGACTATTCCGGCGTCGCCGTCGACTCGGCGCGCGCTCACGCCGAGGCAGCAGGGATCAACAAGGTTACCTGGCAGACAGGCGACATCCAGGCCATCGACCACGCCGATGCCACGTTCGACACCGTCTTCTCGTGCGAGACCATCGAGCACGTGCCGGATCCTCCCAAGGCGGTCCGCGAATTGGGGCGTGTTCTCAAACCGGGCGGCAGGCTCTTCTTGACCACGCCCAACTACCTGGGACCGATGGGCCTGTACCGCGCCTATCTGCGCCTGCGTGGGCGCCGCTTCACCGAAATCGGGCAGCCGATCAATCAGTTCACTTTTCTGCCGAGAACTCTGAGCTGGATCCTGCGCGCCGGTTTGCGGCCGGAGATCATCCGCGGTGAGGGACACTATTTGCTGGCCCCCGGTTCCGAGCCGCGGCGCCTCCGCTGGTTGGACCTCGAGCTGTTGAAGTGGCTGGCGCTTCACGCATTGATCGTCGCACGGAAACCGGGGAACTCGCGTTCCCCGTGAAGAGACTGATCGTCCACGTGGCCGAGGTGGAGCTGGGTGAGGAGACCGGCATGGGGCGCATCTCCTGGCACTGGCGACGGGCGTGCAACGAACGTGGCTGGGAATTCATTCATATCGGCCCCGCCGCGGTCGGCGGCATCCGGCACCCGGCGTTCTTTCCCCATGAAGCGCACAAGGTGTTCCGCGCGCTCAATCGGGAGCCTGATCTGTTTCTCGTGCACGAGCCGGCCGCCGCTCCGTTCCTGGGCACTCGGGTCCCGGTGGTTCTCTTCAGCCACGGAATTGAGCGCAGGTGGTGGGAGCTCCGCGGTGAGGGAGCACCGGAGCCCTTGCGGACGCGCCTGCTGTTTCCACTTTGGCGGCTCGGTCCCTGCGATGCAGGGCTTCGGGGGGCGGACGCCGCGATGTTCAGCAACGAAGAGGACTCGCGATACGCCGCGCGCCAATACAACCTGCCCCCGGAACGCCGATGGGTGTTTCCGAACGGCGTTTACCCGACGACGGACGAGGAGGCGCACGCTCGCGGCGAGCGATTACGGATCCTCTTCTTGGCATCCTGGATCGAGCGCAAGGGTATTCACACGCTGGCCAGAACGGCCGCCGAGCTTCACCGGCGAGGGATCCCCGTCGAGTGGACGCTGGCGGGCGTCGGCAAGTCGACAAAGGAAGTCCTCGCCGGTTGGCCGCGGCACCTCGCCGGCGTGACCACGGTCATCCCCAGCTTTCCGGCGAGCCAGGAAGCTCAGCTGCTGCGCGACAGCGACGTCATGGTGCTGCCGACTTTCTTCGAAGGTCAGCCGCTGTCGCTTCTGCAAGCGATGGAAGCGGGCCGATGCTGCATCACCACCAATTGCTGTGGCCAGCGCGACGTGATCAAGCATCGCGAGAACGGCCTTCTGTTCGAGGCCGGCGACGACGCCGCGCTGACCGAGCTGCTCGCGGAATGCGCGCGCGATGAGACTCTGAGGCGTGAGCTCGGCCGGCGTGCGAAGGCGTCGATGCGCAACCGTTCCTGGCCTGAGGTCGCGGCGCGCGTCGCCGACCAGCTGGACTCCGTCATTCGATCGCGCCGCTGGCTGCCGGAAAGCGCGTCGTAGCCTGGAGAGCGCGCGGTGCCAGGAAGCGCGACTCGATCAAATTGTACGAGGCCCAGGACACGGCCAACGTCGCCGCTGCGCGCAGCGCGGTAACGATCACCCAGTTGGCTGCGCCGTGACCGCGGAGCGGCTCCAGGGCGTGAATGATCGGGTAATGAAAGACGTAGATGCCGTAGGCGCGCCGGCCGATCGCGACCAGCGCAGGCGTTTGCAAGAACCGATTGAGAAGCGTCGATTCACCGCTGGCGCAATGAACGACGATCATCCCGGAGGCCGCGGCGATGCCGGTGAATCCTCCGCGCAGCAGCCAGTCGCCGTACACGCGCGCCCAGATCAGGCACGCGACCAATCCCACCGCCGCCGGCCAGACCAGCAGCCGTGCCGCGCGGGCCGTGGCCTCGCGCGTGCGAAGATGGGGGGAGCCGTGCAGCACCGCGAGGAGCGCGCCCACCAGCAGCTCGTCGGCGCGGGCGAAGGTGGAGTAGTAGCCGAAGAGCGCGGCGACGACGGGCCCGCGATCGGGCGCCAGCGCGCGCGCCGTCGCGAACGCCAGGATGAGGCAGCCGATCACCACCGCGACGGAGCGATGGCCGAGCCGGAACAATCCCGACAGCGCGAGGGGCCAGAGCAGATAGAACTGCTCCTCGGTCGAGAGCGACCAGAAGTGCGGTAACGCCTGGATTGCGTGACCGAAGGCCTGCAGCCAGTTCACGTAGTAGAGGAGAACCGGCGGCAAGATGGCCACGAATCGCTCGCCATGGCCGACCCACCGC
>Ga0265339_10002956_pt1 | contig 12008 bp, 9 predicted proteins | sample 4CB219metaG_FD_202085 | JGI IMG/M metagenome (GOLD analysis project Ga0265339, IMG submission 202085) | Rhizosphere microbial communities from Carex aquatilis grown in University of Washington, Seatle, WA, United States - 4-CB2-19 metaG | ecosystem: Host-associated > Plants > Roots > Rhizosphere...
GCTTGGTAGCTATCCCGTCGAGAACTGTCTGGTGGCCGAGGGCAAGCAGATCGCGTTTCCAGCGCCCGAAGGCCGTCGTGGAACCGACTTCGAGTATTCGATGACTTTCCAATCCACGGGCGAGCGCAGCGTGATTCCATGGAGCGGTGAAGAAATGGTTCGGCATCTCCATGGCATCTCGACGGATCTGGCGGGTTGCGGGTCGATTGGCACCGCGGACGTGGATGTCATCGCCTACGTGGAACCCGGAGGCACGATAGGCTCCGTCGGTTTCGCCTCTGAAGGCTCACTCGATCCTTCGGCCGCCGATTGCGCGGCGACGCTCATGCGCAGGGTGCACATCAGCGATGCCCCCACGGCCGCGCGTTCCAGCATCGTGTTGCGTGCCACGTTCCCCATGACCTTGGCCTTCGAGCGCACCCTTGGCGTCTCCAGCCGCAAGGTTGGCAAGCATTCCAAACGTCGCGAGTAGGCTACCGCGGGCGAGAGAGCGCGGTTCGGGTCAGGTTGGCGGCGAGGTTGAGCAGGCGCTGCAGTTCCGCGGTCGACACCTCGATGCGCGTCTGCAGGGTGTTTTCCTCGCGCGTGATTTGGGCGCGGCCGACGAGTGAGGAGAATCCGCTCAAGAGAACCACGGGGTTGGTGACGACTTTGCGTTTCCACGCCGGCAGATCGCGCTCCCACCGGTCGGCGTCGGCGGCGGTCTTGAATTCGGCAAGGATCTCGATGAACGGCGTTTCTGCCCCCACGACCAGCGTGAGCGACTGCGGCGGCTGGGCGGTCTCACCCGCGAGCCGCTGGGGCGGACTGTCGTCGCTGGCGCCGCGGGTGGAAGGGACGACGTAGCTTTCACTCGCTGGCGAACCGAACAGGTTGCTGGCGGTCATCAGGAACGCGGCGTCGTCGGGCATAGCGCTGTCTTCGGCCTCGATGCGTGCCGCGATCTCGCGCCAGTTCGGCTGGCCCGATGGTTTGCGTGTTTCTCCGCCGCTTGACCTCGCATCGCTGCCGCCGGCGTCCACAGCACTGCCCTGGGTCGGCGGCACGAGCACGTCCCTGCCCAGCAGTTGGGTCGCATACGCGGGCGTGGCCATGATGGCAAGCGCGGGCAGGGGCAGCACCAGAATGCGGTCGTCGCGATCGAGTACCATCGTACCCTTGCTTTGCTGGCGGATCCCGACTGGGCGTCCTGCGACGGTTCGCCAGGCGATGGGCTTCTTCGCAGCCTTGGCTCCGCGATCGAGGGCCGCCTTGAATGCGGCGTCCATCAGATGGTGGCGCGCGGCCAAGAAGGTGACGGCATCATCGGTGGGATTGGGGGTCGCGATGAGCAACGAGTCGAAGTCTTGGTAGAGATCGAGCCCGGTGCCGTCGATGAGGCGGTGGCGGTCGGGCAGCAGGAGGAGCAGCCGATCCACGGCCGCGATGGTGGCGTCACTGTCGGGCGAAGTGCGCAGGCGATCCAGGCGCAAGAGCGCGATCAGGCGCGAGCCGTCGGGTCCATTGCTACGCAGATCCCCTGGTCGGCGACGGCCGCCATCAATGCTGCCTCCACCGTCGTGGGGGGCGGACTTGGCCATCCCGGCGGCGTCGGTTTTCGACTCGGGCGCACCAGCATCGGGCACAGCCGGGATGGCGACTCCGTCATGCGTCGAGGCGACGCGAATCCTGGGCTTGCGGGCGCGGACGTGTGGCTCGTCCGCGGCAACCGGCTGCTTGTCGGGCGGCGCGCCGAGGGGAAGATCCTTCACCACGTCGATGGCGATGGGCTGCATCTTGACCGCGGGAACGAGCGAAAGCGCTCGCCACAGCCCGACCCCCGCTGCGACCGCAAGCACGCCTAGGTGCACGGCCAGGGAAACGGTCAGAGCCAGCAGGATGCGGCGCATTTTCAAGGAGCATAGACCGCCCAGCGGGCGGCTTCACAGATCATTGCTCTGGAAGAAGGGCGCGCATGCGGGCCGCGGTGACCGCCGCGTGGGGCGCCGTGCCCGTGGTGAGCAGGGCGCCTTCGCGCGGACGGATTTGGGTGATGCGGGCAAGGCTTGCGGCGAGGAAAATCTCGGACACGCGCGCTTCCAGCGCCGGACTTTTGGTTGCGTCGAGCGAGATCACGATTCCGTCGGGTTTGAGCGCGGGCAAGAGCGCAACGATGAGATCCCGCGCCGCGGGCTGTTCCTCGATGTCGACCAGGCTGTCGACGAGGACCGTTCCCACCGAACCGTCGACGAGCGGAACCTCCGAGGCCGCGGTTACGAGCGAGAGCGGGTGTCCTAGTTTGCGTGCCCGGCGCAAGGCGCGCAACGCGGCGCCGTGCTTCTCGGCCTCGACCAGAGCCAGCACCTCGAACTCAGATGCCAATACTTCGGCCAGCCAAAGAGCGGACAGCACGACCACTGGAGAGTGGTCGCGGACGAGGGTGCACACCCGCCCCAGCGTCGCTGGGCTGCCAAGGGCTCCTGAGAGCAAAGGGCCGCGCATGGCGCGCACTATAAGAGGCGTGCATGGCGCGCGGCAATCGCTAATCGGATCAGCGCCTGGTGAGTCGCGGCAAGTCCGGCCCGCGCCTGGTAGATTGCCGGCATGTCCTTTCTGGCGGATCTTGGCGTTGCGGATGTTCGCCTGGGCGGCAAGGCGCGTTCGCTTGCCGTGCTGGCCGAGCAGGGACTTCCGACGCCGGCCGGATTCGTGGTCACGGATGCGCTCTTTCGCGCCTTTTGCCCCGGCATTCCGGATTTTCATCGCCTCGACGAAGAAGCAATCGCTTCTCTCGACGGCCTGCGCGCAGGTCTTATGCAGGCACCTTGGCCAGCGGGCTTTCGCGACGAACTGCGTGCCCGCATCTCTGCCATCGCGTCGGCAAGCTATGCCGTGCGCTCGTCGTTCGCGAACGAGGATCTTCCCGGCCAGCTGGCACCTGGCGTGTACGAGTCCTGTGTCGATGTGTCCTTGCCGGATGTGGAAAGCGCCATTCGCCAGGTGCTGCGTTCCGCGCTTGCTCCGGGCGCAGCGGCCTACGCCATGGCGCATGGGCAGCAGCTGGCCAGGGATCCCGTGGCCGTGCTCGTGCACGCCTTCGTGCCCGGCCGGTCCGAAGGGAGCGCCGCGTTCGCGCCTGAGCGCATGGCCGAGCCTCTGGTCACGCTTCGCCGCGGACAATTGCCGGCCGAGGCAGAAGCGGTTCTTCGCGGGACGCTGGTCACGCTCGCGGCCGCTCGTGGTCCCGTCGAGGTCGAATGGGTCTTTGCCGAGGGCCGGGTTGTCTATTTGCAGGCGCGGCCGTTCCAAGCGTCCGTGCCGCCTGCGCCGTGGACAGGTTTCGGCGAGCTCGTCGGCGAAACGGTCGCGCGCGCCGAGTGGCACTGGGACGCCGCTCACAATCCCTTGCCGCTCTCGCCGGCGCAGGCTGGGCTGGTCGAACTGGTGGATGGAAGGTGCTCCGTCGGCATTCGCCAGCGCGTGTTCGGCGGCTATCTCTTCTACGCGCGCGACCAGAGATCGCTTCCGCCGCCCATCGCGCCGGAGGAGGCCGCCGAGTACTTCGCGGCCCTGCGCTCGGAGGTCGAAGCGCGTCTGGCCAGCCTGGGTCCCCGGCCCGACTTGGAAGCAGCCCTGGAACTCTTCGTGTTCGCCTACCAACCCATCTTTGGTGTGTTGCAGCCGGCGCTACGGCAAGCCCACGAAAATCTGTGCGCCTTTCTCGAAACCCACGCCCCGGCCGCGCTCGCCTTCCTGCCAGCGCTACGGGCCGGTGTGGCGTCCGTGGCCAGCGAGCGTCGGGAACGGGCGGCAAGGATTTCTTCCGCCGCGAGCCAGGAGGAGCGGCCCCATACCGAGCAGCTGGCTCACTATCTGGCTCTTTTTGGCGATGAGGCGCCGATCTGGGACGTGTGCGCCGCAACCTATGCCGAAGATCCCGCTACCTTCTTGCCCGACGCTGCTCGACGAATTGGCGAGTTGGTCTCGCCGGATTGGCAGGGCGCGAACGCGCGGGTGGAGGCGATGTTGCCTGCGCAGCTACACGAGCGATGGCGCCGCCTTCTGAGCGTGGCGCGCGCGGCGATCGCGCTCGGCGAGGCGGACGATTGGCTCTACGCCCGCACGCAAGCCGCTGTTCGCCGCGGTTTACTTGCCGTGGGTAGGCGTCTGAGCGACGCGGCTCGACTGCGCGCGGCCGAGGATGTCTTCTATTTGCCGCTCGACCTCGTGCGCGGGCTGCCAGGCGGCCAGCCCGGGACAGATCTCGCCGCTCTTGCAGACAAAGGCCGAGCGGCTTGGCAGCAAGCACGCGGTCTTCCGCCCCCCTTGCCCGACGCAGTCGACGCCCAGGCGGTTCGCGGCGCGGGAACCGGCGGCCGGGTCATCGGGCGCGTGGCCTGGCATCGTCCGGGCGTGTCCGCCGCCGCCGACACGGTCTTGGTGGCCAAGACCCTCTTGCCCACCGAATTGCCGCTTATCGGCGCCCTCGCCATCGTGACCGAGACTGGCGGTCCCCTTGACCACGTCGCGGCGCAGGCACGCGAGCGCGGCATTCCCGCCGTGGTTGGCGCGCATGGGGCGTCCTCGGTATTTGCCGACGGCGATCTGGTGCTGGTCGACGGCGACGCCGGCTTGGTGGTGCGGCTAGTCTGACGGCAGCGGGTTCGAGGGCTGGGGATTCGCCGGATGGGCGTTGCCCACGCCGCCGCCGCGACTCTGATTCACGCGCTCGCGCAGCTCTTTGCCGACCTTGAAGAAGGCCAAGCGCTTGGGCTTGACGTGGACCGTGTCTCCCGTTCGCGGGTTGCGCCCCTCGTAGGCCTTGTAGTCGCGCACGGTGAAACTGCCAAAGCCCCGAATCTCGATGCCTTCCCCCTGCTGCAGGGCCTGGGTCATGCACGAAAAAATCTGATCGACGAGAAGCTCCGCGCGAGCCCAAGGGAACTTAAGCTTGTCCGCGACCACCGCGATGAGATCAGCCTTGGTCATAACCAGCTCCGGTAATGTAGCGAATTTCAAGGGTTTAGTCGAGTGCACGGGAGGGCAGGGGTGTTGTTGGATCCCCGCGGTAGCGGTAGGACTTGAAAAATGAGTATTCGGTGCAGTTGTGACGCGCATAGAAGTCAATCACATCGCGCCAGCCGAGTTCTTTCTTGTCGATGCCTTCCTTGATATCGCGCCAGGAGAAGGTCTGCGGGCACATGACTCCCCGGGGTGGCGTGTGCCCGGCCGAGGTGCGCGGGTCGTACAGCGTGCTGTTGGGTGGAACGCGCGAGACGTAGTAGGCGGACAGCGCTGGCAGTTCGATGACCTCGATGCGCGTGACGTCGATCTGCGCGTCCTTGCGATACAGGCACTCGGTGCGCAGGGTGGTTTGCTTGGGCTCCAGCGCGATCGCGTTGTGGGGCAACTCGGCCTTCATCAGGCATTTGTGCTTGTCTGTCACCGAGGTTTGGATTCGGTAGGCCAGAAAAAGTGGCGTGAGATTCTCGATGCGCAACACCAGATGGTCCGTGGACAGCGAATGGGACTCGATGATCGTGGTTTGCTTGCTCACCTCCAGCGAGATGCGCAGGTGGCGGGTCTCGATGGGGGCCTTGATGCGCAGGTGCTGCTTGCCCTGCAGTTCATCGAAGTAGGGGTTGGCCTGCTGCAGATCCTCGTAGGGCGGCGCCTCGATGCCGTAGGACTTGGCATCTTGCTCGACAAGCCCCTTGTAGTAGAGGACCGAGAACCGCATGTCGGAGTTGATCATCGCCGAGGGCGGTGGCGGCGGCTCGGGGCGCCTGGGCGTGGGCGGCGGCGCGCTGGCGGCGTGGAGGATGAGCACGCCCATGGCAATGGCGAAGATGCCAGAGAAGAAAACGGCCAGTGCCAGCGGCTTGCCTTCCACGTCGTCCTATCCGAGTCCTACCCGAGGATTTCGAGACCACCGAAGTATGGGCGCAAGGCTGTGGGCACGTCTAGCTTCCCGTCGGCCCGCTGGTAGGTTTCGAGAACACCAATCAGGGTTCTTGGCAAGGCCAAAGCAGAGCCGTTCAGGGTGTGGACGAAGCGGTTCTTCTCCTTGCCGTCCTTGAAGCGGATCTTCGCGCGGCGTGCTTGGAAGTCGCCGAAGTTCGAGCACGAACTGACTTCGAGCCATTCGCCGCAGCCGGGCGCCCACAGTTCCAGGTCGAACTTGACCATGGCCGAGAACGACAGGTCGCCCGTGCACATCTCGATCACGCGGTAGGGAAGTTCGAGCGCCTTGAGCACGTCCTCGGCGTCGGCGAGAAGGCCCTTGAGTTCGTCCATCGAGTTTTCCGGGCGGACGAACTTGACCAATTCGACCTTGTCGAACTGGTGGCCGCGCTTGATGCCGCGGGTGTCGCGGCCAGCGGCCATCTGCTCGCGGCGGAAACACGCGGTGAAGGCCACGTGCTTGATGGGCAGCTGCGCGCCGTCGAGAACCTCGTCGCGGTAGAGGTTGGTGACCGGGACCTCGGCGGTGGGGATGAACCAAAAATCTTCCGTGGCGTCGCGGTACAGGTTATCGCCGAACTTGGGCAGGTTGCCCGTGCCCACGAGGCACTCGCGGCGAACCATGAAGGGCGGCAGAATCTCGGTGTAGCCGTGCTTGCTCGTATGCAGGTCGAGCATGAACGAGATGAGCGCGCGTTGAAGGCGGGCGCCCCAGTCTTTGAGCACGTAAAATCGGCTGCCCGAGATCTTGACCCCGCGATCGAAGTCGATGATGCCCCAGCGCGGTCCCAAGTCCCAATGGGCCTGGGGCGTGAAGTCGAAGGCGCGTTTCGTGCCTTCTTCGCGGACGATGCGATTTTCGGTTTCGTCCTTGCCCACCGGCACCGATGGGTGGGGCAGGTTGGGAATTTCCAGCAGCTTTTCGTCGAGGGCGGCTTCTTGCGCTGCCAGATCCTTGAGTAGCTGCTCGTTCTTCTCCTTGAGCGCGGCGCCCTTGGCTTTGATCTCCTCGCGTGCCTCGGGCGTTGGCGCCTTGGCGATTTCCTTGGACAGGCGATTCTGATCGGCCTGGATGGCCTGGGAGTCGTTCTTGAGTTTGCGCACGCCCTCGTCGAGGGCGATGACGGCGTCAAGGTTCACGTCCGCGGCCAGCTTGCGCAGACCTTCGCGGACTTCTTCGGGCTTTTCACGGACAAGGCGGATGTCGAGCATGGCGGTGCCCGAGTGTACGACGACTTCGTACCGGGCTGCCAGTCCCGAGGCGTATCAGAGGATTGGGATGAGGTAGTGACAACCGGTCGGGCACTTGTCGGGCGCGGTGCCGTTCAGGCCGCCATCGTCGCAATCCTCGCCCGCCTGGACCACGCCGTCGCCACAGAAGCCGCTGCTTAGCGTGCAATCCGCGCCACACGTGCCGTAGCCGCCCGTGCCGTTGAGCGGTCCGTCGTCGCACTCCTCGCCAATGGCGAGGATTCCATCGCCGCAGGTCGGCTTGCACAGGCTGGGCGCGGCGTTGAAGCCGCTCAGGGTGAGTTTGTACGACGAACCCGTGGTTTGCCGTTCGGCCTGAAAAACCGCGGCCTCGTAGACATTTCCGGGCGTAAGCGCGAACTTGGCGGCCGTGGTGCCGTCGATGGTCACGGATCCCTCAACCGGCGTGTGAATGCCACCCAGATCGACGGCCAGCTTCTTGTTGATGAAGACCCAGACGTCGTCGTCGCCGACGAAGTCGAGCTGGTAGCTCTTGCCCGCTTCGTATTTGAACCAGTAGCGGACTTCGCTGGTGAAGCTGAAGTTGTGCAAGATGTCCTTCCCGCTTGCGTCCACGTCGTGCGGCCAGGTTCCCTGCGGATCGTAGTAGGGCGGAACGGTGGCAAAGTGTAGCTCGGATGCTGGGGTAAAGGTATCGCCGTCGACCGGAAAGAAGAGCGGATTGCCGTCTACCTTGGAAACGATGAACCGGGCGACCCAGTTGCCGTTCGAGTTGGTGCAGCTACCGGGGACCATGACCTTCCCGGCGGCCACTTCCTTGTCGCAGTCCGTGGATCCATACTTGGAAGTGCAGGGAATGGGGGCTCCGCTCGCGTCGGTCAATTCAGACCCGACGTTGCCACAGTAGTAGGCCGGCTCGCTGGTGACCCACTGCTCTCCATTGGCCCCATAGCGGTTCACGTATGCGCCATTGCCGTTGTTCCACAGCGCCATCTTTGTCGGAGTCGCGTGGTTGACATTGGTCGTATTCCGATACCACTCGGCAAAGGTGGTTTGGCTGGCGATATGAATCGCACCGCCCGTGAGGCCGGTAAACGTGGGCTTGCCGTCGGCATCGAGGTTGGCGTTGACAATCCCCGTGGACGCGGTCGTCTGGCCCGTGACGCCCGCCTCGAAATCCGTGGGATTTTGGAATTTGAAATCGCGGTACACGACCGGCACCATCATCTTGGTCCCGATGTCGGGCTGCGAGCACGTGAAGCCCGGTTCGACCTTGCAGTTGGACGAACAGCCGTCTCCGTCGATGTTGTTGCCGTCATCACAGTCCTCGTTAAGCACGATGCCGTCACCGCACCTCGACTGGCAGGCGCTGGTGCCACTGCAGGACGGTTCGTTCTGGCAGTCCGACGAGCAGCCATCGAAGGGCATGCTGTTGCCGTCGTCGCAGCCCTCGGCACCCTCGATGATCTTGTCGCCGCAGGTGGTATGGGTGCAGGTGCTTGGGTTGCCGTCGCACTTGTAGCCGACCTCGATCTTGCAGGCGTCCGAGCACCCGTCGCCGTTGGTTTTATTGCCGTCGTCGCATTGCTCGGGGAACACCACCAAGCCATCGCCACAGCGGGCGATTGGACGGCAGGGCTTGCCCGGCGTGACGCAGGAGAAGCCGGGCTCGACGCTGAGGCAGTTATTCGCGCAGCCGTCACCCGACACGGTGTTGCCGTCGTCGCAGGCCTCGTCCTTGGTCAGCTCGCCATTGCCACAGTTGGGCCCAGGCGGCGCATCGGAGCCAACACGGTTCACGGCCCGTGAGTCCAGCTTGATGAACATCGACTGAGCGTCGAGGTTGATGAAATAGCTTGCGTCACCGTTAGTGCCGCCCGTGCCGTCGGGCTCCGTGCTGATAACCTTCCCGGCCGCGCAGGCGCCAGCGAGCAAGGAAAGTGAAACCGCCATGAACCAAGCGGGACGAGTTGATTGCATAGAGAGCCTCCAAGAAGACATAATTTTAGCTGATTGGAGCACGGATTGTAGGCAGATCTGAACCGTGGTCAGCCCGAGACCCCGCTCTTCGAGGTGATTTGCGACGGGCAGGAAACCTGCTTGTAGATCACCTTGGGATTATCCGCCGAGCTGAACCAACCGGTGAACCAGTTGCAGCCAGCCAGGAGCGCGGGCTTGCTGCCAAACACCGACTGGCACTTGCCGGCCATGCAATCGGCCTTTCCGCCACATTCGGTGAGCAGGCCACCGTAGGTGGAGCCGAAATCGGTCGACCCGCCCCATTGCGCGGAGCAACCGGCGGTCATGGCGCCGACGCCGCCACCGGGGATGAGGAGATCGAACTGGCTATTGTCGATGCCACCGATGTTGATGGCTTGGACGATCATCTGCTGGCCTTTGAGCTTCTGCGACCCAGGGTCGCTGCTGTTGGAATTGCCCTCACCCGTGAACTGGAGCATGAAGCAAGCGCCGCAAGAAACGCCATTGTGGGCGGCGAAGCCGTAGGCCATGTTGGTGCCGCTGTCGTACCAGGGCGAGAAGTCGTAGCATTCGTAGGCCGTGCCGCCCGAGCATCCGCTACCCGCGTTCTTGTCGCTGATGCGGGTCGTGCCGTCCTGTTGGCAGCTCGGTACCGAGGTCGTCCACGAGCACGAAGGCTTGCAGCAGTCCCAGTAGCGGGTTGCGAAGCCGTTGGTTCCGGTAATTTGCGGGTTTGTACTTCCTGGGCCGCTGGTGCTGCCGCCCGCGGCCGACGAACCGCCGACGCTGGTCACCCCACCCGAAGAGGATGCGCCGCCGGCGCCGGATCCACTGGCCCCGCCGCGTGCCGACGAGCCACCGGAATTCGGGGTGCCGCCGGCGCCAGGGCCGCCGCTGCCGCACCGCCCGCAGGTTTGGTTGCAATAGTTGTTGTCAACCAGATAGCTGATCGAGCACTGACCCCAGAGCTGCCAGTTCGAACACGGATTGTCGGGTGGTGCAGAGTCCGTGCAGGTTCCGGTAGCGCCACTCGCGGAAGTGGTGGTGCCACCTGAACCGCCCCGGCTCGTCGAGCCACCCGCGGAGGTTGTTCCGCCCGCTGAGATCGTGCCGCCCGAACCACCTGACCCGCCTCTCGCGGTGGTGCCGCCCGCTGAGGTGATGCCGCCCGAGGAGGTGGCGGTCCCGCCCGCGGAAATGGCGGTGCCACCCGCTGAGGTCGTGCCGCCCGCGGAGGTCGTGCCGCCCGCGGAGGTCGTGATCCCGCCGGCCGAGGTCGTGGTGCCGCCCGCGGAAGTCGTACCGCCGGCTGAGGTATTGCCGCCCGAGGTGTTCACCGTAGATCCCCCAGACCTAGGCGTGGTCCCGGTTTGGCGGGGGGGGGCAACGCAAGCGAGAAATCCAGTGACGACAAACAGCGTCATCGTCGGTAAAGCACCAAACCGCATCTTAAACTCCTGAATTCGACAAAGGTGAAGGGGACCCGGGGGCCAAGTCCAGGAGTAAGAACACCCTTTTCCGTCGTTCTGGGCAATACAGAGTTTAATGCGGCCTGATAATATTTTTTGATGATATCCGGCGCTCGGAAACACCCGCTCGCCTGCCGGTGCCGGACGCCAGGTGCGGTCCGTTCGTGCCGCTGTCTTGGCGCGCGGAGGAGGCATGTGCGCCTGGCCTGCATTCCGTTTCGGGCTGGTGGTATGGTGCGCGAAGTGAGGGTACATGAAAAAGGAAAAGGCAGCAGTCCACGCGACCACCAAACGCGCTTCGGCAAATACCTTGCGCAAGGTGCCGCTTCCGCCCGGCGATGATGTTGGCGCGGCGGATCTTGCCCGACGCGTGGGTGTGCAACTGCGCGAGAAACGGAAGGCGCGCGGACTGTCTCTCGACGAGCTGGCAGCGGCCTCCGGCGTGAGCCGTGCGGCGCTGTCACAGATCGAACTCTACAAGAGCAACCCCTCGCTCGGGGTCTTGTGGAAGATCGCGGTGGGGCTTGGGATCCCCTTTTCCGAGCTCATGGGAGGACAAGGGCAGGGCGTTTCCGTGCTCCGGCGCGCCGACGCGCAGGTTCTGCGCTCCGCCGACGGAAAAATGGAAAGTCGTCCACTATCTCCGGCCGGGTCGAATCCCTGGGTGGAGCTCTACGAGCTGAGGCTCGCCGCGCGCGCCTCCCATGCCTCGGATCCGCATGCCACCGGAACCCGCGAGATCGTCGTGGTGTTGAGCGGCTCGCTCAACTTGCGGGTGGGGGCCGAGGTCTACGAACTGGCCCCCGGTGATTCGATCTCCTTCCGCGCCGATGTGGAGCACGCCTACGAAAACCCAGGAACCTCAGAGGGCCGCTACCACGACCTCATCATTTACGCCCGCTAGTCATCAGGTCTTGTCTACAAGACATGATTCTTTTATGGTTGACGCCGTCACCCGTCGTGCTACAAATGAAAACCGTCACCAACGCAGAGAGGACAGACCATGAGCGCGAAGCCCTACCGATTTGAAACCCTGGCCCTGCACGCAGGGCAGACCCCTGACGCAACCTTGTCACGCGGAGTGCCCGTCTATCGGACGAGCTCCTATGTCTTCAAGAACACGGAGCACGCCGCCAACCTCTTCGCGCTCAAGGAGCTGGGCAACATCTATACCCGGCTGATGAACCCGACGACCGACATCCTCGAGCAGCGGGTGACACAGCTTGAAGGCGGCGCGGCCTCGGTGGCGCTGGCTTCGGGAACCTCGGCGGTGTTCTACGCCATCATCACCTTGGCCCAGGCTGGCGACGAGATCGTCTCGGCCAACAACCTCTACGGTGGCACCTATACGCAGTTCGATTCCATCCTTCCCCAGTTCGGCATCAAGGTGAACTTCGTCGATGC
>Ga0265339_10002957_pt1 | contig 12005 bp, 11 predicted proteins | sample 4CB219metaG_FD_202085 | JGI IMG/M metagenome (GOLD analysis project Ga0265339, IMG submission 202085) | Rhizosphere microbial communities from Carex aquatilis grown in University of Washington, Seatle, WA, United States - 4-CB2-19 metaG | ecosystem: Host-associated > Plants > Roots >...
GGACGACATCTACAAGTTCTGCGAGACCTTCCCAAAGGTCCTCGATGACATCGAAGTCCTGCTCACCGACAACCGCATCTTCAAGCAGCGCAATGTCGGGATTTGCGTGATCAACCGCCAGGAGGCGGAGGCCTGGGGCTTCTCCGGCGTGATGCTGCGCTCCGCCGGCGTGGCCTGGGATTTGCGCCGCGCCCAGCCTTACGAATGCTACAACGATCTCGATTTCCAGATTCCGGTCGGCAAGAACGGCGACTGCTACGACCGATACGTCATGCGCATGGAAGAAATGCGTCAATCGGTCAAGATCATGAAGCAGTGCATCGAAAAGATGCCGTCCGGTCCCGTTGTCTCGATGGATAACAAAGTCGTGCCGCCGCGCCGCGCCGAGATGAAAACCTCGATGGAAGCGCTGATCCATCACTTCAAGCTTTATACCGAAGGCTTCCACGTTCCGGCGGGCGAGGTCTATGCCGCGGTGGAAGCGCCCAAGGGCGAATTCGGCGTCTATCTGGTGGCCGACGGCAGCAACAAGCCGTACCGCTGCAAGATCCGCGCGCCCGGTTTTCCGCATCTGCAGGCGATGGATTACATGTGCAAAGGCCACATGCTCGCCGACGTTTCCGCCGTGATTGGATCGCTTGACGTTGTGTTCGGGGAGATCGACCGGTGAGCCTGCGACGCTTGCATCACGAACAGCCCGAAAATTTCGCCTTCACGGCGGAAAACGAAGCGCGGGTGGCGAAGGAAATCGCGAAATATCCCGCAGGGCGTCAGGCCTCGGCGGTGATCGCGGCGCTGTGGGTCGGGCAGGAGCAGGAAGGCTGGGTGACCAAGCCGATGGTCGAAGCCGTGGCCAAGCTGCTCGACATGCCGTTCATCCGCGTGCTGGAAGTGGCGACCTTCTACACGATGTTCAATCTGGAGCCGGTGGGAACGCATCTGGTCCAGGTCTGCACCACGACGCCGTGCTGGCTGCGCGGTTCGGACGACGTGGTCAAAGCCTGCAAAAAGCACATCCACGACAAGCCGCACACGGTTTCCGCGGACGGCAAGTTTTCGTGGATGGAAGTGGAATGCCTCGGCGCCTGCGTGAATGCGCCGATGATGCAGATCGGCAAGGATTTCTACGAAGACCTCGACGGCCCCACGACCGAAAAAATCCTTCAGCAATTGCGCAACGGCAAGTCTCCAAAGCCGGGACCGCAAACCGGCCGCCATTCCTCCGAACCCGAGGGCGGCGCGACGACGTTGAAAGAGGTGGCGTCGTGATTGCTCCTCTTTCGTCATGGCCGGGCTTGACCCGGCCATCCAGCGAAACAAGAGAATCTTCCGGCGCGCGGATGCGCGCCGACTGGATGGCCGCCTCAAGGGCGGCCATGACGGGTGGTGAAAAATGTTAGCCGATAAGGACCGCATCTTCACCAATCTCTACGGCTTCGGCGATCCCGGCTTGAAGGGCGCGAAGAAGCGCGGCAACTGGGACGGCACCAAGAAGATCATCGAGCTCGGTCCCGAGGCGATTGTCGACGCGATCAAGAAGTCGGGTCTGCGGGGGCGCGGCGGCGCGGGCTTTCCGACCGGCCTCAAATGGTCGTTCATGCCCAAAGAGGTGAAGGAGCGGCCGCATTATCTGATCGTCAACGCCGACGAATCCGAACCCGGCACCTGCAAGGATCGCGACATCCTGCGCAACGATCCGCATACGCTGGTGGAAGGCTGCTTGATCGCCAGCTTCGCGATGCGCGCGCACGTCGCCTACATCTATGTGCGCGGTGAGTTCATCCGCGAGCGCGAGGCGCTGCAACGCGCGGTGGACGAAGCCTATGCCGCCAAGCTGATCGGCAAGAACAACATTCACGGCTGGGATTTCGACATCTTCGTGCATCATGGCGCGGGTGCCTATATCTGCGGCGAGGAAACCGCGCTGCTCGAAAGCCTGGAAGGCAAGAAGGGCCAGCCGCGCATGAAGCCGCCGTTCCCCGCGAACGTCGGGCTCTATGGCTGCCCGTCCACCGTCAACAACGTCGAGAGCATCGCGGTCGCGCCCACCATCATGCGCCGCGGCGCCGACTGGTTTGCTGGCATCGGCCGTCCCAACAACACCGGCACAAAGGTGTTCTGCATCTCGGGCCATGTGAACAAGCCCTGCAACGTCGAAGATGCGATGGGTATCCCGCTGCGCGAGCTGATCGAGAAACATGCCGGCGGCGTGCGCGGCGGCTGGGACAATCTGCTGGCGATCATTCCCGGCGGTGCGTCGGTGCCGCTGCTTCCGAAATCGATCTGCGACACGGTGCTGATGGATTTCGATTCATTGAAGGACGTTCAGTCTGGCCTCGGCACCGCCGCCGTCATCGTCATGGACAAATCCACCGACATCGTGAAGGCGATCGCGCGTCTGTCCTATTTCTACAAGCACGAAAGCTGCGGCCAGTGCACGCCGTGCCGCGAAGGCACCGGCTGGATGTGGCGGGTGATGACCCGCCTGCAAAAGGGCGACGCGCGGGTGGAGGAAATCGATCTGCTTCAGGAAGTGACGAAGGAAGTGGAAGGCCACACGATCTGCGCGCTGGGCGACGCGGCGGCGTGGCCGATCCAGGGCCTGATCCGCCACTTCCGCCCCGAACTCGAACGGCGCATCGCGGAATATCACGGCATGTCGAAAGCGGCGGAGTAGGGCGATGCTCTCGATAAAGAGAAGGAAAGCTGTTCAAACGCCCGATCAGGGTGCGTTAGATATCGTCCATGCCTATGGCGAAGTTCTCGAAAGGAAACCGTCAACGCCGCCAGGGCACCCAGCGGCGATATTTGCAGCAGTGTATCCTGATATTTCGCAATTACCCTATCCCAAGAATGTCATCGATGCCGCCATCACATATCTAATGGAAAGGGTTCGTTCTGAGGACGAATTTGAGAAGTTGGCAGGCGGGCGAGCGCTGCTCGCGACCTATCAAGACTATGCTCGATTACGTACGGAAAAAATGGATGCTGATCGAGTATCGCTGGACGAAATGAACGCGATTGTCGCCGACAATAAGTCCCGGCGTGCGTTGGCTAAATTGTCTGGGGGCAACCAATAACATGCTCACACGCAAGCTCATCCTTCGCCCAGAATTCAACCCTCCCCTTGAGGGAGGGTCGAAAAATTCAAGCGCAGCGAAGAATTTTTCGGGGAGGGATAATGCCCCAACGATACCCCTCCCCGAAGCCGTCTTCACGCTGACGCGTGAATCCGCCTTCGACCCTCCCTCAAGGGGAGGGTGGAATTGGCTTATTAGGTTGGCATTTGTCGGCGCGGTTTCTGTCTCTGTCAGCGGATGCTCGGTCTACGCCTCTTTATCACCCACGCCTTCCATCGATGCTTTCGCGGCGGAGCGGCCGACCACTGCGTCGGTTGGTGTGGTGATGCCCGATCCGGCCGATTTCCCGCATAGTTGGGATGCCGCAACTTACGTGCTGCGCGTTACCCAATTCGGCGTCATGCCACCGCTGAACGGCGGGGTTGCATTCGTCGGCGACAGCCTGACCGACTGGATGCGCTGGAACGAGTTGTTCCCCGACCTGAAAAGCCGCAATTTCGGCATCGCAGGCGACACGACGGTCGGGTTGCAGCACCGCGTCTCGCAGGTGATCGCCGCCAAGCCTGCCAAAATCATCCTTCAGATCGGCACCAACGACATCGAGTTCGGCAAGCTGACGCCGGACGGAATCGTTGCCAATATCGATGACTGTGTCGCGCAATTGCAGACCGGTCTGCCGGGGGTGAAGATTTATGTCGAAAGCCTGCTTCCGCGCCAGCCGCAATACGACGACAAGGTCCGCGCCGTGAACGCACTGTTGAAAGCCGCCGTCGAAAAACGCGGGCTCCCCTATATCGACCTCTATCCGCATTTCGTCGCCAGCGGCCGCCTCGATCCCAGGCTCACGCCCGACGACCTGCATCTGTCGGGCGAAGGTTATCTTCGCTGGCGCGACATCATCCGCCCCTATCTCGGAAACAACTGACCCATGCCCCGCAAGCTCATCATCGACGGCAAGGAAGTGGAGGCGGAGGACAATCTCACGCTGCTGCAAGCCTGCGAGCAGGCGGGCGCCGAGGTGCCGCGCTTCTGCTACCACGAGCGTCTGTCGGTGGCCGGCAATTGCCGCATGTGCCTGGTCGAATGGGTCGGCGCGCCGAAACCCCAGGCCTCGTGCTCGCTGCAGGTGAAAGACGTCTTCCCCAACAAGGACGGAACGCCCGCCAGGATCAACACCAATTCGCCTTACGTGAAAAAAGCGCGCGAAGGCGTGATGGAATTTTTGCTCATCAACCATCCGCTGGATTGCCCGATCTGCGACCAGGGCGGCGAGTGCGATCTGCAGGACCAGGCGATGGGCTATGGCCGCGCCGCGTTCCACCGCTTCAACGAGAACAAGCGCGCCGTCGAAGACAAATATATGGGCCCGCTGGTCAAGACGGTGATGACCCGCTGCATCCAATGCACCCGCTGTGTGCGCTTCGCCACCGAAGTGGCGGGCGTGCCCGACCTCGGCGCCACCGGCCGCGGCGAGGATATGGAGATCACGACCTATCTGGAAAAGGCGTTCGCCTCCGAGCTGTCCGGCAATGTGGTCGATCTCTGCCCCGTGGGTGCGCTGACTTCCAAGCCCTATGCCTTCAACGCGCGGCCGTGGGAATTGAAGAAGACCGAGTCCGTCGACGTGATGGACGCGCAAGGCTGCAACATCCGCGTCGATACGCGCGGGCGCGAAGTGCTACGCGTGTTGCCGCGCCTCAATGAAGAGATCAACGAGGAGTGGATTTCCGACAAGGCGCGCCACGCCTGCGACGGGCTTTCGCGCCAGCGGCTCGATCAGCCTTACGTCCGCAAGAGCGGCAAGCTGCTTCCCGCGACCTGGGCCGAGGCCTTCGCGGCGATTGCCGTGCGGGTTGCCGAAACCTCGCCCGAGCGCATGGCCGCCATTGTCGGCGATCTGGCGGCCGCCGAGGAAATCAAGGCACTGAAGGATTTGATGGCGCGGCTCGGCGTGGTCAATCTCGATTGCCGCCAGGATGGCGCAAAGCTCGGCGGCGCGCGTCCGTCCTATCTGTTCAATACGACGATTGCTGGCGTGGAAGCGGCCGACGCGCTGCTTCTGATCGGCAGCAATCCGCGCTGGGAAGCGCCGGTGCTGAACGCGCGCATCCGCAAGAGCTGGCTGAACGGCGCTCTCACGGTCGCCAATGTCGGCGCGGCAGTCGATCTCACCTATCCCGTGGAACAGTTGGGCGCGGAGGTCGGTCTGCTGGAAGCACTCGCGGATGGCAGTCATCCGTTCGCAGCCGTTCTGAAGAATGCCAAGCGGCCCATGCTGATCCTTGGCACCGGCGCCCTGACGCGGCCCGACGGTGCGGTCATCCTGAAGCTCGCGGCGAAGATCGCGGCCGAAACCGGCATGATCGGTCCGGCAGGCACGCTCGCCGATGGCGGTTGGAACGGATTCAACGTGCTGCATACTGCGGCCAGCCGCGTGGCGGCGCTCGATCTCGGCTTTGTGCCAGGCGAGGGCGGGCGCGACGTGGCCGGTATCGTGGACGGCGCCCAGAAGGGCGAGATCGACTTCATCTATTCGCTCGGCGCGGACGAGTTTGCCGCCGACAAGCTGGGCCGCGCCTTCGTGGTCTATCAGGGCAGCCACGGCGACATCGGCGCGCACAATGCGGATGTCGTTCTGCCCGGCGCGGCTTACACGGAAAAGGACGGCCTCTACGTCAATTTCGAGGGCCGGGTGCAGGAAGCCGAACGCGCCGCCTTCCCACCGGGCGAGGCGAAGGAGGATTGGGCGATCCTGCGCGCGCTGTCCGATGTGCTGGGCAAGCGCCTGCCGTATGACGATCGGGCCGCGCTGCGTGCCGCCATCGTCGCCGATGCGCCGCATTTCGCCGTGCTGAACAAGGCGCCCGTCCATGGCGGAGCCGCCCCCGCGATTTGGAATGACGTTGGTGCGGAAGGGCCGCTGGAAACGGCGGCGCCGCTTGCGGCGGCGATCGCGGACTATTACCTCACCAATCCCATTGCGCGCGCCAGCCGCACGATGGCCGAGTGCAGCCGCGTCTTCGTGCATGGCGAACACGCGATGGCGGCGGAGTAGGCGATGCCACTGACACAACTCCTCCAGCACCTCGGTCTGCCCTTTGCCTGGGCGTGGGCGATCAGCGTCGTGACGCTGGTCGTGGTATTCGCCGTGGCCCTGCTGGTGATGCTCGCTTTCATCCTGTTGTTCGACCGCAAGGTCTGGGCGGCGGTGATGATGCGGCGTGGTCCGAATGTGGTGGGTGCCTTCGGCCTGCTGCAATCCTTCGCCGATTTCTTCAAGTTCATGTTCAAAGAGCCGGTGATTCCCGCCGGTGCCAACAAGGGCATATTCCTTTTGGCGCCGCTGCTCAGTTTCGTGCTGGCGTTTGCCGCCTGGGCGGTGGTGCCGCTCGACCAGGGCTGGGTGTTTTCCGACATCAATGTGGGCGTGCTCTACCTGTTCGCGATTTCCTCGCTCGGCGTTTACGGCATCATCATGGGCGGCTGGGCGTCGAACTCGAAATATCCGTTCCTCGCCTCGCTGCGGTCCGCCGCGCAGATGGTGTCCTACGAGGTCTCCATCGGCTTCGTCATCATCACCGTGTTGCTGTTCGCCGGATCGCTGAACCTGTCGGCCATCGTGCATGCCCAGGAGCATTGGTGGTTCGCGTTCACCATCCTGTTTCCGATGTTCGTGATCTTCTTCGTCTCGGCGCTGGCCGAAACCCAGCGCCCACCGTTCGATTTGCTGGAAGCGGAATCGGAACTCGTGGCCGGTTTCATGGTCGAATATTCTTCGACGCTGTACTTGCTGTTCATGATCGCCGAATACGTCAACATCGTGCTGCTTTGCGCCCTGATGTCGATCATGTTCCTGGGCGGCTGGCTGCCGCCGCTGGCGATCTGGCCGCTGACCGCCGTGCCTGGCGTGATCTGGCTGCTGATTAAAGTGTGGGGCCTGTTCTTCCTGATCGCGATGGTGAAGACGTTCGTGCCGCGCTATCGCTACGACCAGTTGATGCGCCTGGGCTGGAAAGTGTTCCTGCCGACGTCGTTGTTCTGGGTTGTGCTGACGGCGGCCTGGGTTGTCGTCTTCCACCATCACGCGGGAGTCTAGGATGGCCACTCTCGATCGCGCGGCGCGGCAGATTTTCCTCTGGGAATTCGTCAAGGCGTTTCTCTTGGCGATGCGCTACTTCTTTGCACCCAAGGCGACGCTGAATTATCCCTTCGAGAAGGGACCGCTGTCGCCGCGCTTCCGCGGCGAGCATGCGCTCAGGCGCTATCCCAACGGCGAGGAGCGCTGCATCGCCTGCAAGCTGTGCGAGGCGATCTGCCCGGCCCAGGCGATCACCATCGAAGCCGAACCGCGCGAAGACGGCAGCCGCCGCACCACGCGCTACGACATCGACATGGTGAAATGCATCTATTGCGGTTTCTGCCAGGAAGCATGCCCAGTGGACGCCATCGTGGAAGGGCCGAACTTCGAATTCGCGACGGAAACGCGCGAGGAACTCTACTACGACAAGGACCGCTTGCTGGCGAATGGCGACCGCTGGGAAATCGAAATCGCGCGCAACCTGGAAATGGATGCACCGTACAGATGAGAAAACGCCACACCGCGCCCCATTTCTTCATGGCCGCCCTTGAGGCGGCCATCCAGCCGGCGCGTGTCCACGCGCCGAAAGGTTTTTTGAATTGCTGGATGGCCGGGTCGAGCCCGGCCATGACGAAGGTGAGATAGAGCCATGCTCCAAGCCATCGCCTTCTATGTCTTCTCGGCGATCCTAATCGCCGCGGCGTTCATGGTGATCGTCTCGCGCAATCCCGTGCATTCGGTGCTGTTCCTGATCCTCGCCTTCTTCAACGCGGCCGCCTTGTTCGTGCTGCTCGGCGCGGAATTCCTGGCGATGATCCTGGTCGTGGTCTATGTCGGCGCGGTCGCCGTACTGTTCCTGTTCGTGGTGATGATGCTCGATGTGGATTTCGCCGAGATGCGGCGCGGGGCGCAGCAATATCTGCTTCCCGGCCTCGCCGTCGGCGGACTCCTGGCGCTGGAGCTTATCTTCGTCGTCGCGTTCCGCTGGGACATCGCACCGCATGCGGCGCGGGCCGTCGCGGCGGCAACGCCCGTGGGCGTCTCCAATACGGTGGCGCTGGGGCATATCCTCTATACGGACTACGTCTATTACTTCCAGGTCGCGGGACTGGTGCTGCTGGTGGCGATGATCGGTGCCATCGTGCTGACGCTGCGCCATCGGCCGGGCGTGCGGCGGCAGCGGGTCTGGACGCAGGTCTCGCGCACGCCGGAAACGGCGATGGATGTGGTCGATGTCAAGCCGGGGCAGGGGGCGTAGATGGCAATCGGTCTAGGCCATTATCTGACGGTCGCCGCCGCGCTGTTCACCATCGGCGTGTTCGGCATCTTCCTGAACCGCAAGAACGTGATCGTCATCCTGATGTCGATCGAGCTGATCCTGCTCGCGGTCAACATCAACTTCGTCGCGTTCTCCTCGTTCCTGCACGATCTGGTGGGGCAGGTCTTCGCGCTGTTCGTGCTGACGGTCGCCGCCGCCGAGGCCGCCATCGGGTTGGCCATTCTGGTCGTGTATTTCCGCAACCGCCACAGCATCGCTGTGGAAGACGTCAATCAGATGAAGGGTTGAGATGTACACCGCACTCGTCTTCCTCCCCATCATCGCCTCGGCTGTCGCCGGCCTCGGCGGCCGTTTCATCGGCGCGCGGATGTCGGAACTGGTGACGACCGTCGCGCTGTTCGTGTCGTGCGCGCTGTCGATTTATGCCTTCTACGACGTGGCCATCCTGGGCCATTCGCAGATCGTTCCGTTGTGGACGTGGATTTCCTCGGGCGATTTCGAGGTCGATTGGGCGATCCGCGTCGATACGCTGACGGCGGTGATGCTGGTGGTGGTGACGGGCGTGTCCTCGCTCGTGCATCTCTACTCCATCGGCTACATGCACGACGACGAAGGCCGCCCGCGGTTCTTCTCGTTCCTCTCGTTCTTCACCTTCGCGATGCTGATGCTGGTGACGGCGAACAACTTCCTACAGGTATTTTTTGGCTGGGAAGGCGTCGGGCTGGCGTCCTATCTGCTGATCGGCTTCTGGTACAAGAAGCCCAGCGCCAACGAGGCCGCGCTGAAAGCCTTCGTGGTCAACCGCGTCGGCGATTTCGGCTTTGCGCTCGGGATTTTTGCCATCTTCACCGTCTTCAAGACGCTGAATTTCGATGCGGTGTTCGCCGCCGCGCCCGCCATGGCCGGTAAGACCTTCCTGTTCGCCGGATATAACGTCGACATCCTCACCACGATCTGCCTGCTGTTGTTCGTCGGCGCGATGGGCAAGTCGGCGCAGCTTGGTCTGCACACCTGGCTGCCCGACGCCATGGAAGGCCCGACGCCGGTCTCCGCCTTGATCCATGCCGCCACGATGGTGACGGCCGGCGTGTTCCTGGTCTGCCGCTGCTCGCCCTTGTACGAACTGGCGCCCCGGGCGCTCGAGTTCGTTACATTCATCGGAGCGTCCACGGCGTTTTTCGCGGCGTCCATCGGCCTGTTCCAGAACGACATCAAGCGGGTGATCGCCTATTCGACTTGTAGCCAGCTCGGCTACATGTTCGCGGCGGCGGGCGTCTCGGCCTACGGCGCGGCGATGTTCCACCTGTTCACCCACGCCTTCTTCAAGGCGCTGCTGTTCCTCGCGGCGGGCTCCGTCATCCACGCGATGCATCACGAGCAGGACATGCGCAAGATGGGCGGGCTGGCGCGCGCCATTCCATTCACCTGGGCGATGATGCTGATCGGCAATCTGGCGCTGACCGGGTTCGGCTTCCCACTGCTGGGCATCGGCACCGCCGGGTTCTATTCCAAGGACGGCATCATCAACGCCACCTATCTGGCCGGCACCGGCATTGGGACTTATGCCTTCGTGCTGACGGTCCTGGCCGCGCTGATGACCTCGTTCTATTCCTGGCGCCAGTTCCTGATGACGTTCCACGGCAAGTATCGCGGCGGCGAGGGCCATGGACACGGGGTCAAGCTCGAAGACGTCCACGAATCCCCGCTGACCATGCTGGTTCCGCTGGGCGTGCTGGCGCTCGGCGCGCTGGTGGCAGGCGCGATCTTCGCCCATCTTTATATTGGTGCAGACTCCAGTACCTTCTGGCGCGGCGCGGTGGCGGTGGCATTCGGCCACGCGAGCGGTCGGGAATTGCCGTTATGGGTTGAGTTCGCGCCGTTCGTGGTCACGCTGCTCGGCTTCGCCATCGCCTACTACTATTACATCCTCAATCCCGAGCTTCCCGCGCAGATGGCGGCGCGCAAGGGCATGCTCTACACCTTCGTCTACAACAAATGGTATTTCGACGAGCTTTATGCCTTTCTGTTCGTGCGCCCCGCCATGCGGATCGGCCGCTTTCTATGGAAGATCGGCGACGGCAAGATCATCGACGGACTGGGGCCTGACGGCATTGCCGCCCGCGTGCTGGACACCACGCGTGGCGCGGTCCGCCTGCAATCGGGATACGTCTATCACTACGCCTTCGCGATGCTGATCGGCGTCGTTGCGCTGACCACCTGGTTCGTGATCGTGGGGGTCGTGCCATGAACTTCTTCATGAGCCACATCCTCAGCATCATCACCTTCCTGCCGCTGGTGGGCGCCGCGTTCATCCTGCTGACGCGTGGGTCGCAATCGGTGGTTGCCTCCACGGCGCGCTGGGTGGCGATGATCGTGACGGTGATCGATTTCGCGCTGTCCATTCTGTTGTGGGCGAAATTCGACGGATCGACCGCTGCGTTTCAGTTCGTCGAGCACACCGCCTGGCTCGGCAACGGGATCGACTATCATATGGGTGTGGACGGCATTTCGATGCTATTCGTCGTGCTGACCGGCGCTCTGATGCCATTCTGCATCCTGGCGAGCTGGAAATCCATCCAGACGCGCGTCCCCGAATACATGATCGCCTTCCTGGTGCTCGAAACCCTGATGATGGGCGTGTTTGCGGCGCTGGATCTGTTCCTATTCTATGTCTTCTTCGAGGGCGGGCTGATCCCGATGTTCCTCATCATCGGCGTGTGGGGCGGCAAGCGGCGCGTCTATGCCAGCTTCAAGTTCTTCCTCTATACGCTGCTCGGCTCGCTCTTGATGCTGCTGGCGATCCTGGCGATGTATTTCTACACGGGCACCGCCGACATCGAGACGTTGATCCGCACCGCGCATTTCCCGGTGGCGATGCAGACCTTCTTGTGGCTCGGCTTCTTCGCCTCGTTCGCGGTGAAGCTGCCGATGTGGCCGGTGCACACCTGGCTGCCCGATGCGCACGTGGAAGCGCCGACCGCGGGGTCTGTGGTCCTCGCCGCCATCCTGTTGAAGATGGGCGGTTACGGCTTTCTGCGCTTCTCGTTGCCGATGTTCGCTTCTGCTTCTGTGACGTTCGCGCCGATGATGTTCGCGCTCTCGATCGTGGCGATTATCTATACCTCGTTCGTGGCGCTGGCCCAGGACGACGTGAAGAAACTCATCGCCTATTCCTCGGTCGCCCATATGGGCTTCGTGACCATGGGCCTGTTCACGCTCACGCAGGTCGGCATCGACGGCGGCATCTTCCAGATGCTGTCGCACGGCGTCGTATCGGGCGCCTTGTTCCTTTCCGTCGGTGTGATCTACGACCGCATGCACACCCGTGAGATTTCGGCCTATGGCGGGCTGGTCCACCGCATGCCGATCTATGCCGCGTGCCTGATGGTGTTCGCGCTGGCCAATGTCGGGCTACCGGGCACCGGCGGCTTCGTCGGCGAGTTCCTGACCATGCTTGGCGCCTTCCGGGTCAACACCTGGGTCGCGATCTTCGCGGCGACGGGCGCGATCCTCTCGGCCTGCTACATGCTCTACCTTTATTGGCGCGTGGTCTTCGGCGAGCTGGTGA
>Ga0265339_10002959_pt1 | contig 11995 bp, 9 predicted proteins | sample 4CB219metaG_FD_202085 | JGI IMG/M metagenome (GOLD analysis project Ga0265339, IMG submission 202085) | Rhizosphere microbial communities from Carex aquatilis grown in University of Washington, Seatle, WA, United States - 4-CB2-19 metaG | ecosystem: Host-associated > Plants > Roots > Rhizosphere...
GGGCGCATGATCAAGTTCGAGCACACGATCTTCGCGCTGCCGTTCGCGCTCGCGGCGGCGGCGATCGCGGCGCGCGGCCACGGCCTCTCGGTCGCGCGGGTCGCCGGCATCATCGTCGCCATGGCCGGCGCGCGCACGGCGGCCATGGGCTTCAACCGCATCGCCGACCGTCACATCGACGCCAAGAACCCGCGCACGGCGCGCCGCGAGCTGCCCGCCGGCGCCGTCACGCTGCGCGCCGCCTGGACGCTGACGCTGGTGGCCGCCGCGACGTTCGTCGCCGCGGCGGCGTTCCTGGGCCCGCTGTGCCTGGCGCTCTCGCCCGTCGCGCTCGTGTTCCTCTTCGGCTACTCGTTCACGAAGCGCTTCACGTTCCTCTGCCACCTCTTCCTCGGCCTCGCGATCGCCTCGGGCCCCGCGGGCGCGTGGATCGCCGTGCGGGGCGACTTCGGCCTCGTCCCCGGGTTGCTCATGATCGCCGTCGCCTGCTGGATCGCCGGCTTCGACGTCCTGTACGCCCTCGCCGACCGCGACTTCGACCGCGGCGCCGGCCTGCACTCGATCCCCGCGCGCTTCGGCGTCACGGGCGCGCTCGTCATCTCGGGCGCGCTCCACGCCGTGACCCTGGGCGCGCTCCTCGCGCTCGCCCCCCTGGCCCACCTCGGGGCGCCGTACATCGTGGGCGTGGCGGTCGTCGCCGCGCTCCTGGTGTACGAGCACGCCATCGTGCGCCCGAGCGACCTCTCGCGCCTCGACGCCGCCTTCTTCACGCTCAACGGCTACGTGTCGGTGGTGTTCTTCGTCGCCACCCTCGCCGACGTCCTGTTCCGATAGCGGCTGGCCGCTCATCGAGCGCGATGGCGCCGCCCACCCGACGCCAGCCGCCGAGCGCCAGCCAGGTGCGCGGCGACGCCACCGGGCTCGGCGTTTGCGGGACTGGCGGAGGCCGCCTCCACCCGTCGAACCAGCCCCCCGAGCTGCGCGGATCGACCCCCGGCGCCGCGCGCAGGTGCTTGCGAAAGTTGAGGAGGACGTAGACGAGCCCGCGCCGCGCCTCCGAGGGCGTGCGGAGCGCGTGCGCGTGATAGCGGCTGGTCCAGACCTTCCCGCGGCGGTCGAGGGCCCTGTTGAGCGCCTTCGCGCACCGCACGGCCACCCCCTGGACCCCGCGGATGAGCGCCAGGTGCTCGTCGGCCTCGACGACGAGATGGACGTGATCGGTCTGAACGGAGAAGTGCACGACCCGAAACGCCGCCTTGTGGGAGGCCGCCAGCGAGCGCTCCACGACGGGATAGACCCGCGCCGAACGCAACGAGCGGAGCCCCTCCCGCGCCCGCAGCGTGACGTGCACCGGCCACCTCGCGGCGTGCGCAGGTCGCGGCCGGTGAGGCGGGCTCCTGCGCGTCGCCTCCCGCTTCCGTCCCGCCCCCGGCCGTCGCCCTCCCCAGCGCGCGACCTCCTCGAGCCGCAACCGCAGCTGCCTTTGCCCACCCATCGCCGGCCTTTTCGGCCGACGCGCGCCGCGGTTGCGGGGCGGGGCGGAGGAGGATCATTGCCCAATCAAGAAGGCCTCTCCCGACCGAACGGAGGCGAAAAGCCGTCCATCTTGATTGGGCACTGATCCACCGCGGGGTGACGCCCGGGCGGGACGCCGCGGCTCGGGCTCGATCAGTGCCCCAATCAAGTGCCGGCGCGGCACATCCGGCCCCGACCGACCCTCTTGATTGGGCAATGATCCCCATCCGACGGCGGGCGCCTCGGCCCGGAGGTCGCGCCGGCGCTCCCTCGGGGCGGTCGCCGGCGCGGACGCCGGGACTAAACCTCGGCGCAGCGACGGTCTGGGTGGCCGAGCCTGGCGAGGAGGCCCTCGAGCTGGCGGCAGAGATCGCGCTTGCGGACGAGGGCGTCTGCGCCGGCGGTCTGAGCGGCTTGGCGGACCTCTTCGGCGTCCTCGATCGTGCAGACGACGACGGCGGGCGCGGGGACTCGCGACTTCAGCAGGCGCGTCGCCTCGAGCGTGTCGACGCCGGGCATAGACGAGTCGATCAGCACCACGTCCGGCTTCACCTCGGAGGCGAGCACGAGCGCGTCGGCGCCGTCGCGGGAGAGACCCACGACCTCCACTCCGCGCAACTCGGAAACGAACCGCCGAAGCGCCTCTCGCAGCAGCGGGCTGTCGTCGGCGATGAGCACCCTGATGGCACCGTCCATATCTCCACCTCCCACTGAAGACCGTGGCACACGGGTCTTCCCCGACCCATCGGGGAGGACCCGTGGATCGCCAAGGGAGATCCCCCACCCCGTCGCGCCGGCGGGCTCGGCGCTCAGTGGCCGACGGGCGTCAGCGCCAGGGGCGCGGTCACCGTCACCGTGGTCCCCCGGCCCGGCGCGCCCGTGACCGCCACGGTGCCCGCGATCGCCAGGGCCCGCTCACGCATGCCAACGAGGCCGAGCGACGTCGCGCGGCCGAGGACGTCGGGCGAGATGCCCTTGCCGTCGTCGGCGATGGTGAGGCGCGCTTCATCGGCGCGCTCCTCGAGGGTCACGACGAGGTGGCGCGCCTCCGCGTGGCGCGCGACGTTCGTCAGCGCCTCCTGAAGAATGCGGAAGAGCGTCAGCGCCGTCGTGGGCGGGAAGACGGCGCCGTTCCCGGGCAAGCGCACCTGGCAGGCGACGCCCGTGCGCTGCTCGAACTCGCGCACGCAGCCCTCGACCGCGGCGGGCAGGCCGAGCTCGTCGAGGATCGACGGGCGCAACGACGCCGAGATCCGGCGCGTCGTCTCCAGCGTCTCGCGGATGAGCTCGTCCATGCGCGACAGGCGCGCCAGCACCTCGGCGTCCGCGGCGCCTGGCTTCCCGCGCAGCCAGCCCACGTCGAACCTCAGCACCGTGAGCGCCTGACCCACCTGATCGTGCAGCTCGCGCGCGAGGTCGCGCCGCTCCTCCTCCCGGATGTCCGCGAGGCGCGCGCCCAGCGCCCGCAGCTCCGCCGCCGACCGCTCGACGTCGTGCAGCGCCGTCTCGGCGCGCCGCATGGCCTCCCAGCGGTCGGTGATGTCCCAGCAGCTCCCCACGAGCCGCGCCGCGCGGCCGTCGGCGTCGCGCACGACGTCGCCGCGGGTGTGCAGCATGCGCACGCCGTCGTCGGGGCGCATGATGCGGTGGTCGTAGACGAAGGGCGTCCCGTTCTCCTGCGCCTTCGCGAGCACGGCCAGCGTGTGAGCGCGGTCGTCCGGGTGCACGGCCGCCAGGAACGTCTCGTAGCTCGGCGCGTGCGTCGCGCGATCGACGCCGTAGATCCGGTACAGCTCCTCGGACCACGTCACCCGGTTGCGCGCCACGTCCCACTCCCAGCTCCCCACGTGCGCGACGCGCTGGGCCTCGGCCAGCCGCGCCTGGCTGCGCGCGAGCTCGCGCTCGGCCTTGCGGCGCACGGTCACGTCGACGCCCGTCCCCACGATGTGCGAGATGGCGCCGTCGCTCCCGCGCAGCGGCGCGAACGAGGCGTCGATGTAGACGATGCCGCCCGCGTGCGACAGGATGTTCGTCTCGAAGCGCGACGACTCGCCGCGCGCCGCCTTCGCGATGGCCTCGGTGACGCGCGCGCGCTCGATCTCCGAGTGCGAGAACCACGGCAGCGACACGAAGCGGTGCCCGACGACCTCCTCGCGCGCGAGCCCGCCCGCCGCCAGCGGCGACTGGTTCGAGTCGAGCACGACGCCGTCGAGCGAGAACAGGCCGACGAAGGCGAAGATCGCGTCGAGGACCCCGCGCAGGCGCGTCTCGTCCGCGACGACGACGTCGAAGTCACCGGCGCGCCAGAGCTCGCGCGCTTGCGACACGGACGCGGCGCGCACGACCTCCGCCGCGGGCCCCGTCGCGAGGAAGCGCTCGACGCCGCCGCTGCCGAGGCCGTCGCCCTCGATGATCAACACCCGAACCGCCAGTCCGTCCTGCTTCACGGTCACACCTCGCTGCCCCCCTCTGCAGGATAGGGGTCCGCGCGCCGAGAGGTCAATCTCGACGCGCGTCAGGGGCCCGATGCGCGCCGCGTTTACTTCACGGTCAGGTGGTACGTCACGTCCTGCGTTCCCCCGCAGGACTCGCCTGGAGCGGCCGTGAACTGGATCGTGTGCGCTCCAGGCGCCAGCGGCTTCACCAGGAGGTAGTAGCCCTCGTCGACGGACGGCGAGAGCGTCAGGTCGGGCACCTGGGCCGCCGTGACCCCGAAGATGTTCTTCTTGGGGAGCTGGAGCGAGAAGAGCGCCGACTTCTCGAGGTACTGCTCGGGATCGTTCACCGGCACGCCGTCGATCGTCGCCGTGACGACGGCGCCCGCGATGCACTCGACCTGGCTGCGGATGAACGCCTCCGTGCGCTGGTCCGCCGGGTCGGTGAGGAACGCGCCGTAGAAGTCGTTCGAGAGCGGGAAGAACAGCGAGACGCCCTTCGGCACCTTGCAGGTCCGCGTGACCGGCGAGCCGTCGAGGGTGCCCGCCAGGAAGAAGACGTCGCCCTTCTGGTTGCTCCCGCAGTCCTTGCCCGTCGTATCGAGGATCGCCGCCTTGTTCGCCTGGGTCTCGGCGGCCCACACCCACCAGTTCGCGGCGAGCTGTCCGTAGACCGGGCCGTTGGGGACGATGCCCGGGTTGCTCTCCTGCGCTTCGGCACGACCGAGGCCGAGACCGAGCACGGTGACGATGGCGAGGAACGTTTGCGTCAGCTTCATGGTGACTCCTTCCACACTCCGACAACCTTGCGCCGAATTGCGCGGCGCCGCGCGTGGCCTACTTGGTGACGAGGCCGGCCTCTCGCAAGGCCGCCGGAACGTACACCGTGCGCGCGAAGAAGAGGTGCGGCATTCCGTCGCAGCGGCAGAAAAGATCCGGGCCGCCCAAGACGTAAGCGCAAAGACTGTATCGACGCGCGCGCCGGGCCAGCGGTCGCTCAGGTCAGCCCGGTGAGCACGCCCGGGTACCGGGGGTCACCGAATCCGCTGGCCTGGAGCCCGAACATGTTGAGGAACGCGGCATGGAGCTTGTTGTGCGGGTCGCCCTTGTTGACGACATAGCGGCCGGGACGGAGCGTGCCGTTGCCCTGGCCGGCGAGCACGTAGGGCAGATCGCGCCGGTTGTGGACCTGACCGGCGGAGAGCTCGTTCACCCAGAAGACGACGGACCCGTCGAGCAGCGTCTGCCCGTCGGCGTCGGTCACGGCCGCGAGCTTGTCGAGCAGGTCGGAGAACCGCTGCGCGTACCAGGTGTTCACCTGCGCGAGCTGGGGCGCGTTGTTGACGTCGTCGTGCGACATCTTGTGGTGCTCGTTCGAGATCATGATCTCCGAGTGCACGACGGTGCTCTCGGCCGTGGACCACTGGATCGTCGCGACGCGCGTGAGGTCGCAGGCGAGCGCGAGCTGGAGGATCCCGAGCTGCGCGGCGCCGATGGTCGCGAAGTCACCGACACACGTCGCGGGCCGCGAGTCCTGCAGGCACGAGTACGGCTTGAGGCTCACCATCGGATCCGTGGGCGTGACGCCGCGGCAGGCGTCGGTCGTGCTGCCGACGGTGAGCAGCTGCTTCTCGAGCTCGCGGATCGAGGTCGCGTGCGCGTCGAGCTTCACTCGATCGGACGCGCCGAGCGTCGACGACAGGCTCGTCAGATCGCCGAGCACGGCGTCGAGCACCGTCCCGCGACGCTTCTGCGTGGCGAGGATCGTCGCCTGCGAGGCCTGCGTGTCGCCGAAGAGCGCCGCGAAGGCGCGCGAGGGATCGTCCTCGGGGATCACGGGATCGCTCGAGGCGCGGTAGGCCATCTTCGTGACCATCGGTTCGAGGATCGTGCTGGTCGACTGGACCCCGAGCGACAGCGAGGTGAAGCGCTTGCCCGCGCCGATCGACTTGGCGATGACCTGGTCGATCGACGGGCCGCCCGCCGTGCCGTCGATGATGTGGTCGGCGCGCCCGAGGCCCGACGGCCCGATGATCATCGGCATGGCCGTCAGCATCGTGCCCATGGAGAGATCGTGCGCGTTGCTGCCGGGCGAGTTGTACGAGACCTCGTTCGAGAGGCCGCGCAGGACGAGCAGGTCGTTTCTGTGCGCCTGAAGGGGCGCGAGGATCGGCGACAGCGTGAAGTTGGTGTCGGCGCCGCTGGGCGCCCAGTTGTTCATGATCGTGCCGTTGGCGCTGAAGAAGACGATGAAGCGCTTGGCGACGCCCGCGGCCCGCGCGCGACGCCGCGTGCCCATGGCCTCGAGAAAAGGCAGCGCGACGGCGATGCCGCCCGCGCCGCGCAGGAGCGTACGCCGGCTGAGCGCCTTCACGGCGTCACCTCCAGCTGCGTGAAGGCAGGCACCTGCGTCGCGGCGACGAGCAGCTCGATGATGCTCTGCTTGCTGGTCTGGAACGACGCCGCGAGGTGATCGAGCGTGGGCTCGTCCTCGGGCGTCTCGAAGCGCCCGAAGCCGAAGCGGAAGAGCTGCTTGACGGTGCACGCCGCCACCTGAGGGCTCGTGGCCAGCTTCTGCGCGAGCGCGACGGCGCCCACGAACGGTCCGTCGACGTCCGTGCCCTTGAGGTTGCCCGAGGCGTCGATGGGCTGGCCGCCCTCGGTGTCGCGCCAGCGGCCGATGCCGTCGTAGTTCTCGAAGGCGAGCCCGATGGGGTCCATGAACGTGTGGCACGCCGCGCACACCGCCGTCGAGTCGTGCTCGGCGAAGCGCTGCCGCGCCGTCGTGTTGGGCGTGATGACGGGCGGCGTGATGTTCACGTTCGCGGGCGGCGGCGGCACGCTGCCGCACAGGATGTCCTCGAACACGAACTTGCCGCGGTGGACGGGGTCGGTGGAGTCGGCCTTCGCGAAGGTGGCGAGCACGGCGGGCTGGGTGAGCAGGCCCGCGCGCTGCTTCGGATCCAGCATGAGCTTGCCGTCGGCCGCCGGCGCGCCCGCGCCGTAGAGCGGCGCCACCTCGGCGGGCACGTAGGTGTACGGCGCCGTGAGGAGCGTGTTGAGGTCGCCCGGCCCGGAGAAGATCGTGCGCACCACGAACGACTGCGTCTCGAGCAGCATCGCCGCGCCCAGCGTGGGCGTGAAGCTGGGGAATGCCGTCTTGTCCTTCTGCAGGCTCGCGAGGTTCACGAGGTGCAGCCACTCGGTGAAGAACTGCGCGATGCGGTCGGTGACGGCGCCGTTCGTCGCCGTGAGCAGCCGACGGGCCTGGGCCTCGAGCTGCGAGGGCGTGCGCAGCTGGTCCGCCGCCGCCGCGGTGAAGAGCGCGTCGTCGGGCATCGAGCCGAGCAGGAAGTACGACAGGCGCGAGGCGATCTCCCACGACGTCAGCGGGATCGCCGGCGCGCCCGCGGCGGGGACGCCGTGCTCGACGCGGTAGAGGAAGTGCGGCGACATCAGCATCGCCTCGAGCACCGTCTGCACGCTCGTCGGCGCGTCGAAGCTCTTCGAGGCGGTCACGTAGATCCCGTCGAGCGCGTCGACCTCCGCGCTCGTGAGCGGCCGCCGCCACGCGCGCTGCCCGAACCGCGTCAGGAACGTGCGCACGCAGCCGTCGCCGCCGGTCGCGGGATCGCAGCCCATGAGGCCCGTGAGGTTCTTCGTCGCGCTGACGGCCAGCGCCTCCGCGGCGACGAGGTACTGCTGCGCCAGGCTCGTGCCGACGTTCTGCGTGTCGGCGTTGTTCGTGAATCCCTCGGCGAGCACGTCGGGTTCGAAGTTCAGCGCCGGCTGCGTCGTGTCCCCCAGCAGATCGCGGACCGTGTTGTCGTACTCGGTGCGCGTGAGGCGCCGCAGCGGGGCCCGCCCCGGCACGAGCGGCGCCGCGACGCCGCCCCCCACCCCGCCCGCGCCGCCGCCGGCCCCGGCCGCCCCCGCGGGCGCGCCGGCGAGGCCGCTCGCGCCCGCCGCGCCCGCCCGCGAGCCGCCGCCCACGGCCCCGCGGCACCCCGCGAGGCCGAAGATGACCGCGACGACGGCGAGCGCGGCGACCCACAGCGCGCCGCTGATGAGCGCCGGAGCTCGCCCGGGCAGCGGAACCTCCATGCCAGTGAATGGCCGGGGCCGACCGTTTACGTCGCGGGTCGCGTTCTTTTTCGCCGGGCTCGAGTATCCGCTTTTCCGGAAGCCCCGGGCGCGGGCCCGGCTACCGCTGCGGCTGCCAGCCCGGGCCCTTGGGGGGCTGATTCTCGCCCTCGGAGCGCGAGAACGCGGCGTGCTTCGGCGGGGGCGCCGACGCCTCGCTGACCTTCTCGGGCGCGACGCGGTCGGGCGGGACGTTGCGCGGGTGATGCACGTCGAAGGAGGGGCGCTGGTTCGGATCGCAGTTGGGGCCGAAGCCGTTCGCCTCGAAGCGATACTGGAGGCGGCCCGAGCTGCCGCGCGCGTTCGCCTCGACCTGGACGTCGTGCGCCCCGGCGCGAGACGGCGAGCAGTACGACAGCAGGTAGTAGCGCTTCGACGCCGCCTCGATGCGCGCGGCGATCTCGTCGAAGCCCTTCTGGACGTCGCCCTTGTTCTGCGACGCGAACGTGCCCGAGCGGCCGATCTTCGAGAGCTGGCGCGAGTCGACCTCTTGCCCGACGCCGATGACGTAGGTCTCGAAGCCCGCACCGTCGAGGGCCTTGCCGACGTCCTCGGGGCTGGCGCGGTGGGCGCGATCCGTGCCGTCGGTGAAGACGACCAGCGTGCCGAAGCGCAGGGGCACGGGCGCGTGGTCCATCTGCTGCTGAAGCACGCGCACGCCCTCGATGACGCCGCCGTTGAGGTTCGTCGACGGGTCGCGCGGCCGGCGCGTCGCGAGCGCGCTCACGCCCCCGCGCGCGTTGCCGCCGAAGCCGACGAGCGGCGTGAGGTGGGGGCTGCCGTCGAAGGTGTACACCGCCACCTTCTGGTACGGGCCCACGCGGTCCGCGAACGACTGGGCCGCCTGAATGAGCGCCGGCATGTCGCCCGAGTCGACGACGCTGCCGCTCATGTCCACGAGCAGGAGCGTGTAGTGGATCGCCGCCACCTGCTCCTGGAGGATCGTCTGCTTGCTCTCGAGGATCGAAACGGGCTGGCCATCCTCGTAGATGCGAAAATCTTGCGGCGTCAGATCTGCGACGGGCTCGCCGCCGTGGGTGTCGACGGTGAAGTACACCGCCACATTCGAGGGCTTGCGCACCGACGCGTCGACGAGCTGGAGCTTCAGGCCGCAGCCCGCGAAGCCCACGGCCGCGACCGACAAGGCCGCACACGCAACCACTCGAACCGCGTGAGGCATCCGATTCATCGACCCGGCATAGCACGAAGGGCCGCCGGAATTAAGCTTGCACGCGTTGCGGCCGAAGAGATCAGGAGAGCATGTCAAGACGATCGGCAGCACTCCTGATGGCCGCGTCCCTCGCGGCGCTGACCTCCGCCTCCGCAAGCGCGGCCTCCCTCCCCAATGACAAGGTCGCCGAGCCGGCCATCATGGGCGGCCCCAACGACGCCGAGTACCTGCGCAAGCTCCACGCGCACGTGCACAAGCGCTGGGCGGACAACTTCCTGGCGCTCATCCAGCAGAACCTCGCGCTCGGGAACCCCCTGAACGACCCGGCGCGCGCCGCCGAGGCGGACGTCATCATCTCGGCGCAGGGCAAGCTCATCATGGCGACGATCGCCAAGGGTTCGGGCTTCGCCGGGTTCGACGACGCCGTCACCGAGGTGCTCAAGGACGCGTCGCCGTTCCCGGTTCCGCCCGTCGCCTCGCGGTCGGACGACGACAACCTCCACCTGCGCTGGACGTTCGCGCGCGACGAGCGCCGCTGCTCGGGCGTCGCCGTCGTCCACGTCGACGATCCGCTCGCGATCGCCATCCCCAAGCTCATGAAGGCAGGCCGCCGCGACGAGATCGTCTCGCGCATCGCGGCCGCGCGCAGCAGCGGCATCCCCGCCGAGCCGTCGATGACCTCGCTCGCCAACGAGTGGCTGCGCGGCGCCGGCAAGCAGCAGTGGGCCACCGTGAAGATCGCGGGCACGCTCGCCGCCAAGGGCGACGCCGACGGGCTGGCCTTCCTCAAGGCCGCCGTCACCCAGCCGGCCGACGCGCGCGCCGCGGGCGCGCTCCTCTCGGCGAACAAGATCGCCGTGTGCCCGCTCGTGAAGGCCGCGCTCGAGAGCGGCGCGCCCGCCGATCAGCTCGCGGCGGCGCAGGCGCTCGCGACGTCGGGCGAGACGGCGTGCGTCGGCGGGCTCGTGAAGATGCTCCAGAACGGCAAGCTCAAGGCCGAGGCGCGCGCCGCGGCGGCGACCGCCCTCGGCCCCGTCGACGACGTCATCGGCCAGGCCGCGCTCGCGTCGGCGGCGAAGGACGAGCCCAACCTCACGGTGAAGGCCGCGGCGCTGCTCGCGCAGATCCGCCCCAACGCGGGCCGGGCCAAGATGTTCGCCATGGTCCACCTGCTCAAGGAGCCGTCGATCGAGATGCGCAGCGCGGGCTCGGCGGGGCTCGTGCGGGCCGGCGGCGACAGCGACCTCGACGACCTCTACATGCTCTTCCGCGACACCGACCCGCGGCCGGCCGAGGCGACGCTCCGCGAGCTCGACCACGTCAAGGGCCAGAAGGCGACCGACATGATCGCCAAGCTCATGAAGCGCCCGCTCGTGCCCGTGCAGCGCGCCGCCGCGGAGCTCCTCATGAAGCGCCGCGCGAAGACGATCTTCCCGGCGTTCGCGGGCTTCGCCGACTCGCCCGACGCCCAGCTCAAGGCCATGAGCCTCGTCGCCGCCGACGACGCCAGGCTCGCGAGCGCCGGCGCCGATCCCAAGCTCGGCATCTGGGTCTACCGCGCGCGCCTCGCCCGCGGCGAGCGCGACCGCGCCGCCGACTGGCTCCTGGCCGCCCTTCCCACCCTCCCGCCCGGCCAGCAAGCCGACGCCATGGTGGAGTGGCTCTCGACGAGCGACGCCACCACCGTGGCCAGCAAGACGCGCCGCTAAGGCACGGGCGCGCTCACGCGATCCCACCGGGTGCCTGACGGCCCGGACGACCACCAGACGAAGCGGACGATGCCCTTGACGTAGTCGAGGGGCACGGTGCCCCAGACGCGCGAGTCGGAGCTGTTGTCGCGGTTGTCGCCGAGCACGAACAGCCGCTCGGGCTCGACGACCCTGCGCGAGAGCTCGCGGGCCTCTCCGAGCCGCGTGTCGGTCTCGATTCGATACGTCCTGCCGTCGAGCGTCTCGTTCCAGAGCACGCACGAGGGGTTCGCCTCGAACCTCGTGGGAGCGGCGGAGTCCCTCGAACAGTCCGCCTGCGAGCGCACGCGCTGCACCTCCACGCCGTTGACGGCGAGGCGGCCGCCGGTGATCTCGACGACGTCGCCTGGCAGGCCGACGACGCGCTTGACGTAGTTGGTCGACGGGTCGAGCGGGTACTTGAAGACGATGACGTCTCCGCGCGCCGGCACGTGGCGGAGCTTGTCGACCATGATGTGGTCGCCGACCTCCAGCGTCGGAATCATCGCCCCCGAAGGGATCTTGAACGCCTCGACGACGAAGGGCCGCACGAGGCCCGCCGCGAGCACGAGCGAGCCGACGGTGAGGAGGACCCACGCCTTGAGCAGCGTGGGCCAGGTCGCCACCTCGACACCGCGCCGGGCGAGGCGATAGGTGTCGATCGCCGCCGGGACCCGCCAGGCGACGGTCCCGACCAGGCCGGTCCACATGGCCCGCGGGTGCCCCGTGACGATGGCGGCGATCATCAGCGCGTACCAGAGGTAGTCCGTGAGGAGCCAGAACGCCGCGCGCCGCGGGCGGCGCACGGCGATGCCGCCGATCGCCGCCGAGCACCAGAACGTGACGAGCGCCGCCGTCAGCGCGAACCCACGCGCCCCTCGCTCCTCCGGCTCCATGGCGGGAAGCTTATCCCGAACGGCCTCAGTTGCCGATCTTGGGCGCCCCGAGGGCCGGCGACTCGGCTGGGCTCGTGCCGCTCGTGCTGGCCGGGCCCGACGGCCCCT
>Ga0265339_10002960_pt1 | contig 11993 bp, 12 predicted proteins | sample 4CB219metaG_FD_202085 | JGI IMG/M metagenome (GOLD analysis project Ga0265339, IMG submission 202085) | Rhizosphere microbial communities from Carex aquatilis grown in University of Washington, Seatle, WA, United States - 4-CB2-19 metaG | ecosystem: Host-associated > Plants > Roots >...
ACGGGTTTCTCTTCCTTCTGAGTCATCCTTGCCGGATATCCTCAAAAGGAATGATCTCCCATCGGGTTTTCGGAATGCGAGCACGGCCATGCCAGCCAACGGCCAGCACGTCCGGTGGCAGTTCTTTAGCCGGTCTCCCATAACTTGCCAAGAGCAAAATTCACACCAGTTTTGGCTTTTGCCCGTAATGAGGAACCCGATCAGGTGCCCCCCACTCGATAGGGCAGCGGCTGACCTGCGAAGAATGCGGTGAGATTCGCCACCACGCAGTCCTGCATGGCGAGATGCGATTCAAGTGTATGGCCGCCGATATGGGGGGTTAGCACCACGTTGGCCAGGCTCGTCAGCGCATCCGGCGGGTGCGGCTCCCTGGCATAGACGTCGAGGCCAGCGCCGGCGATTGTCTTTTCGCTGAGCGCCTTGATCAGCGCCGCCTCATCGACCACCGAGCCACGCGCGATGTTGATGACGTAGCCATCCTCGCCAAGCTTGCTGAGGACATCGGCATTGACGACATGGTGGGTCTCCGGGCCGGCGCGCACCGCGACCACCAAAACGCTGCACCATTCCGCCAGCGCCTTAAGATCAGGAAAATACCGATAGGGCACATCGTGCCGGCCGCGGCTGAAATAGCCGACCTCGGCCTCGAACGCCGTGACGCGGGCGGCGATCTTGCGGCCGATCGCGCCCATGCCGAACACGCCGATGCGGCGCCCCCGCATGCCCGCCTGCGGACGCATCATGGGCGAGGGTTTCGCCGCAGCCCAGTCGCCGCTGCGCACATATCCGTCCGCCACCAACAGCCGTCGCGTCGCGGCCAGCATCAGGGTGAGCGCGATATCGGCGACCGAAGAGGCATTGGCGCCGGGACTGTGACCGACCGCTATCGCGCGGCTCGATGCGGCCTTCAGATCGACCCCGTCATAGCCGGTGCCGTAGCAGACGATCGCGCCGAGTTTCGGCAACTTGTCCATCATGTCGCCGCCGAGCGGGGTGCCTCCGGCCGTGATCATGGCGCGAATACCCGAAAGCTCTTCCGGCGAAAACACCTCGTGCGGCGGGTTGCCGCCGGCGTCCATCAGTTCGAAGTGCTCGCCGATGCGCCGCATCAGTGTTTTTGGGAAACGCGAGAAGATCAGAACTTTTTCGGGCATCGTTCTTTCTCCTGCATCCGCCGCTCAACGACAAAGGGCGGAATCGGTTGCCCAATTCCGCCCACTTGATCATCTGTCGCTTTCGGCCTCAGCCAAGCAGCGTGCCCGGCTCGACCTTCACGCCCGGTCCCATGGTGGAGGAGACCGCCACGCGCTGGATGTAGGTACCCTTGGAGCCCGCGGGCTTCGCCTTTGCGACCGCATCCGCCAGCGCCCTGACATTGGCAACCAGCTTGTCCTCGGAGAAGGACGCCTTGCCGATGCCGGCCTGCACGATGCCGGCCTTCTCGACACGGAACTCGACCGAACCGCCCTTGGCGCCCTTCACGGCGGACGTGACGTCCATGGTCACGGTGCCGACCTTCGGGTTCGGCATCAAGCCGCGCGGACCGAGCACCTTACCGAGGCGGCCGACCAACGGCATCATGTCTGGGGTCGCGATGCAGCGGTCGAAATCGATATTGCCGCCCTGCACCTTCTCGACCAGATCCTCGGCGCCGACCACGTCCGCGCCCGCCGCCTTGGCTTCATCAGCCTTGGCGCCGCGGGCGAACACGCCGACGCGCACGGTGCGGCCGGTGCCGTTCGGCAGATTGACCACGCCGCGGACCATCTGATCGGCGTGACGCGGGTCGACGCCAAGATTGATCGAGATCTCGATGGTCTCGTCGAACTTCGCCTTGGCGCGCTCCTTGACCATCTTGATGGCGTCGGGAAGCGAATAAAGCTTCTCACGATCGACGCCTTCACGGGCCTTCTTCAAACGTTTTCCGATTGCCATGGCGCCTTACCCCGCAACTTCCAGACCCATCGAACGGGCGGAGCCCTCGACCATCTTCATGGCCGCTTCGACGGTGTCGCAATTGAGATCCTTCATCTTCTTCTCGGCGATCTCGCGCACCTGCGCCTTTGTCACCTTGCCGGCCTTGTCGCGGCCCGGCGCCTTCGAGCCGGACTGGATCTTTGCGGCCTGCTTGAGGAAGTGGGACATCGGCGGCGTCCTCATCTCGAAGGTGAAGGAACGGTCCGCGTAGATGGTGATGATCACCGGGATCGGGGTGTTCTTTTCTTCCTTCTGCGTCTGGGCGTTGAACGCCTTGCAGAATTCCATGATGTTGAGACCGCGCTGACCAAGCGCGGGACCGATCGGGGGCGAGGGATTCGCCGCACCGGCCGGCACCTGCAATTTCAGGTATCCGGTCACTTTCTTTGCCATATGTCGCTCCTCATGGTGCTGCCGGACAATCCCGGAAGCTTCACAGGACCGTGGTGCGGTTCACATGGCGGTTGGCGGCCGCCAGTTCCCTTCCACGGCATTCCGGAGGCATCGCCGCCTCCACTCTCGTCATGTCCGGACCTGGTCCGGCAATAACAACGGTCAGACTTTCTCGACCTGACCGAATTCCAGTTCAACCGGCGTCGCGCGGCCGAAGATCGAGACTGCGACCTTCACGCGCGAGCGCGCCTCGTCGATTTCCTCGACCACGCCGGAGAATGAGGCGAACGGCCCGTCCGCCACGCGCACATTCTCGCCGATCTCGAACGACACCGATGCCTTCGGCCGCTCCACGCCTTCCTGCACCTGGTGCAGGATGCGCATGGCTTCGGCTTCCGAAATCGGCATCGGCTTGTTTTCCGCGCCCAGGAAGCCCGTCACCTTCGGCGTGTTCTTGATGAGATGGAAGGCTTCGTCGGTCAGCCTCATCTTCACCAGCACATAGCCGGGAAAGAACTTGCGCTCGGCGTCGATCTTGCGGCCGCGGCGAACCTCGGTGACCTTCTCGGTCGGCACCAGAACCTGTTCGAACAGGTCATCGAGCCCACGCTGCTTGGCCTGCTCGCGGATCGACTCCGCGACCTTCTTTTCGAAGTTCGAATAGGCGTGGACGATATACCAGCGCTTGTCAGACATTTGCGTTGCGGCGCCTGCCATCAGTGGATGCCCAGCAAGAAGGTGACGAAAATGCGGATGACCTGATCCGCGGCGAAGAAAAAGAGTGAGGCCAGGGCGACCATCACGAACACCATGATCGTAGTGATTGTCGTCTCACGGCGGGTCGGCCAGGTGACCTTGGCGGTCTCCGAGCGCACTTCCTGCAGGAATTTGAACGGGCTGAAAGCCATCGTCGTCAGTGTCCGCGTCCGTCGCCAGACGAATAAGAGTTTTCAGGGAATCCGAACAGCCGTCGCTCGCCCAGCCCTCTTCTTGAAGGATGAGCCGACAAGCGGGCTCGATTGTTCGGGGATTTCGTTGGCCGCGCCGGAAATCCGCTTCACGCGGGCCGGCTGCAGGTGGCGGGTATGTACTGCGAGGGCGGCCAAAGGTCAATATCGGAGAACGACGGCAAATGGCGCGGGGCCGCCGTGCCCGGTCAAATCAAGGGCTTAGCTGGCAGGAGTGGCAGGGCTCGAACCTGCGACCCCCGGTTTTGGAGACCGGTGCTCTACCAATTGAGCTACACTCCTAGATGGACCTGCGAACATCGCCGCCGGTCCGCGCCGTTTCAAGCATAGGGGGCGGCCTGTTTGCAAGGGCGAAGCCGCCCAGCGCCTGTTCAAGCCGCGTCTTCTGCGCCAGACTTCACCCTTCCAGGGAAGAACAAGCAACGGGAGAGATGAATGAACGCGCAAACCGCCGCCAGACCGCCCGCCATCCCGCAAACGCCACCCCTGCCCCACGCAAAACCGGACCAGCTCGGGCTTTCGGCCGCCCGCCTGCAGCGGATGTCGGACGCCTTCCGACGCGAGGTCGACAAGGGAACCGTTCCCGGCGTCACCGTGCTGGTGGCGCGGCGTGGCCAAATCAGCTGGTTCGACGCGATCGGCCGCCAGGGCCCGGCGTCGCCGACGCCGATGGCGCAGAACACCATCTTCCGCATCTTCTCGATGACTAAGCCGATCGTCTCCGTCGGCATCATGATGCTGCTGGAGGAAGGTCATTTCCTGCTGAGCGATCCGGTCGCCAAATTCATCCCGGAATTCGCCGACCAGAAGGTCGGGGTCGAGACCGACGGCAGGCTCGATCTGGTCGCCGTGCAGCGTCCAATGACCATCCAGGACCTGTTGCGCCATACCTCCGGCATCACCTACGACCACACCGGCAACAGCATGGTGCAGCAGCTCTACAAGCAGTCGCGGCTGCGCAGCCGCAAGATCAGCAACGCCGAACATGCGGCGCTGGTGGCGAGCCTTCCTCTGGTCTGCCAGCCGGGCGCGGAGTGGAATTACAGCCGCTCCACCGACATTCTGGGCCGCATCATCGAGATCGTGACCGGCAAGCCACTCGGCGCTTTCCTCACCGAGCGCATCCTTGCGCCACTGCAAATGGCCGAGACCGCCTTCCACGCCGCTCAAGAAAATACCGGTCGCCTCGCCGAGCCCTTCCCCACCGATCCCTGGAACGGGGAGAAGGTCCAACTCTTCGACATGCTGGAGAAGCCGGTGATGGAATCCGGCGGCGGCGGGCTGGTCTCGACCACCATGGACTATGCGCGGTTCTGCCAGATGCTGCTCAATGGCGGTATGCTCGACGGCGTCAGGATCATCGGCCGCAAGACCCTCGAGCTGATGGCGTTCAATCATCTTGCGCCGGGCGTCACGATTCAAGGCACCCTCCTGCCGCCCGGCCACGGCTTTGGACTCGGCTTTGCCGTGCGCACGCAACAGGGCATCGCCTCGTTCCCGGGCTCGGTCGGCCAGTTCTTCTGGAGCGGCATGGGCGGAACGTTTTTCTGGATCGACCCAAAGGAAGAGCTGTTCGCCGTTTTCATGTCGCAGGGCCCCGGCCAGCGCGAATATACCCGCACGCTGACGCGCAACCTGGTGTACGCCGCGCTGGAATGACGGCACGCATCAACTGATCGTCGCACCGCCGTCGATCACCATGGTCTGGCCGGTCATGAAGTCGCCGGCCTTCGATCCCATGAACACGGCCGCGCCCGCGATCTCGTCGGGAGTGCCGATGCGTAACAGCGGCGAGCGCGAGGTCGCGGCTTTCAGGTTATCCGGATTGTCCCAAAGCGCCTTGGCGAAATCGGTCTTGATCAGTCCCGGCGCGATGCAGTTCACGCGGACATTGTGCTTGCCGTATTCGCAGGCGAGATTGCGCGCGAGCTGCATGTCGGCGGCCTTGGAGATCGCGTAGGCGCCCAGGATCGTCGACCCCTTGAGACCGCCGATCGACGAGACGATGATGATCGAGCCGTCCTTGCGCTCGATCATTTGCGGCACCACCATGCTGATCAGCCAGTTGTTGGCGACGATGTTGTTGTCGAGGATCTTTCGGAACTGCTCGTCGGAAATCAGGCCGAGCGGACCGTAATAGGGGTTTGACGCCGCGTTGCAGACCAGCACGTCGATCTTGCCGAAGGTGCGGTTGCTCTCATCAACGAGGTGCTGAAGGTCTTCCCTGCTGGAAATGTTGGCCGGGATCGCCGCAGCGGTCCCCTTGCCGTACTTGTTGTTGATCTCCTTCGCCACGGCATCGCAGACGTCGGCCTTGCGCGAGGAGATCACGACCTTGGCGCCATGCTCGGCCATCCGCTCGGCAATCGCGCGGCCGATGCCACGGGTCGAGCCGGTGATGACGGCGACTTTTCCCTTCATGTCGAACAAACTCATGTCTCTCTCCCAACATTGATGACGCCCTACGCGAGCTTGCTCGCGGTCGCGACTTCAGGTCCGGCCGGCTGATGCATGGCGTTGTGCGAGGCATCCGCGATCCACGGCTGTTGATTGACCATCGGCAGCCGCCAGCCATTGTGTCCGCGGCCGGCGAGATGATCGAGCCGCGTCACCGAGCAATTGTCGATGGTGAAGGCAAGCCCCTTCTCGACGAGACCGAGCGCAAGCCCGATCGCCGCCTTGATGGTGCCGCCATGGGCCACCGCGATAATGTCCTTGCCCGCCTCCTCGACATTGATGCGATCGATGGCGCCCCTGGTGCGATGATAAAGGTCCATGAAGCTTTCGCCGCCGGGTGCGGGATCGTCGATCCGCGCGAACCAGTAGCTGCCGACCTCGACCGGCCGGCTCGCGAAGAACGCGGCCCGGTTCAATCCCTGCCATTCCCCGAGATGCTGTTCGGCAAACCCGGCTTCCTGCGTCAGGGCTGCGGGCCTCGGAAATCCGGCGGCCCAGAGCGCTTCCGCCGTCTGATGCGTGCGTTTGAGATTGCTTGCGTAACAGACCGCATTGCGCGGCAGGATCTTGGCGACGGCTTCGAACACCTGGCGATCGCCGGTGTCGCAGGCGATGTCCTTCTGTCCATAGATGCAGCCGCCGTCGTCGCGCACCGGCGCGTGCCGCACCCACCACCATCGCGTCGTGACGACCGAGTTGTCTGGATCGGACATCGCACCCTTCCCTTCTGGTTTCTGTCGCTGTACGTCAGTGCACGCATCGTCTCAAGTGACATCGGCGTTTGAAATCTTGTTTGAAATTCCGTAACGCGGCAAGCAAGCGCCGGCCCCCAAAGATATCAAGATATAGAGGAGAAAACGCATGGGCCGCCTCGAAGGCAAATCCGTCATCATTACCGGCGCAGGCAGCGGCATCGGCCGCGCGGCTTCGCTTCTGTTCACACAGGAAGGCGCCAGGCTGATCGCGGTCGACCGTGCCGAGGGCGTGAACGAGACGGTGGATCAGGTTCGCAAGGCCGGCGGCACGGCAGAGGCCGTCATTGCCGACGCCGGTTCGGAAAAAGATGTGATCGCCTTCATCGACAAGGCGCTCTCGGCCTACGGCCGGCTGGATGCGATCTGGGCCAATGCCGGCATTTCCGGCGGACTGGTGCCGCTGGCGGAGCAGACCGTCGAGCACTGGCAGGAGATCCTGCGCATCAACCTGATCGGGCCGTTTCTGGCGATCAAATATTCCATGCCGCACATGATCAAGCAGCAATACGGATCGATCGTCTGCACCGCGTCGGTGGCGGCGCTGAAATCCGGTGCCAGCGGCCACCCTTACGCCGCCAGCAAGGCCGGCGTGATCAGCCTGGTGCAGACCACGGCCTATTCGCTGTCCGGCACCGGCGTGCGCATCAACGCGGTGTGCCCGGGGCTGATCGAGACCGGCATGACCAAGCCGGTGTTCGACCGCGCCAAAGAGCGTGGCACCTCCGACAAGATCGGTCAGCTCAATCCCTTGAAGCGCGCCGGCCAGCCGCGCGAGATCGCGGCGATGGGGCTGTTCCTCGCCAGCGACGAGGCCTCCTATGTCAATGGTCAGGCGTTTCCGGTCGACGGCGGCCTCAGCGCGTCCATGCCGTATACGGGAAAACCGATTTGAATTTCCTTCACTCTCCCCAACGAGACGTTCCCTCTCCCCGCTTGCGGGGCCGGGACGAGCAAAGCTCGCCCTGAGAGGGTCAGGGTGAGGGGGAGTCTCCACATACCGATTTCGCCAAGAGTCCCCCTCACCCGGATCGCCTCTTACGCTGCGATCCGACCTCTCCCCGCAAGCGGGGCGAGGTGATCCAACTCGCGGTTGCCTGGTGCGTTCGTACGAACGATTCAATTTCAGAGAGCCGTGAGGGTAAGAGTCCGCCTTCTCGCGACACCGAGCGCCCGAGTTTTGCGCTGATACCCTCGAAAGTCGGAGGGCGCAGGGAAGACCGGGTGCCAGCCGCACCCATGGCCTCGCGTGCAACAAAAAGCACGCGAGTAGCGACCACAGGTACCGCCGGAGCAGCCCGGCCTTCCCTGCGCGATGGTTTTAACGGTTTACTCCGTGCTCTCCCCGGTGAGCCAGACTTCGTTGTCACCGTCATCGGCGCGATGCGCAGGCATCGTCGCCAACTTGACACCAGCCTTGGGGTGCCAGGACCACACGTCTTCGCCGTCCGCTGACAACATCGTTCGTCGTCCGATGCTCTCGCGTCCACCGCATCCCGTCTCACGTTTCGTGACGATCGGCCGTAACGTCCCTCTTGCCGAGGCGGGCTGTGTGAACATATGCATTATTTCTGATTTTCAGAAAGCGAAATATTTTTCGCCTTGCATCTGGACAGCTGATTCGCCACTGAAACAGTTCACGAATTTCGGTTTTTCGCGCCGGCAATTTGCTGCCCTCCAGGGCTAGAGGCGAGCGAGGACAGGTGCCGAGAATTCAGCTGATTGCCCCCGACGGGCGAATCAGCGCGCGGAGTAGCCCAGGCAGCGGCAGCTTTCCGCGGCGGCAAGAATCGTTTACTCGTCCGCAATCAAACTGGGCTGAAATGCGCTGATGAATCGTCACGAGCGCGGGGCGGCTGCCGAGAGCGCCGAAGTCGACCAGAATACCCCAGACACGGTCGCGGCGTTGCATCAGGCCGGTCTTGGCCAGATGCGGGCCGGTCAGTATCTCGAAGCGGAGCTGTCCTGCCAGCGGGCTCTCGCGCTCAATCCCGATCACGCGGATACCCTGCATCTGATGGGATTGTTGTCCCTCCACACCAAGCAATACGATCACGCGGTGGAATGGATATCCCGCGCGATCAGGTGGGAGCCGAAGACGGTCTATCTGACGAGCCTCGGAACCGCATTGCTGGCACAGGGGCGGCGCGAAGAGGCTTTGAAGGCCTTCGATACGGCGGTGCAGCTCAAGCCGGACGACGCGGATCTCTGGAGGAATTTCGGCATCGCCCTCACCGAGTTGGAGCGCCCGGCGGACGCGATCCTGAGCTTTCAGCATGCCGTGAGGCTCAACCCGCGCCATTGGGAGGCGGCGAACAGGGCCGCGCTGCTGCTGCACCAGGCGGAGCGGTTCGAGGAAGCTCTCGTCTACTTCGACCTGTGCGAGGAGCTCGAGCCCGACCGCTTCCAAATCCTTTATATGCGTGCGCTCACGCTGCAAAGCCTGAAGCGGTTCGAGGAGGCTCTTGCCGACAACAAGCGCGCCCATGTGCTCGATCCCTCGAGCGCCGATACCTGCAACAACGCCGGCAACATCCTTCGCGCGCTCGGGCGGAACGAAGAGGCGCTGGAATGGTTCGACCGGTCGCTCAAGCTTCGACCGGATTTCGCTGCAACCCTCGGCAACAAGGCCGTCGCGCTGTGTGAACTTCGACGCTTCGATGAGGCCTTTGCCGCCTATCATCGAGCCGGGATCGTGGATCGGAGCCACGCGGTCGCCGAGTGGAATTCGGCCTTGCTGCAATTGCTGACCGGAAATTTCTCGGCCGGCTGGGCGGGGCGCGAGGCGCGCTGGAAGATTCCCGCCTTTTCGACTGCCTACCCAAAACTTTCCCAGCCGATGTGGCTCGGAGCCGAACCGCTCGCCGGCAAGACCATCCTGGTCTGCGCGGATGAGGGACTGGGCGACACGATCCAGTTCGTGCGCTATGTCCCGATGCTGGCGGCGCGCGATGCGCGCGTCATCCTCATGGTCCAGGACGCGCTGTGCCCTCTGCTGTCGGGAATGCCCGGCGTCTCGCAGTGTCTTGCGAGATCGGTCGGCACGTTGCCGGCATTCGACGTCCACTGCCCCATTTCCAGCCTGCCGCTGGCGTTCGGCACGAGGCTGGACACGATACCTGCCGAGACCCCGTACCTGCCTGCTCCGCCGGCGGATCGCGTGCAGGCCTGGGAGGAACGACTGGGATCTCACGACCGGCTGCGGGTCGGCCTCGTCTGGTCCGGCAATCCGAAACACAACAACGACCGCAACCGGTCGATGCCGCTGCGCAAGCTGGCTCGCATCCTGGATGTCGATGCGACATTTGTCAGCCTGCAGAAGGACGTCAGGCCCGACGACAGGGCGGCCCTGCATGAGCGGACCGACATCGTCGATCTCACGGCTCACCTCACCGACTTTCGCGAAACGGCCGCGCTGATGTCCTGCCTCGACCTCGTCATCACCGTCGACACCAGCGTGGCCCATCTCTCCGGCGCGCTCGGCCGCCCGACCTGGATCATGCTGCCCTATACGCCGGACTATCGCTGGCTGCTGAACCGCGACGACAGTCCCTGGTATCCGACCGTGCGGCTGTTCAGGCAAACCGAAACCCGCGATTATGCCGTTGTCGTCGATCGAATGCGGACGGAACTCGCCGCGATGATCGCGGCGCTCTAATGGTCGGGTGGGCAAAGGCGCGCGCTTCGCGCCGTGCCCACCATTGAAAACACCAGAGCGCATCGCGTGGTGGGCACGCTTTTCGCTTTACCTACGCTACACCTACACCGCGCCTGCCTTCTGCGCGTATTCCCACGAGGCCTTGGCGAGCGGCACGGTGCGCTTGGCCGACTCCATGGCCTTCGCGTTGGCCGCCGTGCCATCGCGAATGCGGCCCGCGATGCCCTGCGTGATGCCGGCCAGACGGAACAGGTTGTAGGAAAAATACCAGTTGAGATCCGGCATCGCCGTGCCGGTGACGTCGCAATAGATCTGCGCGGCTTCTTCCATGCTGGGAATGTTGAGCGCCTTGAGATCGACGCCGGCAAGCCCCGGCATGACCCATTGCATCAGGAGGTAGGTGAAGTCGGCCATGGGATCGCCGAGCGTCGACAGCTCCCAGTCCAGCACCGCCTTCACTTTCGGCTCCGTCGGGTGGAAGATCATGTTGTCGAGCCGGTAGTCGCCATGGACGATGGAGACGCGCTTCTGCTCCGGCAGCGTGCGCGGCAGCCACTCGATCAGCTTTTCGATTTCCTCGATATGCTGGGTCTCCGACGCCCGATACTGCTTGGTCCAGCGATCAACCTGGCGCGCGAAATAGTTTCCGGGCCTGCCGAAGTCGCCGAGCCCGATCGCCTGCGGATCGTAATTGTGCAGCTGGCCCAGCGTCTCGATCTTGCTGGCAAAAATCCTGCGCCGCGCGTCCGGCGTCTGGCTCGGCAGCGTCGGGTCCCAGAACACCCGGCCCTCCTCCATCGACATGATGTAGAAGGCGGAGCCGATGACGTTGTCGTCGGTGCAGAGCGCGTAGGCGTGAGCAACCGGAAAACCCTGCTTGCCGAGCGCGAAAATGACGCGGAATTCGCGGTCGACCGCATGCGCCGACGGCAGCAATTTGCCGAACGGCTTCCGCCGCATCACGTAGGAGCGGGAGGGCGTGTCGAGCCGGTAGGTCGGATTGGACTGGCCGCCCTTGAACTGCAGGACGGTCAGCGGTCCCTGGTAGCCTTCGACGTATTCACGCAGCCAGCGGTCGAGGCTGATCTCATCGATGCGATGCCGTTCCTCGACCGGCCGGGTGCCGGAAAATTCCTCGTCTTTCCTGACGCCGTCAGCCACGTTGGCGCTCCCTCATCTCTTATTGGGGAGCGCCGCGTGACGCTCCCGCTTTAGCGAGTGGTCGGAGCGTTTGCATACTTCCGAAGTTCAAGTCTGGCAATGGCGCGATTGTGCACCTCGTCCGGACCGTCCGCGAGGCGCAGCGTGCGGATACCGGAATAATCCTTGGCCAGTCCTGCCTCGTCCGACACGCCGGCGCCGCCGAAGGCCTGGATTGCCTGGTCGATGATCTTCAGCGCCATGTTGGGCGCGGCAACCTTGATCATGGCGATCTCGAGCTGCGCGGTCTTGTTGCCGACCTTGTCCATCATGTCGGCGGCCTTCAGGCACAACAGGCGATTCATCTCGATGTTGGTGCGAGCTTCGCCGATGCGCTGCTCCCAGACCGAATGTTCGATGATCCTCTTGCCGAAAGCGGTGCGCGACGCCAGCCGCTTCACCATCTTCTCCAGCGCCTCCTCGGCCTTGCCGATGGTGCGCATGCAATGATGGATGCGGCCGGGGCCGAGCCGGCCCTGCGCGATTTCAAAACCCCTGCCCTCGCCGAGCAGGAGGTTGCCTGCGGGAACGCGGACGTTCTCCATGAGCACCATGCCATGGCCGTGCGGCGCGTCGTCGTAGCCGAAC
>Ga0265339_10002964_pt1 | contig 11989 bp, 10 predicted proteins | sample 4CB219metaG_FD_202085 | JGI IMG/M metagenome (GOLD analysis project Ga0265339, IMG submission 202085) | Rhizosphere microbial communities from Carex aquatilis grown in University of Washington, Seatle, WA, United States - 4-CB2-19 metaG | ecosystem: Host-associated > Plants > Roots >...
AGGGCGTCGTGAACAGCTCCGGCGGTACCTTGTCCTTCACGGTCTGCAGGATCTCGAGCTCCCTGCCCTGCGGCAAGCCGGACGAGGCAAGCTCCGTGCCCTCGAAGTAGCTCCCGATGCGCGTGTATTGGCCATAGAAGATCTGCCGGTTCATTTCCTCGTAATCGAGCGCGAAGTTGAAGGCGCGGCGCACGCGTGGATCCTTGAACTTCTCGCGACGGATATTGAAAACAAAACCCTGCATGATACCGGACGAGCGGATCGGAAACTCATCAAGCAACACGCGGCCGTCGCGCCGCGCCGGAAAGTCATAGGCAGTTGCCCAGTCCTTCGCGGTGTTCTCGATACGCCAATCGAACTGATCACCCTTAAAAGCTTCGAGCGCTACATTCGAGTCGCGGAAGTAGTCGAAACGTAGCTGCGCAAAATTATTGGTCCCGGTATTGATATTGAGGTCACTGCCCCAATAGTCCGCGACTTTTTCGTAGGTGATCGAGTGGCCCGGCTCGAAGTCCTTGATCCGGTACGGGCCCGAGCCGAGCGGCGGTTCGAGCGTCGTCTGCGTGATATCGCGCTTCTTGCCCGATTTGTCGGTGCCCTCCCACCAATGCTTCGGAAACACGGTCAACTCGCCGACGATCTGTGGCAACTCGCGATTGCCCGGCATGTCGAAGGTGAAGGTCACGTCGCGGTCGCCGGATTTCTCGACCTTGACGACATGCCGGTAATAGGCGGCGTGCGGCGGGCTGTTCTCCTTAAAGGCGTTGAAGGAGAAGATCACGTCATCCGCCGTCACAGGCATACCGTCGTGCCAGCGCGCATTGGCGCGCAGCCGATACGTCACCGACGAGCGGTCATCCGGGAACGCGACCGCTTCCGCGAGCAAGCCGTATCCGGTCGCCACTTCGTCGAGCGAGGACGCCATCAGGCTTTCGTTGATGATGCCGGCATTGGCGGCGATATTGCCTTTCACGAAAGCAATCACCTCGTTGAAATTGTCGAAGGTGCCGAGTGCCATCTGGCGCACCACGCCGCCTTGCGGCGCCGCCGGGTTGACGTAGTCGTAATTCTTGAAACCGGCCGGGTATTTCGGCTCGCCGAACAGCGACAGCCCGTGTTTCCAATTCCGTTCGCCCTGCGCGGCTGCCGGCGCGGCGCCGAGCGCGCCCAAGGCAGGTGCGGCGAGCGCGGCGGCGGTGCTGCGCAGGAGGGACCGGCGGGACAGTTTCATGAAATGCTCCGGCAACGCCGCGGCGGGTCGCCCTTACTTTGCAATCACCGCCGATTATGTCGGTTTTTCGATGCGCAGCGGAACCCCCCATAAGCAAAAACGGCCCGGGATGACCGGGCCGTTCGCATGATTCTCTATCGTCCCCGTTATTTCTTCGGCGCCGCCGGCGGGGGCGCGGCGGGTGCTTTGGGGGCGCCGGTGCCGCCAGCCGGCGCCGGCGCAGCGGCGGCGGTGGGCAGCGGTTGCGGATTGTCCGACAACGTATGCAGGTAGTCGATGACGTCGGCGCGCTGCTGGCCGCGCGACAGGCCGGCGAAGGTCATGGCCGTGCCGGGAATGTAGCCGCGCGGATTGGCGAGGAAGGCGTAGAGCTCGCCGAAGGTCCAGGTGCCGCCCTTGGCCTTCATCGCCGCCGAATAGTTGAATCCGGGCTCCGAGGCGCGGGCGCGGCCGACGATGCCGTACAGGTTCGGGCCGACGCGATTCGGGCCGCCCTTCTCGAAGGTGTGGCAGGCGAGGCACTGCTTGGCGGTGTTCTGGCCTCTCTCAACCGTCGCCGAGGCCATCATGGCTTCCATCGGCTCTTCCTGGGCCTTCTGCTCGCCGCCGGCCTTACCGCCCTCTTCCTTGACGGCGATGTTGTAGCCCGGCTTTTCCGGCTTTTCCGCCGAGAAGATGGCGCCCGCCGCGATATTGAGCGCGAGCGTGATCAGGCAGGTGGCGAGGATAGCGCCGAGGACTTTATTGAGTTCGAACGAGTTCATCGGAAAACGGGCTCCCGGGGCGGGACGACAGAAGGGTGCCGGCAAATACCGCCTGGAAATAGGCGGCGGCCCGACAGATACCGGCTTGCCCGGGGCATGGCAACCCGTCTAATCGTCGAAACAATGTCCAAAGCCATCATCCTCATCCCGGCGCGGATGGCATCTTCCCGCCTGCCCGGCAAGCCGCTGGCGGATATCCACGGCGAGCCAATGATCGTGCGGGTGCTCAAGCGCGCGCAGGCGGCGGGCGTCGGCGAAGCCGTGGTCGCGACCGATTCCGAGGTGGTCGCCGCGGCAGTGGAAAAAGCCGGCGGCCGCGCGGTCATGACCCGCGCCGGCCACGTCTCCGGCTCCGACCGCATCTTCGAGGCGCTCGAGGACATCGACCCGGAGCGGGCCTTCGGTATCGTCATCAACGTGCAGGGCGACCTGCCGACCATCGATCCGGCCGATATCCGCGCCGCGCTCAAGGTGCTCGACGACCCCGCGGTCGACATCGCGACGCTGGCCGCCGAGATCACCGACGGCAGCGAGCGCACCAATCCGAACGTGGTGAAGGTCTCAGGCACACCATCGAAGCACCACCATTTCCACGCCAGGCGTTTCACCCGTGCCGACGCCACCGGCCCCGGCCCGCACTATCACCACATCGGGCTTTACGCCTATCGCCGCGCCGCGCTCGAGCGCTTCGTCAAGCTCGCGCCGAGCGCCAACGAGCAGCGCGAGAAGCTCGAGCAATTGCGCGCGCTCGACAACGGCATGCGTATCGACGTCGCCGTGGTCAGAAGCGTGCCGCTCGGCGTCGACACGCCGGAAGAACTGGAAAAAGCGCGCAAGCTGCTGGCTGGTTGACTCGTAACGCCGGGTCTGCAACCCACTCGCGTCGGTAAGGCTGGGCAAGGCAATGGCCAAGAAGAAAATCGTTTTCCAGGGCGAACCGGGCGCGAACTCGCATCTCGCCTGCCGCGAAGCCTACCCCGGCTACGAGCCGGTGCCCTGCCCGACCTTCGAGGATTGCTTCGCGGCGCTGAGCGCCGGCAAGGCCGACCTCGGCATGATACCGATCGAGAACTCGGTCGCCGGCCGCGTCGCCGATATCCATCACCTGATGCCGACGTCGAAGCTCAACATCGTCGCCGAGCACTTCATGCCGGTGCATCACCAGTTGCTGGCGGTGAAGGGCGCGTCGCTCAAGACGCTCAAGACGATCGAGAGCCACGTCCACGCGCTCGGCCAGTGCCGCAAGGTCATCCGCGCGCACAAGCTCAAGGCAATCGTCGCCGCCGACACCGCCGGCTCCGCGCGCGAGGTGGCGGAAAGCGGCGACCCGACGCGCGCCTCGATCGCGACGGCGCTGGCCGCCAAGATCTACGGTCTCAAGATCCTGCTGCGCAACATCGAGGACGAGAAGCACAACACCACGCGCTTCATCATCCTGTCGCGCGGCAAGACCCGGGCGCGGCCCGACGCCAAACGGGTGGTGACGACCTTCGTCTTCCAGGTGCGCAACATCCCGGCGGCGCTCTACAAGGCGCTCGGCGGCTTCGCCACCAACGGCATCAACATGACCAAGCTCGAGAGTTACATGATCGGCGGTAATTTCGCCGCCACGCAGTTCTATGCCGACGTCGAGGGGCATCCCGAGCAACGCGGGCTCAAGCTGGCGCTGGAGGAGCTCGACTTCGTGTGCCAGCCGAAGACGCTGCGCATCCTCGGCGTCTATCCGGGCCATCGCTTCCGCGACACGCTCAAGAATAATTAGGAAGGATCGAGCGGGCGGCGCCTGGCGCAAGCCATCCGTTGCCGCGCTATTTCTTGGCGGGCATTTCCTTCTTCAATTCCGCCAGCTCCTGCTGAAGCTTTGCCAGCGCGGCCTTGAGCGCCACGATCTCGGCCTTTTGCGCGGCGATGTCGCGGCCCGCGGCTGACAATTTCTCGGCGGTCTCGCGTGTCGTGCGCGCCAGCGTCTGCTGCAGAAACTCGACATTGCTCTGCAGGCAACTGGTGCGCCGCTCCATGACCTTTTCAGCGGTGCACACCTCAAGGCCGCGCACGTCCTGGGCCGCGCCCGGCGCGGCAACGATCAGGACGGCCAGCACGGTCAAAACCCGGAGCAGCATCGCAGCAGCCTATATGAGTCGCGGAAGGGGCAGGTCGCTCTTGCCTTGGCCCGCGCCGTCATGCTGGCTTAAGGCGCAATTCGGCTGGGAGCCACCTGCATGAAAGAACCGGCAGCGAAAGTCGCCCTCGTCACCGGCGCCGCGCGCGGCATCGGGCTCGCCACCGCCAAGCGCTTCCTCGCCGAGGGCTGGCGCGTCGCGCTGCTCGACATCGATGGCGACAACCTCAAGAAGACGATGGCCGCGCTGGGCAAACCCAACGTCACGCTCGCCATCACCTGCGACGTCGCCGACCCGGCAGGCGTCGAGAAGGCGCTCGCCGCTGTCAAAGAGCGCTTCGGCCGGCTCGATACGTTGGTCAACAATGCAGGTATCGCAATCTTCAAGCCGATTCTCGACCTCACCTACGAGGACTGGTCTCGCGTGCTGGCGGTCAATCTCACCGGGCCGTTCCTGTGCACGCAGGCGGCGGCGCCGCTGATGCGCGATTCGGGCGGCGGTTCGATCGTTAACATCACGTCGATCTCAGGGCTGCGCGCCTCGACGCTGCGCACCGCCTACGGCACCAGCAAGGCGGGGCTGGCGCATCTCACCAAGCAGCAGGCGGCGGAGCTTGCCTCCCTCGGCATCCGCGTCAACGCGGTGGCGCCGGGCCCTGTCGACACCGCGATGGCGAAAGCCGTGCACACGCCGGAAATTCGCAAGGATTATCACGACCACATGCCGCTCAACCGCTACGGGCTGGAAGAGGAACTGGCGGAGGTGATATTTTTTCTCAGCAGCGACCGCGCCAGCTACGTCACCGGCCAGGTGATCGCGGTCGACGGCGGCTTCGACTCGACCGGCATCGGCCTGCCGACGCTGCGCGCGGACAAGCGCAACAGCTAGGCCGTCCACGGATCTGTCCCAGGGAAGAGGTATCCATTTACGGCAAATTGTGACGCTACGGTATCCCACAACCTTGGGGATAGCTTGGGGGCCTGTTCAATTTTGCACAGCGACGCGCTTCGGGGGTGAGCAAAAATGGACACTCGATACTGGGTATTTTTTCTGCGTCCTCGCCAAAACGGGTCGAACACATGCGTATCCAGGAATACATGTCGCTCCAATTTGTCGAATCACAGAACCTCTGTCCGGTATGTGGTGCAAAGATTGCGCTTGCCGAAGTCACGCCCCATCCCAAACGTCGTGAGCTGGAAATCCAAGGTTTCGTCTGCAAAACCTGCGGGCCGGTGAAATCCATGGTCGTCAGAAGCCGGCTGAAAAATGAACGGCTCTGCTAGAGCGATTGCCAAGAAAAGAATCGAGGCTCGGCGACGCCTCGGTTCACCTTTCCCCTAGGGAAAGGTCAGATCACACCGAAGTCGGATATATCCGAAATTCGGCGACAGCTAGCGCCGCACCGGTTCCTGCGGCTGCATCCGGTCCGTCACATTGAGATAGTGCCTGGCAAAGGCGACCAGCTGGGCGTCGCTCGGATGATCGACCGTTTCCACACCGGCGATGATCTTCATCAGCTTCGGATCGTGACGATCGATGTGCGCGACCAGTTGCGTCTTGGTGTTGGCAGGCCCGGTGATCAGAACGGCGCCGGCATCGGCGACCGATTCTGCGACGGCGTGCAGAAACTCGTTGTCGGCGCCGGCGTGACCGCTGCCGATCGAGTTCGCCTTGTGATGGATATGCTTGGTCGGACGGTCCGGATGAAGCACGAGCTTGTCGACCTCCGTCGGGCTGAAATGGAATACGCGCGCCTCGCGATGGTCGATCCAGACGACGGCATGGAAGTGATGTTGGCTCATTGGCATGGGCCCTTTCGTACAAAACAATGGGTAGACCGGCACTATCCGGCCGCATATTGGCCCGGCGGCGCCTGGGTCGCCTTGATCTACCTCATATCGCCCGTTCGCGCTCGTATCTTTCAACAAAGCGCGGCGACAGCTTGCGCAGACGCTCGAGATCGACGCGGCCGGAGCGGGTGATGTAGCTCATGGCGAAATCGAGCGGCGCGAGCTCCATGTGGTCGGCGAAATGCTCGTACCATTGCGCGCTGCCGTTGGCGCCGGCGACGAGCTTCTCCAGCACCGGGCGACGCGCCGCCTCATAGGCGGTCAGCGCGGCGGGCAAGTCATCGCCATGCAGCGCCAGCGCCTTGTCGAGCGCGATCGCGTCCTCCAGGGCGAGCCGTGTGCCCGAGCCGATCGAGAAATGCGCGGTGTGCAGCGCGTCGCCGAGCAGCACGTACTTACCGTGCGACCACCGCGCGTTGTGCACCAGCGGGAACTGCCGCCAGATCGAGTTGTTGGAGATCAGCGGATGGCCCCCGAGCGCGTCGGCGAAGATCTTCTGGCACAGCGCGCGGGCCTCGAAATCCTGCATGCGCTCGAAGCCGGCGCGCACGAAGGTTGCCTCGTCGGTCTCGACGATAAAGGTGCTGCGCCCCGGCGCGTAACGGTAGTGATGCGCGTTAAAATCGCCGATCGGCGTGTGCCGGAAGGTCTGCGTCAGGGTGTCGAACACCTTGCTGGTGCCGAACCAGGCGAAGCGGTTACCGAGATGCGCGACGCTCGCGCCGAACTGCTCGGCAAAGCTGCGGCGTACCAATGAGTTGACGCCGTCGGCGCCGACGACAAGATCGGCATCGGCCAGCTCGTCGAGCGAGGCCACCGCGCGTCCGAATTGCGGCGCGACGCCGACCGAGCGCGTCCTCGCCTGCAGCAGCTGCAGCAGCGTTAGCCGGCCGACGGCGGCGAAGCCGATGCCGTCGATGACGACGCGCTCGTTGCGGTGCACGAGCGTGAGGTCGCTCCAGGTCTCCATCTGCGGCGCGATCGCCGCGTAGGTTTCGGCGTCGTCGTCGCGCAGGAATTCCAGCGCACGGTCGGAGAACACCACGCCGAATCCGAATGTCGCATCGGCGCCATTCTGCTCGATGACGGCGACGTCGGCCGCCGGCTGGCGCCGCTTGATCAGGTAGGCGAGATAGAGACCGGCCGGGCCGGCGCCGAGGATGACGATGCGCATGCCGGCAGCATGATGCCGTCGGCGAGAGAAAATCAAATCGTCTGGTTGTATTCGCCGACCGCCGGGAAGGTGCGCAGCACGGCATCGACGCCCTTGAACATCTCGCGCATGCGCGCGTCCGACACCGGGCTTTCGACCACCACCACCAGCTCCGGCTTGTTCGAGGAGGCGCGCACCAAGCCCCAGGTGCCGTCTTCGACGGTGACACGCACGCCATTGACGGTGACGAGGTCGCGGATCGGTTGCCCGGTGAAGCGGCGGCCATCGGCCTTCATCGCCTCGAAATGCTTCACCACCGCGTCGACCACGCCGTATTTCTTCTCGTCGTCGCAGTGCGGCGCCATGGTCGGCGAGCCCCAGGTCTTCGGCAGGTCCTTGCGCAGGTCGGCCATGGTTTTCTTCGGATTGCGGTCGAGCATGTCGCAGACCGCGAGCGCGAAGATCATGCCGTCGTCGTAGCCGCGGCCGTACGGCGAGTTGAAGAAGAAGTGGCCGGACTTCTCGAAGCCGGCGAGCGCGCCGAGTTCGTTGACGCGGCGCTTGATGTAGGAATGCCCGGTCTTCCAGTAGTCGACCTTGACGCCGTTCGCCTTGAGCACCGGATCGGTCAGGAACAGGCCGGTCGACTTCACGTCGACGACGAAGGTCGCGTTCTTGTGCAGCGACGACATGTCGCGCGCCAGCATGACGCCGACCTTGTCGGCGAAGATCTCCTCGCCTTCGTTGTCGACCACGCCGCAACGGTCGCCGTCGCCGTCGAAGCCGAGGCCGACGTCGGCGCGGTTGACCAGCACCGCATCGCGCATGGCGTGCAGCATCTTCATGTCTTCGGTATTCGGATTGTAGCGTGGGAAGGTGTGGTCGAGCTCGCAGTCGAGCGGCACCACCTCGCAGCCGATCGCCGACAGGATTTTCGGCGCGAAGGCGCCGGCGGTGCCGTTGCCGCAGGCGGCGACAACCTTGAGCTTGCGCTTGATCTTGGGCCGCTTGGTCAGGTCGGCGATGTAGCGGTCAGGGAAATTCTCGACGAAGACGTAGGAGCCGCCGCCTTTGAGGTCGAACTTCGCTTCGAGCACGATCTCCTTCAGCCGCTTCATCTCGTTCGGGCCGAAGGTCAGCGGTCGGTTGGCGCCCATCTTCACGCCGGTCCAGCCGTTGTCATTGTGCGAGGCGGTCACCATGGCGACGCAGGGCACGTTGAGGTCGAACTGCGCGAAATAGGCCATCGGCGTCATGCAGAGACCGATGTCGTAAACCTTGCAGCCGGACGCCATCAGGCCGGCGATCAGCGCCATCTTCACCGACGCCGAATAGCTGCGGAAGTCATGGCCGGTGACGATCTCCTGCTTGACGCCGAGCTCGCGGATCAGGGTGCCGAGGCCCATGCCGAGGGCCTGCACACCCATCAGGTTGATCTCTTTTTCCAGCAGCCAGCGCGCGTCGTACTCGCGGAACCCGGTCGCCTTCACCAGCGGCGAGGATTCATAGGCGTAAGTGTTAGGCGTGAGCGCGGATTTCGGCTTGGGAAACATCAAGGCCTCAAGGCGGGGCGAAGCAATGTTCATGTGCATACCTCAACGCCGCGGGGCGGCAAAGCGATCCCGTAAAAGCGTGTCATTCCTGAGACGAATTACTGCTCGAGCACCATGCGGCCGTCGGCATATTCGTAGCGCCGCAGGCGTGACAGGAAGGAGACACCGAGCAGGTTCTGTCCCAGCGCCTCATCCGGCAGCACCAGCGCCGGCACGTCGAACACCGTGATGTCGCCGACCTCGATGCGATCGAGCTTGACGGGCGCCGCCTTGATGGTGCCGTTGGCGGTCGAGACGCGGGCGGTGTAGTCGGAGAGCTTGGGGAAGATCTGGACCTGCGCGGCCGACGATTCGCGCATGATCACCAGCGTCGCGCCGGTATCGACCACGAAGCCGATCGAGCGGCCCTCGACGCGCGCTTCGACCTGGAAATGCCCGGCGCGGTCGCTCGAGAGCACCATCGTGTGCTGGCCGCCGATCGCCTGGCGCGGCTGATCAACCGCCTCGGCGGCGCGTGGCGCCGGATGCTCGTTGAGGGCACGGTCGGTGAAGCGTGCGACGACGCCGCAGATGAGCAGCAACGCGGCAGCAAAGACGACAATCTGGCGCATGGAGAGCAGCCCCCAAGGGTAAGGGGAAACTCGCATGGCCGCGCCAAATGCTGCGTTAACGGCGGTTTCGCTGCTCCTGCGTTGGTGAGCGCCCGGTTAAGGGACTTGCTCGACTTGTCTCATTCGCCGCGGCGCTTGGCGCGCCGGGTGGCCGGGGCGGCGAGCGGATCGTCCGGCCACGGATGCTTGGGGTAGCGTCCGCGCATCTCGGCCTTCACCTGCGCGTAGCTGCCGAGCCAGAAGCCCGGCAGGTCGCGCGTCACCTGCACCGGCCGGTGCGCCGGCGACAACAGCTCGATCAGCAGCGGCACGCGGCCGCCGGCGATCGCCGGGTGCTGCGCGAGGCCGAACAATTCCTGCACCCGGATGGCAAGCTTCGGCCCGCCCTCCGCCTCATAGTCGATCGGCACGCTGGAGCCGGACGGCGCGGCGAAATGTGTCGGCGCTTCGGCGTCGAGCCGCTTGCGCACATTCCACGGCAGCAGGTTGATCACGGCGTCGGACAGCTCCTCCGCTGAGAGTTGGCTGCGCGCGGTCTTGTCGGCGAGCAGCGGCTCGAGCCATTCGGCGGCGCTGCGCGCGAGGCCCTCGCCGGAAAGGTCGGGCCACTCGTCGCCTTCCGCCCGGCGCAGAAATGCGACGCGGTTGCGGAATTGCAGGGCCGCCTTGCTCCACGGCAGCTTGTCGACGCCGAGGCCGATGATGCCTTGCGCCAGCGCCTGCGCGGTATCCGATCCCGGCGTCACCGGCTTGGTCTGCTCAGCCAGCGCAATCGCGCCGAGCCGGCGGCTGCGGCGGGCGCGCAACGAGGCGGAGCCTGCGTCGAACGTGACCTCCTCGCGATCCTCGATGCGCCCCGCGAAGCGCGCCTCGATCTCGGCGAGCGTGATCGGCGCCGCCAGCACGATGCGGCCTGACGCCGCCGCGCCTGTCAGTTCGGCCACCACCAGAAACGGCGCGCGCGCCAGCGCCGAGGCGGCATCGACCGCACCGCCGCGCCCGTTCGCCAGCAGGAACGCGCCGCCAGCGCCGCCGCGGCTCTTGGCGATGCGGTCGGGATAAGCGAGCGCCAGCAGCGACCCCGGCGACGTCTCGCCGCTATCGCGCTTCGCGTCGACGGTCGCGGCCCAGCGCCGCACCATCGCGCGCGCGTCCTCGGCGCGCCGCGAGCGGTCGCGGCGGAACTGGTCGAGCCGGTGCGTCAGATCGTCATCGTCGCCGCCGAGCCCGCGCTCGGTGAGGATCGCGGCGATCGCAGCCGCCGTTTCGCCGGCGCCCTCCTCCGCTGCGTCGACCACCATGCGCGCGAGCCGCGGCGGCAGCGGCAAGGTCCGCAGCTTGCGGCCCTCGTCCGTGATGCGGCCCTGCGCGTCGATGGCGCCGAGCTCAGACAGCAGCGCACGCGCCTCGCTCAACGCGGCCGCGGGCGGCGCGTCGAGAAAAGCGAGCTTGCCCGGATCGGCCGCGCCCCATTGCGCCAGATCGAGCACGAAGGAGGACAGGTCGGCCGACAGGATTTCCGGCCGCGTGTAAGGCTCCAACGAACCTGTCTGCGGCTCGTCCCAGAGCCGGTAGCAAACGCCGGGCTCGGTGCGCCCGGCACGGCCGCGGCGCTGGTCGGCAGCGGCGCGCGACACACGCACCGTCTCGAGCCGCGTCAGGCCGACGTCCGGCTCGTAGCGCGGCACGCGCGACAGCCCGCTGTCGATGACCACGCGCACCCCCTCGATGGTGAGCGATGTTTCCGCGATCGAGGTCGCCAGCACGATCTTGCGGCGTCCCGGCGGCGACGGCGAGATGGCGCGGTCCTGCTCGCGCGCATCGAGCGCGCCGAACAGGGCGACGATGTCGACATTCGCCTCTGCGACGCGCTCCTTGAGCAGCGTCTCGGTGCGGCGAATCTCGCCGGCACCCGGCAGGAACACCAGAGCCGAGCCGGTGTCGGCGCGCAACGCGTGCTGGACCGCATCCGCCACCTGGCTCTCGATGCGCGCGCGCTGGTCGCGGCCGAGATAGCGCGTCTCGACCGGGAAGGCACGGCCTTCGCTCTCGACCACCGGCGCATCGTCAAGCAGCGCCGCAACCCGGGCGCCATCGAGCGTCGCCGACATCACCAGAAGCTTGAGGTCCTCGCGCAGGCCGGCCTGCGCCTCGCGCGCCAAAGCGAGTCCCAGATCGGCGTCGAGCGAGCGCTCGTGGAATTCGTCGAACAGCACCGCGGCGATGCCGTCGAGCGAGGGATCGTCGAGAATGAGGCGCGTAAAGATGCCCTCGGTGACGACCTCGATGCGGGTGCGCTTGCCCACCTTCGAGCCGAACCGCACGCGCAGGCCGACGGTGCCGCCGACCTCCTCGCCGAGCGTCGACGCCATGCGCGCGGCGGCGGCACGGGCGGCGAGCCGCCGTGGCTCGAGCACCAGTATCTTCTTGTCCCTAGCCCACGGCTCGTCGAGCAGCACCAGCGGCACGCGCGTGGTCTTGCCGGCGCCGGGCGGCGCTACCAGCACGGCGGCTTCGCGCTTGGCCAACGCCTCGGTCAGGCGCGGCAGCGCATCGTCGATCGGAAGGGAAGTGTCAAACCTGCGCATCGTCTCTTGTCCTCATCCTTGCGGATGATCCAGCAACATAGAACCGGCAATGTCGGTCATGTCGTCTGGTGCCCGGCCTAAGCCGGGCGCGACAAGTTCACGTGCGTCATTTCGGCTTC